>Ga0114940_10000889_pt1 | contig 11970 bp, 13 predicted proteins | sample ColdCreekSource_FD_87195 | JGI IMG/M metagenome (GOLD analysis project Ga0114940, IMG submission 87195) | Groundwater microbial communities from Cold Creek, Nevada to study Microbial Dark Matter (Phase II) - Cold Creek Source | ecosystem: Environmental > Aquatic > Deep subsurface > Groundwater ... | reverse complement strand
TCGCAGCCAGAGCCAGGATACTACCAATAGCGATGCCGTTAATCAGAAGCTGGGGATCGAAGAGGTCAGACATTAGATCTTGTTGAGCTTGTCAGATGAGTAATTGCGTTCTGTTGTAAATTAGCCTAACTATCTTCAAACAGCATCTTTTTCCTTGGCGATCGCAGTTTTAGTTAATCTTGCTTTTCATAGTGGACGCATTCATCACAAGGCCCTTCAGGGTTGATGGCACAGCGAATATAAGGGGAATGAGCATTATTGAGACAGGTGGTATCTCCAATAAAATATTTCGTTACTGGTCTACGTTGGTCTCCTAGGGGATAAGCATCCTCGCTATAGTCATAGGAGTTACGATTCAGCTGATCTCGATAGCTGTGATGATAAGCATTTAAGTTTTGGGCGCGTCTTAACCTCGATCTCCAACGTTTCTTAGCTTTTTGAAATATGAGCAAATAGACCAAGGAGGGCAATACACTCAATGCGAGGATAAGAGCTAGCTTGACAAAATCGGCAGAAATATTAGCCATATTGAGCTAGATAAATATTGTGGAGGGCTAGTTTAATCACTTTAGAACCCATTATCCCTGTTTAACCACATCTAGCTCAACTAATTAGGGGATAATTTTATATTTCCTAATCCTTAATTGGGATTTTTGATGTCGGCAATTTAGCAAAGTTATCATATGGTCTTAACCTCTCCTGGATGAAATTGTATTGAGTGGTGTTGGGATAAAACCCCGTTGAAATTCTTGGACTTTGACTTGCCTTGCTTTCAACGCGCTTTGTAAGACCTTCGCTGCCATTTCTGGTTGACCTGCTCCACAGAAAAACAAGTCCGCCGCAAAATAACCATGCTCTGGCCAGGTATGGATGGCAATATGAGACTCTGCCAAAGTGGCGGTCGCGGTAACACCATGAGGACTGAATTGGTGAACACACATGTCAATTAAAGTCGCTTTGCCCACTGTGATCGCTTCAATCAATGCTTCGCGTATTGCTTCGGGATCGTTGAGTAATTCAGCGGGTGCTTGCCAAGCGTCTATGACCAGGTGAGTTCCCATTTGTTCCATGCTTTTAACCTTTATCAATTACTTTATTACTTGAATGAACTGTTGACAATGAAAATCTTGCCAGATTTATTATGCTAGATATTTGTGAAGAATGGCCGGTTTTTATCAAAATTGATTTAGAAATTTAACCGCCCTAAACCGCAAGAGATATTTACTGGCATTCGTGCCACTGAACTATGGAGCAATGAAGCTGGTTCAAAAGTTATTGTTGTGGAAATCGCACCTGGAGGAAAATGGCAAGGATTTGACGTTTACGAGACGGGTTCAGAAGAAATTTTTGTAGTTACAGGAACTTTTAATGATGGTAATCGCAATTATCCTGGGGGAACTTTTATTCACAATCCAATTGGTTCTAGCTACATTCCTCAATCAGCTACAGGTTGTCTTTTATTTGTGTTTTATCCCCAAGGAGAATCCTCATAAATATAAATACTGACAGCAAATTAAGCTATATTATTTAAGCTTCTCAGTATTTATCCCAGCTTAATCTCAATCAACATCAACTGCCCTCTAGGGACAAAGTACTCAACAGTAAGGAATATTAGACGTTAACTTGGGTAAACTTAGTTAAGAATCGTTAACCTTGCCTGTTTCTGTAGGTGATCTAAGTTGCTGACTACTTTGTAAAAGATTTGTAAAAGCATTATATTTACTAGTAGAGTCCCAAGAAAAGGTGATCTAAATTACAGAACAAATACACACCTTTATCTAGAATTTAATGGTAGCCAAGTAGATATCTCGAAAACTACTGTTTTGTCTAAGAAAACCTATTTTAAATCTAGATATTTTATTGGAAATACTAAAAAGAACTAAAAGCACTTTTTATAAAAATCAAATATTTAATCAGACATTGGTAAATTTTAATGAAATTAATTCGTGAAATAGTCAAACAAGCTTTGAATACAGGTTATCTAACCTTAGAAGCGGAAGAAAAGCTGAGGAAAATGTTGAAAAATAAATACGAACTAGAAGATTTAGAAGCCTTCATTAATTTGCAGCAGGCGACGATGTTGGGCATGGTGAGGCAAGAATCCAAAGAGATATTTGCAGCCAGTAGAAACTATTCCTAAACTGTTCTTGAACTAAATGCTTAAATCCAGTCTTCATCACCTGATTCTGGGTTAGCATCGCTTTCGGGCTCAACGGAGTTTCGTTTATTGCCCTCTACATCGCTTTTTGGGCGATCGCCTGCTTCACGATATTTATAGGAATAAGTAGAACCTGAGCGCTCCACATTTTTGGGTTCTTGCTTTGCTTCATAACTCTTGACATCGGTCAATTTATTGACAGAGGTGTCTTGAATGCCATTAGTCTGAGTATATTTATCCTGACGACCATTCTGGGGTTTCCCCCCTGGATTACTACTGGGGTATAAATCCTCGTCGAGGATTGATGGCTTACGGCTAGTATTTTTGTAACTATCCTGGTAACTATCTTTATAACCATAGCGATTGAGACTCTGTACCAGTAGATTCGCGATCGCTCCAGTCAAAGTAGCGATCGCAATCCAGACTGCCAAGGGTAAGGGGGTAGTCTTATAGAGACAAGACTGGTTAACGTCAGCACAAAGTAGTTTTAGGGTGATTGGCTCTCGATTTTGGATAAATACAATACTTAATGCCGCCATAATCAAGATCAGCAGCAGTACTTTAATCCGACTCATATAATCCCTCGTGATGAGCTAAAGACTTTAATCATGACTTTACTCGATCAAATAAATTGCTGTTGTCATTTTACTTTGCTGTTTGAAAATCCATAGTTTTTTGGGCTACTTGAAATTTTAACCAAAGTTAGAACATCTGGAAGACTGACTAGAAATAAACTTTTCCAAGGTACAATCCTGCGTGAAGATAGGCGATCGCAATTCTAGTAAAGATTTGTTAAAATATAGCTCATATTAATCGCTTTTAAGCGAACTATCGGCTAGAACTGTCTGTTGAAAAAAATAATATAAAAAACCAGTTTTGAATAAATATATTGACGGAGTAATTGTTTTAACCAGCATTAGCTCTTTGGGACTAACAACTATGTCCATGGCGGAAAGCAAAATTTACGAGCCATCGATGGCTCATAACGTAGTTAAAGATTTGCAGCTAGAGAGACTAGACGATTCTTTGACCAATAAGTTAAAAAAATCAGAAAGTTATATTGCCCCTACGCCGATCAAACCCCAGACAAAACCTGTCTCTCAGATCGCCATCAACTTGATCAAGGAGTATGAAGGATTTAAGGACTATGCCTATATCGATACCGATGGGACTCCTGTAATTGGTTATGGGTTATCCCGCATTGGTGGCATCCCCGTCCAGATTGGCGATCGCATTTCTACTACTCAGGCAGATGCAGCCTTAAATTCTCACCTGCGAGAAATTCATCGGGAACTAGACAAGGTAATCAAAGTAAAACTAAGCGATCGCCAGTTAAGTGCTTTAGCTTCTATTTCCTACAATGTTGGGGTAGATAGTATCAAAACTAGCACTTTAGTCAAAAAAATAAACGCCCAAGACTACTCAGGTGCAGCGGATGAGTTTCTGCGTTGGGATAAAGCTAATCTTCAAGGCGCGTTGGTACAATTGCCAGGACTAACCAGAAGAAGAACAGCAGAACGACAACTATTTTTGAGTTCCTAAGTTAATTAAGTTAAATTGATCATCAGGGTACCGAACATTTTGTTCTTTCCCCAAAAACCTTGATCGAGAAAATATGGTGCTACGAATTTTGATCGTTGAAGACGATCCTTAATGATGGCTGCTTTTACTAGTGGTGCAGATGCTTACTGTATTAAAGGTACAAGTCTCAAAGGATTACTAGCAGCGATCGCCACGGCACAGGAAGGGGCAATCTATCTCGATCCTCAGATTGCTAGTCAGGCGATCGCTTATTTTCAACCTCAAGCTAAACAAAAACATAATCCGACGGATCAATTATCTCAACGAGAACTAGAGGTTTTAGAATTAATCGTTGAGGGCAATAGCAATCCCCTCATTGCTCAACAGCTTTATGTTAGTGTCAGCACGGTTAAAACAACTGTTTAATGTCAAGCGGTTGCCATCCTACAGCACAATCAGAAGAGCTTTATTGGGTCTAGATTATGAAGATTATTCATGCAGATTAGCCCGTTTTTTAAAGATTACTCCCCTAGAAGGAGAAACTTTAGCAGTAGATGGCAAAGTGTTAAGAGGGTCATACTTACTATCAGAAGAGAATCTTGAATGACTATAGCTTTAAAAATCAAGCAGAAATAAATATAGATAAAAGAAAAAGGTTTCGGGAGTCTTGCCGTGTTTCGACCCCAAAACCTTCTTCTATTAAACTTACTCCTCACACACAATTAACAGTTTACGAGGAATGCCAGCTTACTGACTGGGTTTCATGCCACTTTATCGACTGTCATAAAGGGGCTTTACCCCAGCTACAAGCCGTAAGCTTTAAGCCTTTTTAAGAGTCAACAAGCTAAGAGCTAACCCTAGAAGGTTCTTTGTCCTTGCTATCGAAGAAAGCTTTGAGGATACTCTCTGCCATCTGAGGACTGCTTAAACCTAAACTTGCTTTAGACTGATCGGGAGTAGCGTGGTCTACCAGAATATCTGGCACGCCAAAACGTTTGACTGGCACTAACACATCATGCTCCTGAAGAGCTTCTAAGACTGCTGAACCAAATCCCCCCATCAAGCAACCCTCTTCAAAGGTGACTACCTTGCCGATCTGTTTAGCCAGAGGCACGATTAATTCTGTATCCAGAGGCTTGACAAAGCGGGCATTGATCACCGTTGCTTCAATACCGTGTTCACTTAGAATTTCTGCCACTTGGAGGGCAGGATACACCTGCGTACCATAGCCCAGCAAGAGTAGGTCATCACCACTGCGTAGAATCTCACCTTTGCCGATTTCTAAGGCTTCCCAGCCTTCGTCCATCAAAGGTACGCCGATGCCATTGCCACGAGGATAGCGCATGGCGATCGCTCCCCCTTGATAATTAACCCCCGTAACTACCATCCGCTGTAATTCAGCTTCGTCCTTGGGAGCCATGACCACAATATTAGGAATGCAACGGAGATAAGCAATATCGTACATTCCCTGGTGGGTGGGCCCATCTGCACCGACAATTCCTGCTCGATCTAAACAGAAGAAGACAGGAAGCTTCTGAATACAGATATCATGAATAATCTGATCATAAGCTCGCTGGAGGAAAGTCGAATAAATTGCTGCCACAGGCTTCATCCCCTCACTAGCCATTCCTGCTGCCAGGGTAACGGCGTGCTGTTCGGCAATACCCACATCGATATATTGCTGGGGTAGGACTCGCTGAAGCTTATCTAAGCCCGTTCCTGTTGCCATAGCTGCGGTAATCCCGATAATTTTCGGATCGTTCTGAGCTAGAGTGGTGAGAGTATCAGCAAACACCTTGCAATACTGAGGTGGTTTCGGCTTAGTGGCGGGAAGACCTTTCCCTGTCGCCAAATTAAACGGGCTTTGAGCATGATAACCGACTTGATCCATTTCAGCGATGGGATAACCTTTGCCCTTAACCGTCGCCACATGAACCAAGACTGGCCCTGGGACTTTGTGGGCTTGTTTGAAGGTGGTGATTAACTCTGCAAGATTATGACCATCAATCGGGCCAAAATACTTAAAGCCCAACTCTTCAATAACAGCCCCTACCTTGGGTACAGCGAGGCGCTTCATCCCTTCTTTGACTCGTTCCATTTCTGGAGTTAGGGATTCTCCGAAGAAAGGTAACTGTTTAAACTGCTCTTCTAAGTTATCGGATAAAAACTGCACAGGATCAGATAGCCGAACTTTATTCAGATAGCGAGAAATTGCCCCGACGTTAGGGGAAATAGACATCTCATTATCATTTAACACCACCATGACGTTGGTGTTGGGCATATGACCTGCATGATTAATTGCTTCGAGAGCCATTCCTCCCGTGAGGGCACCATCGCCAATAATAGCTACACATTTAAAATCTTCTCCTCGGGCATCTCGCGCCATCGCCATCCCCAAAGCAGCAGAAATACTTGTAGAAGCGTGTCCCGCTCCAAAATGGTCGAATTTACTTTCCCCCAGTTTAAGATAACCAGCCACTCCATCTTTCTGTCGCAGAGTATCAAAGTTGTGATACCTCCCCGTGAGTAGCTTATGAGGATAGGCCTGATGTCCCACATCCCAAACAACCTTATCACGGTCTAAATCTAGAGTTTGATAGAGGGCGATAGTCAACTCTACTACTCCCAAACCTGGGCCTAAATGACCGCCGCTGGTGGCAACGGTTTGTAGATGCTTTTCTCTTATCTGGCGGGCGACATCCTCTAGCTGGCGGAGAGTTAAACCGTGCAACTGATTAGGATGAGTAATTTCGCTTAAATGCATACTGCCGTATTCTCTAATAACAGATTATTTATTTTAGGTTTCTCTTAGCTCAATTATCCTATTTTTCTCTGTACCTTGGAGAAAAGTCAGCTACTACTTGCTGATTAACCGATGATTTGCGACTGTTTTCGCCAATCAATCTGGATCTTAAGGTCGAACTGAATAGGTAACATTATTCATAGTAAATTAATTTTAGTAATTACCCTGGTTAAATATAAAGCTATATCAAGAGGGATTTTGGAGATAGTGCTAGAATCCATATCTGATCGAGATTTCAACTGCATCTTGCCTCATGAACTTTTGTAGTTGAGGCTCAATCCAAACTAAATCTACAGCGACGGGGTAAGACCTTTGCTAATCAACCATTCTGAATTATAAATTCGAGATTGATATCTTCCCCCTCCGTCACAAAGCACTGTGACAATGGTGTTACCAGGGCCCATTTGTTGAGCTAGAGCGATCGCTGCACCGACATTAATCCCAACGGAACCCCCCATAAACAACCCTTCTTGATGTAATAGCTGATAGATCACCCGAATACACTCTTGATCGTCTATTTGAATGGCATCATCAATGGGCGCACCCGCCATATTTCCCGTAATACGACTATTACCAATGCCTTCGGTGATGGAACTGCCCACTGGCTTGATCTCTCCCGTCTTAACGTAGCTATATAAACCGCTTCCCATTGGGTCAGCGACTACACAGTGAACCTTTGGGTTTTGATCTTTGAGGTACATTGCTACTCCCGCATAAGTTCCCCCTGTACCTGTAGCAGCCACCCAAGCGTCAACAGTGCCATCGGTCTGGTGCCAAATTTCTGCCCCTGTGGTTTCGTAATGTGCCTGGCGGTTGGCGAGATTTTCGAACTGATTTGCCCAGATGGCATTATCTAACTCCGCTGCTACTCTGCCTGATACCTTGACATAGTTATTCGGGTTGCTATAGGGGACTGCGGGAACTAGACGAACTTCTGCACCTAAAGTTTTTAGGGTATCGATTTTTTCTTGAGACTGAGTTTCGGGGATAATAATTAAGCACTTATAACCTTTAGCATTGCAGATATGAGCTAGACCAATACCTGTATTACCCGCTGTGCCTTCTACTACTGTTCCTCCTGGTTTTAGCAGTCCTTTTCGCTCCGCATCTTCAATCATATAGAGAGCGGCCCGATCTTTGACCGAGCCACCAGGATTCAGAAATTCTGCTTTGCCTAAAATTTCACAACCCGTCTCCTCGCTAAAGCTATTGAGGCGAATTAGGGGCGTGTTGCCCACGGTAGCGACAAAACCATTCTTGATATCCATAAACTGAGCAAAATTAGGTTGAATTAATCGGTTCTCTAGTATTTTAGATTACGGGAATTTTGGTTCTGGTGAAACTATTCACGTTAGGATGGAGCCATAAAGCCAGAAAAGCTGTGATTCTTACAATTGATGGGTTACGGCGAATTAGAACTTGAAACTTTACTACTCAGTTTAAAACTGCCTAACCCATCCTAAAAAAACATTTAAACTTGTCATCAAAATGAAATAGCCCTGGTTTAGACCAAGGACAATTCGACGGTTTTTCCTGACTGGGGATCGATCGCTTTGGTAGCAAGATTATTTTCTTTTAACAAGCGACTAAACTCCTCTACTGTTCCTTCCGCTGAGAGAATTGAGGTAATTACACCTTTAAAGTCAAGATCTCCCCCCGCAGCCGTAGCTAAGATTACCTGGGGATTTAACTGCTTACACACTTCTAAAGCTGTTTTCTGTCCCTTGATTACTGCTCCTAACAGGGGCAACTTCAGATTAATAATCGGCGTAATAATGACATCAATAGAACCCTCTTCCTGTAGGGATTTAGCATGATATCCGTGGGGTTCGTAGTAGATGTTTTTACCAGATTCTAGCCCCTTGATAATGTAGCCATTTTCTACGAGGGTAGGCCCCACGGGAGATCCAGGCACTGCCTTGATTTCTACTTGCCCCAATTGATAGGTGCTTTGATGCTCCAGGGTGTTTATATTTGTATAACCTAATTTCTGGACTACCTTAGCTGCATTGGGAGAGGCCACTACGGGAATGCTCTTGTCAAGCTTTTGCAACGTGGGGGGATGGGCGTGGTCTGGTAATCCCTGGGAAAGTAGAATCAGGTCAATATTTTCAGGAATTGCCTGGGGATTATTTTTACTTCCTTCAAATAGCCAAGGCTGATTACCAAAGGTCAACTTCCCGACCAACCAGGGGTCTAGGAGAATTCTCAGGCGATCGATTTCGATCAACCAGGAGTTACTGTCTAAATAAGTAAGATTCATAACTAAAGTTTTTTACTTAGCTTTTTCAGCGATTAATTTTTCCATATATTGTCTTTCCTCTTCTTCAGAAGTAAACTCTGGGGCGGTTTTCTAGTCTGGTTTTGAGATATATACTGAGCTAAGATACAAGCCTTCATCGCCTGCCTTGTCCTGATCATAATTTAGTTTTTTAGCTTCTAACCTTCGTCGCTACTAATAATTTTTGGTACACGGAAAAAATCTCCCTGTTGTTCAGGGGCAGCCCTTAATAGCTCTTTCTTGTGGGGAAAAGGATTTACTTGATCAGCGCGGGTAATATTACTAGTTTCAATCGCTCTGGTGGTGGGCAGCACATCCGACGTGTCTAACTCGTTCAACTGCTCGAAATACTCCAAAATACTGTTAAGCTGGGTGGTAAATGCCACCTCTTCTGCCTCGGTAATATTCAGCCGAGCTAAATTTGCTACTTTTCTGACTTCTGCGCGATCGATCATCTTCTGATTTTACTGATTAATAACTATTGATTATTTCGACGGGTTTGGGTGGTGTTGGTGGGTATTAATCAAGTATTAAGCTTGATTTTTGTTGATCGCTATACCCACCCTACGACTTTGATTACTGTTCAATGTTCAATGTTCAATGTTAAAAGAATACATCCATTTCCGATCGCCCTGTAATCTTGAGCCAGTTTTGAGCTTCCATGTAGTTATTGGGAGCAATACGAATTGCCTGTTTCCAATATTCCGCCGCCTTATCGTAGTAAGATTCTGCCTTTTCTACATCCCCAGATTCCTTGGCTTTTTCCCCCTCGTAGTGATAGATTACCGCAATGTTATTCAATGCTTGGGGCATTCTGGGGTTAAGGTCGATCGCCTCGCTATATAATTCGATCGCTTTATCGATACTGCCGTTACTGGCATAAATTAAGCCCATGTTATAAAGAATGTAACTGCGATCATTAGAATCTTCTTCTAGAGTCAAAGCCTCTTCATAATTTTCAAGGGCTTCTGCGTACTCCCCATCTCCCTGGGCGGACATCCCATCACGATAATATGCAAAAGCTTCCTTGGCTTTTTTGTTGGTAGGCAGCGCCTTGAGAATAATGTCTGCCATGACAGTAAAAGTTTTATCTACGAAATTATCGTTTCTCTGAGTACGGGGCATACTTAGTTCTTAAAATCACTTAAATTATCGATAGTGTCGATCCTAGCGTCAAACCTTTGGCAAAAACCAGAAGTTCAGTTTAGTTAACATATTTAAACTCTTGTATTAGTCAGGCGATCGCCAAGCCTTAAGGCATTCGTACCAGAATTTAGCGAAATGCGATCGCGTCTGAGCTACCATTTCCTGATAGAGATCAAAAAATTCCCCACCGCGATCGACTGTCAGCCCCTCATGCCTGGTTTTAACCTCGATTTAACTGAAATTCTTTAGCTACTTGACTTTAACTAAGGGAGTTCGGGGGTGGATAAGTCCCACGCCATAAAGCGAGGGCGATTTAAGACTACGGAGTAGTCGCGCCCAAGGCGTTGGCAGAGATATAAACCCATGCCCAAAACCGTTATTAGCTTCCTTGCAATAGTTTGGCTAAAATTGCACCAGGAGAAATCAGCAATGTTAGCGGTACTGATCTACAACTATTGGATGCTAGTGGTTGGACTTTAGCTTAAAAACATTAGGGCTGTTATCCGAATAATGCCATACAGCTAATAAATCAAAAGTGGCACAATGACACCATCATGTATATCTTGGGACATATATTTATTGTTTCATATATTTTGGTGGGTCATAGTTTTAATGGTAGATACAGCGCCTAAAATCAATCGGATCGATGGTCGTCTTTGGCGGCGGTTTATTGAAGTAGCTTTGCCCTATTGGTATCCCAGTAAGAAGAAGGCAGGAACTTTCTTTTTGATGTTGGTACTATTATTGATCTTTTTGTTTGCTACCCTGTTTGTGGCGATCGCTGGTCTGGTCTGGTTAGGACAGCAGTTGTTCCCTGAATTTACCAATGAGGCTGCTGCTGGCTTAATTAAAATCAGCAAGGCAGCATTTACCAATAACATTCCCCGCTCGATCCTCGCTCTGGCTTTAATCTTACCGACGATCATCTTTGCCTGGAAATTTCCACGGTGGAGAGAACGGGCAAAACAATGGGGATTATTGTCGGCACTACTGTTGTTGTCGATCATGGTCAGCGGTTTAAATGTGGTGATCTCTTTTACCATTCGGTTTATCGACACTGCCCTGGTGGACAAGGATGCAGCAACGTTTTGGTTATTTTTAGGGGTCTATGGCGGGGTGTTTGTGGTGGGGACAGCGATCGTCGTTATCTATCGCTACTGTCAAAAACTCCTGGGGGTTTACTGGCGAGAATGGTTGACCGAAAACATTCTGCAACGGTACTTACAAAACCGAGCCTACTATCAAATCAATGCCCAAAAGGAAATTGATAACCCCGATCAACGGCTGGCAGAAGATATTCGGTCTTTTACTGGCACTAGTTTGACTTTGTTGTTAGATATTCTCGATTCGGTGATTACTCTGGTTTCCTTCGTGGGGGTGCTGTGGGCAATTTCTAGCAGTCTTTCCCTGGTACTAGTAGGTTATGCCCTATTCGGCACAGTTGTTACGGTATTATTGGGTCGTAGACTGATCGGGCTGAACTATAACCAACTCCAGCGGGAAGCGGATTTTCGCTATGGTTTAGTTCATTTGCGGGATAACGCCGAGTCGATCGCTTTTTATGGTGGTGAAACCCAAGAATTAGCCACCGTAGGACAAAGATTTGCCCAAGCCATTCAGAACTATCACCTTTTAATTGGCTGGCAACGAAATCTGGATTTCTTTACCACGGGACATAGTTATTTCGTGCGTATTTTGCCTTATTTAGTAGTTGCGCCGATTTACCTGGCAGGAAAAATTGATTTTGGCGCAATTAGTCAGGCTATATTTGCTTTTTTTCAGATTTTTGGGGCTTTAAGCCTAATTATCTCTCAGTTTCAATTGCTTTCTGCTTTTGCTGCGGGAATTAATCGAATTGCGGTATTTGATGAAACCTTGACGGATTTAGAGCAGAAAGCGATCGCCGAGTCAGGAGCAAGCGCCTCTGAATCAACTATTAAATCAACTATCGATTCTCGGTTGGCATTAGAAGGGGTAACCCTCGTAACCCCTGACCACCAGCAGACTTTAGTTAACGATCTATCGGTAGCCATCGAACCAAATCAAAGTTTAGCGATCGTG
>Ga0114940_10000888_pt1 | contig 11974 bp, 11 predicted proteins | sample ColdCreekSource_FD_87195 | JGI IMG/M metagenome (GOLD analysis project Ga0114940, IMG submission 87195) | Groundwater microbial communities from Cold Creek, Nevada to study Microbial Dark Matter (Phase II) - Cold Creek Source | ecosystem: Environmental > Aquatic > Deep subsurface > Groundwater ... | reverse complement strand
CCAGCCCCACGCGCGGGCCATAGACCTGAAACCAGGCGCGCCGCACCAGCGCCTCCAGATAGGCCAGGGTGGCGGCATCCAGCGAGGTTTCACGGGCCACGGCCAGGCTGCTGGCGGTCTTGCGGTAGAGCACCGGCAGTTCCATCAGGTCGGCATCGCCCAGCCGCCGGATGCGGCCCTTTTCCAGCATGGTCACGATAGTGTCCAGCCGCCGCCAGTCGCCCTCACGCTCCAGCCGGAAGCGGTCGGAACGCAGGCTGGCGGCCTCGATCGCCGGGATCGGCTCGATCGCCTTGGCGGTAAACAGGTTGAGCGCCATCAGCCGATCGCCTCCATGCGCTTGGTTTCCAGATAGCGGTCAATCAGGCGATAGCCGATGGTGCGATAGGGTGCCTCGATCACGTCCACCCCCAGGCGGCGCAGGCGTTGCAGCACGATGGCGCGCTGGTGCGCGAGGCCTGCGGCGGTGACCGCGGTGGCCAGCACGGGCAGGGTGTCGGGCTCGGCCCCGGTCAGGCCTTCCAGTTCCTCGTCCTGCATGGTCACGAAGATGACGACATGGTGGCGCACCAGCCGCTGCACGCTTTCCACCATCAGTTCCGCGCTGGTGGGATCGGTGAAATCGGAGAACAGCACGATCAGGCTGCGCCGCTTCAATTTGGCCGCCAGGGTGGCCAGCGCCAGGGTGAAGTTCGGCTCGCGCGGGGTATAGTCGAGGCCCGCTGCCGCCGTCTGCAAGCGGTGGAAGGTGCGGGTATCGGTGACAAACGGGGTCATCACCTGCGGCCGCTCGGCAAACCCGAACAGGGCCACCCGGTCGCCGCCCTTCAGCGCGACATAGCAGGCGGTGAGCGCGGCGGTCACCGCCCGGTCGATGCGCGGCAGGCCGTCCACCGGCTCGCACATGGCCTGGCCGCAATCGAAGGCGAACACGATCTGGTTGTCGCGTTCAGCCTCGTTCTCGCGGGCATAAAGGCGGGTGTGGCGGGCGCTGGCCTTCCAGTCGATGCGGCGACGGTCCATGCCCGGTTCGTATTCGCTCAGCGCCTCGAACTGGGTGCCCTCGCCGCGAATGCGCCGGGCGATAAGGCCGAACTGGGCATCGCGCAGGAAGTTTTGCAGCACCGGGCTGCGCGTGGGGGCAAGGTCGGGCCACACGCGCACGCTGTCGCTCAGGTCGCGGTGCACCTGGCGCACGGCCAGGCCCATGGGGCCAGACCAGCGCAGCCACAGGTCGGTCACCTTACCAGTGCCACGCCGCTGCGGCACCAGCGCGCCGGCCCCGGCGAAATGTTCCGCCCGGCCCGTGCCCGCCAGCGCAAAGTCCACCGCGCCCTGCGGTCCCAGCCGCGCATCGAACGCCACGGCCACCTGCGGCGCGGCGGCATCGCTGTCGCGGGCGAGTTCGGCGCTGACTTTCAGCGCGGCGGGCTGGCCCACCTCGGCATCGCGCGGCACCTCCACCGTGAGGTCGTGCAGGCCGCCCGCCAGCCAGCCATCCACCAGCACCAGCGCCAGCAGGGTCAGCGCGGCGGCGGGTGCCACCACCCAGGCCGAAGGCGCGGTGGCCGCCACCACCACCGCCACCGGCGTCAGCAGCACCAGCAGCGCCAGCGCGCGCGGGGTGGGGACCACTGGAAAGGCGGGCAGCACGGCCATCGGCGGGTTAGCGCGGAGCCTCGGTCTGGTCGATCAGGGTGGCGACCAGATCCTCGATCTGCCGCCCCTCGATCTCGGCAGCGGGGCTGAGCAGCAGGCGGTGGCGCAGGACGCTGGTGGCCAGGGCCTTCACGTCATCCGGGATCACATAGGCGCGGCCCTGCAAGGCGGCGCGTGCGCGGGCGGCATTGGCCAGCATCACGGCGGCACGCGGGCTGGCGCCACTGGCGATATCGGCATTGTCGCGCGTGGCGCGCACCAGCCGCACGGTATAATCGACGATCTCGGGTGCCAGGGTGACGTGGTGCAGCGAGGCCTGCGCCGCCGCGATGGTCGCCGCATCGGCCACGCGCGTCACGCCGCAGTCCTCGGCACTGGGCGGCCCGGACCGCTGGCCATAGAGCGACACGATGCGCGCTTCCTCTTCCTGCGTGGGATACTCCACCAGCAGCTTGAAGGCGAAGCGATCCAGCTGCGCTTCGGGCAGCGGGTAGACGCCCTGGTTCTCGATGGGGTTTTGTGTGGCCACCACCATGAACTGGTCGCCCAGCGCGTGCGTCTCGCCGTCCAGCGTCACGCGGCGTTCCTGCATGGCTTCCAGCAGCGCGGCCTGCGTCTTGGGCGGGGTGCGGTTGATCTCGTCAGCCAGCAGCAGTTCGCAGAAGATCGGCCCGCGCGTCAGGGTGAACTGGCTGGTCTGGAAGTTGAACAGGTTGGACCCCAGAATGTCGCCCGGCAGCAGATCGGGGGTGAACTGGATGCGCCCGAAATCCAGCCCCGTGGTGCGCGAAAAGCATTGCGCCAGGAAGGTCTTGGCCGTGCCCGGCGGCCCTTCCAGCAGCACGTGGCCGCGCGCGATCAGCGCGATCAGCAGGTGCTCCACAGTGCTTTCCTGCCCGACGATGGCCTTGGCCACCTCGTCGCGGATGGCCTGGGCCAGCGCGCGGGTTTCATCCAGCGTCATGCTCATTTGGTCAGGGTCCTTTCGATCGATCTCAGGGTGCCGGCCGCACGCAGCACTTCGGGCAGGCGGCGGGCATTGCGCAAGGCTTGCGCGGTGGAACTGAACAGCGGCCCGGCATTGCCGTGGCGGGTCTGCGCGGCGTCAATGGCGGCCTCGCGCGCGGCCTCGTCTCCGGCGCGCACGTGCAGCGCGGCGGCCAGCCGGGCGGTGACCAGCGCGGCATAGGGCGCGCCCAGCAGGTGCCAGCGCCGCGCCCGCTGGATCAGCGCCGCACCATTGCTGGCCAGCCGGGTCTTGCCGTGGGCCATCTCGGGCGCTTCGGCCAGCGGCGGGCCAAAGCGGCGAAAGGCGCGCCAGCCGATCACCAGCAGCACTGCGATCAGGCACAGCGTGGCGGCCAGGAACGGCGGGCGGAAGGCCAGGGTCAGCAGGTTCTCGCTGCCGCCCAGCCCGTCGATCTGCATGTCGAACACCACGTCCATGTCCTCGCCCGCCATGGTCGCCTCGATGATTTCCACCGCCACGCCCGCGCGCGCCTCGCTGGCCAGGCCATAGTTGTTGAACAGGTCAGGTTCGGCCACCAGCACCAACGGATAGATGTCGCTGTCCTGGCCATCCTCCTCGTCCGGATTGAAGGCGATGCCGCCCGCCTCGGCCAGATCAGGGTGCCAGCCGCCACGGTTCCAGTAGCCCGCCAGCAGGTCACCCTCGCTATCGCTGACCAGCGGCAACAGTTCCTTGCCGGGCATCTCAGTGATTGCCTGGACCACCGCAGGATCGGCCAGCGGCCCGCTGCGATCCAGCCCCTGCCACCGTTGCGACTGGCCGGTGCCCAGCGTCAGCGGGGCGAACAGCGGCACCTGTTCGAACCATTCCGCAGCATAGCCGGGTTGCAACCGCACCCAGTCGCGCGGGCGATCACCCTCATCGTCGCGCGGGGGCGAGGGCTGCGACAGCCACTTGGGCAGGATGACGATGGTCGGCCCCTGATAGCGGCGGTCCTCCAGCACCTTGGCCAGATCCTCGCCATCGCTGGTCATGCTGGGGGTCAGGATCAACAGGTGCGGGGTCCAGCCGCCTGCCTCGGTCACGCCCTGGCTTTCGCGTCCGCGCGCCACCTCCACGGTGTGCCCGCGCGCCTCCAACACGGCGGCCAGCGCGGAAAAGCCGTTCAGCGCATTGCTGTCGGCCCGTTCGGTGCCGCGCGTGTCGGGCGATCCGTTCCAGCCTGCGCCGATGGCATAAAGCAACAGCAGGAACAGCGCCGTGCCGCCCACCACCAGGGCCAGCAGCCCGCGCGTGGAAAAGGGTGTGCCTGCGCGGCTCATGCCGAAACCACTCCGCGATAGCCGATGGCAAAATCGGCATAGGCGGTGCGCGCCGCCTGCCAGTCCTCGGCGGTCAGTCGAGTCAGCGCGAACAGGCTGGCCTCGACCCGCCCGGCAATGGTGCCAAAGGCGTTGCGCGCCGGGCCGGGCAAGGCGGGCAGGGCGGCAATCTCGCGCGCGGTGCTGCTGGGGTCGATCAGGTCAGGCCGCAGTTCGGCAATCTGCCCGACAGAGCGTTGCAGCAACAGGTGTGTGGCCTCGTCAAAGCGGCCTTCCGCCGCCAGCCGGTCGGCCGCGTCCAGCAGGGCCAGCGCCTGGCCCTGGTCCAGCCGCAGCTCCTCGGCTTCAACCGGGGTCTTGCCGCGACGGCGCAGGCGCAGGGTGGCAGGATCAATCAGCCGCCACAGGGCGAACAGCAGCAGGCCCACCACCAGCGCAATTATCACCCATTGCAGCCACGACCAGTTGAGCACCAGAAACCGGCCCAGCGGCGCGAACAGGTCGCCCAGCCACTCGAAGAAATCGTTCAGCCAGTCGGGCGGGTCTTCGGGCGGGGCTTGCGGCGGGGGCTGGGGCAGGGGGGCAAACTGGATCTCGCCGTCGGACCGCACCGCGTCCCACGCGCTCCCCAGATCGTTGTCCCCCACCGGCTTTGTCACGTTCAGGGTGGTGGCACGGCTGGCCGCGAGGCGCAATGGGCCTTGGGCCAGAGCGATGGTGCGGGGGGAGGCCGCAGCGCATTGCACTTGCCGCGTGTTCCGCCAATAATGCGCACCCATGACGCTGATGAACGCCGCCGAAAGCCTGCCGCAAGATCCGCAAGATGTGCGCGTGCGCCGCGTGCTGGTAGTGGGCGGCGGCTCGTCCGGGTGGATGGCGGCAACCATGCTGGTCACTGCCCTGGCCAGGGACGTGGCGGTGGAACTGGTTGAAAGCGACGCCATCGGCATCGTCGGCGTGGGCGAGGCCACGATCCCGCCAATGCAGAAGTTCAACCGCTTCGTGAAGCTGGACGAGCGCGCGTTCATGGCGGCCACGCAAGGCAGCTTCAAGCTGGGGATCGAGTTTCACAACTGGGGCCGCGTGGGCGACCGGTATCTGCACCAGTTTGGTGCCGCTGGGCGCGAGATCGACGCGCTGGTGCCGCTGCATCACTGGTGGCAGGCCGGGCGGCTGGCGGCGGCTGCCGATGGCCAGCCCTATCCCGAATACCAGGATCTGTTCGTGGCCCACGCGGCGGCCAGTGCCAACCGCTTTGCCCCTTCGGGCCGACCCAAGACCGACCTGGCCAACCGCTATACCCATGCCTATCACTTCGACGCCCACCTTTACGCCGGACACTTGCGGCAGGTGGCAGAGGGTCGCGGCGTGCGCCGCCACGAAGGGCGCATCGTCAGTGCCCAGCGGCATGGCGAAACCGGGCAGGTCAGCGCCGTGGTGCTGGAGGACGGGCGGCGGCTGGAGGCCGATCTGTTCATCGACTGCACCGGTTTTGCCAGCCTGCTGCTGGGCAAGACGCTGGGCGAGCCGTTCGACGACTGGAGCGCGCTGATCCCGTCCGACCGGGCGCTGGCCGTGCCGTGCACGCGGGTGGGCCAGGCGATCCGCCCCTTCACGCAAGGCATCGCGCACCCGGTGGGCTGGCAATGGCGCATACCCTTGCAGCACCGCACCGGCAACGGCCATGTGTTTGCCAGCGCCTTTTGTTCCGAGGACGAGGCGGCGGCGCGGCTGCTGGCCAATCTGGAGGGCGAGGCGCTGGATACCCCGCGCCTCATCAAGTTCACCACCGGACGGCGGCGACGCGCCTGGGTGGACAACGTGGTGGCGCTGGGGCTGGCCAGCGGTTTTCTGGAGCCGCTGGAATCCACCTCGATCCATTTCGTGCAGGCGGCGCTGGAGCGGCTGGTCGACCTGTTCCCCACCCGCGCGATGGACCCGGCGCTGCAAGCCACCTTCAACCGCCAGACCGAGGCCGAGTGGCTGGGCGTGCGCGACTTCATCGTGGCCCATTACCACCTGAGCGAGCGCGACGATTCCGAGTTCTGGCGCTATACCCGGCACATGCCGATCCCCGATACGCTGGCCCACACGCTGGAGCTGTGGCGCGCGCGCGGCATTCTGGATGTGGATGGCGGGCACCTGTTCCAGTTGGGCAGCTGGGGTTCGGTGCTGATTGGCCAGCGGTGCCTGCCGCGCGGGGTTCATGCCCTGTCCGACCGGGCCGACCCGGCCTATGCGGCGGCGCAGGTGCGCCAGATCGCGGCAGAGTGTGCGGCGGCGGGGCAGGCCCTGCCCGATCACGGCCAGTTCCTGCGCGATTATTGCCCGGCGGGGTGAGGCCCACCCCCAGCCCCTCCCGCAAGCGGGACGGGAGCGAGACTTGGCGAACCGCAGGTGAGCCTTAGTCGCAGCGGGGTGGGCTGCTTACGCCAAAGCCAGCCCCATCAACCGGGTGTGCTCGCCACTCTCGTAACCCGCAAACGCGGCGCAATCGGTAAAGCCATGGCGTTCATACAGCCGGTGTGCCGGGGCAAAGGCGGCGGCGCGGCCCGTTTCCAGCCCCACCCAGTTGAGGCCGCGCCCCCGCGCCTCGGCCAGCAGGGCATCAAGGATCGCCCGCCCCGCACCCTTGCCGCACCAAGCCGGGGCGGCGCGCATGGATTTGAGCTCGCCCGTGCCATCACCCAGCAGGCGCAACGCGCCGATGGCCGCCAGTTCGCCCTGATGGCGCGCAGCCACGAACACCACGTCAGGCACTCTCAGATGCTCGATGGGCAGGGCGTGGACGTGTTCCGGCGGGGAATATTCGTCCATGGCCGACAAATGCAATTGCAACAGCGCCACCACATCGGGCGCGGTCAGATCGTCCACCGCCACGGTGAACATGGTCTATCCCCGCTGGCGGGCCGAGCGATAGGTGCCCAGCATCCGCAGATCCTTGGCGTGGAAGGCCAGTTCCCTCAGCGCCATGTCCACCCCAGCGTCACCCCCCGTTTCAGCGCTGGGCGCCCCCACGATGTCGCAGAAGAACATGGTGGCTGCGAAGCTGGCCCCCACCTGATAGCTTTCCAGCTTGGTCATGTTGACCCCGTTGGTGGCAAAGCACCCCAGCGCCTTGTAAAGCGCGGCGGGCACGTTGTTCACCTCGAAGATGAAGGTGGTGATCGCCTGCTCGCCCGCCAGTGTGGCCGGGTCCAGCGGCTCCTTGGCCAGCACCACGAAGCGGGTGGTGTTGTCGGCGGCGTCCTCAACCTTGCGGTCCACGATGGTCAGACCATAGAGATCCGCCGCAATCGCCGGGGCCACCGCCGCCAGCGCCGGATCGCCGCTTTCCTTCACGAAGGCCGCCGCGCCCGCCGTGTCGGCATAGGCCATCGGCACGATACCGCGCTCCCGCAGGTAATGGCGGCTTTGCCCCAGCGCCTGCGGGTGGCTGTAGGCGGCGGTGAACGGCCCCGTGCCGATCCCCATCAGTGCATGGGTGATGGCCAGAAAATGCTCACCCACGATGGCCAGCCCGCTTTCGGGCAGCAGGAAATGGATGTCCGCCACGCGCCCGTGTTGCGAGTTTTCGATGGGAATGATCGCCGCGCCCGCCGCGCCGCTTTTCACCGCGTCCAGCGCATCCTCGAAACTGAAGCAGGGCAGTGGTAGACATTCGGGCGCATATTCCAGCGCGGCGCGGTGCGAATTGGCCCCCGGCGCACCCTGAAAGGCCACTGCGCGCGCCGGATCGGCGCTGGCGGCGGCCTGCATCTGCTCGACCAGATCGAGCGCGGGTTGGGGGTAGGAGTTCATGTGCCAAGCCGCCTAGAGGCGAGGGCGGCGGCGGACAAGGTGTTTTCGGCACTTGCGCCGTGCCCCGCGCCTTACTAGAGCGCGCGCTAACAGGGTTCCAACACGGCAGATGAATCACTCATGAGCGACCGTCTCAACACCATTCTCGGCTGGCTGCTTGGCGCTGGCGTTGTCGCGCTGCTGCTGCGCTTCGTGGTTGGCTTTGCCATTCCGGAAACCGAGCGCCCCGAAACGCTGGGCTATCAGCCGCCAGTGGCGGAAGGCGCGGCCGAGGAAGCCGGGCCGGACCTCGGCACCTTGCTGGCCATGGCCGATGTGGCCGCGGGCGAGGCCAGCTTTGCCAAGTGCATGGCCTGCCACACCATTGCTTCGGGCGGGGCGGCGGGCATTGGCCCCAACCTGTGGGCGGTTGTGGGCACCGGCATCGGCAGCCACGCACCCGGCTTTGCCTATTCCAGCGACCTGGCCGGGCACGGCGGCAACTGGACCTATGAGAATCTGGATGCCTGGCTGAAGTCGCCCAGGGCCTTTGCCGCTGGCACCAAGATGAGCTTCCCGGGTCTGTCAGACCCGCAGGAACGCGCGAACGTGCTGGCTTACCTGCAAGCCAATGGCGGCGGTCCGGCCTTCCCGGCTGCGGCAGCTCCGGCAGCCGAAGACGGTGCGGGCGACGATGCTGCCGCTGGCGCCGATGGCCCTGACGGCGCCGACAGCGCAGCCGTGGAAGCCCCGGCAGAAGCTGCCGCCGCCGAATAAGGCTGGCCAATCAGGATACGAAAAAGGCCGGGGCATTGCTCCGGCCTTTTTGTTTCTGGCTTCGTTGGCGCGTGGTCAGGCCCCGTCCGCGCGCCCCTTGAAGCCTTGCGCGATCACATACCATTCGCTCGAACCCTTGCGGCTGGCGGGGGGCTTGGCGTGCTTGACGGTGCGGAAATGCTTTTTCAGCAGCGCCAGCAGGTCGTTGTCGGTCCCGCCCGCCAGTACCTTGGCGACATAGGCTCCGCCCGGTGCCAGCGTCTCCACTGCAAACCACGCGCCCGCTTCCACCAGCGCCATGGTGCGCAAGTGGTCGGTCTGCTTGTGGCCCACGGTATTGGCGGCCATGTCGCTCAGCACCAGATCGGGCGGACCATCCAGCGCGGCTTCCAGCGCGGCCGGGGCCGCCTCGGCCATGAAGTCCATCAGCAGGATGGTGACGCCGTCCAGCGGCTCCACTTCCAGCAGGTCGATGCCGACGATCGCCGCCTTTGGCGCGCGCTGGCGCACCACCTGGCTCCACCCGCCCGGCGCAATGCCCAGGTCGACCACCCGCTTGGCGCCTTTCACCAGCGCATATTTGTCGTCCAGTTCGGCCAGCTTGTAAGCCGCGCGGCTGCGGTATCCGTCGGCCTTGGCGCGTTTGACATAGGGATCGTTCAACTGCCGCAGCAGCCAGCTTTGCGAGCTGGGCTTGCGCTTCTTGTTGGATTTCAGCCGCCGTTCGGAATCTTCGCCTGCCCGGGCCATCAGCGTGCTCCTCCTGCGGCCATTCGCGATGTGGCGGCGGGTGCCGGTGCGGGCGTATCGGTGGCCATCAGTGTGCGCAGGATGCCTTCGCGGATACCTCGATCAGCCACGCCCAGCCGCGCGGCGGGCCACAGGTCGAGGATCGCCTCAAGGATCGCGCAGCCCGCCACCACCAGCCCGGACCGTTCGTTGCCCACGCAGGAAAGTTGCCGCCGCTGGGTCAGCGACATGCCCGCCAGCCGCTGCGAGATCGCCCGCATATCGGTGGCCGGCACCACCAGCCCGTCCACCGCCTGCCGGTTGTATTGCGGCAGGTCCAGGTGGATGCTGGCCAGCGTGGTCACCGTGCCGCTGGTGCCCAGCAGGCGCAGCGGCTCGTCGTGGCCGACCGCGCGGTGTGCTGCCAGCCGCACGGCAAAGGCGGCGAAACTTTTACTCACCAGGCGGCGCATTTCGGCATAGCGGTGCTGGCGCGCGGCCTGCTCCTCGCCCTCCTCGCCCAGCGTTTCAGACAGCGAGACCACGCCCCAGGGCACGCTGGCCCAATCGAGAATACGTGGCACCGGGGCGGGCGCATGGGCCGAAGAATGGGCCGAAGTATTGGCCTCGATCAGCACCAGCTCGGTCGAGCCGCCGCCGATATCGAAGATCAGCGCCGGGCCAGAGCCGCTTTCCAGCAGCTTGTGGCAGCCCAGCACGGCCAGACGCGCTTCTTCCTCGGCGCTGATGATGTCCAGCAGGATGCCGGTTTCGCTGGCCACGCGGGCGATGAACTCGTCGCCGTTCTCGGCCCGGCGGCAGGCCTCGGTGGCGACCGAGCGGGCCAGATGGACGTTGCGCTTGCGCAGCTTGTCGGCGCAGATCTTCAGCGCGCCCACCGCGCGGTCCATGGCGGCGGGCGACAGGCGACCGGTCATGGCCAGCCCTTCGCCCAGCCGCACCACGCGCGAAAAGGCGTCGATCACCACGAAGTTCTCGTCCTCCGGGCGGGCGATCAGCAAGCGGCAGTTGTTGGTGCCAAGGTCGATCGCGGCATAGGCGTGGCGCGGGTGGCGGGCGGTCGCGTTGACGGCAGCGGCAGGTGCCATGGTGGTGGCGACGACCCCCTCGGGAGCCGGATTGGTCCGCTCAGGACCATTGGTCTTGCCGGTGAAGGGCCGCTTGCTATCGGGTTTCCTGGCTTGACGCCTGCCGGGTTTCCCCTTGCGCTTGCCGACCGGAAACTTGCGGCCACCCGGCGGAGGACGATCCGCCATGTTTTGTAAAACTCGCTATTCAAAACCCGCCAGCAGTCAGCGGAACCTGAACACAGGGTATCGCATATGTGAACGGGGAGCAACAAATGTGTCCGGCTCGGGTTTTCGCCGGGCGGCGCGCGCTTGGCCCTTCGCCAAAGCGGGGTCCAGCGGCTAAGAGTTGGCGCCATGTCCGATCCCGCGCCCACCATTGCCCTGTTCGCCCGTTTCCCGCGTGCCGGGCAGGCCAAGACCCGGCTGATCCCGCTGCTGGGCGCGGATGGTGCGGCGCGGCTGCACCGACGGCTGGTGGAGCGCACGCTGGTTGCGCTGCGGGCCAGCGGTGTGCCGTTTGCGGTCCACATCACCGGGGGCACAGTGGCAGAGTTTGCCGCCTGGCTGGGCGCGGACGTGCCGCTGGTGGCGCAAGGCGAAGGCGACCTGGGCGACCGGCTGGCGCGGGTGGCGGCCCCCGCGATCCTGCTGGGGGCCGACGTGCCCGACCTTGCCGCGGGCCACCTGGCCGATGCGGCAGCGGCGGTGGCGCAGGGGCGCGTGGTGATCGGCCCGGCACAGGATGGCGGCTATTACCTGCTCGGCTATCCCGCGCCCGTGCCGCACCTGTTCACCGCCATGCCGTGGGGGACAAGCGCAGTGCTGGCCGAAACCCTGGCGCGGCTGGACACGCCGCCTGTGTTGCTGGACCTGCTGGCCGATTGCGACCGGCCGGACGACTTGGCTCGCTGGCCGGAGCTGATCGCCTGATGCGCGTTTCCGTGGTCATCCCCATGCTGAACGAAGCGGCAGCGCTGCCCCTGCTGGCCCCCGTGCTGGCGGCGCTCGACCCGCCGCCGCACGAGATCCTGTGCGTCGATGGTGGCAGCGATGATGGCTCGGTGGCATTGGCCGAGGGATATGGCTGGCGAGTGATTGCGTGTGAGCGCGGGCGCGGGCGGCAGATCAATGCGGGGGTGGCGGCGGCCAGTGGCGAGGCTGTGCTGGTGCTTCATGCTGATACCTGGCCGCCCGCCGATGCCATGGCGGTAATCGCCGCCACGATGGCCAACCGCCGCATCGCGCTGGCCGGGTTCACCCCGATCATTCGCGGGCCAGGCGGCACCCGCTGGGGCACCACCGCACACAACTGGGCCAAGACCTGGTATGCCCCGCTGCTATTCCGCCCGCACCTGTTTGTGCGCGGCCTGCGGCTGCTGTTCGGCGATCACGGCATGTTCTTTCGCCGGGCCGATTTCCTCGCCTGCGGGGGCTGCGACCCGGCGGCCATGGTGATGGAGGAGGCCGACCTGTGCCTGCGCCTGCTGGGCCATGGCCGGGTGCGACTGGTGCCGCGCGCCATCGTTACCAGCGACCGGCGCGTGGCCCAGTGGGGGGCGCTGAAGGCCAACTGGATCTACCTGAAGGTGGGCCTGCTGTGGGCGCTGGGCGCGCGGGCCAGGCTGGAGCGGTTCTATCCCGATGTG
>Ga0114940_10000887_pt1 | contig 11974 bp, 8 predicted proteins | sample ColdCreekSource_FD_87195 | JGI IMG/M metagenome (GOLD analysis project Ga0114940, IMG submission 87195) | Groundwater microbial communities from Cold Creek, Nevada to study Microbial Dark Matter (Phase II) - Cold Creek Source | ecosystem: Environmental > Aquatic > Deep subsurface > Groundwater ... | reverse complement strand
TGGCCTCCATTTCCCAATTGTAAATGAGTGAGGTTGGCATAATGAGCAAAGAAGGGCCCTGGTTGTTTTCCCTCTCTGCCAGCAAAAGCGCCAATGCCTGTACGGTTTTTCCCAGGCCCATGTCATCGGCAAGGCAACCTCCTAATTTATATTCGTTAAGAAAACGGAGCCAGTTGTAGCCTGCTTTTTGGTATGGCCTGAGTTCGCCCTGAAAACCGGATGGCAACGTATAATTTTTAATTCCGCTGAACGAGCTAAGCGACCGCATTTTTTCACTGATATGAACTTTCGCCAGATTTCCTTCTTCCAGTTCTTTTACCAGGTTAATATGATGCTTTTTCAACACCGGCTTTTCACGATCACCTTGTGTTTCGCTTAATGCAAATAAATCAGCATACTTAGTAAGCCAGGCTTCAGGTATAATGGCGATTTCACCGTTGGGCAATTTGAATTCAACTTTCTTTTTCAGGATCAATTTTCGCAACTCCTTAAAGGGTATTTCAAATTCTCCAAACCTGATCTTCGCATGAATATCAAACCAATCGATGTTTTCTTTTACCTCTACCTCAATCACGGCCTTGCCCACAAAATATTTTTTGTCATTGCTTTGCGGCTGACTTACCTCAAAGCCCAGGTTGAGTAAATTCACCCTGTTTTCATTTAACCACGAAAACGCTTCAGACTTGGGCACGGCCACATTAAAGTCTTTCATGGACAGTCCTAATTTTTGCAGGGTGTGAAGAAAGTTTTTCTCTGTTTCTGTTTTGCGGGTGACCCGGTGAAAAACATAATCATTATCGTGTTTCTCTACGGTAACACTTACCGGTACTCTGTTTCGTCCCTGGAAACGGTGCTTGCCGTATTTAAAGGATAAATCAAATACTATTTTGCCCGACTCATCACTTTTATCTTCAATGGGCGTGCTGTCAAACAAACTTGCAGGTGTAGAAGTTTGCGCACTCACTAACTCCGACAGTGTGAGAATGGGCAGGGGATCGTATTCGTTTTTGTTGATCTTAAATCCATTGGCCTCCACATCGTCAAACGAAGCAATAAGGGGAGCAATAAACCTGTTATAGTAGGTCTCTTCCAGGTTCTTTGGAATGACCACAAATTTTTTACTCAGGAACGGAAGCAGTTTTTTCCCGTCTACATATTTTTCAAAACCGTATAACTTTCCGTTCAACACCATCCATGCCGGGCTTTTGCAAATCAGGTATGCAGATGCATTTGGCATATTCAGTTTTCGGCCATCGTATTTGACTGTAGGGTAATAATTGGTGTTCTCCTCGCTGCGCATGAAATGAAATTGAATGGTAGCACGTTTGTCCATTACTTCAATTTTTCTCCAGGTGGGTTCGCCATCGCTGCCCATTTCAAAAAACATTTTACCTTTCATTAATTCAAGGAACTCCGCACGTTTAATTTCAATGTGTATTTCTATCTGCTCCTGAAGCGCCTCGTTGCCTTTATTCTTATCGTAAATCTTTGGAAAAAATTCCTCCGATTTCATGGGCTTACCGGCAAACTTTTTAATCACGGATTCCTGCTGGATAGAGTCGCTGATTTTGATCAGTTCAAAATCATGGTCATCGAGGCCTTTCGTAAACTCGCGGGCATTTTTTGAGGAGATATTTTGATGTTGGTAGGTAAGCTTGCCCTTCTCATCCAAATGCACGATGTAGGATTCAAACAGCAATCCCAGGTACTCGTGCTGGAACAGCGAGTAGATGATTTGAAACGGCTGTGATGCTGAAACCTTCATGCATAGCCCTTTTTTAGCTTTTTACTAAAAAACGGAACCTTTAAATTAATGATTTTCAGACAGAAAACCTGTCAAAATGAGGCTATTTCATACATGTTGTATTCTTTAAAAACCTTGTCTTTTATGACCTCAACCCCTCACCCTTCTCCAAAAAGAGAAGGGTACAAGGAGTTTTTGAGTTTTTAAAGAATGCAATACGTTTCTTACAGGTTTTGAACGCCCGCGGACCTTGCTGCAAGTATTGCCGGGCGATAGGAGGTTAAAAAAGTTATGAGAGAAACCACCAGCATAGTGTACAAAAAATCGGAAGGAATTACTTTAATCGGGTAGCCTTCTGTAACAGAAGTTTCCATGCCCATTGAGATTATTCCAAACCGGAGTTGAAGCCAGCAAAAAATTCCACCGAGCAACAAGCCGAGCAATGTGCCACTCACGGCAATCAGTGCGCCTTCTGTTAAAAAAATATTTCTGATAAGGGTATTGTCGGCACCCATGGCGGTTAGTACCGATATATCCTTTTTCTTATCCAGGGCAAGCATCATCAGGCTGAAGAAAATATTAATCGAACTGATGCCTAATAGAATTGAAAAGGCCATAAATGCAAAAAGCTTTTCCATTTTCATCAACCGATACAAATCTTTGTGCTGTTCATCGGCATTGAGAACAGAGAATTTTCCGCCCAACAAATCTTTCAGGTTGGCCTGAATACTTAGAATATCCGCATCCGGTTTTGTTTTTACCTCCAATGAAGTTCGCTTGTCTCCATAGTTTAGTAACTCACGTGAAAAATCGAGCGGTACAATCACATAGTTTTCATCAAATTCCTGTACGATGGAGAATGAAGCGCCTGGTAAAATACTTTTACGGGAATATACTTTGGAAGGATCTATACTGCCTGATTTTATAGTGTTGATATAATACACCTGAAGTGCATATTGGTCATCACCCACGGCAATGGAGAGTGCATACTGCACCCCCCTGCCAACTATTGCATATTGTGTATCGCCTTTTCTTAATTGCAGTTTACCATCAACTATTTTTTCATCTATTCTATGTTGATCTACGAAATTATCGCTTACTCCTTTTAACGTTACAATTTGGTTAGCATCTCTATAGCGTACATAGGCGTAATCTTCAATCACCTCCGTAACCATTTCAACACCTTCTACACGTTGAATCTTTTTGAGCATATCGGTATTCACTTCAAAAGATTTACCCTTTACTGCTTCAATTTTTATTTCAGGATCAAATGAATCATTCAGCGAGCGGAGTAAATCTTCTAACCCATTAAAAACCGAGAGCACAATAATGAGCGCAGCGGTGCAAAAGGCCACACCAATCAACGAAAGAATGGAGATGACATTAATGAAGTTTTTCTTTCGCTTGGAAAGCAGGTAACGCCTTGCGATAAAAAATTCAAGATTCAAGATTCAGGATTCAAAGATTAAAAGTACAGTAATTTTAAATCTTGAACCTGCCTGACGGTAGGCAGGTTTGCAATTTTGAATTATTCTTCAGTCGGGGGAATTTTCAGGTTTTTAATGAGTGTGTCCATGCGCTGGGCATTTTCCTCCGTCTCATCGAGGTAAAAAACAAGTTCAGGAATAACCCTTACCTGATTGCGGATTTTCTCTCCCAATGCCTTCCTTATTTCTCCTTTTCGCTTCGTGATCTTTTCAAGAATGGCCTGTTTATCTTTGGCGAGCATCATGCTGATGTACACTTTGGCCAACCCGAGATCGGAACTGACTTTTACATCGGCTACCGTAACAAAAGCATTATCCAATATCCCGCGTTTATCGCGTTGAAAAATATCACTGATCTCTTTCTGAATGAGCCGTGCAAATTTTAATTGTCGTGTCGTTCCCGCCATAACAGCACAATTAACAATTAACAATTAACAATTAACAATTAACAATTGACAATGCACAATTACTAAATTAATAATTGTTAATTGCCAATTTGTTAATTGTTAATTGTTAATTGTTGTTGCCAGTGCTTCGCTATTTCCGCATAAACGATCCGTATCGGCTAATAGGCCTGCTCGTTATCATGACGTTGCTTTCGCTGCCACTTTTTATTGATACCGCACCGCTAACCTATCCGGAGTTAAAGGGTTTCGTCATCGGTGAAAAGGTAATGGAGGGCAATACCCTTTATACTGAATTCATCAACAGTACTCCTCCACTGGCTTGCTGGTTCTATGGTTTGTGTGATAGTGTATTCGGCCGAACGCTTACTATACGACATATTCTGGCATTTTTGATTTTGTTCATGCAAAGTGCTTTTCTGGGAGTGGTCCTTATTGATAAAAGGGTTTTTTCGGAAAGCACTTACTTACCGTCTTTTTTGTTTTCCCTGCTTGCGTTTATCTCTTTTGATTCTTTATCGCTCACAGCCGATCTTGTCGCTTTTGGATTTATTCTGCTGGCATTAAATAATCTTTTCAAAGAAATTGAATTCCGCGCTCAACGTGATGAGATCATCTTTAATCTCGGGTTGTTTATCAGCCTGGCTTCTCTTCTCAGTTTTTCGTATACAATTTATTTGCCTGGCACGATTATCATTCTCACCATTTTTACCCGAAACACGCTGCGAAAATATCTGCTCATGATCTTTGGGTTTCTGCTGCCTCATTTATTTCTTATTTGTGTTTATTATCTCACCGGCAATCTTCAGGGGTTATGGCAATATTTTTATTGGCCTAACCTGAGTTTTTCTTTCCAAAGCCTGATGGACACGAAAAGCTTGTTCGTGTTGTGTGGAATCCCTCTCGTATACTTATTTGTATCGCTTTTTATTTTAGGGCGCGATGCACGGCTTACAAAATACCAATCGCAGATTTTTCAGGCAATGTTTCTTTGGTTCATAGTGGCCCTCATCCAGGTATTCTTTGCAGAAGACCGCAGGCCCCAAAGCCTTATACCCCTCATTCCGCCAGTCAGTTTCTTTTTAACTCACTTTTTATTGCTCATTCGAAGAAGAAAATTTGCTGAGTTTAATCTGTGGATACTATTTATCGGAATTGTTACCGTTGCTTACCTGGCCCGATATGATAAAATCAAAAGCATTCAATACGAAAACCTGTTGGTAAAAGAATATCCTTCGTCTATAAAAAATAAGCGCATTCTTGTATTAGATCATCAACCTGCTTTGTTTTTGCACAACAAGCTCGCTACTTCTTTTTATGAATGGGGTGTATGCCGATCAATATTTGAACAGCCTGATTACTATGAGCATCTATTAATAGTACATCGTTCTTTTGAAAGTGATTTGCCTGAAGTAATAGTCGACCCGAAAAATTTAATGAAAGGATTTTTCAACAGGATGCCTTTTCTAAAGGCGAAGTACGAAAAATCGCCAGAAGGCTATCGCTTAAAAAAATAACCGTTATGTCGAGCGTGTTATGCCATACTATAAAAAGTAAGGGTTAGTATTGTAGAATTTTTGTTTTGCTTATCCATGACAATATGATCCGGGCACGTGCATTCGTTCTCATTCTTGTTGGCTGTGATGCCCAGATATCCCGTGACCGGAATGATGTTGTCAGTGATTGCGCCTTGCTGTCGGCTTTATCCGGATAGCGGATGAGCATGAACCGGGTGAGCCGTTAACCATCTTTGGAAAGTTGTTGTTAAATTTTGATTTTTTTTAGGTCTTGTATGAAAAACCTGGTTCCATATTCAACGGATGTTGGATTGCTGATTTTACGCATAGCCACGGGCTCTCTGATGTTTTTTCATGGAACCGGCAAGATGTCTGATTTTTTGCACGGCAAAGATGATTTCTATGATCCCTTTGGAATCGGAGGTGTGGCTTCATTGGCGCTTGTGGTATTCGCTGAATTCTTTTGTTCTCTGTTTCTCGTTTTGGGATTATGGACAAGGTTCATTCTGACTCCGCTTATTATTTGTATGAACGTGGCGTTCTTTATTTATCATAAGCAGGATGAGCTATTGGAAAAGGAATTGCCATTGCTCTATCTGAACTTCGTTGCATTGTTTGTTATGGGGCCCGGTCGTTACGCATTGGGCCGTAAGAGCACACCTCCAGTTTCATGATTGGGATTTCATCAAGAATGTGGTGCTGTACATCTGTGGAATTGGCTTTAAACTTTTTGGTTACGTATTTAAACAGAGTAAACCAACTGATCATGAAGAAAACAATCCTTCTCCTGGTAGCATTCGCAATCATGAATGTTTCAGGATGTACACAATCCAACAAGAAGGCCGACCGTGCTGTAGGCTCGCGTTGCGAAGACTGTGACATGATGTTTGAGGGTATGCCTGATCCCGATAAATATCGGGACTGGCAAACGACCATTGCCGGCCCGGATGAACCCGGTGAACCCATGGTTATCAGCGGCATCATTTATAAAAAAGATGGCAAGACATCGGCTCCCGGAGTTATTCTTTATGTTTATCACACCGATAATAAAGGATTGTATTCACCCGCACCAAAACAAACTTCAGCAAAACGGCATGGGCACTTACGCGGTTGGATGAAAACCGATGAAACGGGCCGGTACGAATTCAAAACGATACGCCCCGCATCATATCCCAACAGCAAAAATGCACAACACATTCATCCCATTATTAAAGAACCCGGAACAACATTGTACTGGATTGATGAATATCTTTTCGATGATGACCCCTTACTGACCAACCAGGAAAGAACACACCAACAAAAACGCGGAGGGTCAGGCATTATCTCCTTAAAGAAAAATGAGAAAGGTGTTTGGATTGGCAGACGTGATATTATTCTTGGTATGAACATCCCGAATTATTGAGGTAAACGTCATGCCGGCCTGTTCCGGCATCCCTTTATGGGTACTGTACAAGGAGATCGCGCAAAGGCAGGACGGTAAAAGAATTATTTACTGACTGGTTTTTCTGACAACCTTTTCCTGATTCTGCTCAATGACTCCGGCTTAATACCACAGTAAGACGCAATGTAATGCTGCGGTATTCTTTCCATTACTTTTGGCCGTTCTTTCATCAATTCCAGGTATAGCTCCTCCGGGGTTTTAAAGAGTAAACTCTTTGCACGAAGTTCAGCCTTGATAAAAGTATGTTCGGCAATGAGCCGTCCGAATTTTTGCCACACGGGTGACTTTTCAAAGGTGGACTGCATATTTTCATAACTCAACTGCAGTACCTGGGCATCATCCATCGCCACAATGCAGTCGCTGGAGGGTTGGCGCGTTAAAAAACTGCAATAATCGGTTACGTAATTTCCTTCAAATGCAAAATTACTGGTGCGTTCCTCATCATACACCATGTTGTAAACGCGAAAATGACCCGTATTGATAAAGGATACATGATTGCAGACCTGTCCGGCAGTGAGGAGAAATTCGCCCTTCTTCAGCCACTTAAGTGTAAGCAAGGATTGGTGCATTTGCCATTCTGCTTCCGTGAATGACAGGAATTTAGAAACGTATTTCCGGATGGAGGAAAATTCTTCCATCCGGAAATATACAAAATCCACTTATCACCTCAGAATGTAAACCGGACAAAAGGAACCGGGAAAAATCCTTGCTGATATTGCGTTACAATCGTGTTGGTGCGTGCATTGTAGCTTTGCGTAAAAATATTCTGGTTGCCCGTAACATTCTGTAAATCAATGGTAATTTCCAGCGTGCTTCGCTTGTATTCTTTGCGGAATGCAATCTTCAGGTCGGTGCGGAAGTAAGCATCCTGTTTTTCGCTGTAGGCTTCGTTTTCTTTGTAGATGGTTCTGCCCAACTGCTGCGATGCCGAAAAATCAACGGGTGTCAGGTATTTACCTCCGATGGTAGTGACCTTAACGTTTACCGATAAAAAGTTTTTGTTCCTGCCTACTCTCCACTCTTTACCGAGTAACCCATTCAATACATATTGTGTATTGAAACCCGTGTTGCGTTCAAGGCCATCACTGCCTTCATATTGTGAATCGAAAAGTGATGTGGTAATCAGGAAATAATATCCTTTGCTGAAGAACCGTTCCAACGTAAGCTCAAAGCCATAATTTCTTCCGCTTCCTTCGTTAACTAAACTGTCTTCATCGGGAGGGGCAAAGCTTGATCCGATATTAATGGCAGAAAATGAACTGGCGTTGCGTTCAATGGGTACGTTGCTGAGTTGCTGATAGTACGTTTCCGCCTTTAACCGCAGATTGTCAGATATGTTCCAATCGTAGGTTAGCACGGTATGTTGACTGGTGGTGAAATCGAGCGTGGTGTTGGTAAGAATGTAATCACCACTGGTAGTTTTGGTTTGTACATAAGTGGAATACGGACTTTGGATTTGATTATGCAACCCGTAACCGATAGCCAGTGAATGTTTGCCGTTGATCACGTATTGAAAACCAATACGGGGTTCAATAGCTCCCTGCTCATTAAGGGAATAATATTGCCCGTGTACTCCGGCATTAAACGAAAACTTATTGTTAAAACGGTGCCTCCAGGTGGCAAAGAGTTGGTACAAGGATGTGTTGTCGTCCACATTTACCCGAACGGAATCGCTGCCTAAATTGGCGTATACATCGCGGTTGAAGAGATTAAAGTTTAGAGCATCAATATAAAAACCGTAGGTCAGACTGTTTTTGGAATTGAATTTAGTTCGCCACAGCGTTGTGAACGAAAGCTTACGGGTGTCAAACCTGGCCTCGATACTCAGGTAACGGGCAATCACCTCATCGTTGCTGTCGCGCACTAATGAATCAGCCGAAAAATCTTCTTCCGCAGCACTTACACCAACCGTGAACTTGGCGAACGTTCTTTCCGAAAATTTTTTCTCGTAACTCGCTCCAAAAATTCCGGTTTTGTAGCGAGGATAACTGTCTTCATTTTCATTGCCGTATAAGTCATTATTGCTTTTAAGGTCAGCTTTACTGCCCAATAGATCAATCGCACTGATTCCGCCAAGACCGAAGATGGACCATTTACCATTCTTCTCAGTGGGCAATGAAATCTTAAAGTTTAAATCCTGGTATAGCGGAAGGTTTGAACCGGTACCAAACTGAATTCCTAATGCATTGAATACACCCAACGTAGAGTACCGGTAGTTGGCGATGTACGAAGCCTTTGAATTTTTAGATAACGGGCCTTCAGCACCCAATTCAAAACCGTTGAACCCAATTTGTCCTACAAATTCTTTTTGCTGGTTATTGCCATCCCGCAACTTTATATCAAATACACCGGCCGTAGCATTACCGTACTGGGCCGGAAATGCACTGATCATGAAATCTGATTTATCGAGGTTGTTGTTGTTGAGCATGCTGACGGGGCCACCGGTGCTGTTAAGAGCACCAAAGTGATTGGGGTTCGGAATGTTTAACCCTTCCAGTTGCCACAGCATGCCGGTGGGCGAATTTCCACGCACAACAATGTCGTTTCGCGAATCATCGCCACCGATCACACCGGCAAAGTTGGCTGCCATACGCGAGGGGTCGCCCAGCGCACCGGCATATCGTTTTGTATCATCCACGTTAAACGACCTTGCACTAACGATAGCGAGGTCATTATTGGTGGCAGTTTTATCATCTTTCGTGTTGGCTTTGATCACCACTTCATTGAGTTGGCTCACACTTTCGGTAAGGCCGATGTTCAGGATTACTTCTTTGCCTGCAGTTACCACCACGTTTGGAATCACTTGTTGTTCGTACCCCAGGTAGGTGATTTTAAGGGTTTGCCTCCCCACCGGAACGTTTTCAATCCTGTAATTACCATCTACAGCGGTGGTGCCTCCGAGAATAGTTTCACCCGTGCCATCAATGATCAAATTTACTCCGATGAGCGGAGTTTTACTTACCTCATCTACAATTTTTCCGCGCACAGTTTGTACCGATTGTGCGGATACGGAAATCACAGAAAGTATAGCCATGACTATACCCGCAAAAATTTTCAAGGTTTGATGTCTTTTTGTTTTCATGATCGGTTATGAATTTTTCTTTTGCTCAAAGGTCAGTGTATTATAACGAGTGTGTCATTGATTCGGGTTAAGAAAGAGACATAGTTTTCTTGATCTTGGTCAAGAAATGACGGGAATAGCTAAAAAATGAGGTGGTTTACTTTTCGTACTTACTCAGGTTCTTGCGGACCAGTTCCGTCGTCCCCTTATCGGATACTGAAAATGGGGATCGCGGCATCCCGACAAGCCGTCAGGCAGAAGAAGAACACACCTGCTTTTTCTCAGAGATTTTTTGCAAACGGTTCGATGTTTTGAATGCGCGGATTATCTCCGTACTGACAGGTGGCAATAACGAGTGTTTGTTTGTTGCTCAGCGAGTTTTGAGCTATCGAAACGCAAGGCCACATCGAAAAGGCCAATAAAAAATAAATTTGAATGCGCATACGTAAAGAAACGAACTTCAAGTTTAACCCTCAAAACAGACTGTAAAACGAGTCACCCGTAAAAAATAGTGTTGTGGTTGGGATAAGAAACCGTAAAGCCCGACCTTTGGAGGACGTTTGGTAAAAGCTCAATTCTTGGTAAACTGTACCGAGGTTATGTTTAGAGAAGAAGAAATCATGAGTACAACAATGGTTACACCTGAAGTGCGCAAGAAGCCGCTTTTGAAACAGGAGATTGCATTTTTGATTGTGCACTTGTTGCCGTTAGCAGCTCTCTGGACAGGCGCAACTCTTTTCGACTGGATTATGTGTGGCGTGCTGTACGTAACACGCATGCTTTGGGTAACGGGTGGTTATCACCGCTACTTTGCGCACAAGTCGTACAAGACTTCGCGCTGGTTTCAGTTTGTGATTGCCTTCCTCGCACAAACCACTGCACAAAAAGGTGCGTTGTGGTGGGCGGCCCATCACCGTCATCATCATCGCCACAGCGATACTCCGGCCGATCCGCACTCCATGAAAATTTATGGCTTCTGGTATTCGCATGTCGGCTGGATTGTTGGACCCGATTTTAAAGAGACCGACTACAAAGTGATTGGTGATTACGCAAAGTATCCGGAACTGGTGTGGCTGAACAAACATTATCTCGTATCGCCTGTAACACTCGCGGTGATTGTTACTGCATTGGGTGGAATTGTAAATGGTGGAAGCATCCTGACCATGTTTACTTCAGCAGGTTTGTCAACCTTGTTCATCGGGTTTTTCTTAAGCACGGTGATTTTATATCACGCTACATTCTCCATCAACTCCATCATGCACAAGTTTGGGAATCAGCGCTATGATACCAGCGATGAATCACGCAACAGTGTTTGGCTGGCATTGCTTACCCTGGGCGAAGGCTGGCACAACAACCATCATTATTATGAAGTGAGCAGCCGCCAGGGCTTTTTCTGGTGGGAAATCGATTTCACCTGGTACATGCTCAAGGGCCTGCAGGCTGTGGGCCTGATCTGGGACCTAAAGGGTGTGCCGAAGCATATCAAATACTCGAAAAACAAGCAACACGCGTTGGAACTGAAGCGCGAGATGGAAGGTGAAATGCTGAAATCAGCCTAGCCTTCACCCCGGCCCTCTCCCCAGGGAGAGGGAGGGTAATTTTGTGGGGCGTGTTGTATTTTTCGAAAGCATATTTAAATTTGCACTCCCTTTCGGGGGAATAATTCAAGGTTTAAAATTGAAATGTTGAATTTTTGAATTTGAAATTTTGAATTAATTAAGCGGGAGTAGCTCAGTTGGTAGAGCATCCCGATAGCAATCGGGAGGGTCGCGGGAGGTTCTTTGAAACGGAATGTTTGTTGTTTACATACTATACTCAGAATCGAAAGACAGGTACTATGTAGGACACGCGGAAAACTTGAGTGTAAGACTAGGCTATCATAATGACGGCCGGGTTAAGTCCACAAAAAATTACCGGCCATGGGTATGTTTGCATTTTGAACAATTTGAAAATAAACTTGCGGCTAATCGGAGAGCGTTAGAGATCAAGAGAAAGAAGAGCAGGAAGTATATTGAGTTTTTAATAAAAAGTAATAAGCGGGAGTAGCTCAGTTGGTAGAGCACGACCTTGCCAAGGTCGGGGTCGCGAGTTCGAGTCTCGTTTCCCGCTCAGCAGCCGTTAATCGTTATCAGTTAATGGTTAATCGCAGTAAAAAGTGTGAGATTAACCTCACACTTTTTTGTTTAAACGAATAACGAATTACGGTTAACGAACCACGCCCGGGTGGTGGAATTGGTAGACACGTCCCGACAAAAGTCGGGATGGATAGCAATAACTGCACGGGTTCGTTCTTAAGAGTAGTTTGTATTACCACATAGCA
>Ga0114940_10000886_pt1 | contig 11980 bp, 9 predicted proteins | sample ColdCreekSource_FD_87195 | JGI IMG/M metagenome (GOLD analysis project Ga0114940, IMG submission 87195) | Groundwater microbial communities from Cold Creek, Nevada to study Microbial Dark Matter (Phase II) - Cold Creek Source | ecosystem: Environmental > Aquatic > Deep subsurface > Groundwater ... | reverse complement strand
GCACCACCACGCAGAGCGTTGTTTACGTCCTGCGGTGCTGTGGCGAAAGCGTAGTTTTGGAAATCACAGCGCAGCGGGTTACCGCTTCACGGAGCGGCTGTTGACAGTGGTGCAAACGTTGAAGCTGCAAAAGCGTCCGGTGTTCGAGTACTTAAAAAGCGCGCTGCGCAACCACCGCGCAGGAACACCCGCCCCTTCGCTGCTGACGGCTTGATGGGGACTGAACGGTTACAGTATTTCCAAGAACCGCTCATTTCACTCCTTCGCCTTGTGCTAGGCTTTCTTCCGGACGATCTTGAACTGGTCGATGCGCTCGTGGCGCGTCTTGCCGCCCTGGTCGTACACGTAGGTTTCCGAGACGAAGCTTTCCGGCGTAACTGTCATTTCGCCGTAGCCCGTATAACCGCCCGTGAACGAAGCCTTGCCATTGCGGGCGACGAGTTCGTTTTCCAGCGGCTTGGTGTATTGGTACCATATCGAGGGACTTTGCATGTAAATGGTGCCCTTCGTATCGGGTCCGTACTCGGCCTTTTCCTGCGTCGTGGCTTTGCCCTTGCCTTCAAACAAGAGCGGCAGCGAACGCTGGTGGATGTGGCGGTGTCCGCAGAGGCTCAAGCGCACGCCGCCTTCGGCATCGAATATGTCACAGACGCCTTTCTTGCCCAAGTCGGTGCTTTTTTCCGCCCACTGATACACCTGGAAATGCTGCACATCGACAATGGTGTCCGCGCCCTTTTCCTTGAGTTGCTTGATATTACCGCGCAACCATTCGCCGCTGCCGTTCTTGCGCATCTGCCAGCCGATGCCGCCGTAAACGAAGGACCAGGTGTTGTTCTTGTCGTCGGCGGGGCCGTTCTGCGGCATGGGCAGGTAATCGGCATAGATCGACAGGTCCTTATCGTAGACCCACTCGTGGTTGCCGGGGCACGGTACGAGGATCGCGTTGCCGCACACCTCGCGCAGGATGCGGAATAAGCAGTCGTACTCCTCGCGGCGGTGGCCTATATTCACAATGTCGCCGCCGAGGATCAGCATGTCGGGGGCGAATTTCTTGATGTCCGCCATCGCGTAGCTGTAACGCTTGAAAAATTGGGCCCCTTTTTCGTTCGCGGCCACTTCCTTGGGCGAATGGCAGTGAAAGTCACAGAAAAGCGCGAGCTTCGTTTGCTGCGCACGCGCTCCGGGCTTCGGGGAAGTGCGGAAGCGGTAAAGCGGAGATTCGTAATCGCCCAGCTTGAGCTGGTACTGATACTCCGCGTCCGCGCCCAATTCTTTCAATTCCAACACGTGCTTATCGGCGGCCTTGAAGGCTATTTCCTTCTCACCGGGCTTTTTCAGGCCGAAGCGCAGGACGCCGCCGGCCTTTAGTGTTTTGTCTTCCGTGCCCCGAAACGCGATGCGTATGGAATTGTGCGGCGACTCCGTGGGCAACAGATACGGGCCTAGCAATGGGAAGTCGTCGATCTTCACGCCCAGCACGTCCTTCGGCTCGGCGGCCACTGCGGGCACGCGCAGCAGGTTGGTGTTAAGCAGGCCCAAGCCCGCAGCAGTCGCCGCGGTGGTCTTGAGGAAGTGCCTGCGCGTCAGCGCACGAGGAGTCTGAGAGGCCGCTGGGTTCATGGTATCCTCCAGGTATGAACTAGTTCACATAGGGATTACACCAAACTTGCAATATTGTAACAGAATAATTTCGGCAAACTTGTTACTGGGTCAGGAGTTTCAAGATGCGGTCTTTGCTTTCGACGCGCATCTTCTGGAACGCCTCGCCACGGATGTCCTTGGCCTCCTTGTGCTCGATGCCGCCGATGCCCGAGTGGAATCGCCTTACGTTTCCGAACAGGTGCAGTACGTCCGCAGGCTTAGACGCTTATCCAAGTCCTCGGACACCTCAAGTGGTGTGACCGCGCACCGCTCCCGCCTCGATTCATTTTTCTAACCATGTTTTCTTCCAGTGACTTGCAGATTTTCTGGGCCTTTCGGGAAGGCGGTGCGCGGAGTCGTGGCACGCGGTTCTCATTAGTCCATCCGATGGGCGCGGGATGTCCTGCGCTGCGGACGGAGACCATGACCATGTTACGCCTAAGATCCATAACCACGCTGGTGTTGTTCAGCCTAGCCTTGAGTGCCTCTTCGTACACCTGCGCCGCTGAACGCCCGAGCTACAAAATCCAGTGTACCGCAGCCCACTCCGGCGGCCCGGTGCGCGGCGCGGCGCTATCCTCGGTGACGGTGCCCGAAGCCGTGCAGGTTTCTAGCGACGGGGCCTTGAACGAAACCAAGCAGGCCCTTATCGCCTGGCATTTTCGCAACGCCGCACGGCTGGCCGAAGACTTTGCGCGCGCGGAAGGTGTGGCCATCGCACGACAGGCGCTGCCCAGTCGCGTGGAACTCTTTAAGAATCCATCCGCTTTGGCACGCGCCACGGGATTACCGGAGCAAGACCGCCTGGGCCAAGCTGTCGCGCGCGTGGATCTACGCCGAGGCATGGTCTTACTGGGCCGCGACACCCCAGAAGACCTGTACGTTGAGCTGGGGAAGTGGCTGTTCTACGAAAAGGGCTACCGCTGGGGACTGGACGTGAACAGCGACCGGAGGCACCTGGAACTTGCTGAGCGTTTTGCGGGCTTCTGCCTGGACAAGAAGCGTTGGACCGAGGTCGGCGGTTCTGCAGGATCTATCCGCTAAACTTCCACGGGAGAGCAGGTCGTACTCCCCTCTGCCTGCGAACGCTATCAAGCGTGCGCGGGCGGAGTTCTTTAAAGGCACAAAGTCCACAAAGAACAGTCTTGTCGTTTGCGTTCCGACCTATGACCGCAAAAGTCGGAGTGGACGCCGCCGACTAGTTGACAAGAGTTCGGCGCTCTTGGCACGGCGGGCAGTGCCCGCCCTACACGACGGAACGGTTACGATCCATGTTTGATGGAGGCGGCTCCATGTTTAGCGGTCCAGAAGCTTGCGGATCATGCGGGTCAATTCAGCTTGGCTAAATGGTTTTTGAATGAAGTTCACCCCGGGATTCAATACGCCGTTATGCACAATTGCATTTTCGGTATAGCCGGAAGCAAACAGCACCTTCATGTCCGGATTACGCTTGGCCAGTTCCGCCACCAGTTCGCGTCCGCCCATCTGCGGCATCACCACATCGGTGATCACTAGATCCACGCGGCGTCCGCTTACGGCTAACAGATCCAGGGCTTCCTTGCCGTGTTGCGCAACCAGTACTTGGTAGCCCAGTTGGGTCAGCGACTCCTGCATAAAAGCGCGAATCAACTCCTCGTCTTCCACCAACAGGATGGTCTCCTTTCCGGGCTTCGAAACGGGCTTCAAACGCACGGATTCCGGGCGAATAGGCTCGTTGGCCATGGGTAGGTAAATTTTAAAGGTCGTGCCTTTCCCAACTTCGCTATACAGCGCGATATGCCCGTCGGCCTGTCGAACGATGCCCTGGCACATAGCCAAACCTAGACCGGTGCCCTTTCCGACGGGCTTGGTGGTAAAGAAAGGCTCGAAAATTTGCGTGCGCATTTTCCCGTCGATGCCCACTCCCGTATCGCTGATCGCCAGGAGCACGTACCGTCCTGGGCGCATTTCTGGATGGGCCGCAGCGAACTGTTCCGCGATTTCTACATTGCTGGTTTCAATTGTTATGCGGCCCCCGTCGGGCATGGCATCGCGTGCGTTAATGCACAGGTTCATAATCACCTGTTCCATGCTTCCGATATCCACCTTCACGGGGCAGGTTTCTGGATACGAGTGGATCTCGATCTCCACATCCTCGCCCATCAGGGAGTACAGCAGAGGTAGCATACGTTGGACGATATCATTCAGGTTGGCCGACTCGGGGTGGACAATTTTACGCCGTGCGAAAGCCAGCAGTTGCTGCGTCAACACCGCGCCACGGCTCGCGGATTCGAGCAGGCGGTCGATATACCCAGTCGGTTGCTCCGCGTTGCGCGCCAGTTCGGCAAAGCCCATGATCGAAGTTAACAGGTTGTTGAAGTCGTGTGCCACGCCACCGGCTAGGCGTCCGATGCTTTCCGTCTTCTGGAGTTGGCGTAACTGTTCTTCCAGTCTCTTGCGCTCGCGAATATCGATGATGCTGCCGCGAATCAACGTGCGCCCTTCGACCGGAAGGCGCGTCAGCCAGATCTCGCAGTCGATGAGCGTGCCGTCTTTTGCGCGGTGCACCCATTCGAAGTGCGGCGCGCCGCCCTCGACTGCCTGCTGAACATACGAGTCTCCCAGCATACCGTTCGGTTGCGTGGGCGGACTAATTTCAAGGAGACCTACCTGGAATAGCTCTTCCGGCGTCATGCCAAATAACCGCTGCGCTGCAGGGTTGCATTCGATGAACGTGCCCGCTTCCAGGTGCAACACCACGATGGCTTCCGGGGCGTTCTCGACTAGACACCGGTACTGCGCTTCGCTTTCGCGCAACGCTTCGCCCGCCCGCTGGCTTTCCAGGTGCTCGGCCTCGAGGCGTTCGGCCATGCCGTCAAACGCTGCCGACAAGCGACCGATTTCGTCGTTGGATTTTACCTTCAGCCCGCTGCGAACGGACACGTCTCCGCGACCCATCCGATCAGCCTGCGCAACGAGCGTTTCGGCAGGCCGCAATACCAAGCGCTCTAGCACCAGATAAAGCAGCACCGTCAGCGCCGCCACCAGGAGTACGGCTAGCAAAGCACTGCGCCAAGCGGCGCGACTGCTTTCCGTCTGTGGCTCGCGGTAATCGAGGACAAAGACCAACAGCGCGGAGACATCCGGCTGGCTGAGGCCCGTGCTGTAAGCGCCACCCACCAGCGGCACGAAAAAATACAGCTTGTGTTCGGCAGCCACGTTCCGGCTTAAAATCCGGCGGCTCTCGATGGCCTGCTTAACCAACGGGTCGCCAGGCATGACGCCCAAGCGTTCTTCCTTCACGCTCACCAGCACCTGGCCCTGGCGATCAAAAACCTTCACGCCAGCTACCTCGGGCAGCGCTGCAACGTTGTAGATGATGCGTCGAAGAGTTGAATCGACCTCGGCAGAAGAGGCCGACCGCATGCGATCCACCAACCAGCTTTCGAGGGTGAAGCGCAGCATGTGCGCCAAGCTCTGGCCGCGAACCGATTCCGTTTCGAGCACCACCCTGCGACCGCGCTCGTGGTGAAAGTAGCCAAAGGCCAAGGCGCCGACCGTGCCGAGGGCGAACAGAACCAAAACCAGCTTTCGAGCCAGTGTTCCACCCACTTGCGCCGCCATGCAACACTAGTCCCCTTCCAAAGTGGCATCCCAGACGCTTGCCGGATCCAGTTTTTGCGACACCTGGTGATATTGAAACAGGAGATCGACGTTGCGCCGTGTGGCGTCCAAGCCCGTACCTGGCACGCCGGGCGAACCAAAGATCGTCCGGTTGACTTCGGGTGTACCCAGCGTCATACGTTGAAAAATGACTTCAATCTGAGCGCGCTCGACCTCCTCAAGCTCTGCGACTCGTTTGAGGATCTCTTCATCGCCGACTTGTAGTTGGCCGAGCATCCGATACCAGATGCGAATCAAGGCTCGGATTTCTTTCCTGTGGCTTTGAATGGCCTCAGGAGAAAAGGCCAAGCCATCCATGATCAGATTCGGATAGGCGGAGCTGTCGATCAGTTTATGCGCGTCCGGATGCGATGCGTAACGTTCCAAGTTAGGCTCCCAGACCGCGATGGCATCGACCTTTTTCGCCTCGAAGCTCGCCACGATCACGTCTTCGGGAAGATTCACGATCTCCACGTCGCCTTCGTTCAATCCCGCGCGATTGAGCACCTCGGCGAGCGATATGAAACTGCACGCGCAGACCGTGACGCCGATCTTTTTCCCTTTCAGGTCCTTGATCCCAACGATATTGCGGCGCGCGATGATGCCTTCGGAGCCATGCGAAATGTCCGTGACCAGCACCATTTTGCTGAGCGTGCCGCGGCTGTTGATCCGCGCGCACATATCGAGACCCAGAAAGGCTCCGTCGGCGCGACCGTCTCCGACAGCACGCAGCAGGTCTTCACTGGAGGTGAGCTGGATGAACTCGATATCGAGTCCTTCGTCTTCCAAGTAGCCGCGTTCCTCGGCAATACGAAACAGATCCCACGGTGGCCATGAAGAAATGACCACGCGCAAGCGCGCATGTTTTTTCTCAGGAGAAAAAAATAGGAAGGCCACGAACCCTGCGGTAATCAGCACGACCCATAGGGCCACTTTGATTCTCATAGGTACCTCGAAGTTCGGTAGGTGAGGGTAACCTATGCGGCGCAGCCCACAAGTGGTTGGGGCCTGCGGATGTAGGCGCGCAAGTTTGCAAACCGCTCGCCCTTCCAGTACGTACTTTCAATATGGCCAAGACTTCATGTCGTTCCCAGCGCCTGCGTTGCCTGATTACGGGCGGTTCGGGTTTCATCGGTTCGCACCTGGCCGAACGCCTGCTTGGGCGCGGCCATGAAGTCTCGGTGGTCGACGACCTCTCGACGGGTCGCCTGGAGAATATCTACCACCTGCAAAAGCACGCACGCTTCCGTTTCGCGCGCGCCAGCATCGCAGACCGCACCGTGATGGACCGCCTGGGATCGCAGGCCGACGTGATCTTCCACCTCGCCGCAGCCGTGGGCGTGAAGCTCATCGTCGAGCGGCCCGTGCACACCATCGTCAATAACGTGATGGGCACGGAGAGCGTCCTGCAGGTGGCGCAGCGTTACGGAACGCGCGTGCTCGTGGCCAGCAGTTCCGAAGTCTATGGCAAGAGTGCGGCCATTCCGTTTCACGAGGATGACGACGTGCGGCTTGGTCCCACCTGTCGCTTTCGCTGGGCGTACTCAGCCAGCAAAATGGTTGATGAATTCTTAAGCCTGGCCTACCAGCGCGAATACGGCCTGCCGGTCGTAGCGGTGCGCATGTTTAATACGGTCGGACCACGGCAGACCGGTGCCTACGGCATGGTGATCCCGCGCTTCGTGGGCCAAGCGTTGCGCAACGAGGCGCTGACAGTCCACGGGGACGGCCAACAGACGCGCTGCTTCTGCCATGTGCAGGATGTTGCAGAGGCGCTGATCGGCCTGGCGCTGCATCCGGATGCGCCGGGGCGCGTGTACAACATCGGTAGTACCGAAGAACTTAGCATCCACGCACTGGCCGAACGCGTAATCCACTTGGCGCGTTCGAAATCGAAGGTCCGGCTGGTTCCTTATGCTGAGGCCTACGCAGAGGGATTTGAGGACATGCCGCGTCGACGCCCGGACATCTCGCGCATCCAGAAACTCCTGGGCTGGCGACCGCGCAAGGGACTGGACCTCATCCTGCGCGAAGTCATCGCGCACGAAAGACGCCGCAACGACGCATGAACCTCGAGGCCGCGCCCGCCGCTCTCGCGGTGCCTGCGGCACGCATGTGGTCGGTGGCGTGGACGAAGGCGCGCTGCGAAAAGGCGCTCTGCGAGTATTTGGACGCGCTGCACGTGCCGCACTTTTTGCCGCTGCTCCGCACGCGACGGGTTTATGGCGCGCGCGTGCGCTACTCGCAGTTGCCGCTCTTCTCGGGCTATGTATTTTTCGATAGCACGCTCATTGATCGGCCCAAGATATTCGAGTCTCGCAAGGTCGCCGAGATCTTGACGCCGCATGATCCCGCCGAACTGGCTCGCGAGCTGTCCAACCTGGCCCTGGCCTTGTGCGACGACGAGACTCTGCGCGAAACGCGCTTCGGACAACCCGGACGCAACGTGTTCGTGAAGGCCGGCCCTTTCAAAGGTCTGTACGGTAAGCTGGTCCGCTACGACGGTCTGGCGCATTTGATCGTAGAAGTTGATTTTATCGGCAAAGCCGCGCAGTTGCGTATCGACGAAGCATTTTTAGAATCAGTTTATTAAAGGCAAGCACGAAACACGAAATCAGAAGCACGAAATCCAAACCCTGAAACATCTGACCCCGTTCCCATAGATAGTTACGGTCTTGCAGTACATTCATCATCGTGAGGATTCGTGTTTATATCTGGAGATTTTCCCGTTTGTTATGGTCGTTTGTTCCGGACTTCGAGCTTCGGATTTGATTTTAGAGTGATACTTCAAACAGGCTGGGCACTAAGAAAGTACAGTCCCTGCCAAGTCAGGAAGCGGGGAGCTGGGCCACGTTCCGGTGCTCAAGCAAAAGCACTTTGCCCAACGCATAAACGAAAATGAAGGCTGCCTGTCGTTCTCGTACAGGTTGCCAATAACGGCGCTCCGTGTATTACTGGTGACTCTAAGTGGTTCCGTGATGATACGCCCTTTGCAGTAACGGATCCTGTCCTTCGCCCTCGGTATAGGCAGCTTGGAACGAGAGCATCACGTAGATTGCCCGGAGTCGTGCATGAAGGCAAAATCGGCCTGGTTTAAACGCCTTGCACAGAAGCTCCCCAAGGGCTTGCATGGGCTTTTGGGCAAGCCCATCGCCGAGCGTTTACCAGAGTTCATCGATGTCACCGACCCGCGCTTCGCTATCCGTCCGTTTGAAGACGGTGACTGGTTGTGCCCGTTCTGCAGCGAGCACGTTCTGACGCCGCAATGGAACGGCTCGTCGTTGGATTTGATCGAGCAGCCTGAAGTTTTCGCGCATCTGTGCAACTGTTCCGTGGTCTCCAATGTGGGCGTCCGATCCATCCCTAAAGCCAAGCCGTGGGAAGTCCTGGTGGAAAAGGCCGTGCGGTTGCGCGTCGCAGCGAGTCCCAACTATCGCGTGACCGATGCCGGCGGCACGTGGATATGCCCGCATTGCCTGAAACCCGGCCATGCGCTCATGCGCAATTGGGATGGCACGGACGCGCCCGTAAAGTTCTACCTGGACGACCTGTATCGGCATCTGCGCGCTTGCCCAGCGTTTATGTCGAGTCCGCTCGAACCGCTTGACGATTTCGAGGTCCGCCAAGCCGCGCTAAGCGACCAGGACCTCCGCCAGAAACTTTTGCGTCGCGTGATCTGCGAGCCGATTTTTCGCGTGACCGACGACGAAGGCTATTGGATCGATCCCTTCTCCGAGCAGGCCGTGATGGACATCAACCTACAGATGTTCCACTGGGATGCGGTCGTGCAGAACCGCATCGTGGATTACTTGCTCGGCAGCGCTTGCCCCGGGCAGGCCGTGGGCTTTCGCGTTAGCCAGACCGTGGAAGAACTCTCGCGCATCGGCGGTCGGCTTTCGGCACAACGGCAAGGCGGAGGCACTGCGGAGATTTCGGCTGCTGCAGAGGCCGAGTTGAACTTTCTGCGCCCAAATCAACAGGTTGCCGGCAGCCCTCAAGGCTTCCCGAAGGATGTACAGGTAGCGCGGGAAGTCCTGCTGCGTATGTTGCCGCGTAAGACACCGGAGATTCCAGGCTACGAGGTGGCGAACTTCTGGGCACCCTGCTCGGATCTGGGCGGGGACATGTTCGGCTACCTCGACGCGGGCGGCGGCAAGACCGGCTTTCTTATCGTCTCTGTTTCGGGTCACGGCGTTGCGGACGCTATGATCCTGTCCATGACCATGAAGACCTTCTCCGTGCGTAGCGAGGAAAACCCTTCGCCCGCAGCCGTGCTGAGCGCAGTGAACGCCGACCTCGTCAACCACATCCCGCAGGGCAAGTTCGTGACGGCTTTCTACGCCGTTTTAGACCCCGTGGTGGGCGTGTTGACGTACGCCAACGCCGGCCACCCTTCCGCGCTCCTTGCCGACCCAACCACCGGTGAGGTGCGGAAGCTCGAAGGCCTAGGCATTGCACTGGGACTTGCCCAGCCCGCTGCATTCAACCATCGCGTCCAGGAATTTCAGGCTCCGCTGCCTCTGCACGGCGTGCTGTTGCTCTATGCCAACGGCATGGTGGCCGCGCAGGACGAAAACCAGCAACCTTCCGGCGTGGAACCATTGTCCGCGCGCTTGGTGCAGGTGGCGCAGCAGCCGGCCCAGCAGATCGTGGCGGACCTCAGTACCTGTGTGCGCCAGCATCTTGATACGCAGCGTGCCGCTGACCATTTGACGCTGGTGGCTGTGAAGCGCGTGGGGTTGCGGAATAACTTGGCGTGACGAAATCTGGTGAGTGGACGCCGCGCATGGCCGCAGCACATCCTTCTCCACTTGATGGAGCAGGACAAGACGCACTCAGCGCGTCCAACATGAGGGACGTGTCGGGCGCTGAGCTTACGTCTGCTCACGCCCCCAAAGGCCGCCGCGTGCTTCTTATTAATGAAATCTTCCATTCCATCCAGGGTGAGGGCACACACGCCGGCGAGCCGATGGTCTTCGTGCGGCTGACCGGCTGCCCGTTGCGCTGCGTGTGGTGCGATACGGCGTACGCCTTCCATGAAGGCCAGGCGCTGAGTTTTGAAGAAATGGTCACTCGCGTAAAGGGCTACGGCTGCCCGCAGGTGGAAGTCACCGGCGGCGAACCGCTGGCGCAGAAGGCGTGTTACGAGTTGCTGACCGTGTTGTGTGACGTCGGATTGCAGGTGTTCCTCGAAACCGCCGGCAGCCACGACCTCGCGCCCGTTGATAAGCGCGTGCGCATCATCATGGATTTGAAATGCCCTGGCAGCGGCGAGGAGCGCCGCAACCGCTGGGAAAATCTAGCCTGCCTGAAAGCGGAGCGCGACGAGATCAAATTTGTGCTGGCCGAGCGCAACGATTACGAGTGGGCCAAGGCCCAGATCGCCACGCATGCGCTGGCGTCGAAATGCTGTGCGCTGCTGCTATCGCCCGTCTTCGGCAAGCTGGATTACCGCACGCTCGCCGAATGGATCCTCGCCGACCGCCTGCCCCCGCCTGTGCGCATGCAACTTCAACTGCACAAACACATCTGGGATCCCAAACAGCGCGGCGTGTGAGGTGCGTTCGTCTGCCGCGCTAGAAAATCCGTACAACGTCTTGTTGGGCTGCAGGCCGACGCGCCAGGCGAGACAGACCAGTCCGGATTCTTCGTGTAAGTCCAGGTCGCGGCCAATTTCGACTTCGCTCTTCTTGTAGTTCGTGAACCAGAACAGTCGCTTGCCGGTGCGTGGATCAACGGCGCCTGGCAACAAGAGTGAACTGTCCGCTAAAGTCTATGAGTGGTGGTGCTATTTGAAAACAAACGAGGTTTTAAGAATCAGGCCACTTTGACTAATGCACGTCAATTAGCTACCGTTCGGCACTCTAAGCGATCCATTTCAGGACGTTGATTTTAATGTAACACCTTAAAAAATATAACCTTAACTTTACCTGCTCATGTGCGCGCATGGCGCTGTAATTGCTATTTCAGGGCAGTTCGGTGGGTATTTTCTGGACCGCTAGGCATGCAAACGCAAGGAGGCCCGCCATGGGTAAGATCGTTGGCATCGATTTGGGCACGACCAACAGTGTGGTCGCAGTCCATGAGGGCAAGGAATCCAAGGTCATCGTCAACGCTGAAGGCAGTCGCCTTACGCCATCGGTGGTGGCGTTCACAGACGAAGGTCGCTTGGTCGGGCGACCGGCCAAGGGGCAGGCCGTCACCAATCCATCGCGCACGATTTTCTCCATCAAACGCTTCATGGGCCGACGTCACAGCGAAGTCGAGGCCGAAGAAAAATTGGTACCCTACAAGGTCGTTGGCGAGCGGGAGGAACTGGTCCAAGTCAATATTGACGGGAAGCGCTACCATCCGCCGGAGATCAGCGCGATGGTCCTGCAAGACCTCAAGAAATCTGCAGAAGCGTATCTCGGCGAAAAAATCACCGAAGCCGTGATCACCGTGCCGGCGTACTTCAACGACGCGCAGCGCCAAGCCACCAAGGAAGCGGGTAAGATCGCGGGCCTGGAAGTGAAACGCATCCTCAACGAGCCTACCGCTGCGGCCCTGGCCTATGGCCTGGACAAGAAAAAGAACGAAAAGATTGCCATTTTCGATCTCGGTGGCGGCACCTTCGATATCTCCATTCTTGACGTGGGTGACGGCGTCTTTCAGGTGCTCGCCACCAGCGGCGACACACACCTGGGCGGAGACGACT
>Ga0114940_10000884_pt1 | contig 11994 bp, 19 predicted proteins | sample ColdCreekSource_FD_87195 | JGI IMG/M metagenome (GOLD analysis project Ga0114940, IMG submission 87195) | Groundwater microbial communities from Cold Creek, Nevada to study Microbial Dark Matter (Phase II) - Cold Creek Source | ecosystem: Environmental > Aquatic > Deep subsurface > Groundwater ... | reverse complement strand
GTTGTTTGTCGGAAACGAGATCTTTCACGTCGGAGTTCGTGTTCAGGTCGATGGTGACGGTACTCATGTTGAAATTTTTCTGCGCCTCGGAGTGCTTGAAAGCAAATCAAAAGCCCCAATCACCCCTGCCATTTCATAAAGGATTTGGGTACTTTTCTGCCTATTGCCCGTCTGGCCCAGCCACTCTTCTTCGGGTTTATACCTTCACGCATCATCCAGTGATACGGCGCCTTATTACACCTAAGGAATGTGCAGTTTTGTTCCGTGATTAGAATCATCTCATCTTCTTCAGGCTTCTTTTCACCGCCCAAGATCACCTGTATCGTTGGCATTACCGGCGGAGATGATGCCGACTGTCCATGAAAGATCGAATGACACCTCCGGCATAAACAAATGAGATCACCAAGGTGATCTAGCTCTCGGCCGCGATGCTCATAGGTTCGGTGGTGAGCCTGTAGGTCATGGGGGCTGTTGCATACTTGGCATTTATATCCGGCACGTTTCTTTACTTCGGCGGTTACTTGAGTCCAGTAATCAGACTTCAAATACTCGGCGTACTTCTCTTGAGATTGTGTCATTGGTTGATGTTTCTTTGGATTCCACCGGAGGGGAGGAACTCGCCCTCGCTGCGGCCCGTTGGGCCTTCGCTCGCCCTCGCCCTTCGGGCTTCGGGTTTCAGGCTCGTCCTCGCCTTTCGGCTACGGAGGGACTGCATTGGGAGCGCCCCAATGAATTCCTGACCCCTATTGTTTAGCACGGCCTTCGCCTTTCGACTGACGGTACGGACATCTCATTGCCTGCGGCTATTCAGTCCCCAGCTTCGCCGCAGGTCTTTCGGCCTGCTTATCTTTCGTGAGTTTCGCGCCTATCGCTGTGGGCGTACGGCATGTTCACGGATTTTTATTTTTCTGCCTGCGGTCCTCAGGCTGGAATCGTTGGAAAACAAAAAAGCCGCTAACGTCGTGACTCGTCAGCGGCTTCTCAGTGGTTTCAGGGATTGCTCCCTAAAGTCTTTGAATCAGCTTTCTACGTCACGAGGTAGATGCAAGCGAAGAAAACAGCAATCACTAGCTCGCGTGCAAGATCTTTTTTAAGATCCTTTCGGAATTCTTCGAAGCAGGTCTATTTTCTCGGACTCCAGTCGGTCCGCCCGGGCTTCAGCCGCCCGGGTCTTCGCCTTCTGCAGCTCGAGCTCGGCGAGGATGATCGCCATGTCGTGCTCGTGCGTCTTCCCGTCGTAGCCACTGCGCTTATGAGCGGGTGGCGATGGCTCAACCGAGCCGATCATACCTTTAACCATCGCCAGGCGCGCGGCGTCCGCACGCGACCTGAACCCCATCTTTTTATACAGGCTTGTCGTCTGCTGATCGATCGTCTTCTCCGACGTCCCGAGTTTCTGAGAGATCTCGTTTCTCGACCATCCGAGTGCGATCATCTTCCAGATCTCGGTCTCGCGCGGTGATGGGTGCTCTCCTCTCATGCGGCGTGGATGTCGATGAGCATGGAGCCGGTGCTGGCGGTGGGCGGGATGAGGCGCGCGGGGTGGAGGCGGCCCATGAGCATCACGTACGTCACGGAGTCGAACACATGCAGGTGATCTGAGCGCTGCGGGGACATCGACAGGTCGTCGTTGTACGGTCCGTCCTTCGGCTGCTTCTTCGATTCGAGCATCAGCAGCATCTTCTGGGTGTATACGCACGAAGCGCTGACCAGAAGCTCGTCGTTGCCCAGCGCTTCCTGGAGCGTGCGGATGCGCGCGGCCACCGATCCATCAAACTTCGGGCAACCACGAATGCGGATCGGTCCGAGCCACACCGTCTGACCAGTTTGCTCGCACATCAGCTTCTCGTACGCGGCCCACGCCTTCTGCATTTCAGCCACGTCAAAGCTACCGGTGCCTGGGCGGAACTGGTTGAACGCCGATTCGTCAGAGATCGCAATGAACTGCGGCTTTACCGGATCCAGATCCAGCCACCATTTCAGCCGGCGCATGACGATCGGGATGAGCTTCATGTACGAGAGCTTCTTTTTCAGCACCACCACCTCGTCGAATATCACCCACTTCATCCGCCCATCCACCGGCAGCCATTGCATGAACGAGAACGAGTGGTATGTACTACCAGAGTCGATACCGATGATTATTGATGACTTTCTCGATGGCATGATCCGCTTTTTCGGATGCGGCAGGCCATCTTCGGTCAGCGGACGGACGTGTGAGGCCGGACTGTAGATGTCGCCGAACAACGAATCAGCGCTGGCCTTGTCGATCCAGTCGCCCTCGATCAGGCGCTTCGCCTCGATCGGTGAGTTCCGGTAGATCTTCCTCAAGCTCTCGAGGTAGCCCGCGGGAAGATTCTTCAGATTCTCTTCGACCGAGAATTTGATGTCGCGGAAGTCCTCATCCTTCTCGCCCGTCAGCTCGTCGAATGGTTCTTCGAACCACTTCTTGTACACCCAGTGCGACGGACCCTTCGGATTACAGCAGCCGATGAACTGTTGGGCCTCGCCCGGGATCCCGCGGCGGCGCCCGACCTGTGCGGCCATCGCCTTGAAGTAAACCTCGTCATCGCAATCCGTGAGCTCGTCCGCAACGACCATGCTCGGGACGTAGCCGGGTGCGGTCTTCTCCAAGACCGACGCGTGCGGGGCTGAGATCAGGGCGAACAGCGACCACTTGTAGTTCTTGGTCTTGATCCAGATGATCTCGTTCTTCTGCGAATCCAGCATCACCCGCGAGTGCTCGATCCCCTTCTTCTTCCGCCAGCGCGACAGCACGTACTGAAGCTCTGACCACGCGCCGCCCTTCGTCGCCTGATTGCGAACCCGCACCTGGATGATCCCCAGCGCGTTGTCATAGGTGAAGCAGTGGTCGACCAACTTCTCTATCGCCGCACGCGTCTTGCCCGAACCCTTCTCTGAGTGGGCGAGGATGAACTTCTCCCGCGCGTAGTACAGCTCGCGCCCGGAGCTCGTGTACTCCGGCTCGTCCACCGGATTCCAGTCGGTGTACTTCGGCTGGACGATTCCGATCTGGGCCGGCGGCGTGTGAGTCACCTCCTCCACCGGCGGCGGGGTCGGCGCGATGCCAGCGTTCATCTGGCCCAATGCCTTGAGTGGATCGGATTTCTTAGCCATGGTCAGACGTCGCTGAACCCAGGTCTCTCACGCCTGCGCGCGGGTGGCAATGTCGGCGGTCGGTCGTTCACCCGGCGCTCGGGTTCTTGGGTCGGCGGCGCCGGGAGGCCGGCGAGGATCATCTCGGTCAGGGCCCGGGCCCCGTCGAACGTCAGCTTGTAGCCCTTCCCGATCTCACGCACGATATCCATGTACATCCGGTTCCACATCAGCCGCTCCTTCATCGAAAGCGTATCGTCTTTCAGGAATTTTTCACGGATGTTCTCCGCCTGCTCGTACAAGTGCATCATCTGACCAAAGAACATCTGGTGCATGGTGTTCACGGACATGCTGAGAAACTTCCCGCTGTCGCCAGCCAGCCCCTCGAGGTCGCGCAGCTTCTGGATCGTCTCCGGTTTCAGCCCGAGTTTCGTCAGCCCATTCGCCAACAGCTCCCGGTCCGCGGCCATCATCTGCTGCGCGACCTGATCACGGTCGAGTAATCCCGCGTCTTCCGGCGCCTCGCGCGCGCCGACCGTCTGTGAGACCTTGATCTCGACCGGCGTGCCCCAGATCGCGCTCAGCTCCGTCCGGCTGGAGATCAGCCGGCTGAGGTGATCTTCGGTGATCCCGCATGCCAGGGCGACAAGCCGGCGGTCTCCCTCAGCTTCTCTAAGCGCTGCTCCAACGGCGCGCCAGTCAACATCGGCTGAGGCACGCTGATGAAGTCCCGGCCCCCGATCTTCACCCGGATCTTCGCCACCTTCATCTTCTCCGCCTCGCACTTCGCCCACTCCGCGCGCTCCAGTATCTGCATTTTTATCGCCCGGATGCGGGCGTTCCTCTTCGGCCAGTAGTTCACCTGCTCCGTGAGCTTGTTCTGCAGGGCTACTATCCGGTCCGCCAAATCCTGCATCGAATCCATCGTCGGCGGGATCTCGGTCCGGGCTGAACTCAGTTCCTTCAAGAGGGTTCTCCATGTGGCGTCTCGTTTTAGAAAATCAGAAAGGTGTTCGGGGCGGATGTCGTTGCGAGCTGTAAGCTCGATCACGCGCTTCGCGGTAAGATCTGCAGCCGGGTCAGTAACCTCTGGAATTCCGGCCACTTCGGATCCGACCGCAGATAATGGAACGGCTGACTGTTGTTTTTCTGGCATGCGTGGTGGTAGATGTAGACCTTGATCCGGCGGTCCTTCGATGACGTCGGATCAAACTGACAGCCGCGACAGAACGCGCGGATATCCGCGAGCGGCACCCTGTCCCACGCCGGCATCACCTTCAACTGATTCACCCGATCGAGCGTAAGCCCCGACCCGATCGCCACCTCCTCGTCCGATATCCAGCGCACTGCCCGCCCGCGGCCGGTACGGGCCAGCAGGCGGACAACTGAGGGCGGAAATTGATCGAGGAAATCCCACGGACTCGGCATTCTGGCCCTAGGAATGTTTCAGGCCCCGGGAATTGCAAGCAGTTCGATCCGCCACAACCAGCATCCCTCCATCGGGATCAGGTTCTGACAGAGTGACGCGACGTTCACGTCCTTCCAGTAGAAATCAATGCGCGTGGCGTCCAGGGCTTTGACGTTCCGCGCGTGCTCCTGGATCTCGGTGTTGTCCGGCACCCGCCCCTCCAGCTGCTCAACGTACTCCAGCAGGTGCTGCTCGAGCGAGTACATCGCGGCCTTCACATCCAAGTACGTGCGGTTTTCTTTTTCGGTGGTCATCCGATTATGAATTTAGCCACGGCCCAAATCTGTACGATGTGCCAGACATTATCCACGACGATGATCGACCACGGGCCGAGACCGACGCGGATCTTCGCCTCGTATGTCCAATCGTGAGCGCCGGGCATCATTGAGCGCTTCACCACCAGCTCGTCCGCGCGCATGAACTCGCGCTGGCCCATGAGCCTCATCCACCAAATGATGAACCCCCACCGATCTTGAATGAAGTGCGTAATCAGAAGTGCGAGATGGGCAATAATCACCTGATTGAGCGTCAGGCTCCACGTCGTCCAGCCAGCGAATATCATCACCGACGTGCTCCAGATCAGTGCATGGATCAGGCATATCCAATGACTCCTCTTCTTGCCCTGAGCAAGGTAGTCATTTTGGAGCAAGTAGTCGCCAACAAGGTGGCCGATGATCGCTGAGATCAGTGAGTCCATTACCCCAGCCCTCCGTTCTGCCGGTCTTCGATCGCCAGCTGCAGGATCAGGTCTCCCGGATGTGGCCCTAGGTCTTTCTTCACCTGAATCCCCAGCAGCCTGTAGTTTTCGGCATCCACCATATCCTCCGACACCACCCGGTTATCCTGGATCAAAACCGCCCAGGTCTTGGGTGACACCCTCCAGCAGATATGCGGCAATGCCTCCTCGAATGTCCGCACGTCATTCAATAACACCTGCAGCTGGCTCTTCACTGCCACCGCACGCTCAACGATTTTGCGCGCGTTCATGACTCGATCTCCTCCCGGAGCTGCTGGGCGAGTTCCTTATCCTCTGGATACACCGCGTTGATCTCAAGGAAGCGGTGGACCTTCATCAGGAGCTCCATCGATATCTCTGTCCAGTCTTGATGTTTTGGGATGGGCGGAACGTAGTCCTTGCGCTGAGGAACCGGAGGCTCCTGATGTTTCTTGATCTCTGCCCCGGATACGGTGGCCGGTAGATCTCCGGCCGTGAGGTGTGCTGGTAGGCTCATGTTGTGTGTGTTGGTTAGATTGCCTTGCCGCCGTGGCGATGACCACGGCCACGGTTCTTCTCGAGCTTGGCCGAAATCACCGGCCCGAGGTTGATCCCTAGCCCGTGCGATGTATCGAGAACCCGGATAATCACGTCCGCCAGCTCCTCTTCGAAGTTCTGGCGATCGAGCTTGCGCACAGCCTCCAGCGCCTCGCTGACCTCGCTGTGGATCAGCGCGAGATTCGTACCGATCTTCCGCAGGCGATGGGTGTTCTCCGAATCCGGAGTGCCTGGCGCCGACGGCCAGTCACTGGGCTTTGTCACGTCCCAGCCGTTGTTGGTGTTGATCACGATGATCTCATATCCCAGGGCCTCGATGAAGTGATTAAACAGCGGGCTGTTGCTGAACGCCGATCCTACCGGCCAGAGATTGGAGTTCTTGCGCGACGCCTCCTCCGCCTCCTGCACTGCCCGGGCGCGCGCGCCCTCGAGCTGGGCTTTAAGATCGGCTATATCTCGATCGTAGATCGCAGTCGCACGTTGATGTACCTGTAGTTCACGACGCGCTTCCTCCAGGAGCGTCTTTGAATCACGGATATTGACTGCTGTCTGTTCGAGTTTCCGCTGGAGCGACGCCACCTGATCAGCCGCGACCTTCGACTCCAGCTCATGCAGACGCTTCTCCTCCTCGTACTTCTTCTGCCAGTATTCGGTCGTGACCTTCATCTCCAGCGGATTGGACGTCATCTCCATCTCGCGGCGGTTGCAGGAGCGCAATATCTCCAGCTGCCGCAATGGCGTGGCATCCAGTGACCGGCTGTCGACGATCGCCTGCAGCCGCCGGACCTCCGCCTCCAGCCGCTTACGATCGGCGGTCAGAGCCGCGTTCGTCTGCTGTGAACTCGATAACTTCAGGCGAATATCAATCATCGCCTCTCGCATCATCGAGATTGTTCCATTCGCCTGATCCAGCTGTTCCTGTAGTTGTGTGCTCATAGGTAAAAATTATTCGTCGTTCATTATCGATGAAATCAAGACGATCACCGCCCCAACGACACAGGCTGAACCGCAAAGGCTGAAGAGCATGGCAGGGATTATTATCTCGATTCTCGAGCTACTGATCGACCCGATCAGGAAGCCAGCCCACAGAAGAAAACCGCCAGATAATAGCAGGACCGACACCAAGTGACTTGTTTTGCTCATAAAATTCGTCCTCAAAATGGTGCGGGCTCGGCATCCACGATCTTCCCCGACCCATCCACGGTCTTCCCCACTGGCAGACCATTCGCCTGCATCCCAGGCTCCGGCGCCACGTGCGGCGCACTCACCACCCTCGTCTGATCTACCCCACGCTCTGCCACCACCTGCGGCTCGGGCCGATCAGGCTTCAACGCACTCGCGGGGATCGCCGCCAACAGCTGCTTGTTCGTCGCCCTCAAACTCGCGTCAGAAAGCCGCAACGCCTCTACCTCCGCACGCAGTGCGGTCAGCTCCTCGCTCACGGCTGCTTTCGACGCCCTGACCACAGGACGATCAGCCAGCTTGGCCGTCAACTCCTCCACCTGCTTCTTCAGCCGGTCTCGCTCCTCAACGATCGCCTTGTTTCCATCCAGGATCGCCGCCAGCCCCTCCTCGTACTCCTTGCTCGTACCCACCACACGCTCAGGCGTAAGCGGTAGCCCTGCGTCAATCCACTGCCGAATAAGCTCTGTCTGATTGACCTCCAGCTCAACAGCACGAAATCCAATCTTCTTCATCTGCCCCCTGTCCAGCTGGACACGAAGCTCTCTCGTTCCATTAACTACAGTTTCGGAGTTGTTGTCTGGCATATCTACCCCCTATTCCAATCACTGAATCCATGTCAACAAATACTCCAGTAACTCCACCAATGGAGACCCAGCCAAACACTCCATATCCCCAGCAGCCTCCACCCCAAAAAAAAGTTCGGACAGGGGTGATATCTCCCCCACAAAGGCCAAAACCCAAAACCCGAAATGGGGGTGGCCCTAATCCTGGCCTCGATCGTAGGCAAATAGGCTACGCGAGGTAGCTAAACGCATCTAGACTACAGTTCCCTAAGTCGTTGTCATATCTCGAATCAGTGCCGTTTTAGGGGGTGAAACATTGTCCATATTGATGGGGCGAATGCGTGGAAAGGGCTCCACTAATTGGCCAGAGTGTAAAAACGTAGGACGTGAGGGCTCCCGCACCATGACGCACTATTTATACGCGCACCCCAGAAGCTTTTATGTGTAATCTCTGTCTGTGATACCTGTCAGGCATCACAGAATTCCCGGTGATACCTCGGGGAATGATTTAGTTTAACCCATCAACTTTTTGGCAACTCTGTGCAATTCACTGGGGTTAACTGTGATTTAATGGGGTGTTTTCGTTGTGTTGTTGTGGGTGTTTGAAGGGGTGATTTGTGTGCGGGGAAGGGGTGAGTGTGGTGTGTTATATGAGGAGTGGTGTTTAGGTATGGGTTTTGGTGGGTGATTCAGTCGAAGGATAGAGAGTGTTATAGATTCAGAGGGAACTGGTCTGGCAACGGATTCTCGGCACGCGCTGAGGTTGCCAGACCCACCTCTGGGGATATGACGGTGAACCTCTGATGAAAACGAATTTGGAAAATGAACTAGCCTTCGACTATGTGTCGCAGGAATGGGTGACGGGCATTCGTGCCGTGTTGTTGAATAAGCAACAGGCGAGCGATGCTCTAGTGTTGCTGACAGGACCGAAGTCGGCGGAGTATGCCCGGTTTGTGGGGATAAGCGACGTGGAGTCGGCGGTGGATGCGTTGCGGGTGACGCTGGAGCGGTTGAAGGGGTTGGAGGCGACAGCGCCGATAGGTGGGCTGGTCTCACGTGGTGAGTGTGTTGAGGTAGGGGGTGCGTCATGAGCGCCACACCTTCAAAGCCGATCCTCCCATGGACGCGTAATGGTTCAACCGGGTTCATCAACTCCGCCGGGGAGCGTGTTTGCACGGGTTCGATGATGGGACGGCGTGACACGATGCACCCGGGGAATGAGTGTGAGCCGTTGCGGTTGCAGCGTGTGCCGTTTGTTGGCGGCTGCTATGATCGGGGCGGCGCGTACTGGGGAAGCCCGGCTAACCTCTGGTGCGCGTGGGGGGATGAGATTGGGGACGATGGGGACGCGGTAGAGGTTTACGTGCGCGCATCGTCAAGGGATGGGGTGAAGGCCGCGATTCTAGCGCGATTCCCTAATACGAGGTTTATTCGCTGACGTTCCCCCTTATTCCCCACCCCCTGCCCGGCCCGCTCCATGAGAGAGGCCGGGATTTGGGGTGTCCGAATCCCTCGCCGATAGTCGCGAGGGGCGAGGGTCAAACAACCTGCGCGAATGCGCCGTCTGAGCCGAGACGTTAATAATGGCGCCGAAAATGACCGATCAAAAACCAGACCACGAACTCGCCTGCGATGAACTGCGCGAGCTTTTCGCCTCCCTCAAGCTCACCGTCAGCATCTCCGAACCATTCGGGGAATGCCGGGGAGATTGGCCATGTATCAAGTACACGGTGACGATCAACGGAGAGGCTTTCGAGTACTCGCTGGGGGTGGGTCATGTTAACTGGAAAGCTGCTGCGAAACATTCCCTGAATTATACGCTGGCGGCAATTGGCATGAGGCTTTCGGAGGATGAATGGCATTTTGCCAACGTCATGGCGCAGGGTAAAACGCCGAAAGATAAAAAGCGCACGGCTGAAATCGCGGCGAAGATTGCCAAGGCGCAGAAGAAACAACCAGACCCGGCCGAAGTGTTGGCCAGTGTCTGCCGTGAGGGGCAGGATGCGGATGAGTCGTTTGAGAACTGGTGCGGGAATTTTGGCTACGAGGAAGATTCACGCAAGGCCGAAGGCATTTACCTAGCTTGCACGGACAATGGCAAGAAGGCCCGGCGCATCCTGTCCGCTGCTAACTTCGCGCGCTTCGCTGAACTCTCAACCCGCCTTTGACCGTGATTAAATACGTCATCACTCCCATCCATTCCCGCCGAGACCGGAATGGTAATACTTACTGGGGCTTTAACTGCTTGAACACCCGGACCGGGAAATCCGTGGATGGATCAATATGCGGGGGCGAGAGCAACATCCGTGCGATTATGCTCACGCTCGCCGCGCCCGAGGGGCAGGAAGTCCCGTGGGACGAGGCGAAGGAGTCCGTTGCGGTACTCGCCGCGCAGGAAATGCCCATCCGTGAGTTTGACCGGCGGTTTAAGCCGTCGGTCTGCGATTACGCCGGATGCCTGTCTGATGAAATCACGCGGTTTATCCGCTCCAAAATCTAACACCAAAACCCTCCCGGCCCGTGGTCTAGCCGCGAGCGCCGGGGAATCTTTTATGAAAACATTTACAAAGTCAGACATACGCGGGGATGGTGACGAAATCTTGACCCCTTCCGGACTGGTTAAGTTCACCTACGAAATCGAGCAGGACGAGGACATTGGTCCACCGTGGAAAGAGAGCGATTTTCACGGGCCGGTGAGCCAGTGGACGACGCGCGACAAGCACGCGGGCGAATGGATCCTACACAAAGACCGCCACTCACGGCTACGGCTATACTATGACGCGGCCGAGGCTCAGCGCATGGCGTTGCGCGATGGGTGGGGGCTGAGTGAGGAAGACACGGCGGCATTGGCCAAAAAACTAGACCACGCTCCGTCGCGCGGTGAGGTAGCGGTAGAAGCCGTGCGCCATGACTTCAAGCGCTTGCAAGACTGGTGTGAGGATCGTTGGTGTTGGCTCTGGTACAGGGTCACCGTAACCGGCCCGGATGGGCAGGAGTATGAGGACACTTTAGGCGGGATTGATGACGAGGACTATGCGCGCGAGTGCATCGCCGAGTTCATCAACTCCACCCTCACCGAAATCCAGGGCGAGGCCGAAGAGCGCGCACATTGGGAAGCGCGCGATAGCGTCACGATCTAGCAACTACCGGCCCGACAAGCGCGGGCCGGACAACCTTTCTAAAAAATGAAGCCATTCAAAATCGGTGATCAAATCACCCACACGCCAGTAACAGAAACCAAGCCGCGCACCCAGATTGTCAACGGGACGGGGCGTAAAGACAGCAAGGAAATCGTTTTCTTCCGCAGCGGGTCGTGGGACTACGCGCGCAACTGCAAGCCCAAGGCCAAGGCCGAGGAGGTGAAAGTCATATTCCGCACGTGGAAATCCAAGGACGGGGGCGGGGTGTTCGCGCTCTTCCTGCTGGAGCCATATGGCTCTCCCGGCTGGCTCTGCATGTCATATGCACACGTTGGCCAGCATGGCGGAGCCTGTCCGCATATCTGCACAGACAGTTCCACGCGTCTGGCTACTCCGAAAGAGTATCGGGCACTGGCCCAAGAGCTTCGCCGCATCGGCTACCGCCTGCGGATTATCACGCGCGTTCCGCGCAATGCCTTTGACGTTCGTAAATCTAAACTCCTCACCAAATGAACACTCACTTCAAACCAAACGATAGAGTCATACACACACCAATCGGCGAGAGCAAGGAACGCGTGAACGTCGTTGCCCAAGTCGGGACGAAGAATGGCGAACCGATCCTTATTTTCTTCGGCGCAAGCTGGGACTACGCCTCAAGCTGCCGGTTAAAACCTGCTGAGGAGACCGGACAATGAGCACCAAACTTTTTGATCAAATAGCGGCCACGTCCAAGCCCCAGTGGCCGGTTCACCGTCAGGCGTGTGTGCGTATCAAGCGCGCGCTGATTGCTTGCGAAACCCAAGGACTGGGCGCGGACTTAGAGCCAGAGACGGCAATCATCGACGCACTGGCGGACGTCCGCCACCTCTGCGACCGGCTGAGGCTAGATTTTGGGGCACTGGATCGTACGGCCCATGGCCACTACGTGGAAGAGAAAGGAGCGGCCAAATGAGCACGATCAATTCCCTTCCTCCGCTTCCAGAAAAGGAGGCACTCGCCCACGAATTCATTGCGCAGCTCAAGTCTGAATTCAACCCCGCGGATTTCGTGGAGATGCTGCGGCGCAACCGTTCGTCGGAATACCCGGTGGGCTGTTGCGCGAGTGGTGATTTTTGCGATTCAAATATGGTCATGCTCGCGGCGTTCAAAAAGTTGTGGGGTGACCCGCTGGATACCGAAGGCCAGAGCGTGGCGATCATGAACGATGAGTGCGTTAATCGGTGGAATGCCGCATGGGCTACCGCACGTTTC
>Ga0114940_10000883_pt1 | contig 12005 bp, 14 predicted proteins | sample ColdCreekSource_FD_87195 | JGI IMG/M metagenome (GOLD analysis project Ga0114940, IMG submission 87195) | Groundwater microbial communities from Cold Creek, Nevada to study Microbial Dark Matter (Phase II) - Cold Creek Source | ecosystem: Environmental > Aquatic > Deep subsurface > Groundwater ... | reverse complement strand
ACGATCTCGCTGCTCGGCTGGATGCGGGTGACGGTCCGGCTGGTGGCAATGATCGTGCTGCTGCTGGTGGCCATCCCGTTCTACTACCTGTTCCGTCTGACCGGCCTGCACAATCCCGTGCCGCGGCTGTTCCTGGCCGCGATTGCCTGGCTTAGCGGCACGCGTATCCGAACCCGCGGCACCAAGGTTCAGCGCGGCGCATTCCTGCTGGCCAACCACGTCAGCTGGATCGACATCCCGGCAGTCGCTGCCACCACCGGCAGCGCTTTCGTCGGGCATGACGGGCTGGCCTCGATGCCGCTGCTCAAGTGGCTCTGCGCGATGAACGACACCGTGTTCGTGGCTCGGCACGATCGCACCAGCGTCCACGATCAGGTCGAAGCGGTGCGTACCGCAATCCGCGACACGGGGGCTCTGGCAATCTTTCCTGAAGGGACCACCAGCGACGGCACTGGCCTGCTGCCGTTCAAGTCCTCGCTGCTGTCGGCGCTCGAGCCGGTTCCGGCCGGCGTCGCAGTTCAGCCAGTGCTGCTCGACTATGGGGCAGAGGCTGCGCACATTTCGTGGATCGGCGAAGAGCACGGGCTCGACAACTTCCTGCGGATCCTTGCCCGGCGGCGACCCGTCGATCTGACGGTGCACTTCCTCCCGGTGCTGACCGGAGCGGCGCTGACCAATCGCAAGACCATGGCTGCATCGGCGCGCGAGGCCATGTTGGGAGCGCTGGGACGCTAACGCTTCAATTCCGCGCCGAACTAGCCTAACCGCCCAGCCATGCCTGCCACCTCGCCTCCCAGGACCTACCGGGTCAAAAGCTTTGGCTGCCAGATGAACGTCTACGATGGCGAGCGGATGGCAGAGCTGCTTGCAGCGCAGGGGATCGCTCCCGCAGCTGAACACGAGGACGCCGATCTGGTGGTGCTCAACACCTGCCACATCCGCGAGAAGGCGACCGAGCGGGTGTTTTCAGACATCGGCCGGTTGAGGCGCGACGATGGCACCGCCCCGCTCATCGCAGTCGCGGGCTGCGTTGCCCAGGCCGAGGGCGAGGAGATCATGCGCCGTGCGCCATCGGTCTCGATGGTGGTCGGTCCGCAGGCCTATCACCGCTTGCCGACGATGATTGCCGACGCCGTTGCAGGAAAACGCGGCGTAGACACCGATATGCCGGCCCAAACCAAGTTCGACGCATTGCCCGCGCGACGCAAGGTCGGCCCCAGCGCCTTCCTTACGGTGCAGGAAGGCTGCGACAAGTTCTGCACTTATTGCGTTGTTCCATATACCCGTGGTGCGGAAATTTCACGTCCATTCAATGATCTTGTCAGTGAAGCTGAAATACTGGTCGAGGCTGGCGCGAAAGAGATCACCCTGCTCGGCCAGAACGTCAACGCCTGGCGGGATTTGGATGGACGCGGACTTGAGAAACTGATTGAAGTTCTCGCCTCAATCACTTGTCTTGATCGTATTCGTTATACCACCAGTCACCCCAATGACATGACCGACGGGTTGATCGCGGCGCACCGTGACATTCCCAAACTGATGCCGTTCCTGCATCTGCCGGTGCAATCGGGTAACGACCGCGTGCTCAAGGCAATGAACCGCAGCCACAGCGTCGACAGCTACCTGCGGATCCTCGACAAGGTCCGCGCGGTCAGACCCGACATTGCGCTATCAGGCGATTTCATCGTCGGCTTCCCGGGCGAGACCGAGGCTGAGTTCGAGGACACCGTTCGTTTGATCGAGCAGGTCGGCTATGCCCAGTGCTTCAGCTTCAAATACTCGCCGCGCCCGGGTACGCCTGCCGCCGAGCTCGACGGCCAGATCCCTCTGGCGGTGATGGACGAGCGTTTGCAGCGGCTTCAGGCCGCTGTGAATTCAGCGCAATTGGGGTTCAATCAGGCCTCGATCGGTCGGCGCTGCAAGGTGCTGGTCGAGCGCAAAGGCAAATTGCCCGGGCAATGGCTCGGCAAGTCACCGTGGTTGCAATCGGTCCATTTGATCGGCGGCGCCGCGATCGGCGATCTGGTCGAGGTCGATCTGGTTGCTGCCGGACCCAATGCACTCACCGGCCAGCTGGTTGCAGGTTGATCCCGGCCGGATCGCTCCGGCCGGGACGCAACGTTTCGCTTAGTAGAAGAACCCGCCATAGACGCGCAGAACGCGGCCAGTCCGGGTGTTCACCAGCAGCACATCATTGCCATAGCGCACATAGCGGGTGCCCGCCTGGGCACGGGGCAGGCGGTAGGTCGAATAGGGATCGCTGATCCAGTAACGGTTTGAAGTGAACGCCGGACGCAGGTTTACGCCCGCCCGCACCGGGGTGTAGCGATAGCCGCGCGGGGCCTGATAGGCACCGCGGCGGAAGGCGCTCTGGTGCTTCTTGCGATATTCCTTCCAGTCCTCACGGTATTCGCGGCGGTCTTCGCGCAGTTCCTGACGGTCCTCGCGCGCTTCCTGCACATCGCCGCGGCGCAGATCGCGTCGCACTTCGGCCTGACCCTGGCGGACTTCGGCGCGCCCGCGCTCAAGTTCGCGGGTCTGGGCAGTGGCGACCGCCGGGATCAACGCCGAGGTGGCGATCGCGGCGAGTATGAGCTTACGCATTGGTTATCTCCTGATCTTCGGCCGCCATCGTGTTTCGATGGGAGCACGCTGAAGGTTTTGCCTTCCGCGCACTGAACGCCTCAGGAATGCAAAGTTCACACCCGCGCCACTTTCGTATCGACCTGTCGCAGCCCGAACGGGATGAGCCGAGCCGGCACTGCACTTTTTCCACACTGGCGGCGCTTTGCCTTGCTTGCACCGGCCCAGACTGGGCCTATGTTCGCCATGCCCGGATCGTCCGGACGAAAGGAGCACATCGCCACCCTTTATGTCTCGCAAACCAGCCCGCGCTCATGATCCAGCGCAGCCCCGTTCGGCCCCGTCGCGTGCGCGGACCGAGATCGAATTCGAAGAAGCGGCCATGCTTGGCGCGCTGTTCGGACAGTTCGACGCCAACCTTGTCCAGATCGAGAACCGGCTCGGCGTCTATATCGCGGCGCGCGGCAACCGTGTGCAGATCGAAGGTTCGGAAGACAGCGTGGCACGCGCCCGCGATGTGCTCAGAAGCCTGCACCAGCGGCTTACGCAAGGGCAGGAAATCGATTCCGGCGCAGTCGATTCCATGATCGCAATGTCGGCCGAACCGACGCTGGAAGGGATCATCACCGGCGGCGGAGAAACGCCGCCGATCATGATCCGGACCCGCAAGAAGACGATCGTTCCGCGTTCGGCGATGCAGATCGAATATATGCAAGCGCTCGCCAGCAAGGACATGATTTTTGCGCTCGGCCCGGCGGGTACCGGCAAGACCTATGTCGCAGTGGCACAAGCGGTCAGCCAGTTGATCACCGGTTCGGTCCAGCGCCTGATCCTCTCGCGCCCGGCGGTCGAAGCGGGTGAGCGACTCGGCTTCCTGCCCGGCGACATGAAGGAAAAGGTCGATCCCTATCTGCGCCCGATCTACGATGCGCTTTACGATTGCATGCCACCCGAACAGGTCGAACGCCGGATTTCCAGCGGCGAGATCGAGATTGCGCCGATCGCGTTCATGCGCGGACGCACGCTGGCCGATGCCTTCGTGATCCTCGACGAAGCGCAGAACACCACGCCGGCTCAGATGAAGATGTTCCTCACCCGGTTCGGCCAGAACAGCCGTATGGTGATCTGCGGCGATCCCAACCAGACCGACATTCCCGGTGGCCCGGCCATGAGCGGCCTCAACGATGCTGTTGGCCGGCTGCAAGGGGTTGAAGGCATCGCCATGTCGCGCTTCACCAGTGCGGATGTGGTCCGTCATCCGATCGTCGGCCGGATCGTCGAGGCCTATGAGGGCAAGGACGCTTAGGGCCAGAGCCTGTGGGCATCTTCGGCGACCTCTTCGGCAAAAAGCGTCATGATCCGGCGCAAGCCCTGATCGAGTGGCTGGATGGCCATCCGCACGCCTGCCGCCGCACCGTTGCAGGTCATTGTGGCGCACAGCACCTGTATTCCGGCCGCGCTCTGACCTGGATTCTGACCCGCACAGATTGCGATCGCGGCACTGCATGCGATGTCTTCTGGGAAACGCTGGCGATGGGAGGGGTAGAGGAACTGTTGGCTCGACGGGCCGACCCGTTGGCCGCGACACCTCGACTTGAAATGGTGCGGCTGATCGACCAACGCTGGCGAGCGGACCTCTATGGCCCAGCGGAGTTCGGCTTCGACAGCACCAATCACTGGCAGTATTTTTGTAAAAAGCTACGCAAGTTCGGTTGCAAAGCGGCGGACTTCGATCTGCCCGAAGGAATTCGCGGTCCCATTCCGGGTGAGCGATTTAGTCACCAATGGCCTGCCTGTCAGGATGAACACGACCTGCTGTATGATCTGATTCAGGACATGTGGGTTTGCGACAGTGCGATCGAAATGCCAGATCAATGGCTGCCGATTCGCAAGAAGCGACTTGGCTATTGACCTTGACGCTTGCCTAGCCGCGACGGGAGCGCCAAGTCGCAGCGATGGAGCTTGAAATTTCTGTCGAGGCTGGATGGCCCGCCGCAATCGACTGGATCGAGCTTGCCGAACAAGTGGCGTTAGCTTTGCCGCATGTCGCTCCTGAATTGGCCAATCCGCGCCTGTCGGTGAGCCTGGTGTTTGCCGACGATGCCGAGGTTCACGCGCTCAACCGCGAATGGCGCGAGAAGGACAAGCCGACCAACGTGCTCTCGTTCCCGATGCTGGAGCGCACGGACTTGCTCGGGCTTGCTCCGGACGGCCCACCTGAACTGCTCGGCGATATCGCACTTGCGCTCGAAACTTGCGCGCGCGAGGCTGCCGAAAAGGTCGTACCGCTTGAGCATCACGCCGCACATCTGATCGTCCACGGTCTGCTCCATCTCGCCGCTTACGATCACGAGACCTCGCCTGAAGATGCCGCCGCAATGGAAGCGCTCGAAATCAAGGCGCTTGCCTTGATGGGCATCCCCGACCCATATGGCGACAGCGCTGACCAACAGGGACTTGATTGAGCAATGGCCGATGGCCCTTCCGGAGACGGAGACAGTAGACGCACGCTGTGGCGTGCAATCCGCAAGTTCTTCGATGGCGACAGCGACCAGTCGCTGCGCGCGCAGCTAGAAGAAGCGATCGACGAGCATGAGGATGAGGGCGGCGCAAGCGACAACGGCGACTTGACCCCACTCGAACGGCAGATGCTCCGCAACCTGCTGCATTTTAGCGAACACGATGCCGATGACGTGGCGATCCCGCGGGGCGAAATCGTCTCGGTCCCCTTGACCGCCACCTGGGACGAGGTGGTTGCCGCTTTCTCCGAGCACGGCCATTCGCGGATGCCGGTCTACCGCGACACGCTCGACGAGATTGTCGGGATGGTGCTGATCAAGGACGTGTTCGTCCATCTCGCCAATGGCAAGCCGCCCAAGGACTGGACCAGCCTGCTGCGCCAGCCGCTGTTCGTGCCGCAAGCGCGCGGCGCGCTCGATGTGCTGGCCGATATGCGTGCCAGCCGGGTCCACCTTGCGGTGGTGATCGACGAATATTCCGGCACCGACGGGATCATCACGATCGAGGATCTGGTCGAGGAAATCGTCGGCGAGATCGAGGACGAGCACGACGATGCGCCGACCGATCTGCTGGTCCTGCTCGATACCGGTGCCTGGGAAGCCGACGCGCGGGTCGAACTGGAAGAAGTCGGTGAACGGGTCGATCCGCGGCTTGGCGAGGTTGAAGAAGATGTCGACACGCTTGGCGGCCTCGCCTTCCTGCTGGCCGAACAGGTTCCGCCAGTTGGCGCGATGCTGGAGCATAGCAGCGGCTGGATGCTTGAAGTGATTGCAGGCAACGAAAAACACGTTACCCGTCTGCGCCTGCACCCTCCGGCCGCGCCGGAAGATCCGGAAGAATAACCTCTTGGCAATTCGCCGTCTGCCTCCCCTTCGCGCAATCGAAGCGTTCGTTCGCATCGTCCGGCTGGGTTCAGCCCGGGCGGCCGCGGACGAGCTGGGCCTGAGTCCTTCCGCCTTGTCGCGCCGGGTCACTGCGCTTGAAGAATTTATCGGCAAGCGGCTGTTTACGCGCCAGCACCAAGCCATGAAACTGACCGATGACGGACAGGCGTTCTACGCCGTCGTCGGCCCAAAATTCGATGAACTTGCAGCTGCGGTCGAAAGCCAGGTCGAAGACAGCCGCGTGCTACGCCTGCATTTGGGCATGTTGCCACTGTTCGGCAGCCAGCGGCTGTTCCCGCGCTTGCCCGAATTGCGCAAGCAGTACCCACGCCTGCACATCGATTTCGATACCAGCCCGCACCTCGAAACCCGCGTTGGTGATACACTCGACGCTGCGATCGTCTTATCAAAGCAGCCCGAGCCGACGTTCCACTCGGTCCAGCTCGATCACAACCGGGTCTATGCGATCACCAACCAGGCGCTCGCAGCCGAAATCGGGTCGGAGCCTGACCGGGCGAAGCTGGCGCAGCAGACCTTTCTGATCCACACCGAACTGCCTGACAGCTTTACGGCGTGGAAGGTGGCGATCGGTTTGCCCGATCTTGAACCAGCGGCGATCGACCACTACGATTCGGGTCAGCTGATCCTTGAAGCCGCAGCCAACGGACTCGGCATCGCGATCATGCATTCGGACCACTTCGTTCGCGCGCAGGACAACCGCCTTGCCAACCTGTTCGATATCGAGGTCGAGAGCCCCTACTCCTATTGGTTCGTCTGCAAGCCCCATGCGCTCGAAATCCGGGCAGTGCGAATTTTCCACGACTGGCTGGTCGGCGCGAAGCTGTAGCGCGGGTCCCGCAGCTGCGGCATCCTCCGCCAATGAACCGCCGATTCGCCCTGCTCGCCATTCCCCTGCTGCTCGGCCTGGTAGCTGCCGCTCCGCCGCGCAGCCGTCCTGCGCCGCCCGCTCCGCTTCCTGATCTGGTCAAAGTGGTCTTGACCACCGAACTTGGGCCGATCGAGCTTGAGCTCGATCACAAGCGCGCGCCGATAACTGTCACCAACTTCGTGCGCTACGTCGACCAGAAGCGGTTCGACGGGATGGTGTTCTACCGCGCGATGCGGCTGGCCTGGGGCGAGCAGCCCAATGGCCTGATCCAGACGGGGGTGCGCGGCGATCCCAAGCGGGTGCTGCGCGCAATTGCGCACGAACCGACCGACCAGACCGGCATCCTCCACAAAGCGGGGTCGCTGTCGATGGCACGGTTCGCGCCCGGCACAGCCAACGGCGATTTCTCAATCCTGCTGTCCGACCAGCCCGGGCTCGATGCCAACCCTGCCGCAACCGACCCTGAGGCCCGCGCAGGCTATGCAGCGTTCGGGCGAGTCACGGCGGGCATGGAGATAGTGCGGCGAATTTTCGACTCGCCAGTCTCGCCCACGCTCGGACAAGGCGCGATGAAGGGGCAGATGCTGGCCAAGCCGGTTCGCGTGCTCACAGCGCGGCGCGTGCCGAACCCGCCACCCGCACCGACCACCAAATAACTACCGCCTGCGCTCGCCCCAAATCTGGCGCGAAAGGACGTCGATCGCGACGTTTGCACAGGGTGCAAGATAGCCGATCGCGCAGTCGTCTTCGACCCCGCCCAGCTCTGCCCCGCGCCGGGTCCAGTCGGTGATGTAGGTAAACCCGGGCCGACCATCGACATCGATTGGTTGGCGGATCGAGCGCACCGTCACGACGATTGCCTTTTCGGCTTCGTTGGCTCGAACCGGGCGAAACTTGCGGGCATAGGCCTCGGTCCGTAGCGCTGCCGCGAATTGCTCGGCATGTTCGTCGCTTGTTGCAGTTCGCACTTCCAATGGCAACGATCGGCCCGCCGTGCCTGGCCGGGTACACCCTGCCGTTGCGATGGCCGATCCGAGGGCGATTGCGGCGATTAAATGGTTGCGACCCATTTTGACGTCCTTCCAAAAATGAACGGCCGGGCTTTCGCCCGGCCGATGTTCAGCTGACGGTTGCCTTGTTGATCACGCCCGGCGTGCGCGGCGGCTCGCCCTTGGGCAGCGCGTCGATGTGTTCCATCCCGCTCTCGACTTCGCCCCAGACAGTGTACTGCCGATCAAGGAAGCTGGCGTCGTCGAAGCAGATGAAGAATTGGCTGTTGGCCGAGTTGGGCGCCGAGGTACGCGCCATCGAGCAGGTCCCGCGCTTGTGCGGCTCGGCATTGAATTCAGCCTTGATGTCGGGCTTGGACGATCCGCCCATGCCGGTGCCATCTGGGCAACCGCCCTGCGCCATGAAGCCGGGGATCACGCGGTGGAATTTCACGCCATCATAGAAGCCTTCACTCGCCAGTTCGGCAATCCGGGCAACGTGGCCCGGCGCGAGGTCGGGGCGCAGCTTGATGACGACATCGCCGCTATCGAGCGACAGGGTAAGCTTTTCGGCCATTGTGGGGGAATCTCCTGAGGTTTCGCAGCCGATATAGGGCGGCTGTCGGCAATGTCACGCCCTGCGCCAACCTGCCCGGTTGCAATTGTCTACTACCGGCCTAGACCGGCCAGCAATGGTGCCTGAAGACCTCTCCCCCGACCTGCTCGAACCAGCCGCAGTGCTCGCGTCTGACCCTCGCGAGTCGGAGAGCCTCGACGAGGAAAACACTCTCAAGAAGGATTTCGTTCGCAAGGTTCGTGACGCGCTGGAAGCGGGCGAGGACGCCCGCGTTTACGAGCTGGTCGAACCGCTCCACCCGGCTGACGTCGCTGACCTGTTCGAACTGCTTGACGCCGACGAGCGCCCGGTTCTGGCCGCCGCAATCAGCGACCTGATGGGCTCGGAAGTCTTCGCCGAGCTCAACGATCACGTCCGCGAACTAATGGTCGAGGCGTTGCCCGCCGAGACCATCGCCGACATCGCCGAACAGCTCGACACCGATGACGCTGTGGCAATGCTCGAAGATCTCGACGAGGACGACCAGCAGGCCGTGCTTGCCGAGATGGAGCCCGAGGATCGCGCCGCGATCGAATCGGCGCTGTCATACCCCGAAGAGACCGCCGGCCGCCTGATGAGCCGTGATTTCGTTGCGGTTCCCGAGCACATGACCGTCGGCAACCTGATCGACTTCCTGCGCGACGGGGGCGAGCTCGCCAACGAGTTCTGGGAAGTGTTCATCGTCGACACCCGCTACCACCCGGTCGGTACCTGCGCGCTCAGCTGGATTCTTCGCGCACCGCGTCAAGTCGCGCTGACCGACGTGATGCAGCGTGACCAGACACTGATCCCGGTGCTGATGGACCAGGAAGAGGTAGCGCTGCGGTTCCAGAAATATGCGCTGATCAGCGCCGCAGTGGTTGACGACGATGGCCGGCTGGTCGGCCAGATCACGGTCGATGACGTGGTCCACATTATCCAGGAAGAAGCGGGCGAGGACGTCCTCTTGCTCTCCGGTGCGGGCGACGGTGACGTCAACGAGCCAATCCGCGAGAGCTATGTCAGCCGCGTGCGCTGGCTGGTCGCCAACCTGATCACCGCGCTGCTGGGAGCGACGATCATCTCCAGCTTCGGCGGCGCAATCGAAAAGCTGGTTGCCCTTGCCGCATTGTCGCCGATGGTCGCCTCGATCGGCGGCAATGCTGGAACGCAGACGATGGCAGTCGCGGTCCGCGCCATCGCCACCAACCAGCTGACCCGCGCCAACACCTGGCGCGTATTGTGGCGCGAACTGCGGGTGGCGATGCTCAACGGGGTGACTGTCGCGCTGCTGATCGGCGTGGCGACAGCGCTGGTCTTCGGCAACCCCAAACTGGGGCTGGTGATCGGCACTGCGGTGGTGGTCAACATCATTACGGCCGGTCTCGCCGGGGTGCTGGTGCCGGTCACGCTCGACCGGCTCGATCAGGATCCGGCGGTGGCGAGCTCGGTGTTTGTGACGATGATCACCGATTCGATGGGCTTCTTTGTCTTCCTTGGCCTCGCTGTGGCCAGCGGGCTGGTCAGCTGATGCCGCTGCACCTAACCAAGGTCGCGTTCGGGGCCAAATCGCGCGAGGACATGGCGACATGGTTCGCAACGCGCGGCGATGAGGCGCGGCTGACCACGCGCTATCTGCCCAAACGTCACGGGGAGTTGGTCGGCGGCTCGCTGTTCTGGATCCTCAAGAGCCAGCTGGTATTCCGCTCGCCGATCCTCGGCTTTGAAGAGGCGGAGGGCGGCAAGACCCATATCGTCATTTCGACCCGGCTGATTCCGCTCTATCCCGCCCCCTGCCGCGCGCATCAGGGCTGGCGTTACCTGGAAGACGCCAACGCCCCGCGCGACCTGGCCGAGGGTGAGGATGCGGGCGAAGCGATGCCCGGCAAGCTGGCAAGCGATCTGGCGCGACTGGGGCTGGTTTAGCCCTCGCCTCGCAAACGAGCGATGTAGGCCCGCACGTCATACTCTTCATCGCCGTCGTAACGCGGGGCATGGCGGGCAAATGCTGCTTCCAGAGCAGTGGTTCGCTCGCTCATCCGGACCGCGTTGTAAGCATGGCTGACAACGAACCGTTCACGCGCAGCCAGCTGAGGCAGGATGATTTCGGCATAGCGCTCGGCGGCCATGGCAAGATCGTGCCCGCCTTCACTGGTCAGACCGGACAAGACCCATCCCGGGATGATCGTTCCGACGTGGACGTGATCGGGCAGGTCTTCACGCAGGCTTTCGGTCATGCCCAACACTGCGTGCTTCGAAGCGACATAAGCAGCCGAGCGCGGAACGGCACAGAACAGCGCGTTTTCCGAAGCGACATTGTAAATCGCACTGGCATGATCCTGTGCCGCCATGCGCGGGGCGAACGCCGCGCAGCCATGCCAGACACCCCAGAAGTTGACCTCGAACACCCGGCGCGCAGCGGCGATGTCTGCCTTCCACAAGCGGCCGCCTCCACCCGAAATTCCGGCGTTATTGACCAATAAGTCGACGCGGCCAAAGCGTTGCCAAGCGAGTTCTGCGAGCGCTTCCAGGTCCTCGGGCTGCGTAACGTCGCAAGTAATGATCCCGGCCCCTGCTTCGCGGTCGGCCAGCAGGACTTGCGCACCCGCCGCTTCCAGCGCCTTACCCAGCGCCCCGCCGATCCCTCCAGCACCGCCCGTGATGACCGCGATCTGTCCAGAATAGTCGGGCATTATCCTGCCCGTGCCGTCAGTTCTGCTTCACGCGCCACCACGCGGCGCAGAGTGTTGACGTAAGTCTCGGGCTCCTGCGCACCGGGGATCAGGAACTTTCCGTTGATCACCATGGCCGGGACGCCGCTGACGTTCATGTCATAGGCCATGCGCTCCTCTTGCCGGACCAGTGCGGCAAGAGTTTCGTCGGCGAGCGCGGCTTTGGCTGCGGCCCGATCAAAGCCGAGGCTTTCAGCAACTTCGAGCAGCACTTCAGCCTCGCCAATCTTCCGGCGCTGCTGGAAATGCGCGTCGAACAGCGCCAGTTTGAGCCGGTTCTGCGCTTCGGCGCCATGTTCGATCAGCGCCCATTTGAGCAGCCGGTGCGCGAGGAAGGTGTTCCAGATCATCGCCGCCGGTTCAGGTGCTTCGCCGGTGTAGACGAACGAATAGCCCGCGCGTTCGCCGATCGCGTGCATCTGCCCGCGATTGGCGGCGGCCTGATCAAGCGTACGCCCGTATTTGCGCGCGATGTGCTCGGCCTGACCCTCGCCATCGCTTGGCATATCGGGGTTGAGCTCGAACGGCAGCCAGCGAATCTCGGCTTCGATCTCACCCTCGAGCTGGGCCAGGCCCTTCTGCAATTGCGAATAGCCGATGATGCACCACGGGCACATCACGTCTGACCAGATGTCGATCGTGACCTTTGCCGGATTGAGAGCAGCAGCACTCATCTTTCTAGCCACCAGTGCAGCAGGTGATGCGCCACGGCGTGCGGCGGCGGGGCGATGAAGGCACCGTCCTCATTCCCGGTCATCGTGTAATCTACTTCGGCGCGGGTAAACCAGCGGGCTTCCTCAAGCTCGGTGGTGT
>Ga0114940_10000882_pt1 | contig 12023 bp, 12 predicted proteins | sample ColdCreekSource_FD_87195 | JGI IMG/M metagenome (GOLD analysis project Ga0114940, IMG submission 87195) | Groundwater microbial communities from Cold Creek, Nevada to study Microbial Dark Matter (Phase II) - Cold Creek Source | ecosystem: Environmental > Aquatic > Deep subsurface > Groundwater ... | reverse complement strand
TCGATCCGATTTCCTCTTGGCGCATGGGAAAAAGTTGGTGTTGGATCACCCTCAAAACAGACCCGCAGGAACCTCGATATGAAACCTTTTAAAGCGAAAACCGCCCCCGGATTTTTTGATGTCTAACTGCGGATGCAATTTCTGGAACAGGTTAAATCAATCAAAATTAAGCTGAAGATGATGAAAAAATAGAAAATCGAAACCCAAAATTTAATCAGAAAACAAAAAAGGAGAAAGCTATGCACCCAAAACCCTCAACTCAAACTCCGGAAGTGATTTCCGGAGGTTCCCTTCAAGGACCTCAGCCGTCAGCCGGGCTTTTTCGATGCATTTGTCAGGAAATACCGATGTCTGACCACGGACGTTATCCACCAGATGGCAACGCGCAATTCGATGAATCAGATCTTCAGGGATGATGTGTTTGGTTCCTGTGGATAATGTCATTGGCAGGAACATCCGGCCTTCTTCCTTTCTGAACCATGCATAGTCCTGGTTCCATGCTTCGGCACGCCAGTCATTGGGAGGATTCTCACGCGGTAAATCACTCCATTGTTTCAAGTACAACCCAGCGGGTGACCATTCATTGCCCATAGAAGAATGGGCTTTTCCGTTTCATACGCCTCTATAACCGCGCTCCAGAATGTTGGGCGCCATCCGATTTTCCGCCATGCCAGTTCCTCAGACTTTGGTAAAATATAGTCCAGCAATTTTTGAAATGTCTTGTCGCTCAATTCATGCTCCATGTTGGAAGACGAATTTGCCGGCGTTCCTTCCCTACAGGCATTGCACCTAACACCCGGATTTGGTGGCGTTAACCACGCAGCGGTACCTGTCTTAAGTGGTCTATTGTAATACGTCCATTACGTGTGGAGATGGCATCCTTTTCTCGGCGGTCATAGACCGCCGCTACAAATCAAGATCTATTCCATAAAAGCGGTGACAATCTGTTGTGGATTCGATTGACTTGTCGCACCCATGGAATCCCAGCCACAAAACATCCTCTGCGAGACAGATCCAGCCGTTGCTGTCGTGCGTGTGGATTTACGCATCAATCGTGAGTTTGATTACCGGATCCCGATGGAACTTTCAGATCGCGTGGTTGCCGGAACCCGTGTTCGCGTTCCATTCGGCAAAAGAAAAATTCTCGGCACCGTGCTGGAGGTGAGAGCCCCGGCTGGTGTCGCTCAGGAATCCCCGCTGTGCCCGCCAAACCTGAAATCCATCCTGGAGGTCATTGGATCTCCCGCTCTGTTACCATCAGCGCTTCTCAAGCTTGCCGAGTGGATGACCTCTTATTACCTTTGCCCGCTGGACGTGACGCTTCGCAGCGTGGCGCCATCGGTTGTGCAAAAGCGCGCCTCCATGCGGCGAGTGACATCCAAACGTGATCCGGAACTCGAGGAGGCTGATGTCACGTTGATTCCCACCCAGCCGCTTGCGTTGATGCAACAACAGGCTGCAGCGCTCCAACGCATTGTTTTGGCCTTCCAAGCGCCCCAACCCAAACCCATTCTTCTCTTCGGAGTAACGGGTAGCGGCAAAACCGAAGTCTATCTCCAGGCCATGGATCGCGTATTAAAGGAAGGTAAAGGAGCCATCCTCCTGGTGCCGGAAATCGCCCTGACACCGCAAACCGTGGAAAGATTACGCGCACGTTTCGGATCCCACACTGAGGGCGCGATGAATCGCGCCCCTACGGCATCTTCCTCCATTCTTGCTGTGTTGCACAGCAAGCTTTCGCAAGGCGAGCGGTTTCGCGAATGGCAACGCATTCGCTCAGGTGAAGCCCGCCTCGTGGTCGGGGCGCGCTCGGCTGTTTTTGCGCCGGTGGAACGCCTTGGTCTGATCGTTGTCGATGAAGAACATGAAAACACCTACAAACAGGAGGAAAATCCGCGCTATCACGCCCGCGACGTGGCTGTCATGCGGGGACATCTGGAGAACGTGGTGGTGGTCCTGGGCTCGGCCACTCCCTCCCTGGAATCGTTTCACAACAGTCTTTGCGGGAAATATGAACTGTGTCGCATGCCCGAGCGTGTTGATTCACGCAAACTCCCAACAATTCACGTGGTGGATCTGCGCAAGGAAATCCTTCGCCAGAAACGGTTCAGCATCTTCTCGGACGCTCTCAAATCAGCCATTCAACTTCGCCTGGAACTGGGTGAACAGGTCATCCTCTATCTCAACCGGCGCGGCTACGCCAGCGCCATGATCTGCAGGAAATGCGGATACGTGGCCATGTGCCCGGACTGCAGCGTTGCCCTCTCGTATCACATGCGGGAGCAAAAACTGAAGTGCCATTTTTGCGGACGGACCCAGCCGGCGCTGCAAAGTTGTCCCCAGGAAACATGTCGTGATCCATCCATTCGCTACACGGGCCTTGGCACAGAGAAGTTGGAACAGGTTGTTGCCAGGCTTTTCCCCCACGCACGCATCGCCCGTATGGATTCCGATACGATGAAGCACCGGGATGATTATGAGCGGACTCTGCTGCGCTTTAAAATGGGCAAGCTCGATATTCTGCTCGGCACTCAAATGATCGCCAAGGGTCTTGATTTCCCGCGAGTCACACTGGTTGGCATTGTTTACGCCGATGTGAGCCTGCATCTTCCGGACTTCCGCAGCAGCGAACGCACGTTTCAACAAATCACACAGGTTGCCGGACGCGCGGGACGGGGTGATATCGCGGGAGAGGTGATCGTGCAGACGTTCACGCCGCACCATTCGGCTATTCAAGTGGCCCGACGGCAGGATTTTGAAGAATTCTATCGTGAAGAAATATCCTTCCGCAAGGCGCTGGAATATCCACCATTCAATCACCTGACGAAAATCGAGTGCGCCTCCCCGCAGGCCAGCAAAGCGGAGTTTGTGGCAGCACGACTCCGCAAACTTCTTGAGGAACGCCTCGGCTCCTCACTCCGCATTCTGGGTCCCGCCCCCGCCCCTTTTGGAAAACTCCGCGGAAAATTCCGTTATCATCTTCTGTTAAAAGGTGGCCGGCCAAAGCATCAAAAGGAGATGCTCCGGGAGATTTTCACCAAACTTCCCCGCGATTCCGATGTCAGGGTTTTCGCCGATGTGGACCCGGTGCAAATGCTGTGAAGATCTGTCATGTTATCACCCGGATGATTCATGGGGGCGCCCAGGAAAACACTCTCCTGACTATCCAGGGATTGAAACGCGACACATTGTGGGATCTCCACCTGGTATATGGCCCGGAAATTGAAGGCGAAGGCAGTCTGGTTGATGAGGCGTGCTCCCTGGGCATCACACTCCGGCCACTCCAATCCCTTCGACGCAATATCCATCCCTGGCACGACATACGGGGATACGAAGAGCTGCTGAATTATTTCCGCGCCGAACATTTTGACCTTGTCCATACTCATAGTTCGAAGGCCGGAGTCTTGGGTCGCATGGCAGCCAGACAGGCCGGCGTGCCATGTGTAGTTCACACCATTCATGGTCTGGCATTTGATGAATTCCAGCCGGCATGGAAAAACCGGATTTTTACAACGGCAGAGCAGGTCGCGGCAGAACATTGCGATGTCATGATCGCCGTGTGCCGGACCATGGCCGAACGCGCCATTGCAGCTGGGATTGGAAACCGGTCCATGATCCGGACCATTTACAGTGGCTTTCCTCTCGACCAATTTCTGAATGTCAAGCTGCACCCGCAGAACGGACGTTTTGTGATCGGCATGATCGCCCGAATGTTTCAACTCAAAGGGCATGAAGACTTGATGAGTCTTGCCCCGGCGCTTCTCCGGACATGGAACGATGTGGAGTTCCTGATCGTGGGAGATGGACCCATGCGCAAAACGTGGGACACGTGGCTTGGATCTCATCCGGAATGGGAAAAGTATTTTCGTTTCACCGGCCGCGTGGCGTCACACGAAATCCCATCTCAGATTGAACAGATGGACATGGTGCTGCATCTTTCCCGTCGGGAGGGACTGGCGCGTGTCATTCCCCAGGCGCTGACAGCAGCCAGGCCGGTCTGCGTTTATGACGTGGGTGGTGCTGCCGAGATTGTGGAAAATGGAAAGACCGGATGGATGGTTGCGCCCGGAAATCTCGAGAAAGTCATTGAATGTATCCGGAGCATCCGGACCAATCGAAGCCTGACGCAGGAGATGGCATTTGCAGGACGGGAAAGGATGCAAAAGCTTTTTGCCGTGGAAGCCATGCAGTCGGAAATCCTGGGACTTTATCGCGAGTTAATGGCGATCCGACCCAGCTGATCCGCCACCCTGACGACATAAATCATGTGGTCGATTTCGGAAGAAGGTCTCTTTACAGTCACGGGAAGATGGTTCCTGGAAACGATGCCCAGCAGCTCGTCGGGCAACTGCCAGCGACGGCAAAGCGAACGTCCCACCTCTGCGTGATTGATCGCGAATACTTCCTGCTCCAGCACGAGAAGAGGTTTTTCGCAGGCCCCGGCCTTTTTCAGAATGTCAGCATAGAGTTCCGGAAAAAACCCGAGGAAAACGAGCTTGCCGACATCATGGATCAATCCTCAGGCAAACGCCTCCTCTGGATCCTCAAAGTGAAGAAGTCTGGCGATCTCCATTGCCGCGGTGGCTACAGCAAATGAATGTTTCCACAGATCCCCCGTTTTCAAGGGCACTGACGGGTCATCCGTGGTTTCTCCAATTTTGGCCTTGATGACACTGACTCCCAGTGCAAGCCTCATTAGTTCCTTGAAACCTATCATCATCACCGCCTCTGAATCGAAGCGCGAAATCCGATTCAAACCTGTACTGCGGGCAAATCATCATGCCAATCGAACACATTCTCGTGGATGGCTACAGCATTCTTCATCAATGGGATGAGTTGAAGCCGGCTCGACTGTGCAGCCTCGCTGCCGGCCGCCAGGCTCTGATTCATCTGCTCACCCGATTTCATGACTGTCAGGGAGGGGAATTGGTTGTTGTGTTTGATGGCCGTTCCCTGCCGTTTGACAGCAAGGCAACCTCCACCAACATTCGCGTTCTCTATTCGAAAGAGGGACAAACGGCGGATGCCGTCATCGAACGCATCGTGGGGCGCAGCTCACATCCTGATTCCTACCTTGTGGCAACCGAGGATTATGCCGAGCAAAGTGTAATTGAGAGCCTTGGAGGTCGGACGATCTCAGCAGATGGTTTTTATGCGATGGTCAAAGCCAGGTTAAACGACATGGATCAGGTGATCGACAGGATCTCACTCAAAAACCGTCGATTTTCCCGGAGAGGCTGATCCTTACCTGGTAGTCCAATTCATAAATACGGTGACAAATTATAATCCCTGTCTGTCAACCTTGTGCCGGGATCGTCTTGGTTTACGTTTATTGCCCGTGAGTTCTTCAATCTGTTTCTCCAGCTTTTGAATGCGTTCGAGCAAATAGGGGAGCCGTCGGATGTGGGCATGGGTTTTCATTGCTTCTTTGTGTTCCTGAGCCGGATAACCGAACACAAACCGGCCTTTTGGCACATCGTGGTTCACTCCACTCTGCGCACCGAGAATCGCGTTGTCTCCGATGGTAATATGTCCCACGGTGCCAACCTGACCGGCAATCCGCACGTTTCTGCCAATCACGACGCTGCCGGAAATGCCCGCCTGCGCGGCAATGGCCGTGTCCTCGTCAATGATCACATTGTGCGCGATCTGAACCAGGTTGTCGATTTTCACACCCCGTTTGATCCAGGTGCGTCCAAAGCGCCCGCGATCAATGGTGGTGTTGGCGCCGATTTCCACATCATCATCGATCTGGACAATACCGATCTGCGAAATTTTTTCATAGCGGCCATTGACAAATTCGTACCCGAATCCATCGGCTCCAATAACGGCTCCTGCATGCAGAATCACACGGTGACCAATCACACACCGTTCGCGCACAACAACATTGGCGTATAGGAGACAGCTTTCGCCCACGCGGGTCCCGTGTCCCACATAGGCACCGGCGCCCACGACCGTGTGTGGCCCGATCTGCACGCCCGATTCAATGACCGCGAAAGACAGAACAGCAGCCGATGAATGAACCGCCGCACTGGGATCCACATAAGCGTTGGGATGAATGCCCGGCTGAAAACGAACCGGCTCGGGTGCAGTCATTGCAACGATCCTGCCGAATGCAACGCCCGGCTGTGGGACACGAATGACCGTCTGACTTTTTGGTGTCTTTACATCGGGATCCACCAGTACTACAGAAGCCTTCGTTGCCGCCAGAATTCCGATGTAGCGGGGATGTTCCAAAAAACTTACGTGACCGGCCTGTGCTTCACGCAACCCAGCCACACCCGTAATCATCAAGGAAGGATCTCCTTCCAGTTTGCCTTGAACCAAGGTGGCAAGTTCAGCAGAAGTCTTATGCAAGTCGGATCTTACTACTTTTGTAACGCGTCAGTTACATGGAGATCGGCACTCATAGAGCACCACTACAAGCTCGGGTTGTATTGTAGCGGCGGTCCAGGACAGCCGAGGGAAGGATGCCATCCCCCCCACGTAACTGATACATTACCTATTTTTTAGTGTCCTTGGCTTTGGTATCCTTGGTGTCTTTGCTGCCTGGGGTTGTTGGAGTCGTTGTGGTCGCCGGAGTGCCGGCGTTCAACGTTTTAATGACGTCCGCCGTAATGTCCAGGGAGTCCTGAACGAAAATGAAAGGTGAAATCCCGTTGAATGTCTGACCAGTTCGATCAATGACAATGCTGTAACCGTCACGCTTTGCCTTGTCCTGAACGACCTTGCTGATTTCCTCAACAATGGTGTTTTTAACGCTCTTTTCGCGCTCCATCAACTCCTGCTGACGATTTTTTACAAAGTCGGTTGCCTCCTGATCCTTAAGGCGCATGGCAGTGACTTTTACCTCAAACTCCTTGCGTTTTTCCGATCTTTTTTCATCGGCATAAGCCGGATTTTCAGCCTCTTCCTTGAGTTTTTTTGCGTCTTCACTCATCTTCTGCAACTGTGAACGGAAATCATTTACGTCCTTCTGATAGGCCGTGTGGCGGTCCTTTAATTCGACCTCGGCTTTTTTCGTTTTGTAGTATTCCTTGAAAAGTTTTTCCATATCCACCGATGCGATTTTCAGTTGCTGCCCGAAAGCGGCAAAGGGAATGAAAAACGCAACGGTCATGGTGACCGCGCGCAGGAGGTTGGAGGAGTGGTTCATAATCAATCGTTTTCTAAAATTTGGTTCCACCGCTGAAGCTAAATTGCCCATTATCACCGGTAAACTGGTCGTGGCTGATGGGCCATCCATAATCCAGGTTGATCTGGCCCATTCGTGGGATGTTCAATCGCAACCCGATGCCTGCTCCTGCGTCGGGTCTTGTGGCTCCCCAATCATAGGCCTTTTCCCACACCTGGCCAACATCCACAAAGGTGGCAAAGCGCACCCATTCCATCACAGGAATGGAGTACTCACTCTGCAAGTAGGCCATGGTCTTGCCACCAATAGGCTCACCTCCGCTGGGATCTTTGGGGCCAACATCACGGTAGCGAAAACCCCGGATCGAACCAGGACCTCCAAGAAAGAACTTGTCAAAAATGGGCACCCGATTCCCATTGTCCCACTCTTCCACCACACCGGTGCTTCCATCGAATGAAAGAATGTTTTTCTCCCACCAGGGCATTGTGAAGTGAATTTGCCCGTTGAACCCCAATTTATAAATGTCGGTATCACCTCCCAAGGCAGGGCCACCCGCCACTTCACTCCAAAGCTCGGTTTTGTAGCCTTTGCCGGGCAGTATAAAACTGTCCCGTGTGTCCCGAGTCAAAGCGGCGCCCAGAGAGCTTTTGGAGCGGCTGCCGCTTTCGGCCAGGATGGTGGGATGCGCGGTTGGTATAACATCAAACAACTCGATTTCTTCAAGTTTATAGGTCAGATCAATCTTGTTGAATTCTCCGATGGATTTGCCGGCGCGGATATCAAATCCATACCGTCGTTCGTTCCATAGCGAGCTAAAAGTGCTCGTCTCATTATAAAACAAGTCGAAACCGACGGCCAGTTGTTTGTCAAGAAACCATGGTTCTGTGAAGGACGCCGTATAATTCTGGCTGCGGGCCCCGAATTGGGCTCGAAGACGGGCTTTCTGTCCGGCGCCCCTGAAATAAGGCGGCTTGGCAATATCAAAGTTCCGCTGCATAAGTTCGACAAAGCCAAAAATCGTCTCGATGGAACTGAAGCCCGCGCCAAAACTGATCTCCCCAGTGTTTTGTTCTTCAACTGAAATCACAACATTCTTCCGGTTGGGAACATCCGTGTCTTCAGGCTGCACACTGACACTGGAAAAGAATCCGAGATTATCCAGGCGCCTTTTGGAGGCATCCACCTTTACACTGTTGTAGACCTCGCCCGGCGTGACAGCCAGTTCCCGGCGAATGACCTTGTCTTTGGTGACGACATTCCCGCGAACCTGAACGAGATCAATGTAAGCCATCTCACCCTCCTGAATCTCGAGGCTTACATCCACGGTTCCTGTCCGGATGTTGGGCACACGTGTCGGTTTAACAAGGCAGTCAATATATCCGCGATTCCCATATAAATCCTGGATGACCTTGATGTTGCCCTGCAAACCGCCCGGCGTGAAGAGATCGCCTGCTTTCATTTTTAACTTCTTCTCAACTTCATCTGTCGTGAAAAGCTGATTCCCCGCAACGCTGAGTTTGCCCACTTTGTATTGGTTGCCTTCGAAAATAAAAAAGGTGACGACCATGGTTTTCGCTGTGGGATGATCGTATTTCACATCCTTGACATCCGCATCGATGTATCCTTCAGAACGATAAAAATCGACCAGGCGTTGCTTGTCTTCCTCCAGCTCTGTTTCATGGAGGATCCCCTTTTTGGTCCACCAGGAGGTCAGCCAGAAGTATGCCCCCGTCTCGATTTTTTTTCGCAGGACGGCGGCTTCAAACGCCTTGTTTCCTTCGAAATTGACCCGATGAATTTTGATCTTGCTTCCTTCGGTGACGACGTACTTCACCACGGTCTGACCGGTCAGTTCATCGGGCGTTGTTTCAAAGGCCACTTTCACATTCTGAAAACCCGCCTTTTGGTAAAACTCGACCAGTGTGTTGGCTCCCTCAGTCACATGGCGTTCACCGATTGTGTCACCCGGTTTCATTTTGATCTCCTTCCTTAACCGTGAATCGCTGAGACCCTTGTTCCCTTCAAAAACTATCTCCTTCAACTTGGACTTGCCCTGAACAGCCACGATCACCTTCAGTCCATCATCAACCCGTTCCTGGTAAATTTTGACATTGGAGAAAAAGCCGGTCGCATAGAGCGACCGAACGTCATCCTCAGACTGGCTTTGGGTGAAAGGCTCGCCCACCTTGGTGCGTAAATTGGCCAGGATAATGCTCTCGCTGGTCGTCTTGGGACCGATAAATTGGATTTCAATTTCGCGAACAATCAAGCCGAGTTCCTTCGGCTTGCCAGTCTCTTCCGGTGTCGTAATAAGTTTCTTCTCTTCCGGATCCGCCCCGGGCATTTCCACAGCTTCATTTTCCTGTGCAATGACCACCGGTACCGTAAGGAACACAGCCAGACTCAAAACGATAGGGATGATCTCCCAGCGTTTCCTTTGCAATTTGTTCATAATAAATGAGTTATGTGTCCTCTCCCTCGGCACAATCCTCAAATCGAGTGTATTCTCGCAGGAAAGTCAACTTTATTTCACCCACCGGCCCATTCCGGTTTTTGGCAATGACCACATCCACAGCGATGGCCTTGTCCGACCCGTTGCCCGATTCATCATAGGCGCCCTCATTTGCCATCAGGCAGACGATATCCGCATCCTGTTCAATGGCTCCGGACTCCCGCAAATCCGCCAGCCTTGGCTTTCGTTCATCTCTTTCTGACTGCCGGTTCAACTGGCTGAGAACAAGAACCGGTATGTTCAGGTCCTTGGCAAGCGCCTTGATGCCTCCGGAGATCATGGCAACCTCCCGTTCACGATTATCATTTCGTCCCGTCAATCCACCTGTCATGAGCTGCAGATAATCGACGATCACCAGCTGGATATCGAAACGGCTTTTCAGGCGCCGGGCTGATGCTCGAAATTGCGCGATGCTGATTTGGGGTGCATCGAGAATGTAAAGCTTCGAGTTGCCGATGACTCCGGCTGCCCGCGAGAAATCCTGGATGTCTTTTTCTGAAATACCGCCATGGTAAAGATGCCACATATTCACCCTGGCCTTGGAACAAGCCATGCGCAATGCCAGCTGTTCGGCGGTCATTTCCAGACTGAAAACAGCGACCGGGATTTTTTCGTCCAGCACCAGCTTTTCGGCAATATTGAGAGCAAGCGAGGTTTTGCCCACGCCGGGTCGGGCCGCAACCACCACCATCTCGGCAGGCCTCAGGCCGAACGTCAATTTGTTGAAATCCCGAAATCCCCACGACAAACCGGGCAGCTTGCCGCGCCCTTCCTGAATTTCGCGGACCTTGAAAACCACGCTATCGGCAATTTCCTTGATCATTCTGACTTCCTGCGGGGCATTGCCTTCACAAACCTTGAGAACATCGGTCTCGACCTGGTCCACAACCTTTTCCACATCATCCTGCGAATCATAGGCGGTTTGGATCGCGCTGGTGGCAACCTCGATCAGACGTCGAAGCTGGTATTTATCCATCAGGATCTTGACGTAAAACTCAACATGCGCCGCGGTTGGAAAGGCCACGGCCAGGTGGCTCAGATAATAAGCGCCGCCGACTTCATCCAGCTTCCCAATATCCTTCAGCCGGGTGGTGAGAGTTACCGTATCAATGGGCTCCCCCTTGCTGCGCATCGTGCAAATCGTGGAATAAATAATCTGATGACTTCGCTGGTGGAAATGTTCAGGGGAAAGCACTTCCATGCAGCGATCCAGCGCCTCGGTAGGGCTGAGCAAAATGGAACCGATCACGGCAACCTCCGCTTCGGTGCTTTGTGGCATCACCCGCGCCGCGCCATCGGTCATAGCCATGGGAAGGAGGATTTAGATTCTACTTTGTGAAGTCTTAGAATTTACCACCCCATCTGGGGTGGTTTATCTCTCAGATTTTTTGACAGGATTAACAAGATTAACAGGATTGATTGGAAAGACAGAATGAAAATGAGGGATTGACAAACGAATTGGGGGGTTCATCCCGAATCCTGGAAATCCTGTAAATCCTGTCTAAATTTCAAATATGTTTGGCTAGGACGTCTTCCTGGAAGTCCTGGGCTTGACGGGCCTGGCTTTGCCATGCCCCTGGCCTGGTAAAGTTTCGGGATGAGGTGTTGCGCCCGGAACCGGCAGATTGGGAGAAACGACGTTCAGCTTGAAACTTGCGTTGACCTGTGGATGCAGGCGGATGGGAATATCGAATATACCGACCTGTTTGATCGGCTCGGTCAACAACACTGCTTTCCGGTCAATTTCGAAACCACAGGAGCGCAAGGCGCCTGCAATATCCGCATTGGTGATTGATCCGAAAGCCCTGCCTTTTTCTCCGGTCTGAAGCTCCACCGTGCTGTTCAGCTTGCCGATTTTGCGCGCGAGCTCCTGCGCCTGTTCCAGCTCCTTGCGTTCGCGCCCGGCGCGCAACAGCTTGAAGGATTCGACCCTTCGCAGCTCGGACGGTGTAACGAGTACCGCCATGCTTTTCGGGAGCAGGAAATTCCGCGCGAAACCATCCGCCACGGTTACCTGGTCGCCTTCAGCCCCGAGCCCTTGAACATTGGAAGTAAGAATAAGTTGAGTTGGCATGGTAAATAAATAAAGACCGATCAGATTCGATGATTGAACAGGGACGACAAACTAGCAACATCGGGATGGAACGCAAAGGGAAATTTTAAGCTGATTATCCGGACTCAGCTGGTTCTTCAAAAGCTGGTGGATCGGGTTGGAACACCGGCTCCTGGCACCATCGGCATCAATGAGATTTCCATCCGTAAGGGACATGTCTATCGGATTGTGGTCAGCGATCTGGAGCACAAACGCCCCATCTGGTGGAAAGCCCAACTGCGTTGGCAACGATTGCGCCCCCTCGAAAAGTTCGCCGGGTTGGT
>Ga0114940_10000881_pt1 | contig 12029 bp, 7 predicted proteins | sample ColdCreekSource_FD_87195 | JGI IMG/M metagenome (GOLD analysis project Ga0114940, IMG submission 87195) | Groundwater microbial communities from Cold Creek, Nevada to study Microbial Dark Matter (Phase II) - Cold Creek Source | ecosystem: Environmental > Aquatic > Deep subsurface > Groundwater ... | reverse complement strand
TAAATTTATTCAAAGTTGCATTGGAATTGGAAATTAAAAATATTTAGTAAGAATACAAAAAAAATCCTTTACCAATGTCAAATTTTATAAAACAAAACGAAATCATAAGATACATATCATAAAATGTTCTAAACCAATCGAAATTGTAACTTTTTCTGCATTAAATTTTAAGTCATTATTTCAGATTTAGCGCACAACACAACCAACTTTATTGTACTAACTAAAAATTAAAATCTTAATATACACACTATCAAGCTCTCTTATGAATAGCATGAACAATTTGTTGAATAAAAATATTGTGTTGAGTTATTAAAATTGTTTAAACGATCATTGAACGTGCACTTGTCTACGAGGTTAAAAATGCCTTATGGGGCGGAATCACTCTGTAGACCCTCAATGTAATCACCTCAATTATTCATGTATAGTATAGACACAAAAGAGATGACACTATTTTAATTTCTTTATATTTAAGTGCTAATGAAAAAATTAAGAGCACACATTAAAAAAAATACGTTTTATTTGATTAATATTTTAGTTCTAATTTCTGTATATATTATGATGCCTTATGCTAAAAGCACACCCCCCCATGTATGCATTTATGAAATTTTTATTTTTTAATAACGTTTTAACGATTGTAACCTGCAAATATCGCAGCTTCAACCAATCTTCTTAATTTATCGCTTGCTAATCTCATTACCGTCAATTGGCCAGCGGCGCAGCCGTCAGCACAATGGAATTTTATAATGAGAGCGATTTTTCTTGCATCTGCGTGTGTTTGTATTTGTATTTTTACTGCGATGCCGACACGTTCCAGTTACAAGCGCCTAATAAGGATGCATTACTGCCGCAGTGCATGAAAGGACTGAGTGGCGCCTCCGAATGCTCGATATACACATGCAGCTAGCCGAGCTCGGTGCGCCGGCTCTTCTGTTTATGTATATTGCACACAACACCGACAGAATTTCAAATAATGCAGCGCGGCGACACGTAAAAATGAAGAGAAAAAGTTTATTGCGACAGTGTGTAATTAATGACAACTATTTGTTCACACACGCACCCAAATAATATACTCCCATTCACATAGAAGAATATAGCATAAAAAAATTCAAAATCTACAATCTATAGATTTGAATATTTTCATATAGACTCGTCTAGCTATTTCGATCAATACACTGGACAGATCCATCGTAAGATATGCTAGAAATCTCAATAAAATGTACAGCACCTTAGTGAAAATGACAAGGCCGTTGGAATAGTATAGTGCTAATTATTAAAAGGCTATGAAAAGAGACCAGAATTTTTAAACGTGATGTAGAAGATGGTAATAAAATTGTATGCATTGGACTATTTTTAGATTAAGATTGAGGAAGAGGTTTCGCTTATTTGCAAAATTCTACGGCTTGGACTAATTCCCCATAAAAATCGACTGGATGGTTTTATGAATCTTAGATTTAGGCCTTGATTTGGATTCTCCTACATTGTTGCAATAAATAAGCGTTGGAAAAAACTTAATATCCTGGGCAATCGTGATCAACTTTCAAAATTTTTAACAAGCGGCACGCGGGACAAGCGCTTTTTCTCCACATCGAAATGATGACCGCCGGACCGCGACCATCTGCACTCGTTTACATTTCAGTCCGTCAAGTTCTTATTCTATCGCCATATCATGACTAGGTGGATTTTTTATGGCTCTCCGCATATAAAGAAATAATTTATCGTATTGTTTCATGCGCCTCCTATTAAAATTTATCGCATATGCCTCTCTGCTCTTTTTGCCTGGATTTTATAATTGGCTCGCAGCCTCTCTCAACTTTTCCCTTTTTTGCTCATTTCAATTTTCATCTCCGATCTTATCTGCAAATCCCTCCGCAGCTCTGTCCTTAATTTATCGACAAACAAACGGATGGAAATAACGCACGCATCAGACCTTCGAACTGTATAGTTATTAATTTCGTGTTTAATCGCATTGTTTCAATCATCGCAGCCGTCTCGCGAGGAAAAAGAACTGCTCGGGAGTTTTTTTTTTGCCACCGAAAACGCATCGGCAGGGACAAAGAGGCAATAAATATTACGAGCTTGACAGAGGGAAAGAGAGAAATGAGGCCGGAATAAAACGGGGGAAGTGCCATGCCAGCTGGGCACATGCACACAAGCATCTTCCTCCTGCGGTCTGGTGCCCAACGAAAGAAGGCTCTCTTGCTAATTCTGGCCGAGGGAGAGATAATGCGCACCGCATATGCATGTGAGAGGGCTCAGGGGGCAACTCTCACTCGCTCGTGCCCATTGACTTATTTATGACGTCTGCGCTAACCAGAAGTAAATCCTGCCGCGCACACTACACAAGGAGAGAAAATTAGCGACTGCTATATGGCAGCATAAATCTTTCGCTTCTCCCCAGATTGGTGATTTGATGCTTGGAGAAGGTACAGCGGTTGACTAATTTTAGCCACATTGTGGGTGACACCAATGACTCAGGTAGAAAGCAGAATATCCAGAAAATACATCAGAAAAGTTGCAGCGTTCTCTCCGAAAAGTGCTTGCATTGGCACACACAAAAATCTTGGTTGTCTGCGAAATGTGTGAAAATTGAGCCGGGTTGAATAAGTGCTATTTTCTAATGGTGTTGGCATATGCAGAATAGCATTGCATCAGAAGCTCTATAATCATTGGCTACATATTTTCAAACATTGACTATTCGTTCCATATTTGGCATCAAATAATAATAAAGCTAAAAATTGTATTATTGAAAGACTGTTTTTGTTTTATTCGTAATTTGTTTGAGTGTTCCAACCTGTCACCAGCTCAATTAGAATTTATAATTGTATTCCTGCTGTTACGGAACCACCAGCTATTCATTATTTTCGGCATAGCATTATTTTCATTCATGCATAATTTAGTCAACAACCAAATCAAGTATTAAATGAATATGCAGCTCATTAGCTGTTTGATGACTAATATTTTATATTCATTCTCAGCGTTATCTTTCCTATGCTTATCTTGCAACAGAGTGCATATCTCACTAATGCAAAAAATGCTGACCCTCCCCAAGTTGGCTGGCAGTGAAGGTGTCTTTGCTCCTTGGTTTAGTGCCTGTCGAGTGGCTCTGGTGTGTGCGCGAGTGTCTGAGCGAAGATTGTGTTTAGACAAGAAAATATTCGAAGAAAGCAAATTCAGCGAGTGTGTCGCTCACTCTAGAACTGATGCTCTGATTCAGATGCCGCAGATACTGTTCGCGTTCCATGCACCCTCAAAGCGAGCTGCTTTTGCTAGCTATTATTAATCCACTCGCCATGCTCGTCTCACTCTCTCAGTGCACATACGTGCGCGGCGGCAGTTCACTCTGGCTGTAGATCATTCGCTAGAGCAAATACATTGACTTACAGTCTGGGAATTTGATCGTCATCAGCCGTTGCGCAATTTAAATTGGCAATCAACAATACTCCCAGATGTTCTAGAGTCCTATTTATGTTTCAAAATGGCGTTAAAAATAGTACAAAATAGTAGGATATTCGATTTGCGTCTATTAGACAAATTTTTGGCGTTCATTTTTCCGTTGCTCTGGTTAAAATCAAAATTTAAACATCCAGCTTTAAACTATGAAAAACTTTGGATCTTAATTGTCGTTTTGTTGTATTTAAAAATTGAAGTAGTGAATTTTTACCTCATTTCTCATATTGATTCATTCAGCAAGTCCCTGCTGCTGGCTTTTCTATTGAAAGGAGTGAATATCGTTGAAGATAACTTGGCACGGCCCTAAGAGTGTCGATATGAAATTTAAGTATTGCTCGAACTCCAAATGAACACTCAGTTAAACAATCAAGATTGTGGGGTGAATATAACAATTTTTGCCAGCGCAGCATACCATCTTCAACAAAATGAAGAAAATATTTGTGCCATTCAAATACTTTTGCAAAATTATACAATTTAGTGATTAATTGTGGTTCAAGGAATAACAAAAACCATCAGTTTTCTTCAAAAGGGCCATATTCCTCATTTCATAATGGTGCGCAGTGCGTGTTGGCATTATGAAGAGCTCTCATTCACACGCAGCATCTCATCGTGAATGTGTCAGCGGCGGTGTTTCTCTCCACTTGGCCTCCGACGCCGTGTAGCGTTTTGAGATCATTAATTTTGTTATTACTCAGTGAGCGTCAGGCGTATTATATGAGATGTGTGTTGCCACTTGGTTAGAAAAATAAATGTTTGTTAAATGTACCACACGCACACACTTCAAAAGGAACCCGAGATTTATGATCGGCGCAAAATGAAAAGTCGTCGTCGCTTTTTGCCGCGCAAAAAATTGCACGCGCGCTGGTGCGGCGAGAGAGCGGTTTGCGCACAATGAAACTTTGCAGAAACACCACAATTATTGTCTCCATTTGCTTCAATAAATTTTTCATCCTTGACACTCTCGGCGGGGCGGAGAGTGAGAGAGAACGCTTTCTTCGTCTCTTCGTCTCACAAAAGCGCGCCTGAATAATGAACTGAAACTTTGTGGAATACCCAAATATAAATTCTCCATCTCCACTCGGTTCCATTATAAAAACGGCTGACAAATTTATGGTTCTTTATTTATTATTTCAGTGCGCCTGCGAGCGCGCGTTTCTCGTGCAGCTATTTTGGTATACTCTTGACGTTTAATTTTCTGGATTAGAGATAATTAACTTGATACAGAGCATAAAAGTGGACGCGCTCGTCATTTTGCTTCAAAAATAGAAAACTGGAATGCACGCACCACAAAAAAAAATACAATTTTGAACAATACGCCATTGCAGCCCCTGGCGTCTAGACCTCTGTAGACAAATTGAATGTGACGTTTTTTGTGCGTCCAAATTCACATGATAATGGGTCGATTTTGTTTTTGCGCCGCGCGTGAAAATTGAAAGGAAATACCGCTTTGCGGTTTTTTGACATCTCCATCTCGCGCAAACGTCTAGACGACGCTTGAAGCTTGAATGAGAAGAATATTCTTCTCACACTGCCGCGCGCGCGTCGCGAGCGAGTGCATGGAATGAGTGACAAACACATGCTCGAAATGACAACTGTAACTATACTTGCACCAACTAACGAGACTTATAGCAGGGAGGTGAAGCGGGGCCTGGTGTCAACACAGCTGTGCGCGTCAAAATTTCATACACTCTCGGTGGCTGCTGCTGCTTGCCGATTCACTTCCTCTCTCTACAGCTCAGCGTCTAAATGCCTAAATTGCGGGCGAAAGAGCCTTCTTATTTGCTGCAGACTGTGACTGCCGCTCTTCTTGAAGCCATGACCAGCACAAAAGCAAATTTTTGCAAGTTACTTCTTGCACTCCCAGCTAAACATTACATAAATTGCTATTCTTGTTCTTCAAGACAAACTGTAAACTCATTGTCAGTCCGCCTTCATTTCGTAAGTAAATGTAAATTTAAAAAAAAAATGGTTTATTTCAACTTTGCTCATATCCTCAATTCAGAGAAAAAATACAGGGAAATAACTAGCATACTAAGAGCATGCACGGATTTTAGCAATACAATCATCCAATGCTCAATGCCTTTCGTCTTTAAATAATTTGCCTTGTACAATTTCTAAAAGCAAAGTCACTTTTATTTTTGGTGTTAAAATACAACGCTTAAGTTAAATACTATGCCTTTAACTTTGAAGCAGCGTGACAAATAATGTCAGGTCATCTAGAATTTAAAATTTTATAAAACGTCTTTAAGGTCTTTGAAAATTATAGAGTCAAATAATCCTGCAGATTTGCATAATTTATTTTTAGTTATGCAGATAAGTATTTTTACTCGGGGATGGGAAACTAAAAATTCCCTATTATAGCTCCAATGAACACAATTTTTAAACTTTAGTGCCATCTAAAGTAACAAATAATTCAAGTCTTCAAACAAGGAAATAATGGCTTCAGAGAAGTGGTAAACAATGAGCAGCGCGCCCTCCTAATTCCCTCGATTCACATCAGCTTCAGAGCGCAAGGAGCGTTTAATTATTCTCTGCGCGGCGCCACTCGGTTTGCTATGCGGCGCACAAAGGTGTGTGTTTCAGCGCGCATTGAGCGAGCTGATTGTTTGCAACGCGAGCTAATAACGAGCGACTGATTTGCTCAAGTAATAATCCTCGGCGACGCTTTCGTGTGACCTTTGAAGTGGTAATGAGTGCGAATTCAAGCAGCGTCAGACTTCATTAATTCGCGTAGAGTTAACTCTCGGCTGAGTCAAGTTTTATCAGCGCCTAATGCTCCTCGCGCGCGCGATCTCTCTCGTCGTCGAGTCAAGTGCGGAGCGAGGGAGAGGGTGCAAAACAAAGACGCTGGATAATAAAACTCGCAGCTCGGCGGCTTTTGTGCGCTGGAGAGTCGAGTGGAAAATGATGAGCGTTTTATATTAAATGAGTTTAGATTGCGCCAAGCCATTCAAGGCAAAACGTCGGCTCATTTGATGGCGAATTCCAGCGTGTAAGACTGTTGATTTTCATAAAATAATGCGCTCATATTCCTCAATGGCGCTGCATGACAAAATGGAGAAGCCTGTTTTTATCGGATTAGCAGTACAAGCGCAAGAGTTAAGTAATTTGCAAAGTAACTATAAAGCAAGTCCATAGCACCTTTATAATTTGACGTGTCTTGTTTGCATACAGTTGTGGAATTTTATACACTATGGTGAATGGTTTATTTTCTCATCTGCTAAGTGCCAAATTAATTAAAAAGAGTAGTGATTATTTTGTTTTTCTCCAGTTGAGCATGTAACGATATATAATGTTTTTGGCTAAGTCGCGCCAACAGACCTCCTGTGAAACATTTTGTTGTAGACTTGAAATTTGAGTTCGTTAAGTTTTACTTCTGATGTACAAGTCGAAAAGCTGGATAAATAAATAATTTGGCTAACAGGATTGATCAAGCCTAAATTTAAGGCATGGAATTTTTTACTTCATTAGATTAACTATCACATATAACACTAACTCTGTATCTTCATTTAATAGCAAAAAATGGCTTTGTTTAAACAAATGACAGGGGATAAACATTATAATTTTCATTGCTCCATTCAGATTTTACCTGTTTCTACTCTTCGGCTTGTTCCTAAAAATATTTTAATAATTATTCTCGAGTGGACTTCGGAAAATACATTATATTTTTGTGCAGAAGATATGAATTAAATTTGGGGTTAATGCTGATTTCACTATATTGTATGTTGTAATAATTAAATCCCCAGGTTATAAATTTATAAGTTAAATCTTTTTAGATCATAATGAAGAAAATATTTTAAATGCATATACCATTACTGTGGTGCTGTTCAACAACTACATATCTGACAAAAGCGCATTATACTCACTACAAAAGCTGGGATAAAATAATAAATGATATAAGTTTGTAAAGCTTAATGCTATTTTTCGGCACCATTTAAATATATTGTAACATAATTAGTGTATCATAATTTTGTAACTGCATTTCGCACCAATGTCTTAGGAACTTGGCACAAACGTTTAAGGAAAATGCACTAATTAATAATTCATAATATTGCAAGTGAGATGATGGAGCCGAAATTAATTAATTCGCACCTGGAAAGTGAGTCGTCAGCGCGTGCCAAGGATCTAAAATTCCCTGTCACAAGGTGCGCTGTGCGTCTGAGCCATTTTGTGGAATGTAGCGCGAAAATTAATAATTAAGTAAGTGTGTTGCGCGCCGGCTCGGCTCGACATCCACCCTCGCCCAACGCACCCACCCACACGCCGTTTGCGTGCATTTCCCAAGCGCAGAGCAGCGTGGCAAGACGCCGGCGTCCTCTGGAATTTAATTACGCGCTCGCGTGTCCAAAAACTTTGCATCCCGTGTGTATAATAATCACAGAGGCTGAAAATAATAATAATAATGTTGCAAGACGACGTACCTGTTGTTGGTCCACAGGGTTGAGTCTGCCGGAGTTGGTTCCATCCTGCTGCGAGAGCATTTTTTTATGCAGCGCTGGGAAGAAGAGGGTGTGAGTGAAAACCGGGCTTTGGCGATGAGGGATTCCTTGCTTTTCCTCAGCGGCTCTCGACGCAGACTGACAGACTGCACCGAATGCAGGCAGGTTGAAGGTCACCGCTCTCTGCTGCTGCTGCTGTTGCTGGCCGAGAGGGATGCGACTAGGACTAGGCACGCGAATATTGGAGAAAGTGATCGCCTGATCGCCGCTGACGACTGATGTTGTGACTTTAGTTCTGTACAGACACGCATGAATTTCATCTTATACCCTCCTTTGTTGCCCAATTCTGCCTTCTCTCTTTCCATTCAAACAATTTACTTAACAGTTTATTGAATTGTATAATAATTGTAACAAACTTCATTATTAATATATTATACTGGTTGAAATATATTATGTTAAATAAAATTTATGAAGTAAAATATTTTGATTAAATTATGGTTATTAAAATTTAAAATTAAATATTTTGTATACAATTTCGTATTTATTTTAAAACATTATTCTAAATTGCTCATAGTCAAACTTCTTGCATTGTTCTCGGAAGGGTAGACTTAAAGTTGCAAAGGAAGTTTACTGATATTACATAAGGCTTTTATACAGTTGCGCTCCAGACAATGAATAGCGAGGGAACGCGTCTTATGTGTTGTAAGGTAGCACCAATGGATTACAATAATCAAGAGTAGTTAGCATTTTTTGTAATTTAATTTTCAGATGTTGTAGTAGTTTGCTGAGTTTTCCATGCCACTTTGTTAAATTGCAAAAGGTTCAGGGTAAAACCATAACTTATCGGCGTTTCTTAATTGCTGCTGCGCTGCTATAGAGAATATTTTATCAATTAGACAATGTGTTTGATTATTTTACCACATAAACTCAATATGAATGGAATAGTTGCATTACTTAAATTAACCAAAATAACCAATATAGTGCACTGATTAAAAAAACTCAGTGTTTATTGCGTATCAGTTTTTAATTATAATTATTATGCCATTAGCCGACTCCACGGCTAAATTATATCCGAAGCAGTGCAATTAGAATTAATTGCTGTGCACTGACTCTTTACAGTTACTACGAGCAGAGTACAAAAAATCTTCTAGGTTAACAGCCCTTTCTCACAGTGTCGGCTCTTGTGAATTTGCTCTCAACGACCACTGAAGCATGTCAACCTTTTTCTCCCTTGAGCGGCGGCAGCAGTTTTAAGACGAAAAAATCAGCTCGCTTCTCAGCCTCCTGCTGCTGATTAAATAAAAGAAAAGAGCGCACACATATAACAAAAAGATAGATGGGCAAAGATGTTTTCGCGTCGGACACACCAGCGGCAATTCTCGTCTTTTATTGTTCTAATATCTCCTGCACGCCGTAATCCCCACTGCTGAAGGTTCAAAAATTATTGCTCTCACCGCGCAGGAGCTGCTCTGAGAAATAAAATTTTATAGGCCCGGGTCCTGTGAGAAAAGCTCAGGCTACTTCAAGTTTAATCTGCGCCACGCTGCCGAGAATAAAAAATAATAAGATCTGCAAAGCAAAGACCACAATGACGCGCCACGTAGGAAATTAAAATGTACAAGGATCTGATCAGCACTCGGGTCAAGGATGTACTCACAAAAAAATCTGCTTTTTAGGTTGTTATCTGCTATTTATTTCGCCATAATAATAATATCTGCGCCAAGAACTTGGAAAACAGTTTATTGCACATCATCAGAATAAAACAACAGAAAAATCAATCGCTTTCTCAAAATGTTAAAATTTTCCCGTCAGAAAACATTGACAGAAATAAGTGACGGCGTGATTTATATGTAGCAGTTTCGAAAACAGTTTTAACAGCAATCAATAAACTCACTATATTTTGCAAAATGATTCACTAATTGATGCTATATAATTGCACACATGTAATCCACAATTTTTACAACTCGGTTATATCTGCAATTCATGAGAGATGAGCGTGAGGGTGATTTTATTACATGAGATATAATGTGGTCTATCAATCATCCAGTCGCAGCTCCTTCTCTCTGCAGCACGGAAGGCGGCAGAATTCTGCGGCGCGACTCCCGCTGCGAGAGAGAACGGGAGCTGCTCAATATGTACAAGTGCCTTGCATTCTTCTTGTGTCTATGATACAGAGAGAGAGGAGTAGGTGGTGATATTATTCTGACAACTCAGCACAATAATTTTGTGATTAAGTACGTATGCGTTAAGTAGCAACAACACTTATGCAAAAGATTTTCACCTATTTAGGACTATTTTACAGCAACCTTTGATCACTTATTTAAACCAACTTGTGATAATATTTTATTTTATAAATAATCAAATCATTTTTGTTCACCCATAATTACATGCACACTTTGTCTCTGCACTCTCTGACTTTTAGTGAACTTAACAAGTATAACCTACGGAGAAAGCTCAACAAACTCACTTCGCGATTTGTGACACAGAGAGTTGCAAAATCCAAATATGGTCTTTCGGCTAAGGTTATATCAAACACAAATGTATTGAACTCCAAAAGAATTCTGACTAACTTCCTCAATCCTTGAAATTTTGTAAATTTGGTCCCGAACCTAGCTTTTATCATCTTTCGTAACTACAAATCACGAATTTGACTGTTGAACCTCCTCATTCTCTCAATTTAGAGACACCACGCACGTTGACTTGAATGATTTCGCTCCCCCGAGCGCATTGCGTTTTTGATTTCTTACAAAGCTAAATAGACATTTTGATTTGAAGTGTTTGTGATTCGCGTCCATTTCATTCGATTTGCACAAACTCAAAACTCACAGCGCTGGCGCGTAGCATTGTTTTTTCTCTCGCCGCATTCACATTACTCGAGTCCGAAGTCTACACTCGGCGATGAAATCACGCCAGGCGGATTGTTTGTTTTTTCCCCAGAGAAGGAGGATACTTCTGCCAGTTGCCAGTGTGCGAGGATGGAGGCTTTAGAACCAGTACAGATCCTTTGATGGCTCCTGCACCTGCGCTTCTAGACCTGCGAACAAATGAAGACAAAGGCGTTTATTTATGTCAATGAAAAATGACGAGCAATGTGGATTATGAAAGAGGTATGGCGGTATGAATTTTTTCCCTAAGAAATTGCGTTGGTCTGTCTGTCCTGGTGGTTGTTGATTTGTAAGCATAGCAGGAGTTTGCCTCTATACTGTGAACTTTTCAATCGACATCAAATACTTTTTAGTTACTTTCTTGACTTCAACAATGTTGCAGATAGAAAACTGATGCTTGATTTGTTTTAATGATTATACATTATACATGTATATAGTAAAAGACGTAATAAAAATAATTCTTGCTTTACAAGCTGAGGATTAGTTTGATATGAATAAAATTGGTTAAAAACAATATTATCATTGTCACTTCTTACTAATGACCAAAAAATTAATTTTTCATCTAAATTATATAATGTCCCCCTTTACAGCCCCTTTAATTGTTTTAGATAAAAATGATCCATCATATCCAACAAAAGAAAAAATAACTACCAAAACTTGGAATTTCAAAAACCGATGGTGAATATAACAATTATTGTATCAGTTAATATCTGCAATAATGAAAGACGCCATTATATTAGTTGCATCCTCTTGATAGTTGCAGCTCTTGCGCTTACTATGCAACCTGCGCGACAGCGATGCGATGCAGACGGTATCGCACAGATCGTTGCATGCATTGCATTCACCGGCAAAGAGAGCTCGCAGTACCACACATTGAGTTTATTAATCACCAGATCAAATCTGAGTTCAGACATTAGAAATGCTCAACATCATATCAAATACAATGACATTATTTAATAATAACTGCTTCGAGTGGATAGCAAAACTTTTAACTGGAGCAAAATTGTTAAATTGTCCTTAAATTGGAAATTTCCGATACAAACACCCGCCTGACTCTGCTTGTCTCTAAAAATACATCGCATATTATTCTATCTTTTAGTAGTGGCTGGAATTCAGTTGTAATCCCCTAATTTGCTCAGCTCTGAAATAGATCTCAAGTTAAGTGATTTCCAGAGCGCTGGGTGAATGTGGCGCAAAATTGATCCCCAAGTAACCCTCGTGAGACGGAAATCGGTGAAATATCGCCAGTCGACGG
>Ga0114940_10000880_pt1 | contig 12034 bp, 9 predicted proteins | sample ColdCreekSource_FD_87195 | JGI IMG/M metagenome (GOLD analysis project Ga0114940, IMG submission 87195) | Groundwater microbial communities from Cold Creek, Nevada to study Microbial Dark Matter (Phase II) - Cold Creek Source | ecosystem: Environmental > Aquatic > Deep subsurface > Groundwater ... | reverse complement strand
TTCCCAAAATTTGGCTGCCGATTTACACGGTTGGAGACTTTGATTGCTTTTTTACTAATCAAATGAACTGGGCTGCAGTTTTGAATAATTCCTAGTCTTCCGATTTTTGGTTTTTTACTCTATCTATTAAAATTTGAATTTAATTTATTCCAACATAAGAGTGTTGATATTATTTGAAATGCACTACATTGTGCATTAAGTTATAAATTTTCACAAATTCTTTAAATATTTTACTCCATAGGCTTTAGAATTTAAAACATTTATTTAATGCATTGCATTTTGAAATATTCCGCATTGCAAAATAAATTTGTACCTTCAGTGAAGACTTGAAAAAATAGTGTAAAATTTAATCAAGAATGGCGGCATTTAATTTAAATAGGACTTTCCTCAATCAAGTGATAAACTCTTGACCCACACAAATAAATAGACTGACGTTTTTCCTGCTTGATAGTAAATCGTTATTTTCATCAATCAAATAAAACTCCAGCGAATTGCAACGCATTCTGCAAACCGGCTGGCCAGCAATGCATGGAACTCTAAAAATGGCAACAAAAGATAGCTCGCATTGAAACAAGATCCGAACGCGTTCTTCTGGGGAGTGAGCCAGCCGGTGTGCCACAAGTGTGTGTTGCGAGATAAATTCAAAGATATTCCGATCCAAAAGAGCAAGTTGAATAAATGCATGCAGCAATGAGGCTCACCTGCTGTACCCGGTTCCACTTTGATATTCAGCTTGGGGATCACAACTCGACCTTGTTGCTGACCAAAGACATTGCCCCTTGTTGTCAGATAAATTGTCTGCGGCTGCTTGAGCAGACTCTGTGACTGAGTGGGCACCTGCGGAGCAAAGCACTTGATTAATCACACACACTCTTGAAAAACGTCACGGTCGCGTTACATATTGGTGGATCGAGGTGCGAGCCGACCACTAAAAAAAATTGATGCACACGAATAAGAGAAGGATTTTTTCTAATGCAAATTTCTCACCCTGCTCTCCTGCTTGACGTAGTCCATCATGGTGATGGGGTTTTCATTGTCGCCAACCGAGATTGTGGAGCGGGCGTCGTCGTCCGAGGACGTCGACGTGCACGGCGAAGGGGGTGAACTCAGGGGCTCCTGTTTCACGTCCAGGAATGTGATTTCTGATGACTTGTGGCACTTCTGCGCACTCGATTTCTTTATGCTCATGCTCATTAGCAGGTCGTCGTCTGGAATTATAAAATTTTCATTTTTTATTTCAAAATTTGTAATTTTGCAATAGCATTTGAACAGTTTCCCTCAGCAGTGAGTCAGCCTTGGTTATTGGTTTCAGGGCTGTTCAGTTCTCATAACAAATGGGGAGTCCCACGAATAATTTTATTTTCAAAAATTAGGACACAACGTAGAGGTAGCAATTATAATGCTAACAAAATTGAAATATAATTTCGCATGTTCTAAAACATGGGGTAAAACAAGATAATTTCCGGCTGGCACAAGGAAACAGCCTGATAAATTCGTGCCAATAAAATAAAAAACAACAAGGCTAATTTTTCAATGATAAAATCAAAGTTTTGACATTTAAGGTTTTTCCCAACAACAAAATATGGAACAGGGGCGAAAGACAATAGATGCTGGGGGAAAATAAATTCGAGCACGTGCACAGGCACACAAACTTGTGAAAATATATTTTTCCTCTTTCGGACCAAAATTATGAACTTTCAAATTTCCCTCACTAAAATAATCAAGTATCAACTTTGCTCATTCTGCTTTTCTCGTAAGCAACATAAAACTATTCATAGATATCCCATCCCACGTTAAAACACCAATTTACAACGGATAATGTTTTTATTATGTGCGTCGCATGTAATTAGATTAAGCGCACGACGAAGGATGTAAACCTTGGAGTAAACAGAGAAAGAAGAAGTGTGAATGACACAAATAAGCCTTCAGTGCATGAATGGAAATTCTTGCAAGGCGAGTGATGAATGGCCAATGAGTCTGTCCATTAGCATCTCCTCATGGCTTCTTCGCGCGCAGCACACACAGGCCGCGAGTGCCATTAGATTAATTATTGGCTCTGATAAAAATCAGCTCGGGCATAATTAGAGTGCAAGGTCTGCATTTCTCAGCTCGCAGCTCTGCTCAGATGCAGTGCAGTGGTGCGAGGAGACACAATAGGAATGTAGTCGTGCAAGTGTGCTTCGTGTCGCGTGGGCATCGCAAGGTCTCCTCTCTTGTGCACCTATTTGGCCACCGCCGCTTTTTCATGAGTTTTCCACAACAACCACTTCGCGTCCGTGACACTGGCGCTCAAATAATATGTACCGCGCAGTTGCTCTTGCCTGCTTTGGCATCAGACACAATAAACAATGCGCTTTGTTCGGCTTAATTATTTACAGTGCGCTCCTGGAGAACAAAATTGATGTTTTGATTTAAGCTTTTAGTACCGAGAAGGTTTATACGATCTTACTTGGAGTACAAGTCTGATAAGAGATTGAGGAAAAATAATTAACTTCCTCCCCGCAACTTTTGTGATAGTGGCAAATTACAACGGCGATGCTAATTTAAAAGAAAATGCGCTTAGAATTTACATCCTGCAAAGCGAGCCCTCGAAATCTTGAGATATGCATATTCGATTGCGGTCACAGGAACTCCAAATTTGACCACCAGAGACCGTCTATGCACAGGATTTTCCGTGTGGTTAAGTGGCAGTGAAAAATATGCCGCAGCGCTCCAGCGGGCGCAAATGAGCAGGGAATTGCTCTCTATGATTAATTGGAGGCAGCGCACAAGAAAACACATCATTACCGCCGCACTCTTGCTGTTGTCTGATAGCGTTGCTGTTCGCCGACGTGGGCGGCTCTTCTCCCGCACAATAAACTCTCCCCTAAATGACGGAGGAAGAAATGTTTTGACACTCGCTCACAATGTCTGGCCTTTGAGTATTTATGTATATACGCCTGCAGGCCTCGCGCAAACAAAAACGATACTTTTATATATATCAAAAGGCTTTTGAAAGGCCCGTTGCTGATTGTGAGTGAGCAGCAAGTCAACAGAGCAGCTTCCCCGAAGTGCGCACCCTTTTGACGGCCCAAGATATTGGTCGCTCTGACCACAGCATCCTTGATGGACACCCCATTGAGATAGATTTTTGAGAGCCTAAAAAATGGAACTGTTTCAATGTTTGACTCAAAAGCGTTCAATCTCATTGTCATTGTTTGTCATGAAATTTTTAAATATTGGAAATATGCAAGTCTTGAAAATTTACTAGACTCACTAATTATTTCATATACCAATATAACTTTTCGGAACTTTTGTACTTAGCATGGAGCTCATCCAAATTCAGTAACATGCTAAAATAATTATTTAAAAAAATTTCAAAGCAAACGATGACATCTTTACAATTTTATTTTGAATTATGCATGTAAAACAATTTGATTGAAACAAGAACGCGGTTCATGAAAAAATTTATTAAGGACTGCATGTACAGATTTAGGCGATATGGCGAAGACTAAACGCTGGAAATTCCAAGTGAATCAAGGCTAATGGCCAGTCCATGCAATTCATTACTGACTTAATTACAGCCAAATGTTTAAATGTGCAGAATTTTTTAACTTCACACCACCTGTTGCCGCGCAAAATCCACCGCAGAGAAAACGTCATTATTTAACACCCAGCAAAAGAGCCAAACTCAATTTAAAGCCTCTTCCGAGTCGCGCATCCAATTTCACACGAGATGGGACAAATTTGTTGCAGAACGCGACACATTTTTATCTGCTCAGATGCAGAAGCGGATGACGGCGTCTGGGCCGAGTGACGTCACCGGAGCGCGCGTCACCGGAGGCGCGCGTGGGCGGAACACCCCCGCCGCCAGCGGCTGCAGCCGCCCCCGCAAACGCCCTTTGCGGGCGCTGCACGCTGCCACCCCCGCCAGCCCACCCGCCCGCAACAGTTGCGTTCGCCTTAATCCCCGTGTTTGCGGCGCCTGGAGAATTCTATTTTCGAGCCCATTCACTTGCAAAGATTCACAGCAGCAGCCGCCGCGCCGTCGGTCGCATTTTTTCAGTGGGCGCGCACTCCTCAATCACGTTCATTCACAGCGCGTCGGGGGCGGTTTTACACCCTGTGACGCGCGTGCATCAACTTTCATTCGGTTCCATTCAGATAGGCCCGGGCGCCGTCTGCTGCTGCTCTCTGCGCTCGTGCCGGCGGCGCGAGGGGCGGAAAATTCACCACGGCTATTTGTCAGTTTGATTGACAACAGACACCTAATGCGCGTCACATTCGCCGCATATTAATTTTGCCGCTGCTGAAAACACGGCCGAGATGCAGACCCGCTGCTGACGTAATGTATTAAAAGCCTCGCAGCAAGTTTTTTAATAAGAAGAGCACATATTCACGCTCCGAAAATGCATTGCGAAGGATTTTTGCCATAGGAAAACTCGAGCACAATTTTCACATTCACTTTCGTCCGAGAGAGGAAAAGGAGAGACAGAATTTTAGTAAAAACCTCCAGACAAGGAAATTTGATTGCACTTCGTGAGAAAACTCCTTCTTCAATTAGCTCACTCGGTGTGAGATTTTCACACAGCTAGGAGATGTGTTTTGTAATAATTCACCACTTTAGGCAGAAGCACTAAACCTCAAAGAGTATTTATATATATAGAGTGATGCTCCTCTTCGCAGCCGCAAAAGTTTCCAAGAGCATTCCATTGCCTATGGAAGCATATGCAACAACAAATAATCTCATAGAATACCCACGGTTGCGTTAATGTATCAATTTTGTATATTTTATAAGGCGTCGCAAAAAGTTCCATAACGATCCTTGACGACAGCTCACGCACAGATTTTTTGTAACGGCGGCTTGGGCACATGAATAATTTTACACGAGCATCAGACACAACTCCCCATCCGTCCCAGACTACTGTTGTGTTGCGCGGCGGCTCTCTTGGGAGAGTGCATGAATTGAAGTCTGTTGAATGACAACTCCAGCTGTGTTTATTTAGCATATGCGAGATGATAGAGATGCGCGGCTCGAGAGATGATCTGAAACACCACCCTCGCTGTGTCTTTCGCCCCCTTTACAAAAACGAAATCGGTCCCTTGACGAAAGTGCCTCTTTTTTGCAATTATTAAGAAGATTTATTGCTTTTTTAAATGTACCAACTCCAATGAACAACTGTTTCTCTAATGATGTCCCTCCAATGCTTTATTTTTATTTACAAAGAGTTTTATTGATGTTCATTTCCATAATCTAAAATCAGAAGTACATCAAATATCTCAAAAACTTGCAGTGCTGATCTGGAGAACTTTTAATTTACTACGAGTTAAATTACAAATTATAAAGGAGTACAGGGATTTTATTAATACAATTTTGGCCCTGAAAACATTAATTTGAAGTCATGAATGCACTTTTGAGGATTTTATTTGCACTGCTTTGTAAAAATGTATTATTTTACACTTTCTTTAGGGCAAAATATAGAAATGGTTTTAAATTAATCTTAAGTTTGAGTTAAATACAAAAAATTCTGATGCATTTCAAATTGCTAGAGGAAATTGAAGCAGCAGCTGCTTCTCAAGAGATACACAATTCCAGGTAATCGCCCTCTAATCTGGGAGCCATGCACAGTCTACTCCGCAACCCATTCACAAACTCAAATGCGCTCGCTGAAAGTCAAGGTGCTGCGCGCCCGCCGAGTCGGCGGGAATGGTCCCACGCCTGTGAATGCACTCTCCAAAACATATCGAGAGACGCTCTTGCTCTACACTTCCAGCGCGCACACAAATATGCAACCAACATGTGTGTCGTTCGCTATGTCCTCTATGTATGCGATAAAAAGTCACAAAAAAATATTCAAATTAATCGCTGGCACAGAGTGAAATGAGTCACTCTTTTTTGCTCTTTGATGTGATTTTTGGGCGATAAAGTTACAGCAGTTGGCATCTTGTGGGCTGGTGCTTGTGTTTAAATGCCACTTGTTGCTTTGCTTTCGCATCTCTCTCTAATCTCGGTCTTTGGGTTTGATCGATGCGTCTCCAAAAGAGGGGGCCTCTCAACAAACGCGCAGTTGTTTTCTGGCACGCCCTGTGAAATTAAAATATTCCTCCAGATGCGGGGCTTTCAATTGAAAAAAAAACGCTTCCCATCAACTCGGGGAAGATGTTGGAGAATGTAAACACCATATCATTCTACAGTATTTTAATTATTTTAAACACGAGAGGGATCAAGGAGGTGAAATATTTTAAGCCAATTTTCCGGGGTCCCACAATTAAATTGAACTGTTCAGAACGAAAGTTTAATACTTCGAAAAGTACATTCTAGTGCAATAAAGCGATTAGAGCTACAAGGCAGATTCATCCAAACTTGAGAGCCAAATAAAACCAAATTAAGCTTTGGCATGTGTGCATGCGTGCGCTATCCCGATTTCATTTCACGCCAGCTTTCAGTCCGTTCACGAGCTGTCTGCGGAAATATTTGAATGCGATTTTGCCGAGACGGGCCCCGCAGTTATAATGAGCACCGCAAGCATCATGCCGCGCATTCGTTCGCACATCCTATACGGCGGCGGCGGCAATCGTGGGAGTGTAAAGAAGCCAATTTTCCCGTTACCGAGAGTAAGACATTTTTTTATACATGTACATCAGCAGAGCAGCCAGCAGCGCAATAAATATTTTAAACTGCGCCACTCTCCCGCAAAAGGTGCAAGCGTTTATTTGTTTTCGATCCCATGCTCTCGGCCAGCCCACTTATAGAGAAAGAACACGCCAATCTAGGCTCGCTCCTTAACAACTTTACGTCTGGCTCACCGCAGAGTTTAATTTATATCTACTAACTGGCGCACTTCGCCTAATTGAATCGCACTTTTTACTCTGCGGTGATTCAACCGAGTGACACACCATCAGGAGATTTTGCACTTGACATGTTGCACATTGTTAGCTGCGGCCAACGCGCTGCTCTATTTCAAACAGGAACTGCAAAGCTGCGGCTTCATTTGACAATTAAATCCTAACAAGAAACGATGTCTATTGTTGTGATTGCGGTTGGAGCGTGACAAGATAATTGTCCAAAAGGTGGCCAACAGCTCAATTTCATTTGAACAGAACTTACTTAAGAACCGAAATAAAATTTCACTTTAAAGCAAGTGAATCTCAATTTGTTTGGTATTTAGAAATTTAAATGGTGAATGCAAATTCTATGGGCTTTAGAAATGGTTGTAAATAAAATTAATTCACTGAATAAATATTTACAGCGATGGCTTTTACTGGTGTAGTTAAATAGCAATTTGAAAGCAAGCTCATTTCATTCTTCTGATTGTTTGCCCAGGAGCAATGGCGCAGACCAAAGGGAAAGAGGCTTTTTGCCACTGCGTTGATTTACAGGCGATCACATTTCGCGAAACCGCAGCGCCCGTGTGTATATGTGTGCACTCTGCGCGATCGGCAGCAATAGAAACGCGCGGCAGGCAGAGCCAGCACTCAGTCAGCCAAGTCGCAATCGGTGCTGGGGGTTTGCGAGCGCGTCAGGCCAAGGCGGAGGTGAAAGTTTCGGAGGAGCCCCCATCATTATATTTGGAATTATCTTAACCCCTTTCACTCGCACGGAGCGCCGAGTGCATGATTTAATCTGCCGGTCTGAAAATAGGCCGCCGGGTCATGCATCTCTCGCACTTTTTTCCCTCGATTTTAGTGCAGCCGCAGCGCGGCGCAAAGTCCAGGGCTTTTTGCACCCGGATTAGTTGAATTTTGGCCACTCAGCAAACGGCAGCGCTCTCGATCGCCCGCAGCGCGGCTCTAAAGCTGAATGGAAATACAACGAAAATGGCTTGCAAATTCGTGCCATGCAAATTTGTCGAGCGCCGTGTATAAAAACCGGAGGCGACGCGGCCTCCGCTTTTCAGTCGGCTAATGAGCAGGAAACTTTTGTAAATGAGCATTTTTTGATAGCGACGGACGACTCGCGCAGCAACTTTTCTGCTGTTGAATTAATATTAATCGCGCGCACTCTGAGCGACCGACGCATGCGTTATCAAAGGGCCTCAAAAATTCACTCGGAAACAGGGGAGAAAAATTACAGAGGCACTGCGCTAATGAGCACAGTCTGAGTTTTTTGAACAAAATTATTTGCTCTACCTCAACAGAAAAACTAAAATTGTCACAGCTTGTGTCATAAAATCGAAACTCGACTTCATTCTAAAACGCGCACATCAGAGTTATAAAATATTAGGGAGTGGCAGGTTCAACGCACTCGAGGCATTTTCTCTCGCCTCCCTCGCGGATGAGAAATAAATAACAAGGAGGATGACGTGCGCAGGGGTTCGGAGGTCTTTGGGAGTCTCAATTACAAATTTTGGACTCACCGTCCTCCATGGTCTCGAGGCTGATCGGCGACTCAGGCATACTGTCGCCATCCGAGGCGAGGCTGTACGAGTGTTCTGTCTTTATGGGCACTGCCCCAAGGGCAGCATCTGTCATCAGTCGGTCGTGCAGCACCACCCCGGGTAGTTTCGAGTCAAGCAACCCGCCGCCACTCCAGCAATCTGTGCCATCTTCGCGTAGAACGTCGTGCATCACCTGAGAAGCAAACAAAAATTGCAAATTAGTCAGATATAATTTATAGAAGTTGGGTTTATGAAATATTATTAAAATAAAAAACAATGTCACAATCTCGAGGACACAGCCTTTCACTAAATTATTTTTGGTAGCCTGTTGTAAATCATTTCCAAGTGTCCCCGCGACAGACAACATTCCAACTAAATTCATCGGTTCCTTCGGTGGTCGGTCGACAACCTCGAGGGGAATTTTTGTCAGCGTGTTTTTGAGTAAGGAAAGTCTACACGCTCTCCTGCTTTTCACTCAGGGATGGCATTCGGGGCATGCGCTCGCTACATGAGATGCGCGATGGATATTAAGAAAGACGCTTCAAATTGAGTTGACGCTGGGTGAAGTGGATTACAACAAAATATTGTCGGAGGGCCTGGAAAGGATTAAATCAGACAATCAAATGCCCGTATGTTTAATCTAGTGCGCTGCCATAAAAGCAATAAACTCGGTCTGCCGCTGCGCGCGCGATGTTGACTTTATTGATAAAAATCACCCATATGCGCAGCCAGGAGACAATGCTCCATTTTCTCTCTCGCCTGGCGCGCACGCTATAATATACGGTGGTGCGTTGTTTTGTGCCGGCTTAATCTTGTGTCTGCGTGTTTATTTACGCATCAGAAATTGGCCTCTTTGTCACAGCAGCGTTGATTCGAAACGCCAACGCCATTTGAATAATGCGACAGGCCACTAATGTGTTAATGAAGCTTGCATGTTGCACACCCGACAAATCCTGCTTGATTAGCTTGTAAGCAGACCAATTTTAAGGAACACGGATGCTAGAATTATGTTGCCAACAGGAGAGAAATTATTGTAAAAGTTTCCTTGTAGGTTAGCAGGAAAACCGTACATAAAATAAATGCTATAAAAAAGTGGCTTCATGCAATTATTTCACGTTTTTCAAGCAAGATAGCATTGCATTTAAACTGTATCACTTTTTGTATCATTTTAATACATAGCTTTAAAACGTCTTATTATCCACTATTGTCTCAAGAGCTTCTTAAGACTCAAATCAACGAGAAATTGTTATCCAGTTATGAGCTTGCTGATTGAGGTCTAATTGGACTGCGTCGATGTGTATAATAACTCCAAAAGGCTTTACTTTATTTGGCAGTAAGTTAAGGTTTGACAAATAGTTCATTGAGAATTTCTTGAATCATTGTAATTCAGTTTCCAGTTAGTCCCCATAGATCTCAATGCCGTACAAAGAATATGAAAGGTACCGGTGCGCAACAGGATATCGAATTGGGCGTAGGAGAGCATCAAATCTCATGAGTGTCCAGAAATGGGGCTCGGCGCGACCCCCTCGCGAAAGCAGCGCATAAATACAATTCAATGCTCGCTGCGATCGAGTGAGAGCAGAGATCTGTGCGGCTGCGAGTGAAAAATACCTGCGAGAGGTAGCAGAAAACATTGAGTGCGCCTTTAAAGAAGTTGAACGACCTAATTCTGCGCGCGCGGGCACCACGCCCTGTGCCGCCGAACTGCAACTCGCATCACGGGTTTCTCTCCAGCCAGGAGGACCACCTCTCGAGTCGAGCCCCGAATTTCGGCCGCGCTCTCGATATATATAACTGCGAGCGGATATAAAAACAAATCAATCGAGTGAAAGACCATATACATTGCTAAGTCTTCGGCGGCTGATGCGGAAAAAGTGCAGTCAGTGGGCGGCCGCCGCGTGCAGAATATATGGAACAAAAGAACGACTCGAGGGGCTAAATAATCGCTATGGTGGAAACAATCGTGTGAGATTCACCGCGTTATCTCGACCCGTTACATCCTTTTCCTCTCGCACCCGAAACAAATCATGCAAAATTAATAATCGCATACTTTTTGCTCGCCTCCAAATGCAAATTTCTACAAGAGAGCGTAAGAAAAAATTGACACAATTTTTATTTCACATTCCCTGAGATACAAAATTGTAGGATATTTTTTTTTTAATTTCCGGTGGAGCCTGCAATTCCTCTAACATAATTTCGCAAAAATTCCTTTGGTCGGCGAATTTCTGCGACAAGTGTGGCAATTAGGCGATGTTGTACTCGCAGCTGAGGACACTAATGCGCGCAAAGGGCTTTGTCGCCGCTGCTAATTAAGCGCCGTTTTGGAGAACAAGAGCGTGGTGTTTATTTACAGCAGGACATCACTCTCTTGCTGCGAGAGTCAAGTGCATGCCTCTAATTTATGTGCCGTGTAGTGATAAACACGCAGCCCCTTTTCAACAGGATGGGAACTTGCAGCCAAGCGTCGCTAAGTAAAACTTGCGCGCGCGCTCTCCTGCGCATTGTTGGTCACACATTTCGGCCCTGGAATTCCCCCGGGGGCCTGGGAGTTTGCACAAAAGCGGAATGTGCGCGGGCGGTATAACATTAGCATTTTTGATTGACATCACGAATTTTGAATAAATCGTTGGGGCACATAAATATTCATATACTTGATCAGCTTAACTCTTAAGAGTGGATGTGCCTTGAGGGACAAAATACTCAACATAATTTTGCTCATATTAGTTGATTAAATAATGCAGTGCTTGTGGAAGTGTCCTTAATTAGTGAATTCCCACAGCTCGATGCGGTTGTTTGAAGCGTATTAATTTTTCTGCGCGTTCTTTTAATCATTCATGCAAATTACAGACGCCTTACGATTCTGCGACAATTTTCACCGCAGCAGAAGCACAAGGGAATTAATTTATTTTCTTTTGCTATGTCAGGATATAGCAAGAGGCAAAATGTTTACAGTGTTTCCTATAATTTCAGACCCAGTTAAATATATTCACAAAAATGCGTATAGCTTTCTAAATTCCCTTCAATTATTTAGGCACAAAAATTGTTGCATACTTTCATCGAGACACTTTTTTGCGCACATCAATATGCAAATGAAGTTGCACATTTCGCAATCGGATAATGAGTTGATTAATTCGCCTCCAAGTGACCCTCTTGGTCGCGGGCACCGGTTGGCCACACCTCGGGCAGGAATCCGCCTCGTGCGCCGAGAGACGCCCTAGCCCAAAGGTAAGTGCACTAGTGTGGCTGCAAAAGAAACTCTCGGCACATATGTGAGCGGGTGTAAGAAATGCATTGCGCACAAACAACTTTGTGTTATGTTGTGTTATTTATATTATTTCGAGTGCTGGTCACCCATGGAGAGTCAAAAGGGAAGCACCGTTAGTGAGTGAGTGGAGAACTGCTTTGCTCTCTTATCATTTCTAAAAAGGTGCCACGCCTCTTGTATATGTACCGCTCCGACCTACCATCCATCCATCGGAACCCTGATGGACCAGTTTTCTCTCCCCGTCGCTCGGCCTGCGCACAGATTCCAAAATATAAATCCTCCGCCGCGCGCGCATGACGTTAAAAAATGCTATTGGGTAATTGCTGCTCGAGCCAGTACATGTACATACGTCCACCGCCGGTTATAATAATAATTCCACGCGCCGACGTCGGGGTTTAATGCATTTTGCAGA
>Ga0114940_10000879_pt1 | contig 12053 bp, 10 predicted proteins | sample ColdCreekSource_FD_87195 | JGI IMG/M metagenome (GOLD analysis project Ga0114940, IMG submission 87195) | Groundwater microbial communities from Cold Creek, Nevada to study Microbial Dark Matter (Phase II) - Cold Creek Source | ecosystem: Environmental > Aquatic > Deep subsurface > Groundwater ... | reverse complement strand
GAAGTGGCTGTGTTGCGGCGTCCTGTAACCGACGACGCCATCGCGATGCGGCGGATGGAGCGGCGAATGCTGATCGATGGTGCGCGCCGGGTGCAGCCGCGCGACGTGCTGGTCGCGGCGGCGCGACCCGCCGGATCGGCGCAATGGACCGTGACCCGCATTCTTGTGCCACGACTCGGCACCCGGCCGATCATGGGATTGATTGCGCAGACCCTGCTGACCTACGCCGTTCTGGTCGGCGCGATTGCCTTCATCCTGCGGCGGATCACCCGGCCGCTGGCGGCGCTGACTACGCGCATGGATGCTTTTGCGCAGAGCCGCGACACCGCGGGCCAGCTTGAACCGCAAGGCCCGGACGACGTGCGCCATCTGATCGATGCGCACAACGCGCTGGAAAACCGGGTCGCCGCGCTGCTGGACGAGAAGGACGTGATGCTCGGCGCGATCGGGCACGATCTCAAGACACCTCTCGCTGCGCTCAGGGTGCGGATCGAATCGGTCAGCGACGACACCGAGCGTGCCAAGATGGCCGCGACGATCGAGGATATTACCCGCAGCCTTGATGACATCCTCTCGCTCGCCCGGGTCGGGCGCCCGAGCGACCCGCGCGAGAATGTCGAGCTGTCAGCCTTGGTTGCACAGGTCTGCGAAGAATTCGAGGACATGGGCGAGCCGGTGACCTTTGCCGAGGCCGAACGGATTGCCGCGCCGCTGCGCGTTACCTGGCTACGCCGCGCACTGCGCAACCTGATCGGCAACGCGCTGCGCTATGGCAAAGCCGCACGCGTCGCGATGGTGCGGGAGGATGGCTTTGTCGCAATCACAGTTGAAGACGACGGCCCCGGCATTCCCGAGGCCGACCTTGAGCGAATGCTCGAGCCGTTCACTCGCGGCGATCCCTCACGCAACAGTTCCACCGGCGGGGCAGGTCTGGGTCTGACCCTCGCCCGCGCCATTGCCGACCAGCACGGCGGTTCGCTGCACCTCGCCAACCGCCGCGAGGTGGCCGGCAATGCGATCGGTCTGACCGCGACGCTGCGCTTGCCGCTGAACTAGCGCAGCAGCCCGCCGAGCAATCCGCGCGCAAATCGGCCGAGCATCGCACCGCCAAGCGCAGTACCGATCGCGCCCGCTGCGGCGCTTGCCGCCGAAGCTCCGACATTGCCGCTGGAGCGCCGTCCGGTCACGTTGCGGGCCAGCATCGTGCCAGCGGATGCAGCGGCGGCACCGAACGCCGCCTTGCCGGCCTTTTCCCACATCGATGGAGTTGCACGCGGCTGGGCGCGCTGGGCTTCTTCGCCCTGCTCCTCGACCACCTGCGCGGCGGCAGCGGCATCGTGAGATTTCTGCGCCAGCACCTCGGCCGCGCTCTCGCGGTCGACCACCGCCTCGTACTTGCCGTCGAACGGGCTGATCGACTGGACGATCGCGCGCTCCTTGGGCGTGATCGGACCAAGCCGTGAGCGCGGCGGGGCAATCAGAGTACGCTGGACGATTGACGGTGAACCATCCATTTCGAGCGTCGAAACCAGCGCCTCGCCGACCTTGAGCTCGGTGATCGCGGTTTCGACGTCGAGGTCCGGGTTGATCCGGAAGGTTTCAGCAGCAGCACGGATCGCCTTCTGGTCGCGCGGGGTGAACGCGCGCAAGGCGTGCTGGACCCGGTTGCCGAGTTGCCCGGCGATCTTTTCGGGAATGTCGATCGGGTTCTGGGTGATGAAGAACACTCCGACGCCTTTCGACCGGATCAGCCGCACCACCTGTTCAACCTTGTCGAACAGCGCCGCCGGAGCTTCGTCAAACAGCAGATGCGCTTCGTCGAAGAAGAACACCAGCTTGGGCTTGTCGGGATCGCCGACCTCGGGCAGCGCCTCGAACAGTTCGCTCAGCAGCCACAGCAGGAAGGTGGCGTAAAGCTTGGGGCTCTGCATCAGCTTGTCGGCCGTCAGGATGTTGATGATACCTTTGCCGCTCTCATCGCAGCGAATGAAATCGTTGATTTCAAACGCGGGCTCGCCAAAGAACTTGTCCGCGCCCTGGCTTTCGAAGGCGAGCAGCTGGCGCTGGATCGTCCCGACCGAGGCCTTGGAGATGTTGCCATACGTGGTCGCCAGTTCACTGGCGTTTTCGGCGCAGGCAATCAGAGTCTGCTGCAAATCCTCAAGGTCAAGCAGCAGCAGTCCATTGTCGTCCGCCCATTTGAAAGCGATCGCCAGCACGCCTTCCTGCGTCTCGTTCAGCCCGAGCAAGCGGCTCAGCAGCAGCGGCCCCATTTCCGAGATGGTGGTGCGGATCGGGTGGCCCTGTTCGCCGTAAAGGTCCCAGAACACCGCCGGATTGTCGCGATAGGCATAGTCAGCGATGCCGATTTCCTTGGCCCGTGCCTCAAGCGTTGCGGCGTGCTTGAAGTCAGCACTCCCGGCCATGCAGATACCGGCCAGATCGCCCTTCACATCGGACAGGAACACCGGCACGCCCTGTGCGGAAAATTGTTCTGCCATGGTCTGCAAGGTCACCGTCTTGCCGGTGCCGGTCGCACCCGCGATCAGCCCATGGCGGTTGGAGCGGCCGAGCCGCAGCACCTGGCGTTCGCCATTGCCGCCAAGGCCAAGGTAGATGTCTTCCATGTGTGGCTCCCCGCCGGAGAATTGAGTCTTGCCGAGCAGATAGAGTGCCTTGCGCTTTGGCGCGAGGGGCTTTTTGCAAGTGGACGCGGTCCCGGCTAGAAGCGCGCGCCCATGTCCGAACCGTTTATCCTGCTTGACGATGCCCGCCCCGACGGTGCGAGCGATGCAAGGCTCTACCGCGCGCCGCGTGAAGTGATCGTGGCGCGGGATGCGGGCGAGGTTCACACTGCGCTAGCGCGGATCGAAGCTCTGCATGGTGAAGGGCTGCATCTGGCGGGCTACCTCGCGTATGAGGCCGGGCTTGCGCTCGAACCGCGCCTCGCCGAATTGGTCGCCGGGCGGAGTGGCGCTGACGGACCCTTGCTTTGGTTCGGTGCGTTCGGCGGCTACGAAACAATCGCCGCTGACGCCGTGCCCGCCTGGCTGGCAGCGCAGGCCCGACCCGGGACGGCGAGCGTTGGCCCGCTCGACCCGCAACTCTCGACCGGCGGTTACGCGCGAAACTTCGCCGCGCTGCAGGATGCGATCACCGCGGGCGACATCTATCAGGCCAACCTGACCTTTCCGCTCGCCGGCGTCTTTCGCGGCGATCCGCTGGCGCTTTATGCCGCGCTGCGTCCGGCTGCGGCGGCGGGCTATGGCGGGGTGCTGTTCGATGGATCGCACTGGCTGCTGAGCTGTTCGCCCGAACTGTTCGTCGCGCTGCGCGGCCAGGCGGCGATGGCCAAGCCGATGAAGGGAACACGGCCCCGTGGCCGCGACCCGGCAACTGACGCGGCGCTGGCCGCCGAACTCGCCAGCTCGGTCAAGGAACGCGCAGAGAACCTGATGATTGTCGACCTGCTGCGCAACGATCTGTCTCGCGTCGCCGATGCAGGCTCGGTCAAGGTCGAGCGGCCCTTCGCAGTCGAGAGTTTTCCTACCGTCCACACCATGACCACCACGATCAAGGCGCAGCTCGAGCCGGGCAAGGGCGCTGCCGACCTGATCCGCGCGCTGTTCCCTTGCGGCTCGATCACTGGCGCACCCAAGATCCGGGCGATGGAACTGATCGACGCAACCGAGCGTGATGCGCGCGGGCCCTATTGCGGCGCGATCGGGCGGATCGACCCGCCCGCCCCAAACGGTTCTGGTGACGCCGCGTTCAATGTGGCAATCCGCACCTTGCGCTTGACCCCCAACGAGGGCGGCCAGGGCAAGGCGGTGCTGGGCGTCGGCTCGGCGATCGTGGCGGATTCGGAAATGCTGCCCGAGTGGCGGGAATGTGTGGTCAAAGGGGGTTTCGTGAGGGCTGCGGCGGGCGGGTTCGACTTGATCGAGACCATGGCCTTTACTCCGGACGGGGGCATCGCGCTGCTCGAGCTGCACCTTGAGCGGATCAAGGCGAGCGCGGCCGAACTCGGCTTCGCGTTCGACCGCCACGCGGTGCGCAATGCGATTCAGGCGCTGTGTTTTGAGGCTGACCGGCCATCCAAGGTCCGGCTGACGGTTGCGCGCAGCAGTGCCTATACGCTCGAGATCGCCGAGTTGCCCGCCGCTTTGCCCGGCCCGGCGCGCTGCATTGCCTTGCCGCTGCCAGTCGATGCGGGAGACTGGCGGCTGCGCCACAAGTCGAGCGATCGGCACTTCTATGAAGCAGGCCTTGGCGTGGCGCGGGGCGCGGGCGCATTCGAAGCGCTGTTCGTGCGCGATGACGGCCTGGTGACAGAGGGCTGCTTCACCAATGTGTTTGTCGAGCGCGACGACAGATTGCTAACCCCGCCGGCCACGCTCGGCCTGCTGCCCGGCGTCTTGCGCCGCTCGCTGCTGGAAAGCGGCCGTGCGGTGGAAACCGAATTGACGCTCGATGATCTGGCGGGCGGATTCCTGATTGGCAACGCACTGCGCGGACTGATCCCGGCTGAGCTGGCATGAAGCTCAGCCAAGCCCTCGCCCGGATCGCCCCGTCACAGACCACCGCGATGACCGACCGCGCGATGGCGCTGCGGGCCGCGGGACGCGACATCATCTCGCTCTCGGTCGGCGAACCCGACTTTGCCACCCCTGCCCATGTGATCGCCGCCGCCAAAGCCGCGCTCGATGCCGGCGACACCAAGTACACCGCCGTTGCCGGGACCCAGCGGCTGCGCGAGGCGGCAACGCTTCATTTCGCGCGCGACCTCGGGATCGCGACCAGCCCAGACCGGGTGATCGTCAGCGCCGGGGGCAAGCAGGCGATCTTCCACGCGCTGCTCGCGACGCTCGATCCCGGTGACGAAGTACTGGTGCCGAGCCCGTGGTGGGTCTCCTACCCCGAGATCGTCCGATTTGCTGGAGCCGAAGTCATCGACTTACCGACCGATGCAGCGGGCGGGTTCAGGATCACGGCGGCCCAGCTTGAGGCCGCGATCACCCCGCGCACCCGCTGGCTGCTGCTCAACAGCCCCGGCAACCCGACCGGCGCAACCTATCCGGCGGACGAACTGCGCGCACTCGGCGCGGTGCTGGCGCGGCATCCGCAACTGCTGGTGCTGAGCGACGACATCTACGCCCCGCTGCGCTACACCCCCGGTGCGCATGCCACGCTGGCAGTGGAATGTCCCAACCTCGCCGAACGGGTGCTGACCGTCTCAGGCGTCTCCAAGAGCCACGCGATGACCGGCTTCCGGATCGGCGTGGCGACCGGGCCGGAGTGGCTGGTCAAGGCGATGGGGCGGCTGCAATCGCACTCCTCGGGCAATGCTTCCTCGATCAGTCAGGCCGCGGCGGTCGCCGCGTTCGAGGGACCCCAAGACTTCCTGACCGAGTGGTGCGAGCGCTTCCGCACCCGCCGCAACCTGTGCGTCACGGCGATCAATGCGATCCCCGGCCTGGCGACCCCGATGCCCGACGGCGCGTTCTATTGCATGGTTGATGCCGGGCCCTTGATGGCGCGGTTCGGCGACGATCAGGCGCTGTGCCTGCATCTGCTCGACCACGGCGTCGCAGTGGTCGCGGCCAGCGCGTTTGGCGGTCGTGATGGCTTTCGGATCAGTTTTGCAGCTGACGAGGCCAAATTGGACGAGGCATTCCGCCGCATCGCAAAGGCCCTGGCATGACTGAAGATACCCGATTCCAGGCCCGGATCCTGTTCGAGGACGGCGAAGCGCTGGTGATCGACAAACCGGCCGGGCTGCCGGTCGAACAGCCGCGCGCCGGGGGCCGCAGTCTGGAAGACCACCTCCAGGAGTTGACGCTGGGATTTCAGCGCCTGCCCGTGCCGGTCCACCGGATCGATACCGATACCTCGGGCTGCCTGCTGCTGGCGCGCAATCCCAAGGCGCTCAAGCGCTTCAATGCGGCATTCGAGGCGCGATTGGTCGATAAGGTCTATCTCGGCGTGGTCGCGGGTCCAGTCGAGGGACAGGCGGGTACTATCGAGCTATCGCTCAGCAAGATCAGCAGCGTGGAAGCCGGATGGCGGATGATCGCGGCGAAAAAGGGCAAGCCCGCGATCACCCATTGGCGCAAGCTGGCCGAACGGGACGGAATGACCCTGGTTGAGTTCAAGCCCGAGACCGGTCGCACGCACCAGATCCGGATCCACGCGCTCGCCGGTCTCGGCCACCCGCTGCTAGGCGATCCGGTCTACGGCAACGGGACCGGCGCCGCACGGACGATGCTCCACGCGCTCGAGTTGACCATCGCCCGCGAAGGCAAGCCGCCGGTCACGGCGCGCGCGCCGGTCCCGGCAGATTTCACGGCCCTGGGCTTCGGCGATGTCGACCACGGCGGATGAGGCAATCGCCCGCGCGCTGACGCTGGTCAGTGAGGCGTTCATCGCCGCCTCGGGACCCGGCGGCCAGAACGTCAACAAGGTCGCAACGGCCGTGCAACTGCGGCTGGATGTCTATTCGCTGCGCCTGCCTGAAGCGGTGTTTGCGCGGCTCAAGTCGCTGGCGGGCAGCCGGATGACGGCGAAGGGCGAATTGCTGCTCTCAGCACAGAAGTTCCGTACTCAGGATGCCAACCGCACCGATGCGCGCGAGCGCTTGGCGGCGCTGCTGCGCGATGCGTTTGACCTGCCGGAAAAGCGCGCCAAAAGCCGCCTCAACCGAATCAACAAGGTTCAGCGGCTGGAAGGCAAGAAGAAGCGCGGCACGGTAAAGGCCGGGCGCGGCAAGGTCCAGCTCGACTGATTACTGCTGCTTCGGCACAGTCTGCTTTGGCACAGTTGCTGTCGCAGGCGCGGCTTGCGGCGCACCTTGCAAAGCTTCTGGCGGCAAGCGCCGCGCCTCGATCATCTCCGCCGCTTCGTCGAGCGCCTTAGCCTCGCCTACCGTAACCCCGCCTGGTCCGGGTGCATTGTCAGGCTTGTCGCACGCGGCGAGCAGGAAAGCGACGGCGAGAATGGACAGGGTGCGCATCGCTGCAGGATAGGCGATGCAGAGGGCAAACGCAAAGCAGGCGGCCGACCGCAGTCGACCGCCCGCCCTCGGTGATCGAGGATCTGCGGAATTACATTTTCTTTTCGGCGGCCACGGTCGCGTCTTCGGCGGCCTTGGCGGCAGCGTCGGGCGCTGTGGCAGAGGCGTCGGCGGCCGGGCTGGCAGAAGCATCAGCACCCGGCAGCGCCGCCGCGTCAGACGCGGGCGCAGCGCCGGCATCGACGGTGTTCATGGTCTCTTCGGCGGGCATCTCGACATTGTCGGCCTGCGCAGCTTCCGATGCCGGATCCGAACTGCCGCAAGCCGAAAGCGCGAGCGCCGCAGCTGCGGTGAAGGAGGCGAGAACGAGCTTCTTCATGGAAAACCTTTCTGCTGATTATCCGACATGGTCGCAGCGCCGGACTCTGGACGAAGGGCTAGCGCAGCCGCGAAGGAGAGGCAAATCCCCTCAGCGCTTGATCACATATAAAGATTTCTTTATATGCCTGTGGCAAGGTAGCCATGACCATGAAGATCGAACCCACCCTGCGCGCTTTGGCGGACCCGACGCGGCTGCGGATCATGCGGCTGCTCAGCGCGATGGAGCTTGCGGTAGGAGAGCTGGCGCAGGTGCTTGGGCAAAGCCAGCCGCGCGTCTCGCGTCACGTCCGGATCCTGTGCGACGCTGGTCTGGCCGAGCGCCGCAAGGAAGGCTCGTGGGTGTTTCTCCATAGCGCCATTGCCGAGGATCGCGCCCCGCCGCTGGGCTCCGCCGCCGCCAGATTGCTGGCGATCGGCGAACGCGATGACGCAGCTTTTGCCGCGCGGGTGCTGGAAGATCGCCGCCACCTTGCCGCGATTCGCGCCGCGCGGGCCGCAACTGCTGCCAGCTATTTTGCCCGCCATGCCGGGGAATGGGATCAACTGCGCAACCTGCACTGCCCGGATGAACCGGTCGAAGCGGCGCTGGGCTCAGCGCTGGGAACCGGCTCGCTGGGCGATCTGCTTGACGTCGGCACCGGCACCGGACGAATGGCCGAGCTGTTCGCGCCGCGCGCACGCCAGGTCACCGCGTTCGACAAGAGCCCCGAGATGCTGCGGATCGCCCGCGCCCGATTGCAAAACCTGCCGGGCACTCGGGCCGATCTGGTGCAGGGCGATTTCACCGCTCTGCCGTTTGAAGAAGCTGGCTTCGACACTGTGCTGTTCCATCAGGTGCTGCACTATGCCCAGGCGCCCGAAGCAGTGCTGGCCGAGGCGGCGCGGGTCACCCGGCCCGGCGGGCAGATCGCGATCGTCGACTTCGCCGCACATGATCGCGAGGAACTGCGCAGCCAGCATGCCCATGCCCGGCTCGGCTTTTCGGACGAGCAGATGCTCGCGCTGCTCAGCGAGGCCGGGTTCGCCCCCGCCCCGCCGGTCGCGCTGCCGGGGGTGCCGCTGACCGTCAAAATCTGGACCGGCCGCCGTCAGACTGTTCCTGCCACCACCACATCTCTGAAAGCCGCAGCCCGATGAACCAAACTGGCGAGACTTATCGCGCCCACGCCTCACCGCTGTTCGCGGGCCTCCCCGGCGACATCGGGGTCTCGTTCGAATTCTTCCCGCCCAAGACCGAGAAGATGGAAGAGACGCTATGGGACGCGGTGCAGACGCTTGCCCCGCTGGCCCCCCGGTTCGTCTCGGTCACTTACGGTGCTGGCGGCTCGACCCGCGAGCGCACCCACAACACCGTCGCGCGGATCGCCCGTGAGACGAGCATTCCCGCCGCCGCGCACCTGACCTGCGTCGAGGCCACCAAGGCCGAGATCGCCGAGATCGCCGAGGCCTATTGGAACGCGGGCGTGCGCCACATCGTCGCGCTGCGCGGTGATCCTCCGGGCACCGACGGTAAGTTCGTCGCGCATCCCCAAGGCTACGCCGGGGCCGCCGAGCTGGTCGAAGGGCTGCGCCGCCAGCATCCGTTCGAGATTTCGGTCAGCGCCTATCCCGAAACGCACCCTGACGCGGCCAGCCCGCAGTCCGACATCGACAACTTCAAGCGCAAGCTCGACGCCGGCGCCAGCCGCGGGATCACCCAGTTCTTCTTCGAACCCGACACGTTCTTCCGCTTCCGCGATGCCTGCGCGGCGGCCGGGATCGACGCGGAGATCGTCCCCGGGATCATGCCGGTGACCAACTTCGCCGCGCTTCAGAGGATGAGCGCGATGACTGGCACTGCCGTCCCGGCATGGATGGGCCACCTGTTCGCCGGGCTCGACGATCATCCCGCGGCTCGCCAGCTGGTCGCCGCAACGATCGCGGCCGAGTTTTGCCGCCGACTCTATGCTGGCGGGGTCCGCGACTTCCACTTCTACACCCTCAACCGCGCCGAATTGAGCTATGCAATCTGCCACCTGCTTGGCCTGCGACCGGAGGAGACTGCATCATGACTGCCCGCGAAACATTCCTCGCCGAAGCCACCAAGCGGATCCTGATCATCGACGGCGCGTTCGGCACCGAGATCCAGAACTGGAAGCTGGCCGAGGCCGATTATGCCGGAACACTCGGCCTGACCAAGGACCAGAAAGGCAACAACGACATCCTCGCGCTGACCAAGCCAGAGGTGCCGGAGACGATCCATCGCGCCTATTTCGCGGCGGGCGCGGACATTGCCGAGACCAACACCTTCTCGGCCAACCGGATCAGCCAGGCCGACTACGGCGCCGAGCATCTGGTGCGCGAGATCAATGTCGAGAGCGCAAGACTTGCCCGCCGGGTCGCTGACGAGTTCCAGGCCAAGAATGGCCGTCCCCGGTTTGTCGCCGGCGCAATCGGCCCGACCAACAAGACCCTCTCGCTCTCGCCCGACGTCAACGATCCGGGCTTCCGCGAGATCGACTGGGATACGCTGGTCGATGTCTACCTTGAACAGGCGCGGGCGCTGATCGAAGGCGGCGCGGACTTTATCCTGATCGAAACGGTGTTCGACACGCTCAACGCCAAGGCCGGGATCATGGCGGTCAAGCAGCTTGAGGCCGAGCTGGGCCTTGAGGTGCCGCTGATGCTGTCGATGACGCTGACCGACCTTTCGGGCCGCAACCTCTCTGGCCACACGGTCGAGGCGTTCTGGTACGCGGTGCGCCACGCCAAGCCGCTGACCATCGGGCTCAACTGCAGCTTCGGCGCGACGCAGCTGCGCCCGCACGTCCGCACGTTAAGCCAGATCGCCGACTGCCCGATCATGGTCTATCCCAACGCCGGGCTGCCCAACGAACTCGGCGCCTATGACGAGCTGCCCGAAACCACCGCCGGGCTGGTCCACGAATGGGCCGAGGCAGGCCAGGTCAACGTGCTCGGCGGGTGCTGCGGCTCGACCCCGGCGCATATCGCGGCGATTGCCCGCGCGGCGGCCGGCCTGGCACCGCGCAAGCTGCCGGTGCTGGAACCCGTGACGCGGCTGGCCGGGCTGGAACCGTTCGTGATGGCTGCGTGACGAAACGCCCTTACCCAGCGGGGAGGGGCAACGAGACTTGGCGGCTTGCCGCCTAGTCGCAGTGGGGCGGGGGTTCGGAGTTCGCTGAGAACCCCCACCCCAACCCCTCCCCACCGGGGAGGGGCTTAAGGAATGCAAATGACCGATACCGATTCCGCCCCCGCTCGCCCGTCCGGCTCCTCGTTCGTCAATATCGGCGAGCGCACTAACGTCACGGGCAGCGCCGCGTTCAAGAAGCTGATCCTTGCGGACGACTATGCCAAGGCGGTCGAGGTTGCACGCCAGCAGGTCGAGAACGGCGCGCAGGTAATCGACGTTAACATGGACGAGGGGCTGCTCGACGCGGTCCACGCCATGACCACCTTCCTCAAGCTGATCGCCGCCGAACCTGACATCGCGCGGGTGCCGGTGATGATCGACAGTTCCAAATGGGAAGTGATCGAAGCCGGACTGAAGTGCGTGCCTGGCAAGCCGATCGTCAACTCGATCTCGATGAAGGAGGGCGAGGAAGCCTTCCTGATCCACGCCCGCAAATGCATGGCCTATGGTGCCGCTGTCGTAGTGATGGCGTTCGACGAGACCGGCCAGGCCGATACCCAGGCCCGCAAGGTCGAGATTTGCGAGCGCGCCTACCAGCTGCTCACCGGGATCGGCTTTCCGCCTGAGGACATCATCTTCGATCCCAACGTCTTCGCGGTCGCCACAGGGATCGAAGAGCACAACAATTACGGGGTCGATTTCATCGAGGCGACGCGTGAGATCAAGGCGCGCTGCCCGCACGTCCACATCTCGGGCGGGCTCTCCAACCTCAGCTTCTCGTTCCGCGGCAACGAACCCGTGCGCCGCGCGATGCATTCGGTGTTCCTCTACCACGCGATTCCTGCGGGCATGGACATGGCGATCGTCAACGCCGGGCAGCTCGACGTCTACGACACGATTGACCCCGCATTGCGCGAGCTGTGCGAGGACGTCGTCCTTAACCGCCGTGACGACGCGACCGACCGGCTGGTCGAGGCCGCCGAACGCTTCAAGGGCAGCAGCCCCGAAGCTGAACGCCAGGCCGAGGAATGGCGCGGCTGGGACGTTACCCGGCGGATCGAACACGCGCTGGTCAAGGGCATCGACGCGCATATCGTCGACGACACCGAGGAAGCCCGTGCCGAAATCTTCGCCCGCGCAGGCCGCCCGATCGAGGTGATCGAAGGCCCGCTGATGGAGGGGATGAACACCGTCGGCGACCTGTTCGGGGCGGGCAAAATGTTCCTGCCGCAAGTGGTCAAAAGCGCCCGCGTGATGAAGAAGGCGGTCGCGCACCTGATCCCGTTCATCGAGGCGGAGAAGGAGGAAGGCGCGCGCGCCAAGGGCCGGATCATCATGGCGACGGTCAAGGGCGACGTTCACGACATCGGCAAGAATATCGTCGGCGTTGTGTTGCAGTGCAACGGCTACGAGGTGATCGACCTCGGGGTGATGGTGCCATGGTCAAAGATCATCGAGACCGCACAGCAGGAACAGGTCGACATGATCGGGCTCTCGGGCCTGATCACGCCCTCGCTCGACGAGATG
>Ga0114940_10000878_pt1 | contig 12084 bp, 14 predicted proteins | sample ColdCreekSource_FD_87195 | JGI IMG/M metagenome (GOLD analysis project Ga0114940, IMG submission 87195) | Groundwater microbial communities from Cold Creek, Nevada to study Microbial Dark Matter (Phase II) - Cold Creek Source | ecosystem: Environmental > Aquatic > Deep subsurface > Groundwater ... | reverse complement strand
TAAGTAGTAGGTAGTAAAAGGGAGGGATGCTTGGATTAAAAATAATAATATGGATAATAGAGGATATGATGATTTGAAAGTATATCAACTGGCATATAAGTTGGCAATGGAAGTTTTTGAAATCTCAAAATTATTTTCGAAAGAAGAAAAATATTCGTTGACTGACCAAATAAGAAGATCGTCCCGTTCTGTTCCTGTAAACATTGGCTGTGCATACAGAAGAAGAAAATACCCAAAACATTTTTCAAGCAAGATAACAGATGCAAATGAAGAATGTACTGAAACTCAGGTTTGGCTGGATTTTGCACGCGATTGCAAGTATATCAATGAAGAAAGCAGAAATAAATTGTTTAATCAATACGATGAAGTCGGACGAATGTTGACAAGCATGGGTGATAATCCTGAAAAATTTTTACCAAGATAATTTCGAGTTCTACCCACTACCCACTCCACTACCCACTACCCACTACCTCCTACCTCCTATCCCCTATGAAATTTTCCGAATTCAATTTTGACGCACCATTAATGGAAGGTCTTGCGACCATGGGTTTTGAAATACCTACACCCATACAGGAGCAAACCATTCCCATCATCACAGCAGGAAAAGATTTAATCGCCTGCGCGCAAACAGGAACAGGAAAAACCGCAGCGTATCTTTTACCGTTGCTCAGTAAACTTTCAACTCAGCCCTCTGATCACGTTGATACATTAATTATTTCTCCCACACGCGAACTGGCTTTGCAGATTGACCGCGCACTGCAGGGTTTTGCTTATTTCACTTCCGTAAGTTCCATTGCTGTGTATGGCGGAAACGATGGCGGCTCGTTCGAGCAGGAAAAAAGAGCGCTCTCCGAAGGAGCAAATATTATCATCGCTACTCCCGGAAGATTAAAATCGCATCTCAATATGGGCTATGTAAAATTCGATAAACTGAAACATTTAATACTGGATGAAGCCGACCGCATGCTTGACATGGGTTTTTATGAAGACATCCTGTTGATTGCAAAACATCTTCCGCAGAAAAGGCAGACGCTTCTTTTCTCTGCCACCATGCCTCCGCGCATCCGCGAGATGGCGAAAAAAATTCTTCATCATCCCGAACAGATAAACATTGCCATTTCAAAACCTGCGGAAGGAATTATGCAGGCTGCGTATCTCATCTACGATAGGCAAAAGAATCCTCTGATTATTCATCTGCTGAAAGAAAAGAAACTACAGAGCGTTTTAATTTTTTCAGGTTCAAAAAGTAATGTGAAAACTCTGGAGCGTGATTTATATAAACTTGGGCTGTCAGTAAAGGCAATTCATTCAGACCTTGAACAGAGAGAGCGCGAAGATGTGCTCCGTGATTTCACAGCTCGGAAGACTCATGTACTTGTTGCTACCGATATTCTCGCTCGTGGAATTGACATTGAAGGAATTGATTTGGTAATTAATTACGATGTGCCACGCGATGCAGAAGATTATGTTCACCGCATTGGAAGAACCGCACGCGCACAAACTACCGGAGTCGCCATTACGCTTATTAATGAAAAAGATATGCACAATTTCAAACGCATTGAGGATTTTATCGGAAGCACTATTTTTAAATCTTCTTTACCTGATGGATGGGGGAAGGGACCTGCTTATGAACCAATGAAAAGGTTAATCAGAAGGAGAAATTAAAAATTTCATCGTATCCACTCCGTCTGCATAATCCCAGAGTTCGGGAGATTGGGTTTGACCATGCCTCACCCCTCCGAAGGAGTCCGCTGGACTCCCCCGAGAGTGCTTTCGGACCAACCCCTCTCCATATAGAGAGAGGAAAAGGGGAGAAGTAGAAACAATACATTGAATATTTTCTTTCTGATCTTCTAGTTTTTGAAATAATTCTTCTTTGCTTTTATATCTTTCATAATATAAAGTCGCGACAGGCGAAGCAATCCTATCATCTTCCTTCAGCATCAAAAAATTATTATCCAGAAACTTTTCTTTATTGAGAAGATAAATAGTGCGGTAATAAATATAGTTGTTGTAATATTTATTGTGATGGATCACATCTCCATAATCCACAATGGCAGAAAAGAATTTATCTAAATCATAATCCTGCGGAATAAAAATTTTGGAAACACTTCTGCATCCCAGTCCGAAGTATTGAAAAATATCTTTTCCGAGATTTATTAAATCTTCTGTTGTTTCATTTCCATCGATCATGGCAACTGCGTTTCTGTTCTTGCGAATGATATGCGGGTATTTGCCGAAGTAATATTCAAAGTAACGCGTGCTGTTGTTGCTTCCTGTCGAGATAAATGCATCTGCCGACTTGATTGGAGATTTGTCCGCAGAATGACGGACTCCGTCACTTTGTGCGGAGAGATTTGTCCGATGGAATACGGACTCCGTCACTCTGTGCGGAGAGATTTGAGATTTAAATTCAGGTTCAATCTCACAAAGAATTTCTGAGACAGCAGGTAAAAGAAATTTGTCATCTGAAGAAAGTTTTCCGATAAAAATATTTCCACTCATTAATACGCATAAAAAATCATGAAAGCCGACCAATGGAATGTTCCCAGCCATAATGACTCCAATTTTTTTAGGGAGGAGGGACGAGGGACGAGGGACGAGGGAATACAAAGAAACCCATTTTCGCAACTTTTCTTCCTCCAACATTTCACCCAAAGAATTAATAGCAAGCAAAACATTTTTTTTAGTGAACCAGCCATTATGCTTTGATGCTTTTTCGATCGCTTCAGAAAGAATTTCATTAGACGGTTTTCTAAGAAACTCCCCAAGTTTGGCAAAGGCAATAATTCTTTTTTCAAAATTCATAATCAAAAAACTTTTTTCATACCTTTGTATCTGCAAAACTAAAACTTAAATCTATGGCTATTAAGATTACTGAAGAATGTATCAACTGCGGTGCCTGCGAACCGGAATGCCCCAATAATGCTATTTACGAGAACGGAGCTGAATGGAGATTTTCTGACGGCACAACGCTGAAAGGAGAATACACAGGAAAAAGTTCTGGTGCTGCTGTTAATGCTGAAGACCCTCAGCCGGCTGTTTCTGCTGACTTCTATTATATAGTAACAGATAAATGCACTGAGTGTGTTGGTTTTCATGAGGAGCCACAATGCGCTGCTGTTTGTCCGGTTGATTGTTGCATTCTTGATGACACACATGTTGAAACAAAAGAACAGCTGACCGCCAAGAAAGATTCAATGCACCTCTAAATTGTGCCGCACAATATGATAAAACCGTAGGCGTTAATATGCTTGCGGTTTTTTAGTTTTCATGAGATTTATTTTTCTAATAGTATTTATCCCATTGTTTTCTTTTTCTCAAGGAGATGTTAAATCTATTCAGGATTCTGTATGGAATCTTTTTGTCGATTATGCCCGTTCGAAAACAGAACAGCAAAGGATGGATAACAGCGAAAAATTTTCTGATGCTTTGAAGTTTACTTTGAGCAAACAAAAATCTAATGAGTTTCCATTCGATTCTCTTAAACATTACAGAGTAATGCTCGAATCTCCGGATAAAGAAGTAAGGATTTTTACATGGAATATTGAAGCTGAAGAAGGAACCCATAAATTTAACGGATATATTCAGGCATTGAATAAAAAATCAAAAAAATATGAAGTGTATCAGCTCACTGATAAATCTGAAGGAATGAAAGAACCTGAGAATGCTGTTCTTAACGTTACCAAATGGTATGGAGCATATTATTATGAGATAGTTCAGAAAAAATATAAGAAGAATAAACAGTATGTACTTCTCGGATGGGATGGGAACAATCGTGTTACCAACAAACGATTGATTGAAGTTTTATCTTTTGACGGAAAAGGATTTCCAAAATTTGGTGATAATATTTTTTATTCTGAAAATGGAAAAATAAAAAAGCGAATTATTTTTGAATATCAGGCCCGCACGGTCATGTCTCTAAAATATGATGATGGAAAGGACATGATTATTTTTGATCATCTCTCTCCTTCCAACCCAAATCTTGAAGGAATATATCAGTTTTATGGCTCTGATTTTAGCTATGACGGATTGCAATTTAAGGATGGGAAATGGAAATATGTAAAAAACGTTGACATTCGCAATGACAAAGACAAAACAGACAAGTATTTTCATGCCCCGCATTAATTGTACGGATAACAAAACCATACAGATTTGCGAAAATACTAATCATACAAATTTGTAACGTATATGTAAATTCGTAAATTCGAAACAATTTGTTATCTGTACCAATTGCTTTTCTTATTAAATTCGAACGCATTTATCAAACACTAAGCTATTCCTAATTAAGATGGAAACTGTAATGGAAGACATGAAAAAGAAGGTGCACAACTTCAGCGCGGGTCCTGGCATTCTTCCTCTGGAGGTCTTGAAGCAGGCAGCTGAAGCGTGCATTAACTTTGATAATCTCAATCTTTCTCTTCTTGAGATTTCTCACCGCAGTAAAAATTACGAAGCAGTGATGCACGAAGCGCGAGCATTGGCGAAAGAACTTCTCGGACTTGGCGATGGCTACCAGGCAATTTTTTTGGGAGGAGGAGCCAGCATGCAATTTTGCATGGTGCCGATGAATCTTTTGCGTGCCGAAGGATATGCCGCTTACGTTAACACAGGAGTTTGGGCGAACAAGGCAATTAAGGAAGCAAAGATTATAGGCAACACAAAAGTCATTGCTTCTTCCGAAGATAAAAAATACAATTACGTTCCGAGAAATTATCCAATCCCCGGTGATGCGGATTATGTTCACATCACTTCCAACAATACGATTTACGGAACGCAGATGAAAAAATTTCCCATCTCGCGAGTTCCTGTGGTGGTGGATATGTCGTCAGATATTTTCAGCCGTAAGCTTGACTGCAAACAGTTTGATTTGATTTACGCAGGCGCTCAGAAAAATATGGGACCTGCTGGCGCAACGTTAATTGTTGTGAAAGAATCCATACTCGGAAAAACAGGAAGAAGAATTCCTTCTATGCTTGATTATAAAGTTCATATCAAAGGAGATTCAATGTACAATACGCCTCCTGTTTTTCCTATTTACGTTTCTTTGCTCACTATGCGGTGGCTGAAAAAAAACGGTGGCATTGACTGGATCGAAAAAATAAACAATCAGAAAGCAGGCGCACTTTACTCAGAGATCGATCGTAATTCATTTTTTACAGGCACTACAGAAAAAGAGGATCGTTCAACCATGAACGTAACATTTTTTCTCAACAAACCTGAACTCGAATCTCAGTTTGATAAATTATGGAAAGAGGCAGGCATTAGCGGACTTCGCGGGCATCGGGATGCGGGCGGATATCGCGCTTCACTTTACAACGCGCTTTCTTTAGAAAGCGTAAATGTGCTGGTGGATGTGATGAAAGAATTTGAACGTAAGTTCGGAGTGTAGGAGTATGGAATCGGAATTTACCTGGTTACGAAGTAACGAATTTTGTTACGAATATTACGAATGAACCCCGTAGGATAATCCCGTTGAAGAACGGTTAGCAATAAAAATGAAATATCCAACGGGGTGAACGGCATCCACTGATTTGTAAAATTCGTAAAATTGATTCGTAAATTCGTTACCAGTAAAATCAATGAGAACAGACAAATTTTACTATGGGAAGAATATTTGAAAAGAGAAAGCACACCATGTTTGCCCGCTATGCACGCATGGCGAAGGGTTTTACTAAGATTGGAAGAGAGATTTCCATTGCGGTAAAACAGAACGGTCCTAATCCTGATTCTAATTCCCGTTTACGTATAGTAATTCAAAATGCCAAGGCGATTAATATGCCGAAGGACAAAATTGATGCGGCCATTACGCGCGCGTCAACAAAAGGCGAAGGAAATTTTGAGGAAATTAATTATGAAGGTTACGGTACTTACGGAGTTGCAATTCTTGCCGAATGCACTTCCGATAATCCAACCCGCACAGTTTCAAATATACGCATGCATTTTTCCAGGGGAAACGGAACACTTGGGAAAACGGGTTCCCTTGATTTTATTTTTCAACGCAAAGGTGTTTTCAGAATTTCTGCGGAAGGGAAAAATAAAGAAGACATCGAACTTGAACTGATAGAATTGGGCGCAGAGGAAATTGAAGAAGCAGAAAATGAATTAATCATCTATACAAAGTTCGCTGACTTTGGAGCCATGCAAAAAGCATTGGAAGAAAAAAAGATAAATATCCTCAGCGCTGAAAAGCAGCGAATACCAAATACATTAGTTGAACTCAATATAGAACAGAAAAAAGAAATACATGAACTGATTGCAGCGCTTGAAGAAGACGATGATGTGCAGGCGGTGTTTCACAACATGGCAGAATGATACTTTTGTGTCATCCTGAACACCCCGCAAGGCGGGGCGACCACAGGTCAGAAGGATCTGTAGATTCTTCGTTTCACTCAGAATGACAAATAAAAATATATGAGCAAGAAAATTTTAGCGAATGACGGAATGGATGACGGAGGCAAATTGCTTCTTGAAAAAGCAGGATTCACTATTTTGACAGAAAAAGTTGCTCAGGAAAATTTGGCTAAGGCAATCAACGAAAATAATTTTGCCGGACTTACTGTGAGAAGCGCAACGCAGGTTCGCAAAAATGTAATTGACGCTTGCCCGAATCTTAAACTTATCGGACGAGGCGGAGTTGGGATGGATAATATCGATGTGCAGTACGCACGCGATAAAGGAATTCACGTGGTAAATACACCTTCCGCTTCTTCTGAATCAGTAGCGGAACTTGTATTTGCTCATCTTTTCGGTATGGTACGTTTTTTACATGAATCCAACCGACAAATGCCAGTGATTGGAGATACGCAATTCGATACACTGAAAAAGAAATACGCTAAAGGAATTGAACTCCGCGGAAAAACTTTGGGCATAGTTGGCATTGGAAGAATCGGGCAGGCGGTGAAAAAAATCGGCTTGGGAATCGGAATGAAAATTCTGATTTGCGACCCAAATATTCAAGAATCATCAGTAGATATTCACATTCATGGAGCGCAAAAAATTTCCATCAAAACGAAAACAATAACTTTTGAAGAAGTAATTCGCAACAGCGATTTCATCACGCTTCATATTCCTGGCGGAAAGATTGTTACGAAAAAAGAATTTGATATGATGAAGAAAGGGGTGTGTATTGTAAATGCTTCGCGCGGTGGTGTGATGGATGAAAATGATTTGCTGGAAGCGCTGAATTCGGGAAAGGTATTGCATGCTGCTCTTGATGTGTTTGAAAATGAACCAACGCCCAAGAAAGAAATTCTTTCTCATCCGAGAATTTCTTTAACACCGCATATAGGCGCTGCAACTGTGGAAGCGCAGGAACGAATTGGAATTGAATTAGCAGAAAAAATAATTGAATCGTTAAAATAAAGTTGTATTTACGTTAGTTCTTTTTATTTATGTTAAGCAGACGGTTTCTCAGAATTAAAGTGATGCAGGCGCTCTACGCCTTCTTTCATTCAGAAGATAAATCTGTTGCAAAACACGAGAAAGAGATGTTCTCGAGTTTTGAGAATACGTATAACCTCTACCTGCATTTATTACTTCTTCTTATTGATGTTCGCGAGTGTGGCAGAAAACTTATCGCCATCCGCAAAGTGAAACACCTCCCTACGCAGTCGGACATTAACCCCAATACGAAGTTTGTCAACAACGCCATCTTTAGTATTATTTCCATTAATCGGCAGCTTGCTTCTGAAACCAAAAATAGAAACATTGCCTGGGGTAATGAAAAAGAGGCCGCCCAGAAACTATTTTTAAAAATAGCCGAGAGTAAAGAGTACGTTACCTACATGGACAGCAAAACAACAAGTTTTAAAGAAGATAAGAAATTTATCAGCGAGATTTATCGGGAAGTAATTTCTGAGAACGAGTTTCTTCACCACGTTTTTGAAGAAAAAAATATTCATTGGGCTGACGATATTGATTTTGTAAATTCCCTTGTACTCAAGACGATTGATTACATTCTTGAATCTTCCACGGATAATTTACCGCTTGCTTTGCTTTATAAAGATGAAAAGGAAGACAAAAAATTTGCGCAGGAACTTTTTCAGAAAGTGATTGAGCATAGTAATGATGAAGAAGCGAGTATTCAGGCTAAAACAGAAAACTGGGAACTTGAACGTATTGCCTTTATGGATGTTCTTTTGATGAAAATGGCAATCACTGAGTTCTTGTATTTTCCGACCATCCCTGTTAAGGTTTCGCTGAATGAATATATCGAACTTGCCAAACAGTACAGCACTCCTAAGAGCAGTGTATTTGTGAATGGCATTCTGGATAAACTGCTGACAGATTTTAAAACTGCTGGCAAGCTTCAAAAAGAGGGCAGAGGGCTGGTTGAAAATTAAATATCTTTGAAAAAATGAAATACGTTTTGAAATATTTTTTCTTTTTTTATATAGCAATACTTAGCATTGCCGGTATTTCTTTATTTATTTCTTGCGGCCCAAAAAGTAATTCTGAGCACCCGACTGATATGGTAAATATTCCTGCATCTTCAGATGAAGATATTGATGAAGACGAGCTTCCTGCAATGAAATTTGAAGAAGAAATTTTTGATTTCGGAACAATTACACAAGGTGAAAAAGTTTCACATGTATTTAAATTTAAAAATGTTGGGAATAAGCCGTTGCTTATTGCAAATGCATTTACCTCGTGCGGATGTACAGTCCCTGTAATTCCGAAACAGGCTATTGCAACTGACGAATCCTCAGAAATTAAAGTTACGTTTGATAGCGAAGGAAAATCAGGAATCGTTACCAAAGAAATAACTTTAATGACAAACTGCATTCCCAATAAAAAAGTCATTAAAATAAAAGCTAATATATTTACACCTCAAACTCAAAACCCAGTTAAACCTTAATCTATGAATCTACTTACAGTTATTCTTATGGCATCCCCTGACGGACAGAGTAATCCGATGACAAGCATTGTTTTTCTAATCCTGATTTTCGGAGTGTTCTGGTTTTTCATGATTCGTCCGCAGGTAAAAAAACAGAAAGCTCAGGCAAAATTTAAAGAATCTATTGGAAAAGGAGATAAAATAATCACTATTGGCGGAGTTCACGGAAAGATTCTTGAAGTTGGCGAAACTACATTCATTATTGAAGTGGAAGGGCAAAATCGTCTCAAGATTGAAAAATCTGCTGTTTCTATGGAATCTTCGCAAACTCTGAATAAAGATGCAGAGAAAAAATAATCAGCATTGAAGACCGATTTTATTAAATTTTTCAGCCAACGCTCTGAAGTCAGATTTAATAAAAAGGTTTTTGTTTTTATTGTTTGTCTGCTGATTTCTCTTTTTGCATGGCTCCAGATTAACCTCTCTAAGAAGTTGGTCGAGAATCTTCCTGTTAAAATCCAGTTTACAAATCTTCCGAAAACCAGATTCGGAACTTCAAAATTTTCCGACACGCTTTATGTAGAAGTGGAAGCAGATGGATACGATTTACTTAAGTACGAAATGCGCGAAGTTCAGATTGATTTCAAAAAATTGAAACGCGGCAGGAATCCTGAAGCATATTATTTTCTACCAAACTCTTTTGTGAAAAATATCAGCAAGCAATTTGGGGAGAATTTTAAAGTAATCAAGGCGCTTTCTGATACGATTCAGCTAAATCCATCTTTACGATGAAAGTAGTTGGCATCACGGGCGGAATTGGAAGTGGCAAAACAACTGTTTGCAGAATTTTTGAGATCCTTGGAATTCCTGTTTTTTATGCCGACCTTGAAGCAAAAAAACTTTACGAGGATGAAAAAATAAAAACAAAAACCGTAAAAATTTTTGGCAAGAAAATTCTTTCTGAAAAGGGAGACATTGATAAACGAAAACTTGCTGAAATAGTTTTCAATGACGAGCCCTCGCTTTCTAAATTAAATGCATTGATTCACCCATCTGTAAAGAAAGCATTTAGCGTCTGGATACAGAATAATAAAAACGCAGTATATGCAATAAAGGAAGCTGCCATAATGATTGAAAGCGGCTCTAATAAGGAAATTGATTATATTATTTCTGTAATATCACCTAAATCAGTGAGCATAAAAAGAGTAATTAACAGAGACAAACTATCAGAATCTGATATAATAAGACGTATAAAAGCACAGATTTCTGACAAAGAAAGAGCAAAAAGTTCAGATGAAATAATATACAATGATGACGGGCATTCTCTCATAGAGCAGGTATTAAAAATCCATGATAGAATATCAAAAAAAATAATTCATTTTTCTTTTTGATATTATTTCTTTCTCTTATTGCTTTTCTTTTTCTTCCTCTCATTTTTAAATTCAGAAAGGGTGGAATATATTTTAAATACTTTTTTATCTCAACTGCGTCAGCCGTATTGATTAACTTTATTTATCGTTTGATACACCGTGCATGAAAATTCTTTCTTCAGAAGAGATTCGCAAGGTTGATGCTTACACTATTGAGCATGAGCCGATAAAATCCATCCACCTGATGGAGCGTGCGGCATCTGTTTGTGTTAAATGGATATCTGCAAAATTCGATAAAACGCACTTAGTTAAAATATTTTGTGGGCTTGGCAATAATGGGGGAGATGGGCTTGCTATTGCACGATTGCTTGTTAAAAAGAAATTCAAAGTCGAAGTTTTCATTATCCGTTATTCTGATAAATGTTCAGATGATTTTCTTGTCAATGAAAAGCGTTTGAAAAAAGTTAAAGGAGCCCAAGTTTACAATATTACTTCGGCTGTTCAACTATCCACTATCACCTATCAGCCATCCGCCATTTTAATAGATGCAATAGTTGGTTCTGGTCTCAATAAACCTATTGATGGATTAGCTGCTGAAACAATTGCTTTTATTAATACATCCAATTGCCCTGTACTATCAATTGATATTCCTTCAGGTTTGTTGCCTGAAAAAAGTTCTCTTACTGAAATGGCGGTTATTGTTTCCGCGAATCACACGCTTACTTTTCAAACTCCAAAACTTGCATTCATGTTTCCCGAGAACAGAAAGTATGTTGTCGATTTTTCAGTACTTGATATCGGATTGAGTGAGACCTTCATTTCATCGCTTCCAGGCAAATATCATTTTGTCACTTTGTATGGTGCCGCTTCAATTTTAAAATCACGAAATAAATTTTCTCACAAGGGAACGTACGGGCATGCATTGATTGTTGCTGGGAGTTATGGTAAAATAGGCGCCTGTGTTCTTGCGAGCCGTGCTTGCCTCTCTTCGGGAGTCGGACTTGTTACAGTTCATATTCCGAAATGCGGTTATGCAATTCTTCAGACTGCAAATCCGGAAGTGATGGCACAAGTTGATTCTTCTGAAAATATTATTTCTGATGCTATTTCTACAGGAAAATATAATGTTATTGGAATCGGTCCCGGCATAGGAACAGAAAAAGAAACTCAGAATGCTTTGAAAATTCTTATACAGAATTCGAAACTTCCTTTAGTTCTTGATGCAGATGCTCTCAATATTCTCTCAGAAAATAAAACATGGATTTCTTTTCTTTCCAAGAATTCAATCCTTACGCCCCATCCTGGAGAGTTCAAACGTTTGATTGGCGATGCGGATAATGACTACGAAAGATTTCAACTGCAAAAAGAATTTTCTGCAAAGCATAATATCTATTTGGTTCTGAAGGGGGCTCATACCTGTATTACATGCCCCGATGGAGAAGTTTATTTTAATTCAACCGGAAATCCGGGAATGGCTACAGCAGGCAGCGGTGATGTGCTGACAGGTATTATTACAGGATTGCTTGCGCAAGGATACGATTCAAAGCAAGCAAGCGTGCTCGGAGTTTACTTGCACGGACTTGCGGGAGATATTGCGGCTGAACATTTCAGTGAAGAAAGTTTAATTGCAAGAAACATTATTGAGTTTTTGGGAGAAGCGTGCAAAGCACTGAAGAATAAAATTCACGCAGCATAGGCGGTATAGTTACAAACATTAATTTATTTTTTGTTTTTGTGTAACCGTTCACAGGGCTTTTGTTGTTATTTTGTGAAATTTGGTGCTTTAGTGCTTTAGTGCTTTAGTGGCATAAAAACTTTCGCCACAAAAACACAAAAACACAAAATAACACTAAAAATTCTATTTTTTATACTGTG
>Ga0114940_10000877_pt1 | contig 12092 bp, 11 predicted proteins | sample ColdCreekSource_FD_87195 | JGI IMG/M metagenome (GOLD analysis project Ga0114940, IMG submission 87195) | Groundwater microbial communities from Cold Creek, Nevada to study Microbial Dark Matter (Phase II) - Cold Creek Source | ecosystem: Environmental > Aquatic > Deep subsurface > Groundwater ... | reverse complement strand
CCTGTTGCCTAGCACAAACAACAACAACAATAATACTCCCTGAATAGGTATGCTCAATTTTATTTGACACATTTTGGTTATTTCTACAATTTCATTTCTATCTAGAATAGGTTAAATTTGCATAGTCCATACAGAACAATGCGCCTTTTTAAAGAGACGGGATGATTTGAGAGCTCTTTATGAGGTGCATATGTTTTTGTGTGCTAAAAATGTCAGCTTTTCATAAATGAAACCAATCAGATTTATCAATGAAATATAAAATGCAGTCAATTTGAAAGATATGGATAATAAATTGTATGATATTATGTCATTTTTGGGGTTTATATTGTTTAAAAGACTACAAAATACAATTTTTGCAGAATGTGCCAAACAAGAAAATGAGTGACGAGAGTACCGCTAACTCTGAGTTGGGACTCACTGCCCAGTTCTCCTGGATTCCAAGAAAATTCGCAGTTAAAAGCATAGAGGAATTAAAAATATTTCCCAGCAATGACCAAACCAACCCTGATAATTTGGCATTGATGGTGCGCCACATGAACAGCACTTTCCCGTATTATCTCCCAAGCAGGTAAATTATTCCATGCTAGTTTGAGGTGCTCATTTGCTATATTAAGCCGTACAAGAGGTTAACATAAAAGCTACTTTTGCTAATAGCAGTCTAAAAAAAATTGCAGATATTATTCGATGGATTTTCAAGAGATGCGGAGACATTCGACTGACGGCCAATACTGGACAAATTCCTCTTTTGCACTCAGTTCAATTTTGATGCACAGCACAGAGTTTTGGTGTGTAAATAATCATCTAAGTCACCCACAAAAGGAAACTTTCAAAGCAGTGACTCCTTTCCTAAGCGAAAACATTAGGAGAAAGTTAAAAGTAAGCGCTTAAAAAATTGCAATTGATGTTTTATTTATTTTTACAAAATGTATAACTTACCCGATTATTTTTAGGATGATGTGCAAGAGTGTGATTCAGTCTTGGAGTTTTTGAGGGATCCATGGGTGTTGGTGCAAATTTTACACTACCCCAGTGTCCTACACCATTGGCTCATGGCAGCAGCTGCGGAAGTGCTACGATTTGAGCAGCAAATTTCAGAGTTCGTGTTTATGCCCTACCCAGAAGCTATGAATTCCATTATGATTTTATTAAGCGCATATATGCACACCTTAGGAGCTTCCATCAAAAGGTTATTTCAATATCTGGAGGCTTTGGTTGTAGATAATTTAGATCGTCCCAATATAATCTACAGTTCAAGCTTTAAAATAAAAGGTCTAGAAGTATTTTTGTCCGCACTTCAAAATTTTCGTTCAGAAAAAGGTCAAAATGTTATCAAATTTTTCAAAAGACTGTCTTGGCAGTGTACTCAAGAAGAAAAGTACAATAAATCATTTAAGAGGCCCAGGATGCGTCACGCTAAGTGCCGTTTCCAATATTACAAAAAACATTTCCAAGAAATAAACTCTGCAAGTGGGTTTACGGGGAACCTTTTGATCTCAGCAATGGACATACAAGCCTGTGAATTACAATACTGTCAATGTGAAGAGTGTTTAAAAATGTATGATGAAATACGCAAAGAGAGGAGAGATTTCTTCAAGACTGTGTCTGCCACTAAAGACATGATAACTATTCAGATTAAAATGATACAGTTTTTTGATAAGAATTTGAAGGAAAGGCTCCCTGGTGTCAAGGATAAGGGCTTCTCAGCTCATTTAGTCAACAAGGAGATGCTCTACTTACAATGGAAATATGAAGCACTTGAAGGTATTATGCAAAAGATACCTAACATTCTCCCAACTTATTCTCACCATATTATTCTGTGTGCTTTTGCTTTCAGATTTTAGATCTAAAATAGTACAACTACGAGCAAGTGATTTTGGAATGGTGTTTGGCATTACGTTGTTAGAAATTGAACTAGAGCTGACCCACTACCTGTCTGCCATGGTTGCCAAGCTGAGTGAACTGAGTGGCATCAGAGGAAGAGCCATTGACTGCGCTGGTCCTATCTGCCTAGCTGACTTTAATGATTTGTTAGCAACTGGAAAACACATCGAGGATAGCAAAACAAAAATTTGCACTGTCGATTTTACTGAGAATGGACCTTTACAACTGGAACAAATATTTATGGTAATGATGTCATGTTGGTTTGAACATAACTCTATCAGCAGAATTAATTCAGTGAGCTGAAGGAGCGAAAATAATAAACTTTTTATTGAATTACAGACCCAAATTCATGAGATGGTTAGCAAGTCGAGACTTAATAATATTACCGAAATTCAAGATGAACGTTCGAAAAAATTCATACCTCAGATGATGTGGCAACTCATCTACCGGTTGCTGCCGTGCTTCGTAGCTTCCTACGCTGATTTGTGCACCGACGACATGGTCTCAGCAGAGGCCAAAGATTTCTACGGCCAGTTTATAGGCAAACTGATAGACAACTATTCTGAAGAGCAATCAACAAATTGTGGTTATGTTGGTGACGTCTCCATTTGCTTTCTCAAGTGGAAATTTGACAGTGTGGCCAGTGAGCTGAAGGAGCGATTGTACGGGGCCACCGAGCCTCCAACAGTCGCACGACAACTTCAAGAAAAGTGCTTCGACGTGCTCACAGATTATCTGGGCAGAGTTGGTGAAATAACCTGTGGCACTCTCTACCAAAATTGGAGAATTTTGCTTTATGATTTTTCAGACCGTATGCAGCGTTCCTTGATGCAGGTGACTAAGTTACCTGTTGGATTAAGTCACCCGAGTGTTGGAATTCAAAAATCCGCAGCTCTCTCCACTTTTTGCAGAATGCTTGCTTGTGCTATTTTTAAAAATCATGGTTTCAAGGATACGCTCGAGTTCTCAGACTCTTGTGTCTTAATTAGTTCAATTTTTGTAGTTTATGCTAAATCGGAGAAATTAAAAATCTTGAAATTGCCCAGCGACAGAATCTCAAAATCAAAAACATATTGGTCAGCCGTTCAGTCAACAGTCGAGAAGGAGAGCAAAAAACTCAGTGAGCAGCAGCGCCTCGGCCTTGCAATTTACTTATGTCTCTCTTCCAATGCCTACATTACTTTTGTGTCCAGAACTCCATATGCATTACCAGAGAAAGCATTGCTCGATTCATTGGAAATGATGTACTATCAAGTTTTAGGTAGATATTTCGCAACTGTTGCCGAAAAGATTCCAGTGCTCTTGAGTCAAAAGCTTTCACAAGTCTCCCTTAAATTTGCTAAAGAAACGGCACCTATCTGTTACACGCCTGTCTTGGACCGAGTGGTGGACGGCAAAGTGAAGATGGACGCTCCCGGACAGAACACTTTTTGCCCCATCCCCCACTGCCGATGGTGCGGGCTGGTCAAGAACCCAAGTGAAATGTTGGTGTGTCAGTTTTGCACCGACAAGCCCAAATACTCAGATACGCATCTCTTTTGCTCTTTGCAGTGCGAGGATCTGGCCATGAGGAACCAGCACGGTGAACGACACGCCGAGTTCATCGAGTACAGACTGGGCTTGACGAATGTGAATCCTAAATTCAATGTGACATTTACATCTCCGAATTGCATCTTGTTTAAGTGACCCATATTAATTATTTTTCTGTGAGATGCAAGTTGAATTCTTGGGCCATTTATGTTGATACTGCTTTTTCATTAATATTCTTATTTTTTAAGTGCCATTATTACACCATTCTGTCCCATTTTCAAATTCGCTTAAATTAAGCTAAAATTGTTTTTAAATTTTGTTCTGTAAAATATTCAAAGAAGTAATGAAAATAAAATGTAATATTTCTCATAAGATTTTTTATTTTTATACAAAAACCACGCTTCACTCTTTTAATTTGTCACATTTTCTTTCTTATTCTAAATGTTCACAAATATTGGAATGCATAATGGTGCACCGCGTAATTTAGTGGGGGAGTCACTACAAAAATTTCTATATTTTTATCTTATTTGATCTAGAGATCCCTTCTCGCTATATGCGCTGGTTTAAGTTCAGATATTGAGCAATCAATTTACATTCTAAATGCTTCACTTAGAATAAAATTTAAATCTGCTTAAAATAAGCATATGTACACAATACACAATGTCGCATACTGCAAACCAGAGTGATAGAATTTTTGCATGAGGATCGTCAATATCGGTTGCACGCGAAGAACGCGCTATTTTTTAAACTCTTACCAATGAGAAGCGCTACGTGGGAAACGCCCCCGTTTTCAATGACAACAACACGAAAACGCCCATTTGCCTAATGTGTTTGCTACAAAACATTTTACACCTGTTGCATTTAGGCATGAACGCGGACTCAATTAAACTATTTTGTGAATTTGAATACTATCAAGATTAAAAGGGAAAGGATCGCTTGTGAATTTTTAGAGAGAAAACATCCTAGAAATGTATGTATAGGATTGATGTTATTTATGTGATAATGTTTGTTTATTTTCCTTTGCATACTTTTTGAGCTTTTTGATTGAGGCGAGGCACACAAATATTTTTACTAAATGGTATATGTAAATTGCAGATCGAGCTGTTTCCGAAATTGAGTTACCCACGCCCTGAAATGGGTCGCATTGCACAGCTTTCCTGGATTCCCAGGAATTTCTCAAATCTACCTCTGGAGGAATTACAAATTTTTCATGACACTAGCGGCCAAAATGGCCCTGAAAAATTTAAAATGATGATTCGCTACATCAACAGCACGTTCCCGTATTATCTTCCTAGCAGGTAAATTTGGTAAATTTTATTTTATATAATTTCTTATTAAACGTCAACAACGTACTACAGACATATTATTTACAAACAAAATATACAATTTAAAAAGCATAAAATTATGTACAATTTTAGTGTTTCCACTTCGAGGCTTCAATAAGTGACATATTATTTTCGGTGCAGTCGAGGAACTGGTAGAGATCCATTTGCTGGTTGCACTTGTCACAAACGCATGTTTCACTGGCACTCGCGTGGTAGCATTTCGTACGGCACAGCACATGCTGGAATTCCTTTATTTAAAGATGAATTCTGATCTAGCGTTCTTCTTTCCAAATGGCTACTTTTGCATGAATTTTGGGCGTATTATGTTTTAGAGCGTGCATGGGAGGACCAATCTTCAGATGTCATCCAACTGGCTGAGGTACCGAATGGATCAGGTGGTGGTGCTTCCCCCGAGTCAAAATTTGTCTTTCTCAACCGTCCAAAGCTGAATGGCCAACAGTGAATTGTGGCCTTTCTGTCTAAATCTAGTGTCTACTTTTGCTAAGCTGTTTTTGTTGATTATATATTCAGTGTGTTGTGTACAACAATTATTTGGGTTGTGAAAGAAAATTTTATTTTAAGACAGTTTTTCAACAATAATATTACATAAAAAGGTTCTGCCCAGTTAAAAAGTTTTGAATTATTATTCTCTGGAGCCCTCTGTAATGTTTTGCTAAAAGAAAAGGAATGTAACCGAAAATTCTGCTACAAATTTTAAATTATGAAAAATACGTTTCCTGCAGATACTATAAAATGGATTACGAAGAGATGCTGCAACACTCGACTGACGGCCAATATTGGACGAATTCCTCTTTTGCACTCACTTCGGTCTTGATGCACAGCACGGAGCTGTGGTACCTAACAAATCTAATTGATCCAACTAAATCTTTCGACAACATCAAACCTTTCTTAAGTGATAACATAAGAGAAAAGTTCAAAGTAAGAAGCATTGGTTTTTAAAATATTCACTAACCAAAAGGATTTATAAATTTCAGGATGACATTCACGAGTGTGATTCTGCCATGGAGTTTTTGAGCAGTCCAAGTGTGTTGGTGCAAGTGATGCACTTCCCCAGTGTCCTGTACCAGTGGCTTGTGGCAGCGTACACAGAAGTTCTCCGATTCGAAAAGCAAATTGCAGATTTCCAATTTATGCCTTTCCCAGAAACCTGTGAAGGCAACGTGAAACTGCTCATTATTAAGCTAATGCACTTTAAACTGTACATTGACAATGGTTTTGAGCAATTGAAGAACTTGATTTTGAATCATTCGGTTCCAAATCAATTAAAATCTTTCAATGAACACAGGCTTGATTGGATTTTGTCTGAACTGATAGAGGTTAACTCTGAAAAAAGTCAAAATGATATCAAAGCTTTGAAAAGAATGTGCTGGAATGACCCTGCAAACAAAGGAAAACTCATGTTGCCACCTAAAAAGTGCTGTTACTCCTACCCTCATTCCAAACTGCATTTCAGACAAATTTACCGTGCAATTGGCCTAATTGAAGGCAACCTCTCTTTCTCAGCAAAAGATATACAGTTGTTCTTAAAAAATTCTTGTCAGTGTGGAGATTGCTCCAAGACATGTAGCAAAATAAACCAAGAGAGAACCCATTTTTTCAAGACTGTGCTCAAAAGCAGCAACGTGAATACAACACAGACTGAAATGCTCCAGTTTTACAACAACCATTTGAAGGAAAGATTTCCTGGGGTCAAGAACAAATGCATCCTAGCTCATTTGGTCAACAAGGAGATGCTCTACTTGCATTGGAAATATGAAGCAATTGAGAGTACGATCATATTTTTTTTTAAGTAATTATCCCAACTGATTCAAATTATTTAATTTTGTTCTGTTTCAGAATTGAGATTGAAGGCTTCGCAACTTAAAGCAAGTGATTATGGAGTTGTGTTTGGCGTTATGATACTAGATTTGGAAGTAGAGCTGACCAACTTTACCTCAGCCATGGTTGCCAAGCTGAGTGAACTGTGTGGCATTGAAGCAACAGCCATTAACTGCGCTGGCCCATCGGATTTCACCGCTATTAAATTGCAGCCGCTCATCGAGAGGAATCAAACAAAGAGATTACTATCAAGACTTTCAAAAATGCATATCAAAGGATGCACACAATATACAACGACAAAACCGGAGCACAAACACATGGTAACATTCTCCTACGGCTTGAATCGATTATGTCTCATTGTTATATTTAAATTGCAGATCAGAATTCATAAAATGGTTCTAGACAACACACGAATAAATATCAGAGAGGTTTGACTATGGGCTTGAAAAAGAACCGGAAAAGTTGACTTGGCTGCTCATCCACAGGCTGCTGCCTTGCTTTGTAGCCTCCTACGTGGATTTGACCAATGATGACCGAGTCTCAGCCGAAGGAAAAGATTTCTACAATCAGTTCATCACCAACTTGATTGACAGCCTCTCCATGCAGCTGCAGGAGGTGGATGAATTCAAGAGGGAAGCAGCAGAGGTCGCTATCAGCTATCTCCAGTGGAAATTTGATTGTGTTGCCAGCGAGCTGAAGGCACATTTGTACGGCAACATAGAGCCCGCAACGGTCACACGACAACTACAGGAAAAGTGCTTCAACGTGCTCACCGATTGTTTGGGCAGGATGGATGAAACTGAAAGTGGCTCTCTGTACGAACAATGGAAGGATATGCTAGAAGATTTTTCAGTGCATTTGCATAGAGCATTGGTGCGGCTGACAAAGTTGCCACTTGGATTTAGTGGACTAGTTGTTGGCATTGAAGATTATACTCTGTCCACCCTGTGTAGAATGCTTGCTGCGGGAGTTTTTCATGAACATGGCGTACTGGATAAACTCGAGTTCTCAGACTCTCGTGTACTTCTTGGATCAGTTTTTACAGCGTATGCAAAAACAGAGTGCCCGTCCATTGCTTCCAAATACAGTAATTGGTCTGCCGTGCAGTCAAAAGTCCAGAAGGAAAGTGAACAACTTAGTGAGCAGCAGCGCCTTGGACTTGTACTGTACTTGTGTCTCTCTTCCAACATTTTTACAAGTTGGGGATCCAACAGTTTGTGGCTTCAGACAGCACTCTTAAATGGCGTTGAGCTGGAACCACTTGGAATGCTGTACTGTCAAATCTGGTGTGGAAAGTTTGAGACTGCCGCAGAGAAGATACCGATCTTTTTGAATCGGAAGCTTTCTCAAGTCTCCCTTCAGTTTGCCAAGGACACCGCACCTACTTGCTACTCTCCTGTTTTGGATCGTGTTTTGGACGGCAAAGTGAAGATGGACGCTCCCGGACAGAACACTTTTTGCCCCGTCCCCCACTGCCGATGGTGCGGTCTGGTCAAGAAGCCGAGTGAAATGTTGGTGTGTCAGTTTTGCACCGACAAACCAAAATACCCGGACACGCATCTCTTTTGCTCTCCGCAGTGCGAGGACCTGGCCATGAAAGATCGGCACGGTGAACGACACGCCGAGTTTCTCGAGTACGTACTGGACTTAAAAAAAGTGGATTCTCGTGTTAATGGGCCTTTTTCATCCCCGAATTGCATAATGTTTAAAAAATGAAATATGCAAATGTTGGCTCTTTGAAAAGTTTATTTTTATGTGTTGAGGACTTTCTTAAATTCAAATACTTTTCTTTTGCCTTGTTTCCTCTGCAAGGGTTTATTGTCTTTGTAGTGAATGGCAAAATGTGCATTTTAAATAGCAAAATGTCCTACAATAAATACAAACATATTTTTCTAGATAACCTTTGTTTTATTTTTGAAGATATCAAACACATCTACATAAATATACACAATATATTTATGTTTATTAACATTAACAACAATGATCTCGATCATGATGAATATTGATGCCTAATATATGAGTTATTTATTCTTATTTATGTTTCTCTGGTATAAAATATTATTTTATTTTTGCTGTCAGACACATTAGATAACAAAATACAAGAAATATAACATTAACCTTTTAAATGCGGAAATTTGGCTCAGAGAGGATCCAAGGAAAATGCAAGAAAATAATGCTTATTATTTTTGATGTATTTTTTTGGAATCTAACTTATTGAAACATATTATGTATATACTATGCTAACAGCAACATATATGCCTGCAGTGTTGTGATGTGCGCCTCTTTTATAGTGATCCCCAAACCTGACCTCTTATTTACACATTCTAAATATTACCACCCCAACAATAATCAATGTCAAAATAAAAAAGTTTAAAATCTAGCTAATAACAAATAATACAGCTCCAGAGCCCAATTGGTTGTTTATTGTTATCTCCAATTAAGTGAATGAAAGAGCAAGGTCTGATATTGAGAGTAGAAGAATTAGAATTTTAGTTTAATTATAAGCAGCAGACGCTCACACGTCATAAATATCTAAATTATAATATAATATATCCTTTATTGCATATGCAGTACACGCAAATGCTTTTTTTTAGTTGTAGTTGCAGTATATATGACGTGCATCTATTATATAAAAGAAAAAGATGCATCGTGCTCATATGAATATCCATAATATTGGCAAATCCGCAAATCTTAGGGCGGGCATGGGCTGTTCGAGCCGGCGCACTTCGAGGCCGATTTGCACCGACCGACGGGCCGAATTTGCGGGTGAAAACTTTTTCAATTGCCAGAGGGACAATCTGTGCGGCGGGATTCGAATCGAAATGCAGGCGGGAGTGGCCAAAAATGCGGAAAAAAGTGGAAATTCGGCACTCGAGGCACGCGTGTCGCGCTGGCTGACGCGCTTCGAGCGGCAGAAAGTCGCGGAAAACCGCGGCCGAAAGGTCGGCGTCGGCCGACGGAGAGACATGCCAAGTGGGATCGGAGTCGAAAAAAACGCAGCGGGGCGTCGACCGGCGCCGACGAGAAGCGCGCAAAGTCGGCACCGAAACACGAAGAGAGCACTCGCGGAGAGATTTTCCGCCGATCCGCCACTTCTGTGTGCGGCGCTTCGAGCGCGGTTGCGCGTGCCGTATATAATGCACTGCCTCCCTCCCTACGTCAGTTTCAAAGCTGATAGCAAAGCAAGCAAACGCATCTACCCATCTCAACCATGTCTGACGCCGCCGTCGCCGCACCCGCCGCCGCCAGCCCGGCCAAGTCGCCCAAGACGAAGAAGCCGCGCGCTCCCAAGGGAACCGCCAAGAAGGTGGTGCCCACGCATCCGCCGACCGCGCAGATGGTCAACGCCGCCATCAAGAACTTGAAGGAGAGAGGCGGCAGCTCGCTGCAGGCCATCAAGAAGTACATCGCCACCACGTACAAGATCGACGCCGAGAAGCTCGCTCCCTTCATCCGCAAGTACCTGAAGAAGGCCGTCGTCGACGGACAGCTGGTGCAGACCAAGGGCAAGGGAGCCGCCGGTTCGTTCAAGCTGAGCCAGGCCGTGGCCGCCCCCAAGAAGGAGAAGGTGGTCAAGCCCAAGAAGACCGTCGCGAAGAAGGCCAAGTCTCCCAAGAAGACCAAGACCGCCGCCGCCAAGAAACCCAAGTCGCCGAAGAAGACCGCCGTCAAGGCAGTCGTCGCCGAGAAGAAGCCGGTGGTGAAGGTGGCCGCCGCCAAGAAGCCCAAGTCTCCCAAGAAGGCTGCCAAGCCCAAGGTTGCGGCCAAGCCCAAGACCCCGAAGGCGAAGAAGACCGTCGCCAAGAAGGCTGCCCCCAAGAAGACAGCTGCCAAGAAGGCCGCCCCCAAGAAGTAGACGCACCGCTTACCATCAGATCAACAACACAGCCCTTCACAGGGCTACCCACACTTTTCTCGTTTGAGTTACCAAAGCAATTTACCCAATTTACAACAGAACAAAACCAAGACTACATACAAATATACATACACTAACGCTAGCGATTAACACAAAAATAGTAAAACGTCAAGTTTCACTTCTGGTGATTCAATATGGTACACAGAAACACCATTTGGTCTTTTGCATAACATTTTATTAATGACAAGATGGAAGTGCTGCAGATATACGTCATATTCGTGTATTAACAGAAATATCACGTCGCATACTTTGGTGTCAATGGTTACTGTATTTTCAAAATAGTTTGCACACAAGAAAGTTTTTCATGGGGCATGCCATATTAATTATTCCTAGTTCAGGCTTCAGGCAATCACGCAGAAAGAGATGAACGCGTGTGTGTCACACGATTAAGTATATTATAAGATGGGAGAGCCGGACGCAATCCGGGAGAGGTATGCATTTTCTCGCCACACATACTCACAGTGTGTAGCACTTAAATTGACATATGAATTGATAAATTCCAAATTATTTTATTTAAGCGGATACTCCACCAACATACAACAAAAAGCCGCCACGCACTACATTTTGTACGCATATTTCACTCGATTTTACAACCCACCAGACCATTGATGGAAACTATGCCGAGCCGCCATATATTCGCGTGAAAATGAATATTTTTCAAATGGCAAATAAGACGCACACAGGGAATTCACTTTGAGCTATATACATTTGCGCGGAAAGCTGCCCACATATCTGTTTAAAAAATAGCGCACTTGATGGGTCATCCTTTGAATTTAAATTTGTTTGCGGCGCGCTGGCAGAGTGTGTAAGTTAAAAGTAATACGCTGTCATTTTATGTTGTTGAAAACGACCGCGTTGCACCCTCGATGGCAAGATGAGCCATATTTTCATTTAACACATATATCAAAAGTGAATATCATCGAGCCAATTGAAACCTTAATTGGATCGAAAAATATTGCTCATCTTACAAAAAGCATTTTTGTGATTGTTAGTATAGGGCTTCAGTTCGGCGAGTAGCTAGAAGAAATGGCGCCTTTTGCTAATTTCTCTGGCTACGAGTTTCAGTGAGCTGCTCACTAGTTCTATATTATGCCCTTTTTCTCCATCGATGTAATTTTATCATTATTGACTGCCTTATTTTGACTTGTTTGTGGGTGGACGGTGGACAAAAATAAATTAATTGACTTGAAGAAGCGCGCAACGTCGTGTTCACATGAATACTTCATCAAAATGGGTGTGAATTTTCCGTATGTTTTACACGATCATCCGTGGAGAGATCGCAGTAAGATTGCAACTTGCAACGCATATGGTGGGTGCTCGTTGGCTAAATATTATTTATTATTGCTTAGGTAACTCTTAGAGAGAATTTTAGTGGCCCCGTGAGGGGCCGAAGGTGGTTGTTCCGTTCGGTAGTCGACTTAAGCACGCTCTCCGCGGATGCGGCGGGCGAGCTGGATGTCCTTGGGCATGATGGTGACGCGCTTGGCGTGGATGGCGCACAAGTTGGTGTCCTCGAAGAGACCGACGAGGTAGGCCTCGCTGGCCTCCTGCAGGGCCATGACGGCCGAGCTCTGGAAGCGCAGGTCGGTCTTGAAGTCCTG
>Ga0114940_10000876_pt1 | contig 12101 bp, 9 predicted proteins | sample ColdCreekSource_FD_87195 | JGI IMG/M metagenome (GOLD analysis project Ga0114940, IMG submission 87195) | Groundwater microbial communities from Cold Creek, Nevada to study Microbial Dark Matter (Phase II) - Cold Creek Source | ecosystem: Environmental > Aquatic > Deep subsurface > Groundwater ... | reverse complement strand
CGAGTGGCCTCAAGTTCACCTGGCTCGAAGTCGTGGTGTGTCTCGGGGCGCTGGTAGTCATCTGCGGAGCGCTTTACGGCCGTTCTATGCAGAGAACATCGAGATTAAACGTGTTCACTAGGCGTAAGGAGTTGTTATCTGGGCCGCCTAAAGATTTTCCTGGGCCGAACCTACAACCTACTGAACACAAACCCGACCCAACCAAGCCGTCGTAAGCAAAGAGCGGCAAACGATGCCCACTGAAATACCAGCCCCCAGCCCCGATGCTCCGCCTCCTTTGGCGTTGGCGAATGGCAGCAAGAAGCCGAGCTTTTTCCCTAAACCTGGACAGCTCAAGCCGAACAAGCCAAAATCCATGACGGATCGTCTAGGGTGGGTGCTTGTTATCGCCGCAACGACCCTCGTGGTTATTCTCGCGCTGGCCCTCTTTATGCTGGACTCCATTCAGCTCTATCAACTCGCTGGCCCGGTCGTGCTCGACAAGGAATACGTTTCCCCTACAGATAATTTTTCCATTTGCGGGCCCATAAACTGGCCTAAAGAAGAAGACGTCAGCGGGAATTCTCTGGTCATCAAGGGGCCGAGTGAGAAAGGTCAAGGGCCTGTCGTTTTGGTGAGCTTTGATATTGCGCCAGGGCGGCTGGTCGCCTATGCGGAGGAACACAAAAAGCGCCTGGAACACGAAGATCCGACACTGAAATGGTTGTCTGAAGAGGACACCTGGATTGGCGGCACGCACGTGATCCGGCTTGAATACGAGTGCCAGTACAAGCCCAATGAGGAACAGTCAGCAGTAGGCATTAGGGTCCTGGTGTACCTTTACGACGCCAAGCCTCGTTTTTACCGAGTCATGTGCTACTCCGCAGACACCTGTTGGGAACGGTACAGCCAGAAGCTGGAAGCGTGCGCAGAGACGTTCTTACTAAAGCCGATTCCAGTGCCCAATGTGAACTACTTCACAAAATAGCCCGCGGAGATGGCTCATGTATCTGCGACAACTATTGTGGTGCTTACTGTTGAGCGGATTACTGGGGGCTACGAGCTGCTCGCAACCTGAAGCATCCAAGACCAACGCCAGCGCAGCTAAAGCGGAGGTGGAAGCCGAGCAGCGCAAGAAGGCTGAAGCAGATGCCAAGAAGCGCATCGTGCCGACCGCCGACCCAAAGAAAATCGAGGCGCTCATGCCTGAAGGCCCAGCCGACTACGTACGGACTGCGGTAAAGAGCGAGTTACAGGACGGCCCAGACGGCACGACCGTCAAGGTAGTTGCTACCTACGGAAAAGAAGGGCAGAGCTTTGATCTCGTGACGGTCGATTTCGCAGGTGCTGCGGCAAAGATCAGCCAGGCATACTGGTGGGTGGATCGCAGAGTGGATCAAAAACTGAAGACGGGTTACGAAAAGACCGGCTACGTGCAGCAGGTGTACAAGTCCTACGAGTTTCATGACCAGGAAAAAAACATCTCTAAATTTATGGTCTGCGCCGGCAGCCGCTTCGTGGTTTCGGTGGACGCACAAAATGTCCCGATGGATACGCTCAAAGCTACGGTAGAAAAGATCGACTTTCGCAAACTGGCGGCGCTGAAGTAACACCGGTCAAACCAACCACTCCTGGTCTTCGACATTTTCCGACGGCACCGCAAAGCTCAGGCTCGTTGCACGCGGGAATCGTTCACTGGTTCCGCACTGACTGGCAGCAGCGACGAAAAAGGCCACATCCTTCCCGCGTTCCTCAAACAGAGCATTGAACGGTATCTGTATCTCAACCACCTCGTCCCACGCGACGCGCGCCTCGCCCTTCCAGGGACCTTCGTGAAGAATCTTGAGCGGCGGGCCAGGTTCAATAAGGAGCTGAACGCCTTTCGGTTCGCTGAATACCAGCTTTAGAGTTTTTGCCTCCTGGATTGCCGAGACCGGGGGCGCAGATTTCAACAGGCTGGACTGACTCGCAGGATGCGCTGCGTCGGTTTGGAGCGCCGGTTTGACCTCGTAAAAATCCACGCGTACGCACAAATGGTCTTTGTCGTAACCGAACAGGATCTGCTGCACCAAAGGCGTCTTTGCTGCGGTCATTACGCCGCCTTCCTTTTCAGATAGGTAGCGTCCCGCGCCGATCCATTCAAAATAGCTGGTGGCGCGACCGTCGAGGGTTACGCGTAGCGCTTCGCGCGGTAAGGTGTAGCGCGCTTCTTGGGCAAAAGCCTTAACCGGTTCATCTAGGAAATGCGGTGCAGGCAACTCGAGGAAGCGGTAAATGTTTTTAAGGTGCGTACGGAACAGCGAGTCGAACGCGCCGTCGTTACCGGATGTATGGTCGTCGCCGTACCACCAATACCAGTCCGAGCCTTCGGCGATGTAAAGCTCTTCCCATGCCAGGGCGAGCGCCGGGTCAGCCAGGGTTTCGTCTTTCTTCAATTCAGAAGGCAGTTTCGAGCCACGGCGCTGGGTTTCGCGCACTAAGTCTTCACGGACGCGATAGACATATTCCCATGCCTTGCGGTCCTCGGCATGCCCAACCCAAATATAAAAATCGTGGTTGATCCAGGAGCCTGCGAACAGCCGGTCCAGGCGTTTAGAAGGCGGGCGCGCCTTCAACGCCTCGCTGACACGTGACGGGAACACGCCTTTGCCTTCCGCGAGTCGCGTGTACAAGGCGCGCAGGAACGTGATGCCCTGATCCGGATAATGCTCCCAGCAATTCTCACCGTCGAGTACGACAGAAATGAGCGTCTCGTCACCGGCGGGGTTTTCCCGCGCCGCGCACTGCAAGCGGCCATGGAAATCTTCCGCCGCGCGGTGGCCGTCCCAGCCCTGGTATTGAAACCCAATCAGATCGGAGAGTTCGTGATCACGGAAGACCGCGTTTAGGCCGCACTCCTCTGCGCCAATGCGCCAGCCACGATAAAGCAAGTCGGCACGTTCCAAGCGCCCCATGCTACCGCGCAGACCAATACCCAGACTGGCCGAGAGAATTTCCTCGTCGGTAGCCAACCAACGCAGACCGTGCTGCGCCAACAAGGGTAGAATCTCCGGTGCGACGCTGCCCTCGGATGGCCACAGGCCGGTGGGCGGCTGCCCAAAAATCCGGGTGTGGAACTGCACCGCCTTGGCCACCTGCTGCGCAGCGTCTTCAACCAGCGCAACATGGCCCACCGGTAGCGCGGAGCGCGGCATGGCCTCACGAGCTAGGTTCATGTCGCACAACAGCGGCAAGATGGGGTGATAGAAGGGAGTGGTCGTCAATTCCAATTGTCCGCGATTAACCAATTCGATATGCAGTGGGACGACCTGTGCTAGGACCTCTCGTTGGACGCGCAGAAGTTCCTGCTTGTCCGCTTCAGAAAAGCCACGCGCTTTCTTTGTTAATTCGCGCAACGTCGGCGATTCTTCGAAACTGATGGGGTGAAACCAAGCCAAGTTAAACCAGACTTGAAGATCGAGCAGGTCGCCAGCGCTGAAATCGTCGAGCGCGCTTTGGGCGGAGCGGCGACCGAACCGCCGTAGTTCAAGCAATTCTCCGTAGCGCGGATGGACACGGATCATGCGATCCCACTGCGCCATGAAGAAGTGGTCGAGTATAAAAAGAGCGTCTTTTTCCTGAGCCTCTGCAGCGGGCAGTTCGGTATGGCGCAAGAATGGATCTGTCGCGCCGTGCTCAACATAATCCAGAAGCTGGGCCAGCATCGAAGGAACTAAATTGATTGTGCAACGCATGCCCGGGCACTGTTCGATGAGTTTGGCCATACCGTAGTAATCCTTCACCCCGTGCAGTCGCACCCAAGGCATAGCCAATTCGCCGGTAGCCAAGTCCTTGTAATAAGGCTGGTGCTGGTGCCAAAGAATGGCAACGGGGACACTCACTCAATGCCTCCTTCTCGTACGCGCACTCTATGTATACTAGGCGTTCAGCGCTGTCCGGAGATAAAGGGCGGCGCAAGACCAACATGTGACGTGGAGCAGATAACTGCGCCCAATATGAATTGGGGGGCATTCAAAAAAGTGGCAGTGGAAAATGCGGCGATTCAACGTTGCGAACCCCCATCGAGAATCCTCAGGGTGCTCGTAGTGGCCGTCCCTACTTCGCGCTGAGACTTACTACGCTTTACGTTTTATGCGCGCCTGCTTATAGACTGCGCCCTTTTAAGCCGAGCGTTTCTTCTAACCCGCACATCAAATTTAAATTCTGCAGAGCCTGCCCTGCGGCACCTTTGACCAAATTATCCAGCGCGCTGGTTACCACTAACATGCCGGTGCGTTCCACAAATTGCGCCGAGAGATCGCAGTAATTGCTGCGGACTACATTGGACAGCGCCACATCGCCCACTCCATCCAGCACCCGGACGAACGGCGCGCGCTCTCGTGAATAAAACTCCCGCAACAGATGCAGTGCCTGCGAGGTATCAAGTCCGGTGCCTGGTTTGGGTCTGGCGAAGACGGTGGTCAGGATGCCGCGGTCGAGCGGGGCCAAATGCGGCACGAAGGTGACCTTCACGGGACGACCGCCAGCCGCTCGCGTCAAACCCATCTCGATCTCTGGAGTGTGCTTGTGCGTGCCCACACCGTAGGCGCGCAGATTTTCGTCGATGTCCACGAAGAGATTGGACTGCTTCGCTTGGAACTGCCGCCCGGCACCGGAAAGCCCTGAGAAACTGTCCACGACCATGCCGTCATCTTCCAGCAGGTCCGCCGAGACAAAAGGTGCCAGCGCTAAGACTGCCGAGGTCGCGTAGCAACCTGGATTCCCGACCAGCCGCGCTTTTTTGATCTCGTTTTTGAACAATTCTGGCAGACCATAGACGGACTCGGCAAGCAACTCCTTGCAGGCGTGCGGTTCCTTGTACCATTCTTCGTACACGCCCGCATCTCGGAAGCGGAACTCGCCCCCGATGTCGATCACTTTCACGCCCACACGAAGCAGTTCCGGCACGACGGCAAACGACTCCGTGCCTTTCTTGGCAGTGAACACCACGTCGCTATGCTTGGCAATTTCTTCAGGACTGGCCGCGATGGTGTCCATGTCACATTCATTGCGCAGAGAAGGGAGAATCTCACCAATGGGCCTGCCCGCAGCACGGTCAGAAACCAAAAGCGCAAGTCTGCATTGCGGATGGCCGAGCACAGCGCGAATAAGGCTTTCGCCCACCAGCCCCGTGGCACCCACGATCGAAACGCGTAGCATACAATCCCCCTGTGACCATCAATACAGGATGAATAACTTGAGCAACGTAAAGCGCAAGGTATGACAGCGCGTTACCGCTCAAAAATGCCATTTAAGAATAAGAATGGATGTGGTTTTACTTTTTACGAGCTATGCGTTTTTTGCGCTTCGTTGGCTTAGCCTCTGTGACGGAATCCTGCACGGCCTCTTTTTTGATATCCGGCACGTTCCACTCCAGCTTCGGCGCGTCTCCCCATAGAGATTCGAGGCCATAGTATTTGCGCATTTCGGGAGAGAAGACGTGTAGGACGGCATCCACGTAGTCCAACAGCATCCATTGGCTGTCGTTACCGCCTTCCGCACCCAAGGGTAGAATGCCTTGTTCCTTAAGGCTTTTTTCGATGCCGAAGGCGATGGCTTGGATTTGCAGACGCGAATGCGCCGTAGCAACGACAAAGTAATCGGCTACGTCCGAAATACCGCGTAGGTCATAGACCACGATATCTCCGCCTTTTTTTTCATCCGCCAGTCGGGCGGCATGGAAGGCGATTTCGAGGCCAGTCATTGAACTCCCTAACATTTTTCACCACGGAGGGCACTGCCGCCACAGAGAGGCGTTCCCATTCCATTTTTCATCCAGGTCGTTCTTGGAAAGCTCTGAAGTAAATGCTACGCCATTTGCTCAGGCTCTTTCTTGGACTGCCAGATCGCCCATCCAATCAGGGTGACCGTGACCAGGATGGCGACCAACCGCACGGTGCTGTTGCCGCCGTCGGTGGGCAGCTTGTTGATGGCGTCGGGGTAGTCGACCGCAGCCTCGTTAACCACGGCCACCACTTGCGGGTCGTAGGCCAGCATCAGCGGCACACCCAATACTGCGACCATGTTCATGACTTTCAAAAGCGGGTTGATGGCCGGGCCGGCGGTGTCCTTAAGCGGGTCGCCTACGGTGTCGCCTGTGACGGAAGCCTTATGTTTCTCAGATCCCTTACCGGTGTTCTTTTCAAGGTCGCGCGGCTCATCTTCAACCATCTTCTTGGCGTTGTCCCAAGCGCCACCGGCGTTGCACATAAAGCTGGACAGCAACTGCCCTGAGACAATCGAGCCGGCAAGGAATCCAGCCAAGCCAATCGGACCAAAGAAATAGCCCACGAGTATCGGCGCGAAGATGCCCAGCACAGCCGGCCCGATCAATTCCTTTTGTGCGGATCCCGTGCAGATATCCACTACTCGCGCATAATCCGGCTTCTTGGTCCCAGCCCAGATTTCCTTGTCACGGAACTGCACGCGACATTCCTTCACGATCAGAAAGGCTGCGCGCCCCACGGCGCGGATCAACATGGACGAAAATAGGAACGGCACCGCGCCGCCAATCAACATGCCGATTAGCAGCTTAGGCGATGAAACCGTCAGCAGGCCGGCCACGTTGTTGAAAACATCAATAGGCAGCGGCTTCTCCTCGCCGCCGCCGCCTGAGCCAATCACGGTGATGAACGAGGCGTACAGAGACACCGCCGCGATGACCGCCGAACCAATTGCGACGCCTTTGGTGACGGCCTTGGTCGTGTTGCCTACTGCGTCAAGGTCCGACAATATCTGGCGCGATTCCTTCAAATGCGCTTTGTCTCTGATGAGCTTGCCGTCCACCTCGAAGCCCATTTCGGCGATACCGTTGGCGTTGTCCGCGATGGGGCCGAACACGTCCATCGACACCGTGTTGCCGGTCAGCGTCAACATACCGATGCCGCACATGGCTACGCCATAGGCAATGAAGATCGGGTTCACCGCAGTCATGGTGGATGTGTAGATCATCACCGAAGAGAAGATGGCGGCGCAGAGAATCAAACCGGTCCACACAGCGGACTCATATCCAACGGCGAAGCCCTCGATGATGGCCGTGCCGTGGCCGGTTTCGCAGGCGCGCTTAATGCCGCGAACCGGACTGAACTCGGTGCCGGTGAATATCTCCGTTACCTTGTTGAGCGCCACACAAAGGATGATGCCGACCATGCACGTCCAAGCCGGGCGCATGTCCAGGCCCAGGACGCCAAAATTACACCAATAGGGCAGCACATTGACGTTCGCGAGCACTTCAGCGGATGCATTGTTGGCATCGAAGTGAAGGTAAAAGGCGCCCAGGACGATAAAGCCCAGGACAGACAACGCCGAGCCGATGTAGAAGCCCTTGTTGATCTGCCTCATGGCCTCGCCGACATTGCCCTTGTCGCCGGCCTTGACGGTGTAGGTCGAAATGATCGAACCGATGACGCCTATGGCGCGCACCAGGATGGGGAAGATGACACCCTTGTGCCCGAAGCTCGCCCAGCCCAGGATCATCGCCGCGACGATGGTTACCTCGTAGGACTCGAAGATGTCCGCAGCCATGCCTGCGCAGTCGCCGACGTTATCGCCCACGTTGTCGGCGATGGTCGCGGCGTTACGCGGGTCGTCTTCAGGGATGTCCTTCTCGATCTTGCCAACTAGGTCAGCTCCCACGTCGGCAGCTTTAGTGTAGATGCCGCCACCCACGCGCATGAACAGTGCCAGTAAGGTGCCGCCGAACCCAAAGCCCAGCAGCGCTTCGTAAGCGTGCTCGCCATAGGTCATGAAAATCACCGTGCCACCTAGAAGACCCAGACCGTCGGTCAACATGCCGGTGATGGTGCCTGAGCGATAGCCAAACATCAGCGCCTTACCGAAGCCCACCGGCGCAGCAGCGGCCACGCGCAGGTTGCCGATCGTCGCCATACGCATCCCGACGAAACCCACGGTGGCAGAAAAGATGGCCCCCATAAGGAACGCGAAAGCACGACCAAAGGCGTAATGGCTTGCGTTGGGCGCACCTGACATTGACTTGCTGAGGTAAAGCACCACGACCAAGATGACAATCAAGTACGCCACGACTTTCAACTGCCTGGCCAAGTAGGCATTCGCCCCTTCGCGCACTGCCGCCGCGATATCCTGCATCTTTTTCGTGCCCTGGTCGGCATTGACCACCTGTTGAACCAGCGCCAGCGCGTATAGCAGCGCCATGATGGATACCCCAAGCGAGGCCCACAGCGCGACGCGTTCGCCTGAAGAGAACTTGTCGTCGGTCATGAAGGCGAAGTATTGGAAGCTTTCCCCACTCGCCGGAGCACTCACGCCGGTCGCAGAAGCCACGCATGCTGCTGCGATTACGATTAAGGTGCTAAGGATGACAGGCTTTCGAAGTAGGCGGAGCAGCAACCAATGTTTCTTCTTAACTGATGTTTTCATGGTCCTTCGTCACCTTCCCTGAATGCTTTAGTTATTCGGAAAAAGACCAGCGACGAGACGCTTCTCGCAGTCCGAAGTAAACTTATCGGAGCGAGATACATGCTCGAAAACGAACCTTAGTTCAAGTAAATTTAAGAACTTTCTTTTAGCATAACCTAAAGCCGCACATGCATGCACCTTGCGGGGCTATAGAAGCGGTACTGAGTGTCCTACTTATCCTACAAATCGTATGGTTATTATACCTTTTCCCTTTCTCTGTTCTTGTCGGAACTGCGCCACCTGCGGCGCTTGCGATCACTGGGTTTCTCAAAATATGCCGTCTTCTTCATCTCCTTGGTCAGGCCTTCCTTCTCACACTGCTTCTTGAACCGGCGCAACGTCTTGTCCAGCGATTCACCGGCACGGGCTTCGACACGAATCATGCGGCTTCCCTGCTCTCTTGGCTTTAGGCCACACGCACCGTAGCGCTCTCAAGAACGCTTCATTTCAATGCGTGAAAACCTAGGCATGTTAGCGCGTCCAAAGTGGGGTTCAAGTAACAGTCATCGCTGACAAAAATGAAAATGGAAGCGACAGCCTTTTGTTTCGTCCATTGAAAACCCTGGGTAGCACCACACATTTAAAACATAAGCTAAAACATAAGCGTGCGATGTTGCCCTTCAGACGAAGGCGTCAATGCTCTTCACAGATTGAGATGCGGCCCGTATAATCCCTCCTCGTCGGTCGATTCGTCCCATCTTATCTCGGGGTTTAAGGAGACCATCATGCGCGTGAAGCACACATCATGTTCGGTACCAGGAATCCGGCTCGGTTGGGCACTCCTGCTTGCCCCAGCGCTCTGTTGGGCAGTGGAACATGGATCGGAAGACCCTGAGCGCCAGTTGGCCAAGGCCATTCAAACCAACGACCCCGTGCTGCTAAAGAAAGCGGTCGCAAGCCTGAAGCAAGGCACTGAGGCCGCGAGCAAGGTAGAACCTATCGTCCTACGAGCTGAACGTACGGCTGCCATGGGACTACTCGAGAACCAGCGGCTGCGCATCAACCTGGAAGTGATGGGCCTTGCGGCGCGCTTCTGCCTTGGCGACACCAAGTCGCTGGAGACCCTGGACGCCTACGCCAAGGCCAAGATCGCACCCTTGCCGCCTATGCCGCAAGGCACCCAGGGCATGCTGCCTGGGAACGTAAAACCAAATCCAGCGGCACTGGAGTACCAGAAACAAGCCCAAGCGCGCAACGAGGCAAGTGGGTTCAAGTTTGCCGCCTTGCGTGTGCTGAGCGGACTGCAAGTGCCCGGTACGGTCGAACTGATCATGCAGGAATTAAAAAGTGCCGAGGACAACTTCGCCTCAGAAATTAATAATCTTGTTCGATCTGTGCTGTTAAGTGCTCCGGAAAGCGGATGGAAGGAACTTATACAGTTTGTTACCAGCGAAGGTCCCTTCGGGGTCCGCGTAAGCGTGTTTCAGCAATTACTGGGTCTGGCCAACCCGAACGCATTTACGGTTATGCAAGCCGCTAAACCTGATCCGGAAACGCCTTTGGCGGAGTACCTTCCAAAAGACGCAAATCAACAAATCGAAAAAGCCTTGGTTATGCTGGTCCGAACCTACCGTGCGCCGAAAGAACTCCCACCAATGCACATGGGTGGACCGGAGGACGCACTGCTATTTTTGCTCCAGAGAGTCGGGAGTGGAGACGACCTGATCGCGGCGCTTAACGAGCTGAAAGGTAAATTGAATGGCCCTCAGGCTGAAATCCTAAAGCAGAAGATTGATACCATTATAAAACTTAAGCAAACAGGCAAGACACAAGTACCCACTGTGCCGCCGGATCCGAAATTTTAGCGGCGCCCCTTCTTCGCTTTCCAAGTCACGCCTTGCGCGCCGCGCCTTAACAAAACAGCTGGTCCTCTTTACTGCGCTCCAGTCGCAGGCGGAGAGCTGTTCCTACCGCTCGCCGGACTTCGGGCTGCTGACCCACAGTGGCCACCCACTACATCTAGTTCGCCAAGCCAAACAAGCGCCGCGCATTCTCCGTAGTAAGCCGCGCGATGTCTTCGACACTTACGCCGCGCACTTCAGCCAGTCGGCGTGCCGTCTCGGCCACGTAAGCCGGCTCGTTGCGCTGTCCGCGCCAAGGCTGTGGTGGAAGGTACGGCGCATCGGTTTCCAAAAGTAGTTTCTCGGCTGGAGTCGCTTTTGCGGCGTCACGTACTTCCTGCGCCTTGGCGTAAGTCAAAATCCCCCCGAAGCCAAAGTAGAGTCCTAGACCAGCGGCCTCGCGCATCAATTCGGAGGTGGCACTGAAGCAGTGCCACACACCGCGCAACGGGTTCGACAGTTTGGCCTGTTGCGCGGCGAGCATGTCTAGCATTTCGCGCTCGGCCTTGCGGCAATGCAGGATGAAGGGCAGGTGCAGTTCGGCGGCCAAGTCAAGCTGTGCTTGAAAAGCGCGACGCTGGATATCGGGCGCGCAATGCTCGCGAAAGAAGTCCAGTCCAGTCTCGCCTACTGCTGCCGTCTTGTCGGGATGTTTAGCGAATAACTCCTTGAGTGTCTGGAATGCGTCACGGGTAAACAACTGCGCAGAATTGGGGTGGATGCCCAAAGCGACACGAAGCTGCGGACGCCCTTCGCTCAAGTCCAGGTAGCGGTGCCAGCACGTCGGGTCGGTGGCAACCGTGACCATTTGCACCACGCCAGCCTGAGCTGCGCGCTGCAACACCGCGTCGCGGTCGTGGTCAAAGTCTGGATAACTGACGTGGCAATGCGTGTCGATCAGATCCATGTAGCAAGTACCCTTCCCCGAGACGCTGAATCCTGCCGCGCTCACCCCAAACTGGAATATGTACTGAACGGGAAACACGACTTATCCTAAGAGCCAGTCAGGATGTCGTCAGCGATTTTGAAATTCAGGTAGCCTCACGAAAGTTTTTGGGAACACTTGCGTACCGCTCATTTGCCACTTTGGCCTTCCCCACGAACGGTTACCGCACATTTACGGATATACACCCGACCGAAACTCCGCCACTGCACGGCCTTTGCAGTAGTTCCTCGTTCGCATTATAAGCAACGACTCTTGCGGTACTCGTTGTATGTGAGGAACCTCATGCGCGAACCGTTTTCCGCCTACGGCAAATTGGGCGTCGTCCATTTCATGCTCTACCCCGGAGCGCTGAAAGGCGAGATGCCCGGCGAACAGCTTATCGACTCCTTTGAAAAGCTTGCTGCCAACAGCAGTCTTGAGGCTGTCGAGATCACCTGGATCAAAGATACTGTGGTGCGTGCGCGTGCCCGCGATGTGCTCACCCAGGCGCGGTTGTCGCTGGCCTTCGGCTGTCAGCCGATTTTGCTCAGCCAGAAACTTTCGCTGAATTCCAGTGACGAGGGCCTGAAGCGGCGATCCATCGAAGAAGTCAAAAAATGTCTCGTCGAGGCGGAGCAGATGGGGGCGGGGGGCATCGGCATCCTGGCAGGCCCTGACGAAGGACCGGCGCAGCGCGTGGCGCAAACCGACGGCTTCGTGCGTTCTGCGGTGGAAATCTGTAAGGAAGCGAAGTCGCGCGGACTGTACGTTCACTTGGAACAGTTTGACCGGCAGCCGTGGGGCAAGAACTCTTTGCTCGGCCCCATCGAAGAATGCGTCGCCGCAACCCGGCGTATCCGCTGCGAGGTGGACAACTTCGG
>Ga0114940_10000875_pt1 | contig 12104 bp, 14 predicted proteins | sample ColdCreekSource_FD_87195 | JGI IMG/M metagenome (GOLD analysis project Ga0114940, IMG submission 87195) | Groundwater microbial communities from Cold Creek, Nevada to study Microbial Dark Matter (Phase II) - Cold Creek Source | ecosystem: Environmental > Aquatic > Deep subsurface > Groundwater ... | reverse complement strand
TCGATCAGCTCGGTTCGGCTGACCACCTTGCCCTTGTGATGCATGAGGTAGGAGAGGAGTTTATATTCCTGCGCGGTGAGCTTCACCGGCTCGCCGTTGAGCGTCACCTTACCCGAGCGCGTGTCGAGGCGGACGTCGCCCGCGGTCAGCTCCGACGAAGCGTTGCCCGACGCGCGACGGATCAGCGCGCGCAGCCGCGCGATCAGCTCCTCGGTCTGGAACGGCTTGGCGAGGTAATCGTCGGCGCCGGCATCGAGGCCCGCGACCTTGTCCGACCAGCTGTCGCGCGCGGTCAGCACCAGCACCGGGAACTTGCGGCCTTCCTTGCGCCACATCCCCAGCACGGTCAGCCCGTCAATCTCCGGCAGGCCGAGGTCGAGGATCACCGCGTCATATTCCTCGGTTGAGCCCATGAAGTGCCCGTCCTCGCCGTCGACCGAGAGATCGACCGCGTAGCCAGTTTGTTCGAGCGTCGACTTAAGCTGCTTGCCGAGTGTTGGTTCGTCCTCGACGATCAGAATGCGCATCGCGGAAATCCCCTGAATCTGGTGGTGCCAAAGCTGGTGCCGATGTTGGTGCCGAAACTGGTGGTTATCATGCCGCTGAAATGGCGCTTGCGGCGGGTAGCGTCAAGCGCAGCACCCTAACGCCGCTGGCGCATGATCTCACCCGAGCGGGCATCGACATCGACGAACACGACGCGGCCGTCGCGGATGAACTTAAGCCGATAGGCCATCGCCACCGGATCGTACTCCGGCCCGAGGTATTGCATCCCGGGCATCATCGGCAGGACCTTCTGTTCGATGTCTCGCAATGGCCGGACCGATCCGGCGCGCAATTCACGTCGCACCTGGCCCTGGGCATCGCCAGGGTCGGCCAACGCAGGGGTGCCAATCACCGGGAGGGTGACAAGCGCTGCAGCAGCAAGGGCGATGATCGAACGCATGGTGGCGCTTTGCCTAAGCACGCAGCGTTGAACAAGGTGTGAATAGTGCAAGCCCGGTCCGTTCAGGTTGGGCTTGTATCAGCTTTGCCGCAGTCGCGCGATATAACGCTCGCGGATCGCGTTGGTGATCGCACCGGGGCGACCATTGCCGATCGCCCGGCCGTCAACCTCAACCACCGGCCACACCAGCGATCCGGCGCCGGACAGGAACGCCTCTTGCGATGCGAATAGTTCGTCTGGCGCAAACGGGCGTTCCTCAACCGCCAGCCCGAGTTCGTGCGCAATCTCAAGCACGCTGATCCGCGTTACCCCCGGCAGCACACCGTGATCGACCGGGTGGGAGATCAATACCCCTCGAGCGTCGAAGATATGGGCGTTGGAGCTGGTCGCTTCGGTGATGACTCCGTTCTCGACCAGCCAGGCATCATCGACCCCGGCAGCGCGCGCTTCTTCCTTCATCAGCACGGCATAGAGCAATTGTGTTGTCTTGGCCGAGCGGACCTGCCAGCGCTGGTCGGGCCGCAACACGATCCGCTGACCGCGCGTCGCGACGGGATTGTCGATCAAGGCGTCGGCTTGCGTAAAGGCAAAGCGGGTCGCTGGCACTGGCGGCTGCGGGCACGGAAACACCCGGTCTTCGGGCGCGCCACCGGTCAATTGCAGATAGACCCGGCCTTCGGTCAAGCCGTTGCGATCGATCAGTTCGGCCAGCACCGCAGGCCAGTCGGTCCGGTCCTCGATCAGCGCCATCGCCTTCGAACGTTCGAGACGCGCAGCGTGGTGGGGCCAATTGCGGAACTTGCCGTCAATCACCGGGGAGACCTCGTAGACTCCCTGCCCGAAGTTGAGTCCGCGATCGAAAATCGAGACTTTCGCCTCGGCTTCGGGGAGGAATTCGCCGTTGAGCCAGACTGTTCGCATCTGCATCGTCTTGACCGCGCGGTGCGCCTTGTCAACGCAGCTGTGCACCCGTAAGCGCGCCTCACCATGGCCGCTGCACCGATCCTTTCCTGGGAAGAACTGAGCCTGCAGCAAGGCTCAGGCTGGCTGTTCCGCGCGCTCGATCTCGCCATCGCCCCGCGCGACCGCCTGGCGCTGATCGGCCGCAATGGCGCGGGCAAGACGACGCTGCTGCGGCTGATCGGGGGCGAAATCGAGGCTGACAAGGGCAAGCGCTCGATCCAGCCTGGCACTCGGGTTGTCATGCTTGAGCAGGACCCGTTCTTCACCGGGTTCGGTACGCTGATGGACTTCGCGCTGCATGAGCCTGACGCACCGCAGCGCCACGATGTCGAAGCAATTGCCGACCAGCTTGGGATCGACATGAGCCGGCCTGCTGACAGCGCCAGTGGCGGGGAGCGTCGCCGTGCCGCGCTTGCCCGCGCACTGGCATCGGAGCCCGACCTGCTGCTGCTGGACGAGCCGACCAACCACCTTGATCTTGCGGCGATCGATTGGCTGGAAGACTGGCTCTCACGCTACAAGGGCGCGTTTGTGGCGATCAGCCATGACCGGACTTTTCTCGAGCGGCTGACCAAGGCCACATTGTGGCTCGATCGCGGCGCGCTGCGGCGCAAGGAGATCGGCTTCGGCGGCTATGAAGCCTGGATGGAAACGATCTACGCCGAGGAAGCCCGCGCCGCTGACAAGCTTGACGCCAAGCTCAAGATCGAGGCGCATTGGCTGGAACGCGGGGTTACCGCGCGGCGCAAGCGCAACCAGGGGCGGCTCGAGAAGCTATGGGAAATGCGCGCCGCGCGCGCCGCGATGCTGAACCCGCAAGGCGCCGCGAAAATGCAGCTCGCCGTCGATGACGTGAAAACCAAGGCGGTGATCGTCGCGGATAAGGTCACTAAGAAGTTCGGTGAGCGAACGATCATCAAGGACTTCAGTCTGCGGATCACGCGCGGCGACCGGATCGGTCTTGTCGGCGCGAACGGTTCGGGGAAGACAACGCTTCTGCGCCTGCTGACCGGCGAGCTTGAGCCGGACAGCGGCACTGTCACTCTCGCAAAGACGCTCGACGGAGTCGTGATCGACCAGCAGCGCAGCTTGCTCAGCCCGGAAAAGCGCGTGCGTGACGTGCTGGCCGAAGGCGGCGACTGGATCGACGTGCGTGGGGTACGCAAGCACATCCAGGGCTACCTCAAGGACTTCCTGTTCGATCCCGGCCTTGTCGATGCGCGGATCGGCACGCTCTCGGGCGGTGAACGTTCGCGGTTGCTACTGGCCCGCGAATTCGCGCGCAAATCGAATCTGCTGGTACTCGACGAGCCGACCAACGACCTCGATTTGGAAACGCTCGACCTGCTGCAGGAAGTGATCGCCGACTACGACGGCACCGTGCTGATCGTCAGCCACGACCGTGACTTCCTCGACCGGACGGTAACTATGACACTGGGCCTCGATGGCTCCGGCAAAGTTGACGTCGTCGCTGGCGGCTATGCCGACTGGGAGAAGCAGCGGCAGAAACGCTTCGCCGCGGCCAAGGAAGCAAAGCCTGCGGTGGAGGTTTCCCCGCCGCCTGCGCCGCCCCCGCCCAAAAAGGGCAAGCTCTCCTACAAGGACCAGCGCGACTACGAACTGCTCCCGGCCCGGATCGAGGAACTGCTGGCGCAGATCGCGCGCGATGAGGATGCGCTTCATGATCCAGCGCTTTATGGCAGCAACCTCGCAAAGTTCGAGGCGTTGACCAAAGCTGTCGCCGCCGCGCTCGCGGAGAAGCACGCTGCCGAAGAACGCTGGCTGGAGCTGGCCGAACTGATTGAGGGCTGAAAGGTCGCAATGTCGATCAATCCGGAACAGCAGGTTCCGGCAAGCAAACATCACGAACCGTCATTAAGCCAGCAAACCCCACGCGAATAGGATCGCTGCCAGTGCTCCGAGTACACTCCTGACGCTGTGCAAGGTTCCCCACCGCTGCAACAGTACACGGCACTGTGCCCCGGCGTCGGCGGGCTCGATGGTCTTCAAACGACGATTTACCGACATGATCACCAGCAACGTGAACGGCCAGTTCGCAAACAGGATGATACTTCCGGCCAGCCAGCGCCAGTCAGCCGAATAATACCAAGAGACCGCTCCGAAAAGCGCACCCAGGATTGCCAAGCTGCCTTGTGCCGGCAAAGCGCGATCGTAGCTGGGCTTCCACTGGGCCAGCGCCGAAGCATCGTCGAGTGTCAGGCGGGCAGGATGCTCGACGAACGTGATGTAAAGCGCCACACCTGCGAAGAGCGTCGTGGCAATCAGGGCCAAGATCGCAATATTGTGCATGATCGTCTCCAAAGTGCAATTGAGGAGACTTTCGAAAACGTGCCCGAACGCCTCCCCGAACATGTTCAGGTCAACGCCGTGGCCGGGAAGAACCCGCCTAAGCGGGCGCAGGAGCTACCGACCTGCCACTCTATTTTCGACGAAAATCGAATAGCAGGCACTCAAGAATGTTGCAACCGATGCCAGTAAATCCAGACCTGCGGTCGTTCCGCTTTCGCGCGTCGAGATTCGTCTCAATTCACTCGAACCGATAAAAATCCGCCACCCGATCCAGCGCCAATTTGAGCACGAGCTTGCCGCTCCGCACTGGCCAGGCGAGCGCCCTTTCCGCATCGGGTACGGCCTCGCCCGCGCATACGACGCGCCACAGCACGTCCGACAGGCCCGGCCCCGCTGCACCGATCGCGCCGTCGAAGCGAGCTTTTGCCGCAATCTGCCGCTCAGTCGCGTTGAGACCGCGATCCGCCGTTCCCGCGATCCGCACCGCGTCCCAGCGCATGGTGACGCCAGACGAAAGCTGCGCGCGTTCCCAATCGGCGCGCAGCTGCTCGCCTGCAGCGAGCTGCCTATCGGTCAGATGTCCGCGGGCATGGAGCCAGGTCAGCGGACTCTCCGCGAGGTTGACGGTCACACTGCGCCGCCCGCGCCGCGCGGGTTCGCGGCCGGGTCCTTCGCTTGAAAGTTCGCGTTCAACCAGTTCGCGGCGCATCGGCAATCCCTTTCATTAGCGGCGAATCGGGATTGCCAGAAGCGTATGTTTGTAGGAAAGGTAGAAAACCAATTTGGTTACAGGACAAGAGCCATGATCAACCGTATCCGTGATATCCGCCGCGAAAAGGGCCTGACCCTGGCGGACGTCGCCGCGCGCTGCGCGCCGCCCACAACCGCGCAGACGATCGGGCGTCTCGAGACCGGGATGCGCCAGCTCTCGCTGACCTGGATGAACAAGATCGCCGCCGCCTTGCAAGTTGAGCCCGAACTGCTGGTGCGCGGTGTGGAGGCGGTAGTGCCGCAATATGTGGCACGGTTTTCTGAAAGTGGCGCGGAAGCGCTAACCGTCCCGCGCGATGCAATTCTGCCCACGACGCTGGGCGGCGATGGCTTGCTTGTCGCGCTGGAGATCGAAGCGAGCGCGGGCGATTATCGCGCAGGAGATCAGGTCTGGCTACGCCAGCACGGCGTGGAGGATTACGCGCGGCTGCTCAACCGCGATGTCCTCGCCCCGCGCGCTGGCGGACGCTTCGCCTTTGGGCGGATGATCGACCGGGCTGGCAGCCGCATCGCGATACTGCCGCCCGGCGCGGGCAGCAAGCAAGTGGTGGTCGACAATCCGGCCTGGATTGCCGTCACGGAAATGCTGGTGCGCAAGCTGTGAGCCGGCCGCTGCGGGTCCTCAGCATCACGACCCTGTTTCCCCGACCCGACAAGCCCGGTTTCGGAGGCTTTGTGGCGCGGCAGTTTGCGGCATTGGTGGAGCGCGGCGATGCTGACCTGACAGTGATCAGTCCAATCGCTCGGCCGCTGATAGCGAGCAAGCCGAGTATCGATACTTCGCGCGGCTACCCGGTCCATTATCTGCCCTTCGCGACGGTGCCGAAACTTGGCGCGCGCTGGAACCCGGCGCTGATCGCGCGGGCGGCCCTGCCGCTGGTCTGCAGGCTCCACGCCGAACAGCCCTTCGACCTGATCGACGCCCAGTTCTTTTATCCTGACGGCCCCGCCGCTGCGCGGATCGCCAAGGAAATCGGCTTGCCGCTGTCGATCAAGGCGCGCGGATCGGACATCCACTACTGGGGAACGCAGGATTATGCGCTGCGACAAATGCTCAGGGCGGCGGAGCAGGCAAGTGAATTACTGGCAGTCTCGGAGGCGCTCAAGGCCGACATGGTTGGGCTGGGGATGGCAGCGGAAAGAATTGCGGTTCATTACACGGGGCTCGATCACACCAAATTCTGGCCGCGCCCCAGTGCGCGAGAGGTGCTGGAGCCACCTGTCCCGTTCAGCGCCCCGCTCCTGGTCAGCATTGGCAACCTGATCCCGCTAAAGGGACATGCCTTGGCGATCGAGGCGTTGAGCGGCATCCCCGCTGCCCACCTGCTCATCGCCGGCGATGGACCGGAACAGGCCGCCTTGTCGCAGCTTGCAGCTCGGCTTGGACTGGCCGATCGCGTCCACCTGCTCGGGTCGATGTCTAACGACATGGTGCCACTGTTGCTCGCCGCGGCCGACGCATTCGTCCTACCGTCCGAGCGCGAAGGGCTGGCCAATGTCTGGATCGAGGCGCTCGCCTGCGGCACGCCTTTGGTGATCACCAACGTCGGCGGGGCGCGGGAAGTGGTCGGCGACCCAAGTGCCGGTAGGCTGGTCGAACGCAGCCCCCGGGCCATCGCCAATGCGGTTTGCGATCTACTCGCCGACCCGCCTGCGCGGGCAGACGTTGCCCGCCACGCCGCACGGTTCAGCTGGGAGGCCAACGCCGCCCAGCTCGCCGCGCACTACCAGCGAATTGCGAAAGCTTAGGCCCCACCCTCACGCGCCAGCTTTTCCTGCCGATCGAGCTCGCTCTCGGTCGGCACAAAGCTCGCCGCATTGACCTTGAGCCAGATCAGGATCGGCGCGGCCATATAGACCGAGCTGTAGGTCCCGACGAAGATGCCCAGCGTGATCGCTGCGGTGAACCCGAAGATCACGTTCGGCCCAAGCAGCAGCAGCGCCAGGAGCGTGATCAACACCGATAACGAGGTGACGATGGTCCGGCTAAGCGTCTCGTTGACCGAGAGGTTGAGCAGTTCCGGCATCGGCATCCGCCGGTACTTCTTCATATTCTCGCGGATTCGGTCATAGACCACGATCGTATCGTTGAGAGAATAGCCGATCAGCGTGAGCAGCGCCGCGACGATATTGAGGTCGAACTCCATCTGGGTCAGCGCGAACAGGCCCAGCGTCAGCGTCACGTCGTGCAGCAGCGCAAACAGCGCACCGACCCCGAACTGCCACTCAAACCGGACCCAGATATAGATCGAGATCGCTATCACTGCCGCGATCAGCGCCTGCATCCCGGTCTTGAACAACTCGCCAGAGACCTTGCCGGAGACTGTATCATTGCCATCGATCCGGACATCGGGATGCCCTGCCTTGACCGCCGCAATGATCTTGTTGGACATCGTGTTGGCGAGGCCCGGATCATCGTCCGACCCTTCGGGCAACTTCATCCGGATCGAAACTTCGTTCGGCTTGCCGAACTGCTGGATGATCGGCTCACCATAGCCGAGATTGCCGACCGTCTCGCGCAGCACCGCAACCGGCGCCTCGGCGCTCTGGACGAAAGTCACGCGGATCATCTGTCCGCCGACAAAATCGACGCCAAGGTTGAGGCCTTTGGTCAACACCAGACCGACCGAAGCCGCCATCAGCAGCAGGCTGATCACGTAGAACGGCACCCGCCAGCGCAGGAAGTTGATGTTGGTGTTGTCAGGAACGAGCTTGAGAAGTTTCATCGGTCCGCTTCCTTACATCACCAGATCGGTCGGCCGCGCTTTGCGCAGCCAGCCAGAGACCCACATCCGGGTCAGGGTCACGGCGGTAAACACTGAGGTGACGATGCCGATCATCAACACGATCGCGAATCCGCGGATCGGGCCAGAGCCGAACAGGAACATCAGCACTGCCGCGATCACGTTGGTGATGTTGGCGTCAAAGATCGCCCGGCTGGCTTCCTTGTAACCCACTTCAACCGCCTGGACGACGCGCCTGCCGCGCGCGCGTTCTTCGCGGATGCGCTCGTTGATCAGCACGTTGGCATCCACTGCCGCACCGATTGTCAGCACGAACCCGGCGATACCCGGCAAAGTCAGCGTGGTATTGGCCACCGCCATGATCCCTAGGATCATCAGCGTGTTGAGGATCAGCGCGGTGCAGGTGTAGACCCCGAAGCGGCCGTAAGTGATCAGCATGAAGGCCATCAGCGCGATCGTGCCGACCATGAACGCGATCGCGCCCTTGCGGATCGAGTCCGCGCCAAGGTCGGGACCGACCGTGCGTTCTTCCACCACTTTCAAGTCGACAGGCAGCGCGCCGGAGCGCAGCGAAATGGCCAGCTCGTTCGCCGATTCTACCGTGAAGGAGCCAGAAATTTGCGCCTGTCCGCCCAGGATCGGCTCATTGATGTTTGGTGCTGACAACACCTTGCCGTCGAGGATGATTGCAAACGGCTTGTTGACGTTCTCTGTCGTCAGCTTGGCGAACTTGGCTCCGCCCTGCTGGTCGAACTGGATCGAGACGACAGCCTCGTTGGTCTGCTGGTCGTTGGTCTGGATCGCGTTGGTCAGGCTATCGCCTTTGATCCCGCCGAGCCGGCGCACAGCGAGCGCCGAAACACCGCCTGAATTGGCCGGATCGGCATAAGGCACGATCTCGCTGCCCGGAGGAGCAATGCCGCTGGCGATGTCGGTTGGCGATGCGGTTTGATCGACCAGCTTGAACTCAAGCTTCGCGGTCTTGCCGAGCAGGTTCTTGAGCGCCTGCGGATCCTTGAGCCCCGGCACCTGCACCACAATTCGTTGCGGACCTTGGCGGATGATCGTCGGCTCGCGTGTGCCAAGTGCATCGATCCGCTTGCGCACCACTTCGGTTGCGGTGTCCATCGCCTGGCTGATCGCAAGGTCAATGCCTTCCTTGGTCGGAGTCAGCACAAAGCGGCTGGTATCGACGACCTGAATGTTCCAGTCGCGCTGGCCGGTCAGCCCCGCTCCGGTGGTCAGTGGCAGCAATGCTTCGCGTGTAGCATCGACCTGGGCCGGGTTGGCGACCATGAACGTCAAGGCGCCGTCCTTCGTCGAGATTTCACCGACCTCGATGCGTGGTTCAGCCTGACGCAAGCGTTGGCGGACGTTTTCCTCCATGCTTTCCAGCCGCTGGCGCGTCACCTGCGTCGGATTGGCCTCAAGCAGGATGTGGCTTCCACCGGCAAGGTCGAGCCCAAGGTTGATCTGTGGGTTCGGCAGCAAACTGGGCCAGGGCAATCCGCTCACCGCGAACAGCGAGGGCAGCGCAGCAGCGCACGCAGCCAGGGTGATGAACCACAGCCAGATTCGTTTCCAGCGGGGAAAGTCGAGCATGTCCTAGAAACTCTTTCTCGCGGGGGGAGCGAAAACGCCGAAGCGATCAGTCGTTGGCTGGAGCCGTGCCGCCGGGCAGGATCACGTCGGCGATGGTCGACTTGAGCGCCTTGACCTTCATGTTCGGCCCTAGTTCGACTTCGGCGTAAACCTCATCGACCTTGGTCACCTTGCCGACCAGCCCGCCGCCGGTGACCACTTGATCGCCCTTTTTGATCCCGCCGATCTTCGACTGATGCTCCTTCTGGCGGCGCATCTGCGGGCGCAGGATCAGAAACCAGAGCACGGCAAACATGCCGACGAAAGGGATCAGATTGAACCAGGCGGGCGGTGCGTCGGCCGAAGCGGTGCTCGCTGCGGCGAGGATCGAAAGCGTTGAATTGGTCATGGGATTTTGCGGCCCTTAAGCGACGAGTGTCCACTAAGCGTCGGACAGAATTGCGCGCGACTAGCAGCAATGCCCGATCAAGGCAACGCGGCCACCCCCGTTGATCCGGGCCAGATGGCGCTGGATTTGCGCGGTTCAACCCCCGGTCCTGCCAACGGCGCAAACCCTGCGCGAATTATCGCCCGCCTGCTTGCCAAGCGGCAGGCGCCTGCCTATAGGCGCCGCTCGGTCGGGACGTAGCGCAGCCTGGTAGCGCATCACACTGGGGGTGTGGGGGTCGGAGGTTCGAATCCTCTCGTCCCGACCAGTTTTCCTACATCAATCAATCTGGTTATATGGCGTGCTCCTCAAATTTCCGGAGCCCCGCCCATGTCTCTCTTCGACTCGTTGATCGGACCGATTGTTGCGATCATCGACAAGGTCATCCCTGACAAGGCTGCGCGCGAAGCAGCCAAGCTCGAACTGCTCAAGCTGCAAGGCACGCAAGAGCTTGAAACGATCCAGGCGCGGCTCTCCGCGATCGTCGCCGAAGCGACTTCGCCCGATCCCTGGACCAGCCGCGCCCGGCCGAGCTTTCTCTACGTGATGTACGCGATCATCCTGTGGGCCATGCCGATGGGGGTGATCGCCGCGTTCAGCCCGGCTTCGGCCGAGGCGATTGCAGCGGGAATGGCCGCCTATCTCCGCGCCCTGCCCGAGCCGCTCTATGCGCTGTTTGGCACCGGATACCTTGGCTACACTGTCGCCCGGCAATGGGGCAAGATCGCTGGAAGCGACGCCTGAAGGTGTCATTTGCTCCATGGTTAGTTTCGGGTAAGTTTTAGGCGCTATTATGCCTTCTTTGGCAGAGATGCCTTAGCTTGACCCGGAGCCAGCCCTTGCCGATCTTTAAAGCGTCGATTGCAACAGCGCCGATCACTTCTGCCATCAAGGTTGCCGCAATTGCCGCAATGGCGACCGCTTTGTCGGCCTGTTCGGGCCGCAACACCGACCTTTCGGAGAAGCTCGCAGCCGTCGAAGCGGCCGCCATCCGGGCCGAACGGGCGGCTGACCGCGCGGAAAAGGCTGCCAAGGCCGCAGAATCTCATCCCATCGCCGAAGCGGCTGATGAAGAGATCCAGCCAGAAGATGATGGAGCCCTTGACGATGGCTCCAACCCGGACCCAAATTCTTCGGCCAATTAGAACGGCGACCAAGCCAACTCTTGCCTGACTCGCCCGCTCGGCTAAGGGTCCGTCATCAGGTCGCGAAATGGGGAATGGCAGCGTGGCAGACAAGATCGTCTATGTCTTGAACGGACCCAACCTAAATCTGCTCGGCACGCGCGAGCCTGAAATCTACGGCCGCGATACGCTGGCCGACATCAGCGCGCGACTGACCGATCAAGGCAAGACGCTGGGCTTCGAGATCCACTTCCACCAGTCCAATCGTGAAGGCGAACTGGTCGACTGGCTGCATGAAGCGCGCGCGAAGGGTGCGCACGCAGTGCTGCTCAATGCCGGGGCCTATACGCACACCAGTGTCGCCTTGCTCGATGCGATCCGTGCAATCCAGTTGCCGGTGATCGAAGTGCACCTTTCCAACCCGCACACGCGCGAGGAATTTCGCCACAAAAGCTACGTCGGCATGGCTGCCAAGGGAACGATCTGCGGGTTCGGCGCAGACAGCTACGTGCTTGCGCTAGAGGCCGCGGCGCGGCTCTGACCCGGCGGGCAAAACTGCCCGTTTCCCCTTGCTTCACCCCAAATCGCCGCGCATAGGCGAAGGCCTGACAGCAACGAGGATCGCATGAGCGACGCAAAAGGCGCGGCCCGCCCGACGGGCATGAACATCGACAGCAAGCTGGTGCGCGAACTGGCCGAACTTCTGGCCGAGACCGGCCTTTCCGAAATCGAGGTCGAAGACGGCGATCGCAAGATCAAGGTTGCACGACAGATCACTGCAGCGCCCGTGCACTATGCTCCGACGCCAGCAGCAGCCGCACCGGCGATCCCGCTTCCCGCCGGTTCGGCGCCTGCTGCCGCGGCTGCCCCCGCCGAAGATCCCAACGCGGTCAAATCGCCGATGGTCGGCACGGTCTATCTCTCCGCCGAACCCGGCGCAGCGCCATTCGTCAGCGTCGGCCAGTCGGTCAAGGCCGGTGACACGCTGGTGATCATCGAGGCGATGAAAGTCATGAACCCGATCACTGCCGACAAGGCCGGGACTATCACTTCGGTGCTGGTCGAGAACGCGCAGCCGGTCGAATTCGACCAGCCGCTGGTCGTGATCGCCTGAGGCCGCGCACAAGATGGGCATTTCCCGGCTACTGATCGCCAACCGCGGCGAAATCGCGCTGCGCATCCACCGCGCCGCGCACGAAATGGGGATCGAGACGGTC
>Ga0114940_10000874_pt1 | contig 12123 bp, 15 predicted proteins | sample ColdCreekSource_FD_87195 | JGI IMG/M metagenome (GOLD analysis project Ga0114940, IMG submission 87195) | Groundwater microbial communities from Cold Creek, Nevada to study Microbial Dark Matter (Phase II) - Cold Creek Source | ecosystem: Environmental > Aquatic > Deep subsurface > Groundwater ... | reverse complement strand
TGAGCGCGTGTTCAGAAGAGCCGGATCACATCTGCCGAACTGGACCGGATCAGGTCTGCCGAACTGAGCTGATCAGGTCTGCCGAACCGCGCTCGGATCACATAGGCCGACCTGTGACACTGCTCGGCCAGGTGCTCGCAAGCGCCGCCATGAGCCTGAGCTCCGTCTCCGTCATCGCAAACGCACTCAGGCTGCGCCGCGAAGTGCTGTAGCTGCGTCACCGCACGGGGGAGCGCGCGCTGCGCTTGCGCTCCCCGTACAGCAAGGCTCACGGCAGCTTGACGACCGTGAGCCAAAAATGTTCGATCGAATGCACGATCTTCTGAAACTCGACGAGTCCCACGGGCTTACTTACATAGCAGTTGGCACCTAGCTCGTAGCTCCTAACGATGTCCAGCTCCGCATCGGAAGACGTCAGAATCACGACTACAATTGCCTTGAGCTCGCGGCGAGCTCGCAGCTCGGCGAGAAAGCCACGCCCATCGAGGCGCGGCATGTTCAAATCTAAGAGGATGAGGTCGGGGAGCGGCTCGCCACGGCGCAGATATTCTTCCAGCTGCTCGAGCGCGTGTTGCCCGTCATGGGCGGGGACGATGGAACACTGGAGCTTGGCTTCTTCAAGCGTTTCCTTGGTCAGCTCTATGTCGGCCAGGTTGTCGTCGACATGCATGATCTTCAGGAAGGTCGCGCCGTTCATATTGCTGCAGCTACAGTCTCATGACCGAGCGGACACGTCGCAGCCGGGAAACGAGCATGTCGTGTCCGGATTTTTGCGGACTGAGACTCGACTTACCTGGGGGCTTTGCGCTTACCCAAGCGGGTGAGTAAGCCTCGCCAAGATGCGTAGCCGGTCGACATGGCATTTGCGACCAAGCTCGTGCGAGCTGGCGGCCGCTCACAGCGGCGACTGGGCGGTCTTGTTGTGCTGCTACTGACGAGGGTTTGCGGCACTCGTTCGGCATTCGCGGCCGCAGAGGCTCAAGCGAGCTGCGTTTGCTCGTCCTCCTCACGTAGCCGAGGGATCGTGAACTGTGTCGGGTGCTTACCCTGCTTGTCCGCGTAGAACGAACGAATCATGTCCATGTCTTTTCTCACATCTCCAGACGGCCAAATCAGAGGCCCAATACCGACGCGCTTAGTTCGGTAGTCGAGAACGCCAAGTGCGATCGGTACGCCTGCCAGGCGTGCGATATGATAGAAGCCGCTTTTCCAGTACTTGACCGCCTTGCGCGTGCCTTCGGCCGGAACGAGCAGCACAAAGCGTTCGCGACGTTGGAGCTCCTCCGCCATTGTGTGCACGAGTGCGTGGCGTTCCTTGCGCTCGACCGGGATACCACCGAGCGCGCGTAACACAACGCCTGCAGGCCCATCGAACAAGGTGTCCTTGCCCATCCAATGGATCGTGAGACCCAAGGCGGCGGCGCCGGCAAGCGCGTACACCAGATCCCAGTTAGACGTGTGCGGCGCCGCGATAAGCACAAACTTCCTCTCGTCGGGGGCGCTTCCTTCGACAGTCCAGCCCAGTCGCTCAAGCCACGCTTTTGCGAGTGCTTTACGCATAGTAACTCCGAAGAAGTCGTCGAGGATGTGTGTCGTGCACAGCGGATTTTTTCCCGACGCGCCGGTGAGAGTGGCGCGATGTCAGTGTATGAGGGATTCGGTTGCAGATGGGCCCTTGTGCTGGACGGGCACCATGACGCAACTTTCGCGGGAAGAACACCTAAGCTGGGCAGGATTTGCGCATCCGCTCCAAGAACTAGCAAGCTTTTTGGACCGTACAAGTGCTGGCCGCCGTTTTGCTCTGTAAGATTAACTTGATGTATGAAGTACTGCGGCGACTGTTCGGTGTTCTCGTGTTCATGGTGGCGGCGTGCGAAACCAACGAAGCCGCGCTTGGCCCCACTCTCGATCCGCAAGACGAGCTTGACGCGGGTTCGCCCTACGCATCAAACCGTGATGCCGGCGCCATTCGCACTACAACGCCAGAGCTCAAGGTGGCGTTTCTAGGAGATCAGGGCGTCAACGCACAAGCGCGCAGCGTGCTCCAGCTCGTCGTCGACGAGCAGGCGCACGCAGTGTTCCTGCTCGGTGATCTGTCCTATGGCGACGCTTCACCAGGCGCGTGGGCGGCGCAGGTTCGCGACGTCCTCGGAGACGACTTTCCCTACTTCGCTGTGATCGGCAATCACGATCTGAATGACTGGTTCGGAGAAGGGAAGTTTAGCGAGATTGTTCATGAGCGCCTGGCGCGCATACCCGACGCGCATTGCGAAGGTGACTACGGCATCAAGGCGAGCTGCACCTTTCGCGGCCTCGGCTTCATCACATCTGGCGTGGGCACGTACGGCGCCGACCACGAAGCATATCTAGAGTCTGCACTGCAGAGCAGCGAGGCTGTCTTTCGCTTGTGCATCTGGCACAAGAACCAACACGATATGCAAGTCGGTACGAAGGGCGACGAAGTCGGTTGGGAAGCCTATCGCATCTGCGCGCGCCACGGCGCGCCGGTTATCAACGGTCACGAGCATTCGTATTCACGGACGCAGCCCCTCGCAGCCGTTGGCGACAAAGAACAAATGCACGGCGCCACCGCCGAAATGTCAGACTTCGAGCTCAACCCTGGGCGCACTTTTGTGATGGTGTCAGGACTTGGCGGAAAGGGCCGGCGCGAACGATCAGCGGACCACGCACAGGATGGTTGGTGGGCCTCGGTCTACGCGCGCAAAGAGCAGCGTATCCAGGGAACAGTGACCGGGACCGACGCGGACATCGAAGACGGCGCACTGTTTGTCACGTTCAACGCGGACGGTGATCCCTACAAAGCGCGAGCCTATTTCAAGACCACGAGCGGCGAGGTTCGGGACGAGCTCTCGTGGCGAGCTCCGCCTCGCGACCTCCACTACCGGTAACATCCCAAATGTAGCGCGCGCCGAGCTCCCGAATGCACGCTTTGCGCTCGGCCAGTGCATGACTTGCGTTGGAAAGATTTGTCCTAGCCCAGTGCTCCATACAGTCGAGTTGACAATGAGAATTCTCAGCTCGACGTAAGTGCAGCACAGTACGACTCGTGGCCTGTGACAGTCGTTACCGCTCACTCTTCGAGAAACTCCGTGCGGAGTCGGGGCGAACGAGTAGATGGTGCAGGAGCTCCGCGCTGCGCTCGATCACTTGAAGACGCTCAATGGTCTGCTCCCGATCTGCATGCACTGCCATAAAATCCGAGACCACCGAGGCTACTGGGACCACATCGAGCTCTACATCTCGGCACGCACGGACGCCTCGTTCACGCATGGGCTTTGTCCGGAGCGCGACGAGAAGTATTACGCAGATATCTGAAGCGGCCTGGCGCGCGCCTGGTTGCTCGAGCGCGGCGCTCACCGCTCCGGTCGCGAAGCATACAAATGCATTCTCAACAGGCGAGCGAAAGCAAACGCTGCGCACTGTTGATGCATGGGTCGACTGAACTCAGCGCTCCCATGCCGTGCTCAGCCTACTGGTAGCGACGGCGAAAATACTGAGAGCCGACCGCACGGATTGGCGCTCACCCGGACATGCGACGACAGCTAGCACGCTTCACCAAGCGAGGTTGCTTGGGGCGAAGTGCCCAGCGAAATCTGCGAACGCACAGAAGCACTGCTCAGTGTTAGGGATTGGGAAACACATCGATGCGGCGAAATATCGGCGCCCCGTATTGGTTGGTCGCGTGTTTGTGTATCTCCGCCTCGGGGCCAGCCGCGCACGCTCACGCGTTCTCAGACCCTGCCCGTTACGCCGAGACAACTGACACCGGGGGATCGGCTGGTCGTCACTTCACCGGCTCACCGCTCGATGGCTACGGGTGCGATGCTTGTCATCAAGGGGGAACCGCAATTCCCATCACTGTGGGTGGTCTGCCGACGGATGGCTATGAGCCGGGGGCGACCTACGAAGTGACCTTTCGGCTCGACGGCTTAAACCCGTCGGGTGAGCCCCATGCGGCGCTGGTCTTGGAGTTCGCAGACGAACAGCGCCGCCCCGCAGGAGTGGTCGCACCACCTGCAATACCGGCGGATGCGAAGCAGTTCCCGATCGATGAGCTCTGCGTCGAGGACAGTGTTGCGACCGGTTTCGCGCTGAAGCAGATCCCCAACGACGATGGCAGAAATCTGATTGCTGTCCCGGAGTGCGGCGCGCGAGCGGTTCGCTTCTTTTGGACGGCTCCCGCGTCGTCAGTCGGGACCGTTTGGATGGCGGGCGGGGTGGTTCATTCCGACGAGCAAGCGAGTCCGGCAGGTGACGGTGTCACCCTGTTACGGCGGCCTCTGCCATCTGTCGTGGGCCAGGCTTACACACGCGAGCTTGCCAGTGGTTGCTCTCTCGCGGGCGGGATGCGCCAGCACTCTGCTCCATCAAAAGCCGGCGTCACAAGTCTCTTAGCGCTGGGGTTAGCCCGGGCACTGCGGCGTCGATGGTTGCGGACAACTTACGATGAATTGGGGGTGCGAGCATGAAATGGAGTCAGCCTTTAGGGTGCTCCCGGTCCGCGGGGTCGTACAAAGCGACGGCGGTATTCCGTGGCTGGCGATGCACGTCGCTCGTTTGGTCGTGTGCGGTGGCGGTGAGCTGCGTGGTGGAAGGCGCATCGGAAGAGCTCGGCGCGGTTCAATTCAACCGCGGTAAGCCGGTCGAAGGCGCCAAAGCGAGCGCTGTCGAGCCGGCGACGATGGCGAACGAACCCGTGCAGGATGCGATGGCGCCCAATGCACCAGCTGCGCCCACCACGAGCTCACAGAGGGTTCCGGTCGACCCGTCGGCTTCGACTGCCGCCGGCGCACCGGCTGCACCCACAAACGCCCAGGACATGGCCCCCGCCAGACCCACAACCGCAGGCGCGTCTTCTATGCCAGTCGCGGGCGCGAGTTCGAGTGCAGGTGCGGGCGGAGCGGCCGTCACCGAACCCAGCGGCTCAACCGAACCGGGAGCTTCGACACCCCCCGAGAAACCCGCGGAGTCGACAGGCCCTGGGACACTGACTGTTGCATTCACATCCGTGGGACCAGGCGGCCGCTACGCGCCTCGCAACTGCGGCGCTGTTTGGATCGAAGACGCGAGCGGTAAGTTCGTCAAGACGATCGAACGCTGGACCGCGATCCGCGAGCGCTATCTCGAGAACTGGAGCATGGCGTCGGGCGGCTGGGGCTTCTCGATCTTCGGCGGAACCAGCGGCAACAATCCCGACCAAGTGGACGTGGTCAGCGCCGGAACTCTCAGTCGGCATCAGATGCACATGTCGACTTGGAACATGAAGAACGTCGACGGCGAGGTGGTGCCCGACGGCACGTATAGCGTCGTCGTCGAGGTGTCTGAGGGTACGTCGGGGGTGGGTCGCGTCGAGTTTGTCAAAGGCCCCATGCCGCAAATGCTCGACGGCAAGAGCGCGGTCTTTTCGAATATGACGGTCACTTACAGCCGCTGAGCTCAGCGGCAGTTGCTCCACACAGGCTCGCCGCCATACGCGTTTCCGTGATCCATCGAGTAGAACAAACACCGCCCGGCTCGGGCGCTCACCATGGTTGCTGGCGTGCGCGACTGTTGATCGGCTTGCATCGGTCGCTCATCGCCGCTTTGGCCGCGCTGCTGCCGGTCGCGTTTGCGCGCACAGGCGCGGTCGCTCAAGAAGTGTCCCTCGCGAACTACATCCGCACAGACTCCGATCGCACCACGGTGGTCGCGCCGCGCCTGCGCGTCGATTATCCCATTGTCGAGGGCACCACCGTCGACGCTGTATATGCAGTCGATATCTGGACCAGTGCATCGATAGACATCCGCACCTCGGCGTCAAAGATCCCAGTGACCGAGCAGCGCGATGAGTTCGATCTAGCAGTGACGCAGACCATAGGCGACGGCGCTGTCACCGCCGCCTACCGCAACTCAAGCGAGCCCGATTATCAGTCTCACGGCGGTTCTCTCGGGTTCAGTTACGACTTCGCATCTCGCAACTCGACGGTGGCTTTGGGCGTCTCGGCCAGCCGAGATAACGTGGGCCGAGCGGACTGGGCGCAGTGGGAGCGCGACCTTGTTACAGTGGGCGGCCGGGTGTCATTCACCCAGGTCATCGACGTGGACACGCTGGCGATGATCATGTACGAGCCGCAATACGTCAGCGGCTTCCAAGCAAGCGCCTACCGTCGCGTCGCCATCGGCGGCAACCTTGCAAACTGTTGGGGACCGCCGGAACCGCGCAGGGTCGATGGCATGCCGGTGATCGGTCCGTCTACGGCGGGCGTCGCACGCGCGCCGCTGTGTACGGAAGAAGCAAATCCTGAGCAGCGGCTGCGGCACGCGTTCGCGGTCCGAGCCCGTCGGGCGCTCGGAGAGCACATGTCGATGGGCATTGCCTATCGCTTGTACTTGGACGATTGGGGCGTCGTCTCACATACAGTCCAAGCTGATCTGGTCTACCTATTCGTCAAGGGCACGCATGTGGCGCTCGGCTATCGCTTCTACAAGCAGGGCTCGGCCGACCACTACAAGCCCATCTACTATCAGGCTGAGCGCTTCATGACGAGCGACAAGGAGCTCTCCGCGTTGTCGTCGCAGCGCGCGTCGCTCGAGTTCGAGCACGTGTTCTCTGGCAACATCTCAGACCCTGGACTGCGCCTCAATCTGTCGGTCGCGCCTTCGATCTACTTTTACGACGAGTTCCCACTGCTCGATCAGATCCGTGCTGTCGACATCAACGGAGCGTTGACATGGGCATTCTGATTGGCCGGCTAGTGCTCTTCAGTCTGACACTGCTGCTTAACGCTGGAGCTGTGGCCGCCCAGGGTCGGATCATGCTGCTGCACGACCGACGCGTCGACGACAAGGTGAGGGTCGAGGTGTCTGACGCGCTATCAGATTTCTCTCGGGTCAGCGTCGACGGCTTTGTGCAGGCGGCGGACGCGCAACGCCTCGATCCGCTCAGCGACGCGGCGTTTTCGCGCGCCATGCCTACGGCCTTTGTGGACATTGCGGTCGTGTTACTGCCAGCGCGCCGCGGGCTGACCATGCAGCTGCGTTCGGGACGCGATGGGACTGTACTGTCGCAACATGCACTGAAGCTCAGGCGCGGCAAGCTTCGCCGCAAGGCGCTCAAATCCATCCCGAAGTATGTTCAGGCCGTAATGGCCAAGCTGCCACCACCGCGCGCGAACGTTGCGGCCCCCGAACCCGACGCGCTAACCGAAGCGCTGCCCGCGAACAGCGTGCCAGAAGAGCGCACGGTCGATGACGAGCTGGTTCAAGCTGAATCGCACAGCGATGAGGTTGACACTGACGTGGCCAGCGAGCCGGTGGACAGTGAAGATCAGCGGCTGCTCCGACTGCATGTCGATGTTGGGACCGGCCTGTCTACGCGAAAGCTGGAGCTCCCGATCGAGGCTGGCGTAGGTAGCGTTTCAGTCGGGCCCTCGGCAGCGCTCGATCTCGGGCTTGAAGCAACCTTTGACCCGCCGAGTGGGTTCTCCTGGGGCGTTCAGCTGCGCTATCAAACGACGATCGGGGCGCGCGTCGATGAGCACCAGATCTCAGGTGTCGAGCGTCCGATGGGCATTCGCAGCGCACGTTTCGAAGCGCTGTTTGTACCGGCATTCGATGTCTCGGAGGCCGTGCAGCTCAAGCTCGGGATCGGCTACGGGTTGCGTGGCCTTCGGACAGACGTGCACGATCAAGAGTTATCGACGGTACACAGCTTGCGAACACCTGACTATACGCTCTCGGGTCCCGTGGCAGGCATCGCGCTGCGACTGGCGCTCGGCGACTCGGTGGCGCTCACCCTCGCCCCGGCGGCGCAGCTCTTGATCTCAGTGGGAAGCGACTTGAGGGAACGAGGCGTTGGCGGCAGCGGCTTCACGTATGGAGGCGCGGCATCACTCGTCGTCAGGCTCAGTGAGCTTCTGTCTGTCTACGTAGCGTACCGCGAGGCGCATGCGAGGATCGCCGGTGCCGGTGGTCGGACGAACGTAAGCGACGCTGAGCGCTACATCACCGCCGGTTTGCGAGGTGCGCCATGAGATTTTCATGTCTTGCGCTGGCGTTGAGCGCCGCTTGTGGTGTGGGCTGCGGCGACTCTTCGGGCGAGTTCGCGATCAGCAACCCGGACTACTCGACCTTCGAAACTCAGGTCATGCCGATCTTGGCGCGCGACTGCTCCTTCCATACTTGTCACGGTGCACGCCAGCGCTTCTTCCAAGTGCTGGGACCAGGGCGTCCGCGGCTGTCAGCACTCACCCCCGACACTGATCCGCTCACACCTGACGAGCTACGCTTCAACTATGAGCGCGCACGCTCCATGATCGATCGTGAACACCCTGCGCGGTCACCGCTGTTTCTAAAACCGCTGGAGCCTGTCGCCGGCGGAGCTGGGCACGAGGGCACGGACCTGTTCGGCCGCAACGTCTATCAGGACAAGCTTGATCCTGCTTTTCTGGTGCTGCAAAGCTGGGTGATGACGGCTCCGCCGCCTATTGAGCTTGCTGAGGCGGCTGCCCCATCATCCAGCGCGCAGCCTGAACCAACTGCAAACCAGCCCGTACCGGGCCACCTGGGAGCTCCATGATGTACTCATTGCGACAGCGGTTGACTGCGAGATCGAGTTGTTATTGTTGGCTCTCCTTTTTGCTTTCAGTGATCACGTCGGCCGGCTGCGCCACGGTCGCGCCCTATGAGCGCGGCACCCTGGCGCGCACTGACATGCAGCTAGAGCGCAACAGTGACGCTGCCGCAGGGCAGCAGCACGCCGATGCATACCGCGAAGGCTCAGTGGGCGGCACTGGCGCCAGCGGAGGCGGCTGCGGCTGCAACTAGCATACAAACGCGTGGATGACGAAGCGCGAGCTCGTCGATGAGCGCATGGTCACCCGTCACAGCGTTGACCCGGCCGACTGTGTCCTCGCTCTTACTTCGCGTCGGAGGGTGGGTTGTGATGACCTTGATGATGCATGCCGCCATGGCCCGCATGCATCGGGCAGCCGCCGCTCTTGAGATGCTCGGCGATCTGCTGGGCGCGCTGTTGCAGCTTACTCACATCCTCAGAGCGCTTGGCGACTAGCTGGATGACCGCGCCTTGTTTGGTCAGCTCTACTTTGATGTCGCTGAGCTCAGCCGCTTCGTGCATAGGACACCCCTGGTCGCACGCTTTGTTTGGACCAGCCTTGGGTTGCGCGACCGCGTAAGCGCCCATGCCAGCCAAGCACATTGCAGCAAACCACGAGACCATTTTGACTCTGCTCATATCGTCCATCCCTTGATCCGCAGCGTTTCCGATCGCTGCGCTTCCTGTGTGTCAGAGCAGGATGCATGCCGCTCAGTGCCTTGACGCTTAGGACGGAAGTCGGCGCTAACACGGCCGACACGCTGCGCCTGATCGAACGCGCGCAAGCTTTGCGATAGGCCCGTTGTCTATCGCAAATCCGGCGCAGCCCTGACTCCGGCGCTGCTCTACACACAGCGACGAGAGAATGGATCGCCGGTTGCCATGCTGCGCGCTCATACGACAGAGGTCATCATGCGAGCCAACGTATTTCGGGACATCAACAAGTTCGGCATCGAGGAGATCGAGCGTCCCCGCGCGGGCTACGGCGAAGCGATAGTGAGGATCACCCTCACGACGATCTGCGGCACCGACGCCGGGGCTCGTGCTCGGCCACGAGCCTGCTGAGCTGCGCCGCTTGATGGAGATCCTGCGGCACGGCCGCGTGGATCTCACACCCCTGCTAACCACAGCTTTCCGCTGTCGCAGATCGAAGAGGCTTACGCACTGCTAGCCGTCCCGCTCGGCCTGGCAAGACCTGTGTGGGTGGCTCACGCGTGGAAGCGTTCCATCACGCGCTGTCCGCGCCACTCGGCCCGGCTGGCTTCGACGCTGCAGCTACGAGCTGCTCAGCGGCTGCGATGGCGCTGTCGATGTCGGGGCAAAATAGCAGCGTGCTCTCCGGCCGGCTCAGCTCGGACTTCTTCAGCACCGCCGCAGGTTGCTCCTGGAGACCGCACACGATCACCCGGCATTGACTCGAGCGCAGCCGACCGACCGCGCTCTCGAGCGCCACCAAGCCCGTGGCATCCAGCACAGGCACACCCTCCAAGCGCAGTACGACGACCTGCGCACGGCCTGCGATCGCGCCCAGCGCGCCCATCGCTTTTTGGGCAGCGCCGAAGAACAACGGACCGTCGATGTCGTAGACAAGTACGCCCTGCGGCAGCGTGCGCGGCAGAGCCGGATGAAAACCGCGCACCAGCTGAATGTTCGTGACCTCGACCATGCGATGCATGAAGAGCAACGCCGCCAACACGATCCCAACGCCCACGGCGACCACCATGTCGACCAGCACCGTCAGCGCGAAACAGATCAACAGCACCGCGACATCGCTCCTCGGCGCGACTCTCAGCACGTGGATGAAGTGCCGCACTTCGGACATGTTCCAGGCGACGATCAAGAGCAAAGCCGCCAGCGCAGCCATCGGCAAGTACGCAAGCAACGGAGCGAGCACGAGCAAGGCCAGCAGGATCACCAACGCGTGCGTCATCGCGGCGATCGGCGAGCGCGCACCCGAGCGCACGTTGGTCGCCGTACGTGCGATCGCACCGGTCGCAGCGATCCCGCCGAACAGCGGCGCCAACACGTTGGCTGCGCCGATCCCGATCAGCTCTGCGTCAGGGTCGTGCTTGGTGTGGGCCATGCCATCGGCGACCACAGCGGACAACAGCGACTCGATCGCGCCGAGCGCCGCGATCGCGAGCGCGCTCGGCAGCAGCTCTCGCAAGGTAGCGAAGCTGAGCTGCGTGAACGGCCAGCTCGGGCTGGGCAAGAGCTGGGGTATGCCGGCGTAGCTTCGACCGCCGATCTCAGCGTGGAAGCGCGAACCGATGGTCGCGACCTGAAAACCCGGCACGGTGCGCTCGAGCAACACGACGGCGAGCGCTGCGAGCGGCAGGACCAACACGGGCGCTGGCACAGCTTTGACGACGCGCGGTGCAGCGATCAACATCGCCAACGTCACCGCTCCGACTGCCAGCTCGGCCAACGAGAACGTGGCGCGTGCCTGCCACATGGCCGCAACGCGCTCGAGATAGTGCTGCGGGTTGCCGGTCCACGTGATGCCCAACAAGTCCTTCAGCTGCAAGGTCGCGATCACGGTGGCGATGCCCGCAGTGAATCCGGTGGTGACCGGATGCGGCACGTACGTGATCAGGCTGCCCAAGCGCAGCAGCCCCATCGCGATCAAGAGTAGACCCGCCAGAAAGCCAGAGACCAACAGTCCCTGCAGCCCATACTGCTCGTGGACGGGCGCCAACACGACGATGAAGGCCGCCGTAGGTCCAGAGACCTGCATGCGCGATCCGCCCAGCAGCGCGGCCACGAAGCCACCCACCATGGCGGTGTACAGACCGTGCTGCGGCGCCACGCCCACAGCGATCGCGAGCGCCATGGCGAGTGGCAGCGCCACCACACCCACCACCGCGCCCGCGAGCAGGTCCTGCCGCAGCGCCGCCATGCCGTACCCTTCACGCAGGACCGCGCGCAGCGCCGCAGCTGGCAGCTGCGCAAGTGGAGCTTGTGGCGTGCCGTGTTCGTAGCGGGTGCGGGGCATTCTTCCTTTTTGCCGAGTTACGGCTTGGCGTCTTGCTCGAGCGTCGAGATGTCGCCCTCAGGCAAGCCCAGCTCGCGCGCGCAGCAGGCGACGGAGGACCTTACCACCGCGAGTCCGCTTATTCTCGCACAAGAACAGCTCCGGCAAGCGCCACAACGCTGCGAGATTCAGCGCTTCATGGAACTCCCCTTCATCGGTCGCGCCGTCGCCAAAGAAGCACGCGGTGACGCGCTGCATCTTGTCGGCCAGCGCGAGCCCGACCGCGACCGGTAAACCTACGCCCACGATCGCGTAACCTCCAAAGAAGCGCTGTGCTGCGCCGAACAGGTGCATCGATCCGCCGCGACCGCGCGCAAGCCGTTCTGCTTTCTGAACATCTCCGCCATCACCGCGCCGACGTCCAGGCCACGCGCGAGTGCGTGGCCGTGCTCACGGTAGGTCGTGACGATCGAATCCTCGGCGCGCAACGCCGCGAACGCGCCCGCACTGACAGCTTCCTCGCCGATCGACAGGT
>Ga0114940_10000873_pt1 | contig 12125 bp, 11 predicted proteins | sample ColdCreekSource_FD_87195 | JGI IMG/M metagenome (GOLD analysis project Ga0114940, IMG submission 87195) | Groundwater microbial communities from Cold Creek, Nevada to study Microbial Dark Matter (Phase II) - Cold Creek Source | ecosystem: Environmental > Aquatic > Deep subsurface > Groundwater ... | reverse complement strand
GCGAATTCGAGCAGGCTGGCCAACGCATCGCCGACTACCGCACCCCGGCAGTGCCCCATGTGCATCGGCCCGGTCGGGTTGGCCGAGACATATTCGACGTTGACCGTGGTCCCGCCGCCGATGTTCGAGCGGCCATAGTCGTCACCCAGTGCAGCCATGGCCCGCAGCTCCGCAATCCAGGCCTCGTCCGCCACGCGCAGGTTGATGAACCCCGGTCCGGCAATCTCGGCGCCGGTCACATCGGGGACCTTGCCGAGTTCGGCCACCAGCGCCTCTGCCAAGGCGCGTGGGTTCATCCCCGCAGGTTTGGCGAGCACCATCGCGGCATTGGTGGAAAGATCGCCATGACTGGGATCGCGCGGCGGCTCGACCGTGACATTGGCACGATTGAGCCCGGCGGGCAGCGTACCTGCGGCCTCCAAAGCATCGAGTGCAGCAGCAACATGGCCAGCAAAGGCGGCGTGCAGGGTCTTGGTCTGTGACATGGGAGGGCCGGTAGCGCTATTGTTGAGAAAATGAAATCCTCCCCGGAACGGGGAGGTGGCGCGCCGAAGGCGTGACGGAGGGGTCGAGAGCTCTCCTGCTCGCGCAGCGCTGGAGGAGAGCTCTCGACCCCTCCGCCCTGCGGGCACCTCCCCGTTCCGGGGAGGATTGATACAGACCTAACGCGTGGCGTTGTAGGCGAGCTGCTGCTCGGTCAGCTGGAAGCCGACCAGCATTTCGAAGGTCGCGCGGGCCACGGCGGCGCGCACTTCGGGGCGAGTCAACGGGTCAACCGCAGCGTCAGCTTCACCGGCACGGCGTTTGCGGGTCAACTGGTCGCGGATATCCGCGGGCAGCGTCGCTTCGGTGCGGTCGATGTAGCTGGCGGCTTGGCCGCTCGCCTGAGCGCGCGGTTGGCCGTCGGCGAAGTTGAGCGTCACCGAACCGACCCGCTTGGAAATCACCGCGCGGCCGCCGCGCAGCACGGTCACGAAATAGGGCAGCTGCACCTGGCGCGCGCCGCGCACATCGGTGCGAGTGGCGAGCACGTCGAAAGTCGCCGTAGCGTAGATCTTGTCACCAGTGTCATTGCACTGGGTGCGCACGTTGGTCATCGCTGCGGTCACGTCAATCGCGCGGGAATCGGTGCTGCCGGGCGCGCTGAAGGTCGTGACATCGCCGGTATAGTCAGGAATGCCGACCGCCGGACAGACACTGCGTGCAGCCGAGATGCCGACGCCTTCATCGACCACGATGTCTCCCGTCGTCTTGCACCCGGCGAGCGCTACGGCGATCAGCGAGGCGGCAATCAGACGTTTGGAGGCAGTCATGCGGCAGTTCCTTGGCAATGCGTGTTGGCGTCCCTAGCGGCGCGCGCGGCAAAGCGCTAGAGGCCGCGACATGAACGCCCCCTTTCCAACCCCGGACAAGCCGCCGCTGAAGATTCTCGTCGCCGCCCCGCGCGGTTTCTGCGCCGGCGTCGATCGCGCGATCGAGATCGTCGAGCGGGCGATCGAGCGCTATGGAGCGCCGGTCTATGTCCGACACGAAATCGTCCACAACCGTTTCGTGGTCGACAGCCTGAAGGCCAAGGGCGCGGTGTTCGTCGAAGAAGTCAGCGACGTACCCGATGGCGCACCGGTGGTGTTCAGCGCCCACGGAGTGCCCAAATCGGTGCCCGAGGCCGCGACCACCCGTGGGCTCGACTGGCTTGATGCGACCTGTCCACTGGTCAGCAAGGTCCATCGCCAGGCCGAGCGCCAGACCGAGGCTGGGCGGCACATCCTGTTCATCGGCCACAAAGGCCATCCCGAGGTGATCGGTACGATGGGCCAGGTTCCCGATGGCACGATCACGCTGGTCGAGACCGTCGCCGATGTCGCCGCGCTGGGCTTTGCGGCCAATACGCCGCTTGCCTTCCTGACCCAGACCACGCTCTCGGTCGACGATACCGCCGAAGTGGTTGCCGCTTTGCGCGCCCGCTATCCGCAGATCAGCGGGCCCAAGGCGGAGGACATCTGCTACGCCACCTCAAACCGCCAATCGGCGGTCAAGGCGATTGCGCCACAGTGCCAGCTGGTGCTGGTGATCGGCGCGCCCAACAGCTCCAACTCGCTGCGGCTGGTCGAAGTGGCCGATCGCTGCGGCGCGGTGGCGCACCTGATCCAGCGCGGGCACGAGATCGATCCCGCATGGTTCGACGGGGTCGAGACGATGGGGCTGACCGCCGGAGCCTCTGCGCCCGAAGAACTGGTGCAGGAAGTGATCGCGGCGATCGGCGCATTCCGCAGTGTCGAGCTTGAGCAGGTCGTCACTGCCGAGGAAAAGATGGTGTTCAAGCTGCCCAAGCAGCTCGCCGACTGATGGCAGTCTACACCCATCTTGGCGCGGAAGAGCTGGCGGCACTGATTGCTGATTTCAGCGTCGGCGAACTGCGCTCCGCCAAGGGCATCGCCGAGGGGGTGTCCAACTCCAACTGGCTGATCGAAACGTCCGGAGCGAACGGAAGCGGAGCGCGCTTCATCCTGACGATGTACGAATTTCGCATCGACATTGCCGAGTTGCCGTTCTTCCTTGGCCTGCTCGATCACCTCGCGGCGCGCGATTGCCCGGTGCCGCGCACGATCCATGACACCAGTGGCGCGGCATTCCGGATGATCGACGGCAAGGCGGTGGCCCTGATCGAGTTCCTGCCCGGCGTGTCAGTCTCTGCGCCCACTGCAGCCCAGGCCGAAGCAGTCGGCAAGGCGCTCGCACAGATCCATCTCGCAGCGGCCGACTATCCGCAGTCGCGCGTCAACGGCATGGGCCCGGTCGAGTGGCAGCGGCTGGCGGGTGAATGCAAGCCAGCTGATCTCGCCGGGATCGACCCGTCCCTGCCCACACTGATCCGCGACCAACTTGGCGAAGTCGCGGCGCGCTGGCCGCAGGACTTGCCGCGCGGGGTTATCCACGCCGACCTGTTCCCGGACAACGTGCTGATGCTGGGCAGCACGGTCACCGGACTGATCGACTTCTACTTCGCCTGCACCGATTTCCTGGCCTACGACATTGCCGTGACTCACGCTGCGTGGTGCTTCGACAGTGCTGGTCGCAGGTTCGATCCGCAGCTCTCCGAGGCACTGCTGCGCGGCTATGAGGGAGTGCGCCCGATCAGCGCCGCAGAGCGCGCGGCCTTGCCGCTGCTGGCACGCGGAGCCGCGCTGCGCTTCCTGCTCAGCCGCACCTATGACTGGCTCAACACGCCTGCCGACGCGCTGGTGATGCGCAAGGACCCGCTGGCCTTCGCGCAGCGGCTGAAATTCTACGCTGACCCTGCCAATGCCGGAGTGTTCGCGGCATGAAGACGGTCGAGATCTTCACCGACGGCGCCTGCAAGGGCAATCCCGGCCCGGGCGGCTGGGGCGCGATCCTGCGGATGGGCAAGCACGAGAAGGAACTCTCGGGCAGCGAGGCCCAGACCACCAACAACCGGATGGAAATGACCGCGGTCATTCGCGCACTCGAAGCCTTGATCGAGCCCTGCGAAGTTCACCTTCACACCGACAGCAAATACGTGATCGACGGGATTACCAAATGGGTCGCCGGGTGGAAGCGCAACGGCTGGAAGAACGCCAGCAAGCAGCCGGTCCGCAACGCCGACCTGTGGCACGAACTGATCGCCGCCGAACTGCGCCACAAGGTCGACTGGATCTGGGTCCGTGGGCACAACGGCCACGCCGAAAACGAACGCGCAGACAAGCTGGCGAGCGACGCGGCGGTGAACCAGAGCTAGAGCGGCGGGCGGTCGTCAGGGTGACAGTGTCACCCACGCTTTGTTTAAGAAATATTATTATTCAATAACTTAAATAGATTCCGATGGGTGACACATTGGTGTCTTCTTGCAAATAGGACAAAATCTGAACTCCGCCACTGCGCGCAGCGGAGGTCTCGCCAACGCCTGATGCCGCAATCCTGCCGTGTAGGAAACTCACCGACGGAAAATTCAGTTCGGGCGCCTGGCCAGGAACCGGGACGCGGCGTAGGGCGTTGGATCGACCGCGCCGCCCGCCTGCCCAAGGATCAACCGGCACGCCAGATCGGCGGCTGCCGGAGCAGTCTGGATGCCGAACCCGCCCTGCCCGGCGAACCAGATGAATGCCGGATCGAGCGCATCGGGTCCGTAAACCGGCAAGCGGTCCGGCGCGAACGAGCGCAGCCCCGCCCAGCGGTGCTCGATCCGCTCGATCCGCCAGTCAACGACCCCTTCGAACCGGTCGATCGCCAGCGCCACATCGAGCTCCTCGGGCGCGGCATCGCATGGTGGTGACGGCGTCTCATCGTGCGGGCTCAGCCACAGGCGGCCAGCCTCGGGTTTGAAATAGAACTGTTCGTCAAGATCGAGCACCAGCGGCAAATCGACCGGTGGTTCGCGGTCCAGCCTGACCTGGGCAACCGTTCGGCGGAAAGGCGTAATGCCCAGCGGGCGCACCCCGGCCAGCACTGCGACCTCATCGGCCCAGGCTCCGGCGGCGTTGACCAGCAGCTTCGCCGAAAGGTGCCGGCCATCGGCCAGTCGCAGGTCCCAGCCCTGCGTCCCTCGCGCAGCCGAGACAAGCCGCGCCCGGCACCACAGATCAGCCCCATCGCGCTTTGCCGCAGCAAGGTAGTGCTGGTGCAAGCCGGCAACGTCGATATCGCTGCAATCGGGTTCCAGCGCACCGCGCGTCCATTCGCCGCGCAGGCCGGGAATGCGCGCAGCAAGGCTCGCGCCTTCGAGCATCTCCACCCGCACCCCCAGCGCCGCGAATTCCGCCGCGAAGGCCTCGATCTGTGCTTCCGACCCCGCGCGTGCCAGCGTCAACGCACCCCGCTCGCTGAGGAAGCCATGGTCACGCAGATACGCGCCCGACGCAGTCGTCAACGGCTGAACATCGGGTCCGCCATAGCTCTCGGTCCAGAACGCCGCCGAGCGCCCGGTGGCGTGGTAACCGGGCCGGTCTTCCGCCTCTAGCACCACTGCCTTGGCAGAGGCAGCAAGCCCGGCTGCGAGCGAGGCACCGGCGATCCCGCCGCCGACAATCGCAATGTCGAAGCGTTCCGTCACCCCGGCTCAATCCTGGCGCGGCGCAGCGCGGTCGAGGAAGTCGTCGATGGTTGCAAGTACCTTGTCGCGGACCTCATCCGCTTCGCGCAGCACCTCGTGCCGCGCTTCGGTGCCATAGCGGACAAGCTGACCGCGGATCAGGTGCGTTGCGGCGGCACGGGTCGCCTTGCTGCTTACCAGCTTGTCATGATCGGCGCAGAGCAACAGCACCGGCGACTTGACACCGCCGAGCACCTCCGGCTGGGCCAGCCAGCGCGTCGAGGCATAGGCGCGTTCGACCCAGCCCCAGCTACCCGGACCCATCGCCACTTCGGGACGATGTTCGCGCCACCACAGTTCGTCGGAATAGCGGTCAAGATCGTGCGTCAGCAGTTCGGCGCGGTCTTCGGGAAGCTCACCCGGCTTCTCGCTCCATTTCCATGCCGGACGCTTGCGATCGCCCAGGCTGGCCATCAGCTTCGCGATCTGGTGCAACAGCCCGCTCGGTAGCGGCGGCCCCGCGAAACCCAGCATCGGCGCCGAGAGCACCGCCGCATCGGGATCGATCTTGTGTTCGGCCATGGCGCGCAGCACCAGATGACCGCCCATCGAATGACCGATCGCAACGTGCGGTCCCGGCGTGGCGGCGCGCCATTCCGCCCAGAACGCCGCGATGTCCGCGACCCAGGTGGAGAAATCATCGATATGCCCGGTCAACGGATCGTTTCCAAGCCGTCCCGACCCGGCCTGGCCGCGCAAGTCGAGCGCGGTGACCCGCCACCCTGCCCGGTGCCATCCATCCAGCGTTTCCAGATACTTCTCGTAGAAATCGCCGCGCCCGGGAAGGAACAGGATCGATCCGCGCACCGCGCCGCGCGGCATCAGCCAATCGATCCGGCGGATCGCTTGACCATCGCCAGCGAGCCAGCGCGTCTCGACCGCTTCGGGCGGAATGGCGCGGCGATTGAACTCTAGTTCGGCATTCACGTCAGGGTTCGTCACGTGCCTAATTCCAGCCTCTTGGGGTTGGTTACTTTTTGGTAAGCCCTGACCTTTACATCCGCTCCCTGGACAGGGGGCAAGAATGCCGGACGGACTATTCGCTTACGGATTGCTGGGGGCATTGGCAATCGCGCTGCTCGTGGCGGCGTTTACGGATATTCGTCGCCGCCAGATCGACAATTGGCTGAACCTTGGCATTGCGCTGGGCGCCCCGCTGTTCTGGTGGGCGAGCGGACTTTCGCTGTATCCCGACGTGGCCTGGCAGCTCGGCATTGCCGCAATCACCTTTGCTATTTTGCTCGGATTGTTTGCACTGCGCGCCATGGGCGGCGGTGACGTCAAGCTGCTGACCGCCCTCGCGCTGTGGATTGAACCGACCTGGTTCATGCGCCTGTTGGTGATCATGGCGCTGGTCGGCGGAGCGCTGACAATCGTGCTGTGGGCCTGGCACGCACTGCGCAAACGCCGTGACCGGATCGCGGTTCCTTATGGTGTGGCGATCTCATGCGCCGGCCTTTGGGTCCTGATTTCGCAATATCTTCCGCCGTTCCAGCGATTTGTCGGCGTCGGCGGGTTGGGGTGAACCTGATTTTAACCAGTTTGCCCGAAGAAGCAGTGATTACTGACTTCGGGATTTTTCGAGGGGGCTTGTTTAGCCATGGATAAGAAGAAGCTGATGCTGCTGCTTGGGGCACTGGTCATTGCGATCGGTACGGCCATGGCTGCACGGACCCTGTTTGCCGGTGCAGCTGCACCCAAGGCGACCGCCGCCGTGGTGCCCAAGGGGCCCAAGGTGCTGGTCGCCCAGCGCGCCTTGCCCGTCGGCACGATCATCACGGCCGATTCGATCTCGTTCCAGCAGTGGCCCAAGGAGATGATCCAGGACGCTTACTTCATCGATGGCGATGCCAACATGAACAAGCTGATGGGCACCGTGGTCCGCTTCCCGGTTACCGCCGGCCAGCCCCTTACCCAGGGCGCTCTGGTCAGCCCCGGCGACCGCGGCTTCCTGGCTGCTGCGCTGGGTGCAGGGATGCGCGCCGTGACGATCCCGGTCTCGCAGAAGACCGGCGTTGGCGGCTTCGTGTTCCCGGGCGACCATGTCGACCTCGTCCTGACCCAGACGGTCAAGGGCCAGGACGGCGGCGACTCGCTCAAGGCTTCCGAAACGATCCTGCGCAACATCCGCGTGCTCGCCACCGACACCTCGACTGAAACCGAGACCGTCGAAGGCAAGACCGTGGTCCGCGGCTTCAAGACCGTCACGCTCGAAGTGACCCCGCGCATCGCTGAAAAGATCGCGGTGTCGCAGACCATCGGCACGCTCAGCCTGTCGCTCCGCTCGCTCGCCGACAACCAGTCGGAACTTGAGCAGGCGATTGCCAGCGGCACTGTCAAGCTGCCTGCCGGCGCGAGCAAGGAGGAGGAAGAACGCCTCCTCAGCACCGCGCTCAACCGTCCGATCGAAGGTCAGTCGACCTTTGTAACCGGCGGCGACGTGTCGCGCTTCCAGCGCCGCACCATGCCGCAGAGCCGCACCGATATGGCCCGCGAGATGGCCTCGTCAATGTCCTCTGCTGGAATGGGTGCACGCAGTGCTCCCGCAGGTGGGCCGCGCAGCGCCGCCCCGGCCCCCGCCGGACCAGTGGTCCGCGTGACCCGCGGCAAGGAAACCGTCGTCGAACCGGTGGGAGGACGCTGAGATGCGCTTCACTCACATGCCCGCCGTCATCGGCACGAAGAAAGGCCATAGCATGAAACGCCTTGCGATCACTCTCATGACCGCCGCGGCAGTCTGCACCCCGCTCGCCCTACTTGGCGCGAGCCCGGCGCAGGCCCAGTCGGCCAGCCGCCCGAGCCAGGAGATTGTTCTCTCGATCGGTCGCGGCCAGCTGATCACCGTTGGCGGCGTCATGACTGACGTGTTTGTCGCCAACGAAGCGATCGCCGACGTCCAGGTCAAGTCACAGCGCCAGCTCTATGTCTTCGGCAAGGCCGGCGGTGAAACCACCGTCTATGCCAGCGACTCCGCGGGCAACGTGGTGTGGTCCGCCAATATCCGCGTCGGCTCCAACATCGACAGCGTCGACCAGATGCTGCGGATGGCAATGCCTGACGCGAAGATCGCAGTCTCGACCATGGGTTCGGGCACCTTTCTGCTGACCGGCACGATCGCCGCGCCAGAGGATGCCGCCGAAGCCCAGCGCCTGGTTCAGGCCTTCGTCGGCAAGGATGCCAATGTCATCAGCCGTCTGCGCATGGCAACGCCGCTGCAGGTCAACCTGCGCGTCCGGTTCGCCGAAGTCAGCCGCTCGATGGTCCGCGACATTGGTACCAACCTGACGTCGATCGACGGCAGCAGCGGGTTCCAGTTCGGTATCGGGCAAGGCCGGACGAACTTCGCTTCGTCGATGTATGCGGGGCCGAATCAGGCTCTGGGCGTCGGCAACAAGGTGCTGATCCAGGACCCGCTTGATCCGACCAAGTCGATCAGTGGTTCGGCGATCAATCCGGTCGCAACTGGCGCAACGCTCGCCGCACAGGGTAGCCTGTTCGGGCTCAATCTGCTCGGCGCACTCGATCTGGGTGAAACGCTGGGTCTGGTCACCACCTTGTCGGAACCGAACCTGACGGCTTTGTCCGGCGAAACGGCAGACTTCCTTGCGGGCGGTGAATATCCGATCCCGATCAGCCAGGGCCTTGGCACGACCTCGATCGAGTACAAGCGCTTCGGCGTCAGCCTCGCCTATACCCCGACAGTGCTGTCCAACGGACGTATTTCGCTGCGGGTTCGCCCGGAAGTGTCGGAGTTGTCGAGCCAGGGTTCGATCGTGCTCAACGGCTTCCAGGTGCCGGCCCTGACTGTGCGCCGTGCGGAAACGACGATCGAGCTTGGCTCAGGCCAAAGCTTCATGATCGCCGGTCTGATGAGCAACGGTGCACAGAACACAGTCAAGAAGATGCCGGGTGCAGGCGATCTGCCGATCGTCGGCGCGCTGTTCCGCTCGACCAGCTTCCGCCGCGGTGAGACTGAACTGGTGATCGTGGTTACGCCGTACCTGGTGAACCCGGTCGACGGCAACGAGATCAAGCTGCCAACCGACGGCTACCAGAGCCCGAACATGCTGCAGCAGCTGCTCGGCAACATGGAATCGGATGGTCGCTCAGGCGCCAGCCGCCCGAGCCCGACCGCAGCTCCGGCCGACCGCCAGGGCGAAGGCCCGAAGGTTGGCGAGCTCGACGTGCCGGCCGCAGCGCCCAAGCGCGATGAGCGCCGCTCGCGTCGCTCGGCTGCCAGCGATGCCGCCACACCCGGCTTCGGTCTTTAATCAGAGGGAATGTGATCATGCGTAAATCCATGCTTCGTACCGCGATCGCCCTCTCGCTCGGACTGGCCCTGGCCGGTTGCGGCGGAATGGCCGGCAATCGCCAGCTCGACAGTGTCCATCAGCCGATTGTCTCGCGCACCAATTACACGCTCGACCTCGCGAGCGGTCCCGGCGGTCTCTCGATCCCCGAACAGCGCCGTCTGGCAGGCTGGTTCGAGGCGATGGACCTGCGCTATGGTGACAAGATCGCGATCGACGATCCGCTCGCCAATCCTTCGACCCAGTCGACGGTCGAAGCGGTCGCATCGCGCCATGGTCTGCTGGTCAGCGGTGATGCACCGCCGACCCCGGGCGTGGTCAACGCCGGCACGGTCCGCGTCGTGGTGACACGTACCACGGCATCGGTTCCGGGTTGCCCCGACTGGTCGGCCAAGTCCGATACCAACCTCGGCAACGGCACGAGCAGCAATTACGGCTGCGCTACCAATTCAAACCTGGCCTCGATGGTCGCCGATCCGGAGCATCTGCTGCGCGGCGCCCGCGGTACGGGTGAGACGGTGGTGATGAGCTCGACCAAGGCCATCGACAGTTATCGCGAAGCCAAACCGACGGGCGAACAAGGCACCAAGGAAGTTTCGAGCGAAGGGGGCAAGTAATCATGAATGCGCCTTGGAAACCTACGACCCCCGGCAGCCGCGACGCCTTCGCCGCGTATATCTGCGACGACGCCGCGCTTGACGTGCTGCGCCCGGTGACCATCGAAATGGGCTGGCAGCCCGAGAAGTGCAACAAGGGTGGCCTGCGCAACGCAGTCCAGTCGCTATCGATCAGCGCCAGTCCGAACATTCTGATGGTCGACCTGTCGGAAAGCGGCGATCCGCTGAACGACATCAACGGCCTGGCCGAGGTTTGCGAACCTGGCACGGTGGTCATCGCTGTCGGGCAGGTCAACGATGTGCGGCTCTATCGCGATCTGCTGGCCAGCGGGATCCACGACTATCTGCTCAAGCCGCTCTCGCCGGGCCAGGTCCGCGATGCGCTGGTCAATGCGCAGACCGTGTTTGCCACGCCGAAGAATCACGATGCTTCGGCCGCCAAGCGCCACATCTCAACCGCAGTGATCGGCACGCGCGGCGGCGTGGGAGCCTCGACGCTCGCCACTTCGCTCGCCTGGCTGTTCAGCGCGGATGAAAAGATGCCGACTGCATTGCTCGATCTCGACGTGCATTTCGGAACCGGCGCGCTGGCGCTCGATCTTGAGCCGGGCCGCGGCCTGACCGACGCGATCGACAATCCGGCGCGCATCGACGGGCTGTTCATCGAACGCGCCATGATTCGCGCCAACGATCATCTGGCGATTCTCTCGGCCGAAGCGCCGATGAATTCGCCGCTGATGACCGACGGGGTCGCCTTCGTGCAACTGGAGGAAGAGTTCCGCCAGGCGTTCGAAATGACGGTGATCGATCTGCCGCGCAACATGCTGATCAACTTCCCGCACCTGTTGGCCGACGTGAACGTCGTGCTGCTGGTGGTGGAGATGACACTCGCTTCGGCGCGCGACGCGATCCGCATCCTCTCGTGGCTCAAGACCAATGCCGCTCACGTTCAGCCGATCGTGATTGCCAACAAGGTCCAGGGCGGGATTGCCGAAATCAGCAAGTCTGACTTCGAAGCCTCGATCGAACGCAAGATCGCATACACGATCCCCTACGACCTCAAGGCTGCGGCCAATGCGGCGAAGCTCGGCCAGACCTTTGCCGATGCCAACCGTTCAACCAAGGCCGGAAGCGCGATGCGCGACATCGCCAAGGCCGTCACCGGTCTGGGCGAAGGCGAAGTCGTCGACGATGTCGTCAAGAGCAAGAGCTCGCTGCTCGGCAAGCTCGACCTCAAGTCGATGCTCTCGAAGAAGAAGGCAAAGGCCCCCGCACCTCAGGCTGCCTGAGCGCGGGAGTCGACTGCGCTGGCTGACGCCGGTGCCAGACAGGAAGGCATGATAGTCAAATGAGCATGATCCAGCTCGCGCTGATCGCCATGGGGATGATGACGTTCCTGACCTTGGCCTATCTGGCGTTCTCCGGACCGTCGGCCGCCAAGGAAAGTGCGCGCCGCCTCGAGGCCTTGCGCTATCGCCACTCAGAGAACACGACCGACAAGGTCGAGGCGCAGCTCAAGAAAGCGGTGGCCGCGCGCAAGCCGCAAGTCCACCACATCGCGGGTTCGGAATCGCGGATCGCTGCGCTGGCGCTGCGCCTCCATCGTACTGGCAAGGGCTGGACACTGACGCAGTATCTCTACGCTTCGCTTGGTCTGGCCCTGCTGATTACGGTGCTGGTCTACATCAAGACCAGCGCCGTGATGATGTCGCTCGGTATCGGCGCGGTGGTCGGTGCGGGACTGCCGCACATGATCGTCAACTATTTCATCAAGAAGCGGGCCGGAAAGTTTACCGCCAAGTTTCCCGATGCGATCGAGCTGCTGGTGCGCGGTCTGCGCTCAGGCCTGCCGGTGACCGAGACGCTTGGCGTGGTCGCCACCGAAGTTCCCGGCCCCGTGGGCGAGGAATTCAAGCTGGTGACCGAGCGGATCAAGATCGGCAAGACCATGGAGGACGCGCTCCAGGATACGGCCGACCGGCTCAACACCGCCGAGTTCAGCTTCTTTGTCATCACGCTGGCAATCCAGCGCGAGACCGGCGGCAATCTGGCAGAAACCCTGTCCAACCTGGCCGACGTGCTGCGCAAGCG
>Ga0114940_10000872_pt1 | contig 12137 bp, 18 predicted proteins | sample ColdCreekSource_FD_87195 | JGI IMG/M metagenome (GOLD analysis project Ga0114940, IMG submission 87195) | Groundwater microbial communities from Cold Creek, Nevada to study Microbial Dark Matter (Phase II) - Cold Creek Source | ecosystem: Environmental > Aquatic > Deep subsurface > Groundwater ... | reverse complement strand
GGCGATTTCGGACGAGGTTTGCGGTCTGGTCGAACGGCTCGCCGCTTTCACCCGCGCGTTGAGTGATCCCGACACCTCCTGATCCTTGCCGTGAGCGAGTGGGCACCGGCATGACAGGAGGGATTTTCCAATGAACGAGACACCACCACCCGCAGGTTCGGCCAGCGTGGCCCGCCTGCGCGAATGGGTGCTGGCGGCCAAGCCGGGGGCGACCATGGTTTATGCGCGCGGGCGATCGTGCCGCACCGCGGTGGGCGAGCTGGTCTGCAATTTTGTCGCCCGGATCGGGCATGGCTGCGATGTTGACCGGCAGGAGCGGATCGATGGTCTTGACCTCGTCACCGCGCATTTCACCCGCGATCCCCAGACCCGCGAGGGGCTGTACCTGATCAAGCGCACTGCGAAACCATTACCGCGCGGGGTGGTGTGGTGATGGGTGAGGAAGCGGGCAAGGTGCTCGCCCGGATCGCCTCGCCGGTTTCGGGGTGGCTGCTGGTCGGGCCGGCCCGCGCGGTCGCCGAAGTTGTTGTCACCGAAGGCCGGACCCGCCGGGTGCTGCCGCTGACCGCGCGCCAGCTGACGGCAATGCGCGCCGATCTGGCGCGGGCCTTCACCGCCGATGCCGATGGCAGTGCCAGCCAGCTGATGGTTGCCGGGATCGAATTCGCGCGGCGCGAGGCCGAAGCGCTGGCTGAGACACTCGACTGGCTCGCGACTGAGCGCGCGGCAATGCTGCAGGAGACCGGGCAATGAGCGTGACAATTGACGATGCCGCCAATGGTGGCGGTGATGCCGGGGCGTGGCTTGAGGCCATGCCGACCTTGCCGTCGATGCAGGGTGACGCCAGTCAGCCTAGTGCGACCTTGGCCGAGATGCAGGACTGGGCGCAGGCGATCATGGCCCGCCGGCCCGACTTCACCATCGGCGCGGACTATCTGCGCCGCTGGTGGGTGATCCCGCGCAATCCCTGGTGCAACGTGTACCTGCACGAAATCGTCCAGAGTGACGATGACCGCGCCTTCCATGATCATCCGTGGCCGAACCGCAGCTTCCTGATCTTCGGCAGCTATATCGAGCATACCCCGGACGGCGATTTTATCCGCCAGGCTGGCGATGTCATCGAGCGCTCGGCCGGTGCACTGCACTGGCTCGAGGCGGTGCCGGGGGTGTCGGCCGTCTCGCTATTCATGACCGGACCCAAGCAGCGCGAGTGGGGCTTTGCCTGCCCGCAAGGCTGGGTCCACTGGAGCGACTTCACCAATCCTGAGGATTCGAGCCAGACCGGCCGGGGCTGCGGCGAACATGCCGCGCCGACCCGGGTCAGCGCGCGCGGGCAGGTGCCAGCATGAGCCGCGCTCAAGACGAGATGGCCGAAGCCGAATGGCTGCAGCCGCAGGACCCGGGCTTCGACCTCGATGCCTGGTCGGCGCGGGCGGCGTGGATCGTGGGTGTCGGGGTCGGGCTGGGTCTGATCTCGATGTTCGCGATGGGCATGGTGGTCGGTGGCTGGCTGTGAGGATCGTGCTGATGGACCGCGAGGAACAGATCAAGGCGCGGATCCTGCAGGTGCTGGCGCTCGATCCGCAGAAGCCGGTGGTTTCAGCCATTACCACGACCACGCTGGCGCGCGAATGGGCGGCGCACCATGCCCTGCCTGACAGCGATGTAGGCGCTGAACGCAGCGGCTGCGCCGGGGTGATGCGCGCGGCGGCGGAACGATTCGCCGCGCTGCTGCCTGCGGACATGCTGGCTGATCCGATGATCGACCTCGACGCCTTTCAGCTTGAGCTGCGGCGGTTCGACGAGGCGATCCGGGGGATCGGGCTGGGTTTGCACAGGCAGGAGAATTGACGATGGCCAAGACTGATACCGATTCCCGCTTGCCCCGCACCCGTATCCGGGCGGGGTCCTTGCTCGATGCGCTCAAGGATGTGCTGGGCGCGGCATCGGGCAAGGACACCATCCCGATCCTCGGCAATGTGTTGATCAGCGCATCGGAGAACACGATCGGGCTGACCGCGACCGATCTGGACCTGTGGGTCACGCGCGAACTGGTCGCGGACGCCAGCGGCGAACCGGATTCCGCCGAATGGAACGCCGGGTCGTGTGGTTTTACCACGACCATTCCGGCCAAGCTGCTGGCCGAGGTGGTCGCGGAGATCGATGCCGATGCGATGCTGGTGCTGACCGCGCCTCACGGCGATGAACCGCGCTTCATGGTCAAGGCCGGGCAGGCGCGGTTCAAGCTGCCGTGCCTGCCGGTTGCGGACTTTCCGATGGTGCCGGTGCTGGAACGCGCGGCCGGGTTCGAGCTGGCGGCCTCGGCATTGGGGGATCACCTGGCGCGGGTCGAGCACGCGATTTCGACCGAGGAGACGCGCTATTACCTGAACGGGGTGTTCGCGCATGTCGTCCAGGCCGAAGGGGAAGCGCCGGAGCTGCGCCTCGCCGCGACCGATGGCCACCGGCTTGCGCGGCTTGCGGTCGATGCGCCGTTTGGCAGCGAGGGCTGGCCCGACCTGATCCTCGCGCGGCGGTCGGTCGCCTTGCTTGACAAGCTCTGCGCCGGCGCGGTCAAGGCCAGCGCCGAGAGCGTGGTTTCGATCGCTGTAACCGCCAGCGGTGACCGGGTACGGTTTGAGCTGACGGCGGCGGATGAAGGCTCGGTCTCGCTGGTGGCCAAGACCATCGACGGGACCTTCCCCGATTACACCCGCGTGATTCCGACCGATCCGCCGCTGCGCGCGGTGGTTGACCGCCTGGCGCTGGCGGCGGCGGTCAAGCGGGTCGGGGTGCTGGTGGCGAAAAGCTCGCGCGCGGTGCGACTAGAGTTCTCGCAAGATCGCATCGTGTTGACCGGTCGCTCGGCCGATCTGGGCGAGGCGGTGGAAGAACTCGCCTGTGACTATTCGGGTGAAGACCTGACCATCGGCTTTGACGGTACCTATCTGCGCGCCGCGCTGCTCGCCGTCGGCGCAGACCAGGTGGCGTTGCTGATGAGCGATCCGGCCGGTCCGTGCCGGATCGAGGCGGCCCCGACCGATGGCGAGACACCGGCCCTGGTGCAGGTTGTCATGCCGGTGTCGGTCTGATGCCCGCCGCGCCGCGCTTGCCGCTCCTGCCGCGCTTCGCGCTGGAGGGGATCAACACCCCCGGGCCCTATGATCGTTCCACAGTCGAGGCCGAGGGCTGGATCCTGTGCTTCGGGTGGCTGGGGCTGGTGATCGAGATCACCTTTGCGCGGGTGAAGAAGTGACCACCAAGGGCATCATCTTTTCCGCGCCGATGGTTCGCGCCTTGCTGGATGGCCGCAAGACCCAGACGCGACGGCTCTGCGCCTGGCCGAACAATCCGAATAGTCCGGCCCTGAGTTACATCGTTGCTGGCGATGAGCCTGGTTGGTTCGGCGACGAGGAAGGCGAGGTCCAGTTCAAGGCGGGGTACGTCAGCGGTGACCGGCTCTATGTGCGCGAGAACTGGCAGGCCCTGTCGTTCGGAGACTATACTCCGACCAAGTACCGACCCGCCGAGATTCGTTATGCGGCGAGCGATCCGCTCGCCACGCTCAGCGTCGAGAACCGTGGTTACCCTTATCGGCCATGCATACACATGCGGCGATGCGATTCGCGGCTTTGGCTGGCGGTCACCGACGTGCGCGTGCAGAAACTGAAGGATATCAGCGCGGCGGACGCGGTCGCTGAAGGCATCGACGCCTCGGCCGCATCGCATTTCGGATCACCAATCAAGGCGTACGCCGCGCTGTGGGACAGCCTGCACGGGGCCGATGGCACCACCTGGGCAGACAATCCGTGGATCGTCGCGCTGAGCTTTGCGGTGCATCATGGCAATGTCGACGCGCTGCCGGGAGTGCCAGGCAATGGCTAGTGCCGTCGATGTCCGGGCCGAAGCCGGTCCTGTGCTGCCGTCGCGGTCGCGGGTCAACTTCGATGCGCGCGAGCTGGTGGTGCTGGCGCGGCGGGCGGCGGAATTCTCGACCGCCGGGCCGGGGTGCAACCTGTCTGCCGCGCTGCACGAGTTGGCGCAGATGCGGGCGATTCTGGGTGGTGAGTCATGAGCGGCTATTCGGACTGGCCGCGTAGGCATGCGCCATTGATCCCCATCGACTGGGCGCGCGAGTTCGCGGCCCTCCCGGTGGAAGCCGAGTTGCACCGTGCAGCCACGTATCCAGAAGGTTACCCCGAGCGCGCCGACTTCTCCAACCGCCGCGATTTTCGTGCGGCAGTCAGCCGCTGGCGGCGCGAGCATGACTGATCCGCGCCCATCCCTGGCCGAGCGCAAGCGCGCGGTGCTGGCGCGGGTGCGCCTGGGCGAGTTGGTCGAGCGCGGCGGGGTCACGCTGTCGGGCCATGCCAGTTCCACCCAGCGGCGGGCGCGGTGTCCGTTTCACCAGGGCAATTCGGCCAGCTTTGCGGTGGTCAGCAAGGGCAAGCCCGAAGAGGCGTTTGCGCATTGCTTCGGTTGCCAGTGGCACGGCAACGCGATCGACTATCTGGCTGCCGAGCGTGGGTTGCCGTGGATCGAGGCGCTGGCCGAGCTTGAGCTGCAGGAAGGGCTGAGCGAGCGCGGGGCATCTGCCGAAGGGCAAGGGCCGGTGGTGCGTCCGCGCAATCCTGCAGCGCCTGTCATTCGGCGGCAAGGCCAGTGGGTGCCGGTCGATTCGCTCGATGCCGGTCGCTGGATGTGGCGGCGGGCCCGGCCGGACCTGGTGGCGATCCGCACCTATTTCGCAGGGCGGGGTGTGCCGCCCCGAATGCTGGCCGACCATCGCTTCGCCCAATTTCGCTATCTGGCCGAGTGCCCGGCGGCGCTGTGGGCGGCCGGGAGCGATCCGCGCAAGCAGATCCACAACCCGGCGGTGATTGCACTGGTGAGCGAACCGCGGCTGCTCGGCGATCCGCCCGCGCTGGAATTCATTCCGGTGGGTGTGCACGTCACCTATCTGAACCCGGCGGGCGACGGCACCATGATCAGGCGCAAGCCCTGGGCTAAGTCAGACGATGAGGACCCGATGCTGCCCAAGCGGCGTATGCTGGGCGCTGTCGGCAAGGGCGCGGTGTTCCTCGGGCCCTATCGCCCCGATGCGCGGCTGTGGGTGGGTGAGGGCAACGAGACGGTGCTGTCCGCCATGGCGCTGGGTGACGCCGGGGATGGTGATGTTGGCGTGGCCACGCTGAGCCTCGACAACCTGCAGGGGCATCCCAAGAAGTGGCGCGGCGGCGTTTGGCCACTGCATGCCATCGAGCCGGAACCGGAGCGCGGGCCGTTCGTGGTGCCGGGACATCGTGGGGCGGTGGTTGGCCTGGTCGACGCCGACATGGCGCCGCTGAAGGGTCCGCTCGACCGGCGGACCGGCAAGCCGCAGGGCATGAAACTGGTCGAACGCAAGGGCGGTCCGATCATCGACCGCGCGATCACGGGGGCCGAACGGGCGACGATCTGCGGGGCCTTGCTGGTCAAGGGCTGGCGCCGCGCCGGAATTTCCGACGTGACTGCGCTGCGCGCGCCGGCGGGGATGGATTTCAACGATGTGGTGAAGGGAGCCGGGGCATGAGCGAGACGGTTGAGCTAAAGCGATGGGTCGAAGACCCTGTCCGCTGGTACGCCGCTTCATCCTTCGACAGCGAAGCCTGGGGCTGTCCTGGCGCTAGCCGTCAGGAGACTTTGGACCTCGTGCGTACGCGCTATTCGACCCGAGACGCCGACGAACGCGGAGTTGTGGCATGGATTGTCAGCGCCGCTCTTGCGCGGCCCAGCTTCGTTCCTTCACCCGAGGCACTATCGGCCCTGCTTGAAGATTACGAAGAACGTAACAACGATATCTGGTTCGAAGATGGCGCAGGCTGCGATCCAGATGATCCCAACGAGATTGCTGGTCTGGCCGAACTGATCGGACGTGTCCTCGAACACTGCCTCGATGCACCCGAGAGCCGGATGCTCTCTGACTTCCTTACCCTTGAAGCGGTGGTCTGTTGTGAGGGAAACCTGGTTATAGATCCCGAGATCGTACCATGAGCATTGGGCTGGGTGACATGGCGCCGGACAAGGCCGAGATCGAGGCGTGCAGCGATGCGGCCACGCTGGCGCGGTGGTATCGCGACTGCGTCGAGACGATCAAAGAGATCAAGGCCAAGATCTATGGCTATCGCGCGGCCGAGTGTGCCGAGCTGGGCTGGCTGAAGCGCACCGGCGGCAAGATCGCCGCGCTGAAAATGGCGGCGAGGTGGGTCGAATTCCGGATGCGGGTGCTGGGCCTGCCGGTGCCATACCTGCCCAGCGATCCGCGCAAGGAGGAATTGCGGCGCCAGGGCGAGGTGATCCAGCGGCTGCACACGGTGCTGCGCGCCGCCGGGTTGGACATCCCGGCATGAGCGGGGACTATGCCCCGGCGATCGAGGCGCTTGAGCGCGAGCTGGCCGGGGTGCTTGCCCGGGCCGATGGCCTGCGCGGGGCGATTGCGGTGTTGCAGGATGCGCCGGCGCTGGGGGGGGGCATGGCTGAGGCCCAATCACCCGCACCAGATTTGTCCGACCTGCCGGATACAGTCGTCGAGCAGCTGGTCGATCTGCCCGGACTTGCCGAGGAACGCGCGGCGCGGGGGCTGGCTCGCCCCGGTCGCCCGAAAGGTCGCGCGCCCAAGGACGAGCACGATGACGATATTGTCGCGGCCTATGTGGCGGGCGAGCCGATGGCGGCAATCGCGGCGCGGTTCGGGGTTGGGCTGAGCACGATCCGGCGGCGGGTCAAAGCGGCGGGGGTGCCGGTGCGCGACACTGCGCGCCCGGCAGCAGCCAAGCCCCCGGGTAATCCCCGTCGGGCTGCGGCGATCGTGGCAGCCTATCGCGATGGCAAGACCGCGACGGCGGTTGCCGAACAGTTCGGGATCGCCGCGCATCAGGTCTATCATGTGCTGGAGCGGGAAGGGGTGCCGCGCCGGGCGCGCGGTGGCGATCTGGGCGGCAGGAAGAAGCAGATCGTTCGCGCAGAGATCGCTGAGAAGCACGGAGGCGCAGAGGGTCCGAGCGCGCCGCGAGCAGAGCCGGTTCCCCCCGCGGTGGAGCCGAGCGCGCCGTTGCAGGATCAAGGGGCTGCGCCCCCGGCAGAACCTCTTCCTGTCTCAGTGCCGGTCAATGGCTTCGGCCTGATGCGCGCGCGGGATTCTGCGGCGGCAATTGACCTTCCCGCCGACGACGACGAGCCTGATGAGGATCTGAACGCGGAGTTCAACGCGGCGCTGAGCCGGGTGCGGGCCAACCGCCGCGCGGCGGGGCCGAAGCCGCGGCCGAACTATGCGAAGACCGCCGAGGCGTTCAAGCGCAAGTCGGTGGTCCGGGCCGAGCAGGCCGCGAAGGTGCCGACCCTCCGCGCCGATGGGCGCGAGGAATGCCGGTTCTGCGGGATTCCCGGGTGGAAGGGCTGTGAGCACTGGTTGCCGTGCGAGGCTGCTGGACCTGCCCCAGTCGCGCCGGAACCCAAGCCCGACGGGCGCAAGCACAACACCTTTACCGGTTTGCGCCGGGGCAAGTCGGTGTTGCGGATATGAGCGAATCCAGCGATCGCCGCCTCAAGGGGATCATCGACCGGCTCTGCATGATCCGGGACGAGCAAAAGAACCTGCGCGACGAAAAGGGCGAGGTCCTCGCCGAGGCCAAGGCGGTCGGCTATGATCTGGCGACGATCCGCAAAGTGATGGCGCGGATCGACCTGTCCCCGGCCGAGCGCGGCGAGGCGGACAGTCTGCTCGAAACCTATGAGGCGGCGCTGGGCGGGTTTGCCGCGACGGTGCCGCTGCGCGCCAGCGCCGCCGATCTGGCCGCCGCTTTGCTGGCCGAGCAGTTGGAAGGGATCGAGGATCCGGCCCATGCCGCCGCGCTGGTCGAGCATGTCCTGGCGCTGCTCGATATCCGGGCCGAGATCGCCGTGCTGCGGCTGCAGGAACGGGAGCGCAAGAAGCTGGCCGACGGCGAAGGGTTCGAGCCCAAGCAGATCGCGCTGGTGGTCCGCTGGTACGAAAAGTGCGTCAAATGGGGCGCCGATGCCATGAAGGCGGGCGAGCAGGTGTTCCGGCTCTACCGTGCCACCGTGGACGAATCGGGCGGCGCAGTACGCCCCCAGGGCGAGGCGCCGACAGCCGACGCCAAGCTGGCCGAACTGTTCGGCAAACCCGCGCCCAAGGCCCCGACCCGCAAGCAGAAAGCCGTGTCCGACGCGATCGCGCTGGCCCGGCTCAACCAGCGGGGGGCGGGGTGATGGAGTCTTGTCGTCCGCCTGCGGCGGAGTCGACACCGCCGGTACTAATGCCGTCCCCTGCGGGGCCGTCATGCCGCCCGTCGGGTGTTCGCACGCGAGGTATCATCGGGTGAGCCGAAGTTCCCGCGATCATTTCAAGGCGGTGCGCGAGCGGATCGATCAGACCCGCGCTGATGTGGCCAATCCCGCGCTGCGCTGGCTCGCCCGGTGCGAGGGCGGGCCGGTTGGCGTCGTTGGGCACTGCCTGCTGTGTGAAGCCGATCAGGGTTGCAACTCGACACTGTGCGTCCGTGAGTACGCCAAGCCTCCCGGCCCCCTCCCGGGCAGGGAAGACTGTGAGCCGCAGGTGACATTAGTGGAGGCGTGCGGACTCGCGCGAAGCGCGACCGCATGACCGACTCCATGATCCCGATCACTGTCGACGATCCGCTCGAGCTCGCTTGGTTCGAGTGCAACGACTTTGGCAATGCGCGGCGGCTTGTCGCGCTGGCGGGCGGCCTGCTCAAGTGGGTCGACGACAAGGTCTGGCTCGCCTTTGACGAGCAGCGCTGGTCCGAGCGCGAGGGGGCATTTCGCGCCCGGATGCTGGCGCACCAGGTGGCGCAGCACATCAACGAGGAAGTCGCGGCGCTGGCCGGTCTGCTGGCTGAGAACAACCCGGCCAAGGCGCTAAGCGACCGCTATGGCGCATGGTGCACCGAGGAACGCGCGACCGACCGGGTCGATGCGCTGCGCAAATGGGCGGTGCGATCGGGCAATTCGACCCAGACCGACGCGATGCTGAAGCAGGCCAAGGACATGCCGGAAATGCGGGCATGGTCGGAGCAGTTCGATATCGATCCGCTGGTCTACAACCTGACCAACGGCACATTGCGGTTCCGGCAGGTCGACCGGACGGCGATCCCGGCGGACTATCCGCACCCGGTCTTCGGAGACGGGCCGCGGGCGTGGGTGGTCCAGTTTCAGGAAGGCCACGAGCCGACCGACCGGCTGCGCCAGATCGCGACTTGGACCTATGATCCCAAGGCCGCCGCGCCGATGTGGACCACCCGGCTCGAGCTGGTCCAGCCCGATGCCGAGGTGCGCGCGGTGTTTGCGCGGATGTATGGCCAGACGCTGACGGGCCTGACCGACGGCGAGGAATTCTATGTCCACAAGGGCCGGGGCGGCGACGGCAAGACCAAGACGCATGAGATCATCGCGCACGGGCACGGCGATTACTATCGCGACACCAGCATCAAGACCTTTCTGCAGGCGAGCTTCCAGAAATCAGGGGCCGAGCATCGCAGCGATCTGGTGCGCCTGGCGGGCGATATCCGCATGGTCGTCGCGCCCGAACCGCCCCCGGGTTCGACCTGGGACGGCGAAGTGCTCAAGCAGGTGACCGGCGGCGGATCGGTGACCGCGCGCGGATCCGGCGCGGCAACCGAGATCACCTTCAAGCCGCGCTGGAAGCTGTTTGTGGAGGTCAACCCGACCCCGCGCATGCCGGGCGACGACAAGGGCTTTCGCCGGCGGTTCCGGCTTGTGCAGTGGCTGGTCGACCTGAACCTGATCCCTGGCGGGTACGAAAGCCCGGCCGCGCTGCGCGAGCGGCTGTGGAGCGAATCGTCCGGCGTGCTCAACTGGATGATCGCCGGATGCCTCGATTGGCTGGGTGACCGGCGGGTGCCGGTGCCCGAGCGCGAAAGCGAGGCGCTGGCCGACTTCTGGGCCACCGGCAATCCGCTGGGCGAATGGATCGACGAGGAATGCGACCTGCTCGACCGCGATGCGGAGACCGGCTCGACCGTGCTGTGGAACGCCTTCAAGGCGTGGATGGAGCGCAGCGAGGTTGAGGAGGAAGCGCGCAAGAAATGGAACCCGACCCGGTTTGGCCGGGACCTGGGCCAGCGCCAGATCGTCGGCAAGAAGGATCGCAAGGGCAACAAGGTGCGGCGCGGGATCAAGCTGCGTCCGGCGGTGGGCGGCATGCTGGGGAATATGGAAGGGGCTTCCCCCGCGACAGCGCAGCAGAGGTCGGCGGAGCCGACCGGCGATTTCGGCGGGGAGGCTGCTCCCGGGTGGGATGATCTGGCCGATGACGATCCGTTCGGGGGGAATGTCTGATGCGCCAGTTGACACAACATCTGGTGACGGACGGTGACGGAGGGTTGGGTCGAACTGTCCGTCATTCTTGGTGGGTCGCCTCCGCTGATGTTCGGCCCCGCTGCGCTGAGGGCCTCCATGCCGGGAGGCTCCCGGGTGTGACGGACGGTTTTGCTGGATGGTTGACGGAGGGTTGGGGCCGGTGGCGCTGCCCTCACAAGCCCCGGAATTGCGTGGGTGACGGATGGTGACGGACAGTAACGGACGGTTTCGGGATGGTCTGCCGCTGATGTGCGCCAGCGCGCCTATGCGTGACCGGACTGGTAACTGTCCAACCGTCCTTCACCATCCTTCATTCTATATCTTGAGAGGTTGAGTTCGAATGACTTTCATCCTGAGCAGTGATGCGGGCGTTGCGGCAACCCCTCGAGCCACGCGGGCCCGGCCCTGGGCACGGCATGGCTCGATCGATGTCGAAGCCTTGGCGGCATGGGCCTGGGGGGTGCAGCAGGTCGACCGGTTCGAACGCATGGGGCTCCATCCGATCGAGGCGGCGGCGGCGGGCTATGAGCCGCGCAGCTATTCCGGCGATGGGGTCGGCCAGCTGATGGCGATCAACAACCTTGGCTGCCGGGTCGATAGCGGGGGCGTCAGCGTCTCGGACGTGGTGCACCCGGTGGCCTATGCGGTCGCCCAGGCGGCGCGGCGGATCGCGGGTGATGACCGGCAGGCGGCAGACCTCGTGCGGTCGCATGCCTTGGCCGGGACGCGTCCGACCACGTGGCGGCCGCCGGAGCATCGGGTCCGTCCGGCGGAGTGGGCCTATGAGAGGCAGTCGGCGGTCGTCGAGTATCAGGGGCCGGGGCGCAAGGGCGGCTATTGCCAGGTGCTCTACCTGTGGGATGCCTCGCGCGAGGCGTGGGGGCGCGGGCTCTATCGGCGCTGGTGGTGCGGGCTCGAGGCGCTGGCGTGGGAGATGAGCAAGGAGGCGCTCGGCTTCCTCGTCACCGGCCCGGCCGCGCCGCTGGAACCATGGGAGGAAATCGGAAGCAAACATCCGATTTCGGTTGACTTCTGATGGGCCTGGGCACCCCCCAACGGGTCCTCCCAGCGCTCCCAAACGTAATGCGGTGCGGCAGCGCGGGGTGTGGAAGTTTTTTGTTTTTGGTGGAAATCCGTGGTTTTGGTTGGGGTTTTGGTTTGATCGCGTGGGCTGGGAGTGAAATTTTGTTGCTCGGAACGATGGAAAGTTAGGTGGGGCTGGTCGTCAACCTGGACGAGTTCTCGGAACTGTGCGGGGTCACGTCGGAAACGATGAAGGCCTATGTCCGCGCGCTCGACGATGCGACTCCCTGGTTGATCGTGCGCGGCGCGCCGGGGCGCCCGTTCCAGATTGATTCCGATGGGGGACTGGCCTGGTGGAAGGCCAAGCGCGCGGACGAGGAAACCGCATCGGCGGAGCGTCGGGCCCAGCTGCAGCAGCTCCGGTTCGACGAGTTGGGTGATGCAGCCGAGGGTGAGGATGCGCTGGCGCTGTCGGGCAAGGCGCGGCGTGAGGAATATGCTGCGGTCACCGAGCGGATCAAACTGCGGCGGATGATGGGCGAGCTGGTCGAGGTCGGGCCGCTCGAGCAGCTGCTGTCCTCGGCGGTAATCGAACTGCGGCGCCAGTTGATGCTGGTCCCGGCTGAGTTCACGGTCGAGCACGGCCTCGAACCCGATGCGGTGAAGTCGCTCGAAGCTTTGCTCGGGCGGGCGATCGCAGCGTTCGTGGCCAAGCT
>Ga0114940_10000871_pt1 | contig 12159 bp, 9 predicted proteins | sample ColdCreekSource_FD_87195 | JGI IMG/M metagenome (GOLD analysis project Ga0114940, IMG submission 87195) | Groundwater microbial communities from Cold Creek, Nevada to study Microbial Dark Matter (Phase II) - Cold Creek Source | ecosystem: Environmental > Aquatic > Deep subsurface > Groundwater ... | reverse complement strand
GACGCCTTCGCTCGGCAACGCCTCCAGTACGGCCTCGAGACGGAAGGGCTTGAAATAGGCGGTCAGTTTTTTCACGAATCACCTGAGTCCTGTACGTGTACTTCGTTCCAAAGTCTGCTGTATCTTTGAAAGGATGCTAACGGCAGTTGCCGTCCTAACAAACAGCGTGGATTTTATGCAACCCATCACGACTGGAAAGCAAGAGCGCCTGGGCACGCCGACCGGCGCTGTAGGTGTTGGCCACCGGTGTTCGAGTACCTAAAAAGCGCGCCGCGCAACCCCCCACGCTGGGGAGCCTGCCCATTCGCTGCGGACGGCTTGATGGGGACTGAACGGTTACAGAAAGCCGGGGAAGTAGCCCGGCTTGGTTTGAATCGGTTCAACATGGGTTGGGCGACAGGTTCTATAGCTGTAGAAAGCGTCCGAGGTCCTTGTTACGAGAGCATCAACCTGGGCTGCATTAGATGCAACCCAACTCCCGCAACGCGCACAGGGCGCGACCGAAGGCTTGCACGGTTTCATCGAGACAGTCTGCGCCATGCGCGGCGCTAAGCCAAGCTTGGCGGCCCGGAGGCAGGTCCACGCCTTCGAGCAGGAGGGCGCGGCGCAGGAGCGCATCGAGCGTGCCCTTCTGCTTCAGCGTCGCGGCCTTGATCTGGATGGCTTGGATTTCGCCGTCGCGCAGGAGGCGTGCGGCAGCCGGGTCGGCGGTAAATAGATGCAGACTTGACGAGAAACCGTACGCGGCGAAGGCGGCGCTTTCGTGGCGGAAGAGTTCGTTCAGTCGGTCGCGCAACGTTTCGGCGGCGGCTTCGGCCAGCCGACACGGGGCCCCGTTTTCGACGAGTCGCAGCGTGGCCGTGCCTGCCGCAGCACACGTCGGCGCGGCGTTGAAGGTGCCGTATTGCGCGACTCGGCGCAGGCGATCCTTAACCGCATCGCCGCTGAAGCTCATGGGCGCGAACGACTCGTGCGGACCGCACACCGCGCCGCCGGGCATGCCGCCAGCCAGGACCTTAGCCAAGCAGGTCAGGTCGGGGTAGATGCCGAAGCGTTCCTGCGCGCCACCGGGGGCGATGCGGAAGCCGGTGATGACTTCGTCAAAAATGAGTTTCACGTCGTACCGAGTGCACAGTTCGCGTAGCCCTACTAGAAAATCGGGCGTGATCGGTGCGGCACCGCCTGCGCCACCCGTGGGTTCGACGATCACTGCGGCCACATCCCCACGCTTAGCCAAGGTGTCACGCAGCACATCCAGCGCGTTGGCCGGCAACACGACCGTCAGCGCACGAACGGCCTCGGGCACGCCCTGGCTCCAGGGTTCTTCAAACGGCACATCGACGCCCGGCACGGCATGGTCCAGCCAACCGTGGAAGTGGCCTTCAAACTTAATGATGACATCCTTGCCGGTGAGCGCGCGCGCCAGGCGGACCGCCAGCGCGGTGGCCTCGCTGCCTGAGGCGGTGAAGCGTACGCATTCGGCGGATGGCACCAGCGTACGCACGCGTTCGGCCCACAGAACCTCGCGTTCGTGGCAGGCACCCGGGTGCATGACCTCCTGTGCCGCTAGATGTACGGCTTCGACCACTTCCCGCTGGCCGTGGCCGAGTAGGAGTGCGCCGTGACCCATCCAGTAGTCGATGTAGCAGTTACCGTCCACGTCGGTCTTGCGCGCGCCGCGCGCGCTCTTCACAAATAGCGCCGGAGCATGGACGTAGCGGTTGTCGTGCGTCACGCCGCCAGGAAAGGCTTGGCGTGCGCGCTCGTTAAGCAGCAACGAAAGCGGACAGCGTTGCGCGACGCGGGCTTCGAGCACCTTACGCGCCTGCGCGAGCGTTTCGGGATCGGGCGCAATCGTACGACGGACGCGGCCCGCGCCGGGTTCGTGTGCCGGGCGTTGCAGCTTAGTGCAGAGTGAAACGGGCAGGGGCATGGTGCTGGGAAGTGCCTTTGTTTTCATGAGCGTCCCTTTGCTTGCAGTGAAAATTGGCCCGTACGCAGTCCATAGGGTAAGTATCGACATGCGCCGAGAGGCACTGAAGACAACTTTGTGCTCTTTCGCCACGTTTCTCGACATATGCGCGTGAGAAGTGAGGGGTACCCATCGTCACTTGAGTTAAAGGAGCGCGCTTAACCATGCCCAGTTTGCGAACGGTCCTTCTGCTTACGTTCATTACGATGTTCTTGAGGGCCTACGCCGAAGCCGCCACGCCCGAACCGCCACCGGATGTGAATGCGAAGGTGCGCGCGTTTCTCCAGCAAGTCGTGCTGTTGTCGCCCCAACAAAAAGACAGCCGCGCGAAACGGGCCGAGGAGATCAAGCAACTCCAGCCCAATGCCGCGCCTGAAGGTTGGGTCAAGGCACTTGCGGCGCGCCACGATGTGTTGGAGAAGAAATTTAAGACCGAGCTTTCCGGCTTAGCCACGAATTTCGCCGCGAGCCAGAAAGCCGATCTCGATACGCGCCGCAAGGCCGCTACCGGCTTCATTCTCGGCAGCGGCTACGGCTCCAAGGAATCGCACGTACCGATGGACGCCCTGGTCAAAAAAGTGGCGGCGCTATGGGACACTCCTTACGCGCTGGCGCTGGAAACGAACGAGAACCTGCGCCAGACCCTGGCGGGGCTGCATGAGCTTGAAAGCTACTTGGCATTTTACCCAGGTGAAGGGGTTCCTGCCGCGTTGGACGAAAAGAAGCAGCAAGATGCGTTCGGCCAAAACGTACGCGCGGCGTGGCAAAAACAAGAATGGCAGACCATCGTCAAATACAACGACGGGTTGACTTATCTTGGTACCGAGGAAAAAGAGCACCTGCAGTTGCTCAACGAGTACCGCATGATGTTGGGTCTGCACCCGCTGGAGTGCGACGCGCGCTTATTGGCTGCCGCACGCGGGCATTCGAGCGACATGGTCGAGAAGGATTTTTTCAGCCACAGCTCACCGGTGCCAGGAAAACTCAGTTTCACAAACCGTGCCAAGCTGGAAGGCTATGCCGCTGCGACGGGCGAAAATATCTATGAAGGTTCGCCCAGTGGACGGCACGCCTTCGAGTCCTGGTACGGCTCGCCTGGGCACCACAAGAACATGATCGGGAGCCACAAGCAAATTGGCGCGGGCAATTACAGGGCGCATTGGACGCAGGTCTTCGGCGGCGATGGTCCGTTTGCCTTGCGCGCTGCAGGCAAGCCTCCGCAAGCGGCCGTCCTGGAAAAAGTGCTCGCCTTGCCAGAGGACGCCACGGTGAAAGCGCGCTTGGATGTGGTGCAGTTCGCTATGGAAAAACGCATGTGGAATCCAGCCCAACAGCAGCTCGCGGCGGTACTCAAGGCGGAGCCGGAGCATGCTGCCGCCAAGAACATGCTCGCCATCGTCGAACAGGAATTGATCCGTATGGCTCCGCCCAAGCGACGCTGACGGCACGTGCGGCTCGCGGCGAGTTTGCGGTAGACCTTCCCCGCAGCGGAAACGCGAGTCTGATCCGAATACGCTTCGTGCGACTTAAAAGATGTTCCAACGCCCAAGTTTTCCGTGCGCTTCTGCGTGCAGCATCCCCAACCCCAGTGGTGTAACACTGATCCAGCCGGCCCTTAGCGCCACGGCGTCCAGGTCCGGGTCGCTGTCGCGAAAGACCATCGTTCCTTCCAACCGGAAACGTCTGCGTGCGCCCTCGCCAGGTTCCTCGGTATAGTATTCCCTGAAGCCGCTCAGGCCGTGCCGAGTTAGTTTTACGCCCTTGATCTCGTCGTGCGGAAGATTCGGCAGGTTCACATTGAGCGCGCTCCACGCGGGCAGGCCTTGCGCGAAAAGCTCGGCCACGATGGGTAGGCACAGCTCCGCAGCTAGACGAAAATCCCAGCTTCCGATTTGCGGCACGTCCAGCGACAGCGCAGCGGCGGGCAGGTTGTTGCTGCAAGCCTCCAGCGCGCCCGCTACGGTGCCCGAATACAGCACGTTCGTGCCCACATTAGGCCCGCGGTTGATGCCCGAAAGCACCACATCTGGAGCGAAATCGGGAAAGAGGTTGGTGAGGGCAAGCTTCACGCAGTCGGCCGGCGTGCCCGCCACACGGTAGGTCGGCACAGCGGCTAGCGGGCCGTTCAGGGTGGCACGTTCGGCATACAGGGGGGTGTGCAGCGTAATGCCGTGCCCCACGCCCGACTGCTCGCGCTCCGGAGCGACCACGCACAGCTCGTATAAGCCCGTGCGTAGCAATGCTTCGGCCAGCATCGCAAGCCCCGGCGAGTCCAGGCCGTCGTCGTTGGTGATGAGGATCTTGTGCATGGCTTACGCCTGTTGATCGCGGGAGAAACGGAGGAACGTGACCGGCTCGATTCCGAAGCACTACGTCCGCGCGCCGCGCTCCAGGAACCAGCCGATCGTGAAGAGGGCACCGCCTAGGCCAAGCAGCGTAAACTCTTGACCCATATCCGGCTGGCCCGTGGGAGTAAAACCCACGCCCGCAAAAAGCGCCATGCCTACCACCATCAGCCCGGCCAATTCGAGGACTTTTCCAAAGAAGTACCGCAACTTGCCCATGCAGGGAACGTAAGTCGTAAAACGTGCAACGTAAAGCATAAGAACTGCGGCACGTTCGTCCGGCTGGAATGCACCTGCGGGCAGGTCCATTTTTTGCTTTACGTTTTATGTAACACTTTTAGCCCTATACTTCCGCCGCACACTCGGAGCACGCATGGTTCAGTTCAACGTAGAAGGCGCGCATTTTCAGCCCTGCATGGACAGCTTTCTGGGCGCGGCCTTGGGCGTGCTTAACGCGCTGGGCGAAGACCTTTCCTACGAAGAGTTGTGGGGCCTATCAGGCATGGCCTTTCGCACGCAGGTCCACCGCGAGCTGGCGCCGGCAGGCCTGTTTCCCAGGCAGTGGGACGAAACCTATGGGGCCGTTATGCAGCGCTTGGGCTACGCGTGCAGCGCGGGCCTGCGCGATCATTTCTACACGCAGGACGACATCCATTATCTGCGTCGCGGCTGGATGGGGAACCTCGAACGCCACCTGGGTCAGGGATTGCCCGCCATCGCCTACGGATTGCACGGGCCGGCCTTCGGCATCATCAGCGGCTTCGATGATGAGACGGAAAACTTTCGCGTGAGCACGTTGCTGGACGGCGTGAAGGACGGCCCGGTCCACGTGAACGATCTGGGCCTGACAAATCCGCCCTGTGTTTTCGTGCTCATTCCCACAGGTCCGCTACACGGCTACGACCGCCAAGCCGCGACCCGTGCCGCCATTGCACACGGACTCCTGCACCACGCGCAGCAGGAACGAGATGAACATGGCCAGTCCCTGGCCATTCCGCCGGATCTCGCCACGGGGATGGACGCTTTTGAAGCCTGGGGCCGCGCACTGAACGAACGCACGGTCAAACTGTCTTGGGCACCGGCGCTCTATGCGGGGTATTACCTCGAAGCCCGCACGCACGGCGCGGGTTTCCTACGCAAAGTGGCGCAGGAATACTTTCCACAACACGCCAAGCATTTAGAGTTAGCTGCAGAAAGCTGTATGCAACAAGCGGCGAAGTTACGGGAGTTGGCCGCGCTTTTCCCGCCCCAAGAACCACACGCCCTGCAGGACGCACAGAAGATCGTTGCTGCTATCGGGCACTTGCAAGTCATCGCGCAAGCGCACGCCGCCGCGATGACGGCCTTGGCTGAGGCGAAATAGACCCGCGCTTGGGTTCAGCAACCAGGATTCGAGAATTGAATTCCAGCACGGCCCTATAGCTCAAGCACCATTCCTTCGCGCGCGGCATCGACGCGAATGCCCAGTTGCTTGCCGCAGCGGCGAGCGTCGTTTTCAAGGCGCGCGATGGCCCAGTCGTCGTGCAGAGGGTCGTGGTGAGTTAAAAGCAGCCACTTTACCAAGGCCGTCTCGGCTTCACGCAGGCCGTGAACCCAGGTGGAATGGCCCCACCCGAACTGTTTTTCGTATTGTTCGGGCGAATATTGAGCATCGTAGAACAGCACATCGGCATCTTTAGCCAGTGCCTGCATGCCGACGTGCACGTTCGCGCCGTGTTCGTGATCTGTGGCGAACGCGAATACCTTTACTCCAGCAGGCCCGTGTTCTTCAATGCGATAACCATAACAACCGCCGGGGTGGTTGAGTTCTCTGGCAGTGACGATGAGTTTTCCGGCATCGCCGACCAGCTCGACCTTGCCGCCCTCGTCGATGTTATGAAAGTTGAGTTGCGCGCCCATGTCTTCGACGCTGACCGGAAAATTCAGGCGCTGCTGCTGCGCGAGCAACGCCTGCGCCACGGTGCTGTCGGCCAAGGCTTCGTGCCGAGTAGCGCAGCGGCCATAGAGATCAAAAACACTATCGGGATCGAAATTGGGAATAAAGAACGGGAAGCCCTGGATATGGTCCCAGTGAACGTGGCTGAAGAAAAAAGTGCCGTGGACGGGCGCTGGGCCGGAGAGTTCCAGGCCCAGATTGCGCAACCCTGAGCCGGCGTCGAGGATGATCAGGCGACCGGGAATCTGTACGCTGACGCAGGTGGTGTTGCCGCCGTAGCGGCTGGTCACGAAACTGCTCGTACTGGGAGTGGGAATGCTGCCGCGTGTGCCCCAGAAATGGATTTTCACGCCCGCATCTCCGTCCGGCGCGCCCCGAAAGATTCAACAGGAATGCTTCACAGGTTACACAGCGCGCAAGGAGATGAAAGGGTAGGACATCCAGGGCTAAAAAGTCTGTAAGCGTTCATCACGCCCTGGACCGCAGGCGTCCCGCGCCGGCATGTTGTTCCGAATGAACGGCACGCTGCCGCCAGGATGGCGGCGATCCAGCCGACAAGACGTCGGCGTTCCTGAAAGGCACGAAGCCCGCAGCGAACGGCGCTTCACCTGCAGCGCGCACAACCCGTTAAAGCGCTGGAGCAGCAAAAGAAAGCCGGGGAAGTAGCCCGGCTTGGTTTGAATCGGTTCAACATGGGGATGGGCGACAGGCTCTTGAGTCTCTCGTAAAAATACCAGCAGACACATGGCGGGCGCGCAGGGTCGGAAAGTGGACGCCCGTTGGATAGATTTCGCCCTTCGTCGAATGCTGCACGTGCGGTTGCTGGCGACTTGTGGCTCTGCGGTCGAGTTCGGACACTCATGGACAACCGAATAGTTCACCTGCTGCGGATTTAGGATTCAGACGAGCGCTACCACGCCGATCCCGCGATGGATTTCTTATTGGACACGCGCGTTACGAGTGCTCCCACCAATTCCTTTAGGCCCACCCCGGTCATGGCGGAAATGCCGAAAATTTCGCACTTTAGTTTCTTTTTCATGCGTTGCAGGTTTGCACTTGCGCCGTCCACATCAAGTTTGTTGGCTACAATCAGGCGCGGGCGCTCGTGCAGCGCTGCGCTGTAGAGCTTTAATTCGTTTTCGATCTTCTTGAAGTTTTCTACGGGGTCGCTGCCGTCGGGAGGAGCGGCATCCACAAGGTGGATAAGGAACGCGGTGCGTTCGACATGGCGCAGAAATTCGTCCCCCAAACCCACGCCGGCGTGTGCTCCTTCAATGAGGCCCGGGAGGTCTGCCACAACGACCTGCGTGTAATCTCCAGCACTGACAATGCCGAGATGCGGTTCGCGTGTCGTGAACGGGTACGGTGCGATCTTCGGGCGCGCTGCGCTAATGCGCGAAAGCAGCGTCGATTTACCGGCGTTAGGCAGACCAATCAACCCGGCGTCGGCGATAAGCTTGAGCTCGAGACGAAGTTCACGTTCTTCGCCGTCTTGCCCGCGTTCGAATTCGCGCGGAGTCTGGTGCGTGGAGGTGGCGAAGTGCTGGTTCCCGCGCCCGCCGCGCCCGCCGAGGACAACGAATCGGTCGCCAGGCTGTGCAAGATCTGCGAGTTGTGTGCCACCGGGTTGTTCAAAAATTATCGTGCCGCACGGCACAGGCACGAACACGTTTTTACCCGAACGTCCCGAGCAATTCTTATTGGATCCCTGTAGGCCTTTAGGGGCCTGGATGTGTTTCTTGCGATAAAGGTAGAGCAGCGTGTCCACTTGGTAACCGGCCTCAAAGGTGATATCGCCGCCTTTGCCTCCGTCGCCACCAGCAGGACCGCCCCAGGGCCGGTACTTTTCACGCAGGAACGCCACGCTGCCGTCGCCACCTCGACCGGCCTTGACGTGTATTTCGCATTCGTCGATAAACATGGAAATGAGTGTGCCGGAAGGGCAGGCTGTGCGCAATTCGAGAAGGAAAATGTTCCACAAGTAGCACTGATATTTTCTTGGCTGAGTCAGGCCTTTTAGTCGTGGTGGGTATAGCGCACCTCCTAGCTAATCGACGTTGTCTGTATAATTACGCATGTATGATTACGTACTCTGGTCCGTACAAATTGGATTGGGATTATGATTGCAGACAGGTGTGCAAACAGTACTCTCCGTCCCCAGGTATTGATGGTGGTTAGAAGTGCATACTGAATCACTTGCAAGACTGCTGGATGCTAACGCGAACCGATGCCGTGAAGGCATTCGGACGGCAGAGGATTACAGTAGGTTTGTGGTTGGTGATGCACGCTGGGCAAAAAAGCTAAAAATGGCCCGGCATCATGTCACGGAATTGTTAAACCGATGCCAGCCCGAACCCGTCATGCTGGGGTTTAGGCGAGTAGGAGCGGACGCGGGACAGGTTGAGTGTGTGGCGGATGAACGTGCCGGTTCAAGTGCGCCGGCTAAAGACGTGGCCGTGCGGGGACTGAAAAGGGCGCAGGAAGCGCTGCGGGTGCTAGAGGAGTATGTAAAGGCACCGCGTCCAGATGTTTCTAAAAAATTATCTGCACTACGGTTCGAGATGTACGACGCCGAACAGTGGTTGGTATTGGGTGCAGACGCGGCGCGAATACTGCACAAGGCTAAATTGTACGTACTCATTACAGCGGCGTTGTGTACTAAAAGTTGGGAGCAGACCGCCGAAGCAACATTGAAGGGTGGCGCGTGTGTTTTGCAGTTGCGCGAGAAGGATCTGTCAGGCGCGGAATGGGTGCAACGCTCGAGAACGTTGTGCGAGTTGTGCGAAAAGTACGGCGCTCTGTGCGTAGTGAATGACCGTGCGGATGTGGCTTTGACGGCTTGTGCGCCGTGTGTCCATCTCGGACAGGAAGACTTAAGTCCAGGAGAAGTACGGCGCTGGGGTGGAGCGGGGCTTTTGATAGGTCGATCCACGCATAGCCTGGACGAAGCACGCCGTGCGGTGGAAATAGAACACGTGGATTACATCGCCGTGGGTGCCATGTATGCCACCACGACGAAAGCCTTTCAGTTGCGAGGCCCGGCGCTGGCACGCGACGTGGTGGCACAAGGGTGGGAGGTTCCTATTTTCGCCATTGGCGGCATCACCGTGGAGCGGACACGAGAACTGCAGGCGGTAGGAATTCGGGGCGTGGCAGTTTCGTCGGCCGTGATTTCGGCCCGCGACCCGGAACGTGCGGCGGCGGAGTTTATACAGGTGCTTGGCGCATAAGACGCCTTGAAGGCGCTAACGTCCAACACTTGGCCAAGTAGATAAAACATGGAGAGCGAGAACAACATGAACAACATAAACAACATAAGCATCCCCAGTGGCCAAGGCTCTATTGCGCGCTCGTTTCCTCAACGCATAGGCATCTTCATCGATGTTCAGAATATGTTCTACTCGGCCAAATTGCTGCATCAGAGCAAAGTTGATTATGGTCGGCTGCTGCGTGAAATCACTGGCACTCGGCAACTCGTCCGTGCCATCGCCTATATCGTCCAGAAGCCTGACGTAAACCAAGCTGGCTTCCACGAGGCACTTAGCCGCTTCGGTTACGAACTAAAGATCAAGGAACTCAAAGTACGCCAGGATGCAGACGGGCGCGGCGGCACAACCGCCAAAGGATCCTGGGACATCGGCATGACCATCGACATCCTCATGCTGGCCCCGAAGCTCGACACCGTCGTTCTCGTAACCGGTGATGGCGAGTACGTCCCGTTGGTCGAAGCCCTCAAAGTACACGGCTGCCGAGTCGAAGTGGTCAGCTTCGAACGCTCCACGGCCGGTGAATTGACCCGTGCTGCCGACCAGTACATTCCCATTCAAGATGCCTGGATATTCAAGGAGAAGAAGTTCGAAAATGCCACGCCTGGCGCGCCCGTTGGCCCCGAAGGCGTCCTTGGTTCCGCTGCTACTGGTCAAACGATGTATGAGGGCCTGCCCAAGGATGAGGACCTCGACGCTGAAAGCGCAGCGGTCGAAGCCGGCCAGAGCGCAGGGACCTACAACCCCGATGCGGAAGCCGAGGTCACCAAGCCTTCGCGCCGTGCAAAGAAGCCCGACTTGGGCATCTTGGCGTAACGACGGGATGCGTGTGGCTTGGTTCATCAACCGGCCACTTGCACCCATAACATCAAGTTCTCATTACGATGAGTCCATCGCTGTAGCCGCCTCGGAGCGCGTAATCCGCAAGGGATCATGCGCCCTGGACGCTGTGCCATAACCTGAAGTTAGCCACGAGTTCAGGTCAACGTGCTGCTGTAGATTATCCACCTGCAGCCCGCTTCGGCGAGGACGCGGGGATGACTTGGACTTGGTTGATTCTCTCGTAAAACCACTTTTTGATGAAAAGGCTGATCACTAACGACGAATAAAAGCTCTGCCAATTCTCGAAGGGCTGGATCACCTACGCCGTCACCTTTTGCATCACAGCATTCCGAACCGCTTACGACCAAAACAACCACCGTCAGACCTACATCTGCGTCCAATCCTCCAGAGGTCGCGATCAAACCGCAAGGTCCGACAAAGCGGCCGTACTGACTTCCGCAGCACCTACACGCAAGCTAGTTTGCCAAATCCAGGCACAGGCTGGTTGGGACCTGCGTATAGTCTTTGGGCGTTTACGCGGCTTCCAACCCGTTTCGGAACCTGCTGGCAAACGCTCGGAAGGTAATTGGAGCCACCTCCCGGACTCGAACCGGGGACCTGCGGTTTACAAAACCGCTGCTCTACCAACTGAGCTAAGGTGGCGGACGCGCATTGAAGGCGGCGACATGCCGAAGATTATTCTCCAACGGGCCCTCTGCAAGCACTCCTTCCGCAATTGCCTGCGAAGGAGACAGATTCACGGTTGGTAACCGTTCAGTCCACCTAAAGTTTCGCGCGTGGAGCCGACGCACCACCACGCGGAGCGTTGTTTGCCCACTGCGGTGCTGTGGCGAAAGCGTAGTTTTGAAATCACAGCGCAGCGGGGTGCCGTTTCAACGCCTACCGGTAAACCTGCGGCTTAACCTCCGCATCTTTCAACAAGTGCTTCCGTCGGCGTTCAAATCGCGGGTCCATCACTTTTCCTCCCAGCGTGGAGAATTACGCTGGGAGATGTATCTTCAAAACAACTTGCAACACTGAAGGAAAATCGGGACAGTACAGGCAGTGATAAGCCCATCAGATAAGGTGGCCGCGCCCGCACGCATGGGAGGAGAACGCACGATGGCTAAAGGTAATTTTCTCGAACGACTCAAGGCGGGAGAGGTCCTGCTTTCCGATGGCGCGTGGGGCACCGAACTGCAAAAGATGGGCCTTGAAGCCGGGGGCAACCCCGAAGCGTGGAACCTCTCGCACACGGACCATGTGAGGCAGGTGTCGACAAACTATTACGAAGCCGGTGCCGACATGGGTCTGACCAACACGTTTAACGGCACGCGCTTTCGTCAGAAGCATTACGGCATGGCAGACGAAGTCGCGACGCTGAACGAAGCCGGCGCACGGCTGGCAAAGGACATCGCGAAGAAGCACAGCGGCTTCGTCACGGCCAGCATGGGTCCGACGGGAGAGTTCGTCGAGCCATTGGGCTTGGTCAGCGAAGACGAAATGTACGAGGCGTTCAAAGAGCAGGCCGTAGCACTTAAAAAAGGCGGTGCGGATGCGGTCGTGTGCGAAACCATATTCAACCTGCCCGAAATGAGGATCGCCATTCGCGCCTCCAAGGACGCCGGGCTTTTCACCATGGCGACGATGTTTTTCGACGCGAAGGCCGACCCAGCCACCGGCGATAAGCCGAAAGATGCGCGCTTCGGGTTTGCTACGATGTTCGGCGAAAGCCCGGTCGAATGCGTCGAAGCCATGCAAGCGGCCGGAGCGGATGTCGTCGGCACCAACTGCGGCAACGGAATCGACAACATGGTC
>Ga0114940_10000869_pt1 | contig 12192 bp, 12 predicted proteins | sample ColdCreekSource_FD_87195 | JGI IMG/M metagenome (GOLD analysis project Ga0114940, IMG submission 87195) | Groundwater microbial communities from Cold Creek, Nevada to study Microbial Dark Matter (Phase II) - Cold Creek Source | ecosystem: Environmental > Aquatic > Deep subsurface > Groundwater ... | reverse complement strand
CTTGGCGGCAACCTTGACCTTCTTCGGGGACTTGGCCTTCTTCTCACCGGCGGCCTTCTTGGGTGCGGTGACGGCCCGGCTCAGCTTGAATAATCCCAAGCTTTTTCTTCCTTTGTGCGGAAGTGCTTTCCACACACCCCATGTTGAATTCGCATTATGATAGGTTGGTGCAGATATGGTGCTTTTTAACGTGGCTATGCATACTTTTACTCTGATGGATCAAGTTTGAAATGCAAATTCGCTCGCAAGCAGCAGCCTCATTACTGCCACTTTTTGACAAATCATCGTAGCTACTTGCGTTCGAACACTTGCCTCACTGCTCTTGCACTTTGTCAGGAGAATTTGCACACATGCCATTTTGAATGTTTGTATATTTTTGTGGACTTTTTCAACAAGGCACCTTGCAGCATATCTGCTAGGAAACTGTTCACCACAATAGGCACAATTTGTAATTTTTGATCCTCCTGTTGTGATGAAATTCTCCTTTTTATACTGTCTGACGGGATAACGAGAATAGGGCTCAGCTCAAATCAGCACGGCCGCATTAACTCATCTAAAATGTGTTTAAATTTAAATTCAATCAAGGGTATAATTATAAAGCTACAAAGAATAATTTATCATTTATCTGAGACATGGAAATTGAAACTGACTTTAAGAGGTTTCAGTTTTTACTCATGAAGTGGAAATAATGCTGTTACGGGCAGCATAAATTATGAATAATTGTTTGCAAAATTGATACCAGAATTAAAAAGATTTACTTGTTCATTTAGATTTTTTTTAAAACTAGCATCCATCACATCATAGTTTTCACTTTTAAATTTAAAAGCTCTATTCGTATCTCAATAAAAAAATTAACGCATTGGCCTGTGGAAAAGTTAAATTACATTCATTGCTTTTTGAACCGTTAAAAATAATAATTATTGCTCTGCGGGCTGCGGGACAAAAATATATAATTTATTTTGCTTATCAATACCTTGATTCGTGTATTATGATATTTTATGACTGGGTGTTTAGACACACCCCAATTTTAAAAAGTTTGTGAATAAATAAAAATTAAAAAAATGCATTTTATTGAAAATACGTGCCTCGATAGAAATTCTCCTAAAATCTTGGTTGGTGTCATGTCCTGTCCACCAATCGTACCGGTCAAGATTACCTTCTGCAAATGCAGAATTGGAATATGCTCGTGCTCAAACCTGGAAAAACACATTCATAAAGAAACGGTTATAAAAAATTTAGAACGTTTTTATGGTGGCCTTAGTTTTAACAGAACCCACAACCCCAACTAAAAGGCGAGTATAAGTGTATGTATCACACCTTGCGTCCCAAAGGCAGTACTCATGACAAATGACATATAGTTCTTTTGTGACCATCATTTATTCTTCAAAATCCGCGCCGATTTTATGCCGGCACCACTCGGACAGCTTATCAGGGTCAAGGTTGCCCGTTCGGACGCCACCGTCCACAGCTGGACACTCACAAAGGTAGCAAAGCACCGGTTATACATCATCCTAGGCACCGGTCTCTTTCTCTTTGAATCCATTTACATTATGTTTTTTTTTTTTTGATTTTGATAACTTTGTTGAGAACTGCGCTGATTGGTCCATCGTGTCATCCCCGATCTGCAGCAATCAGTTGAATAAATGTGGCGCCAAATGCACGTGCTCATTTTGCACATCATGTGAGTGTGTTACTGTGCAGCCGTCACTGAAGTGAGTTTTTATTGCAGCGGTATCATGAATCTTTTTCTTTGGTCACCACGAAATATTACATTTTCAGTAAAATAATGAAATCATCTATTGTGGGGCTATGTAGTGTTGTGTTGTGTACACCAAAGGCCAATAATTTATAAAAACGATAAAAACAATTATTTGCCTCTTCTTATTGTTAGGCAGAATTTAAGCAACATTTTTAATAATTTTGAGGGTTTAAATTTGTTTGCAAATTTGCGACTTTGTTGACAGAGATAAGCTTTTGAACTTAGCACTCGCAATCACAAACTTTAATCTTTTATTTGTGATTTTAGCATAAATTTCAAAACGGGGGATTCCATTTTGGTTATGCAGGTGCTTGGCAAAATCCACGTAAGCCTGTGACAAACGCATTTGCAAGAAAAAGAGGTGAATTTCCCATTTCCCAAGAAATATTCTTTTACAGGCGACCAGGAAGTAAGTGCAGAACTTTTTCTTCAGCACAAATAAAAATTACTGCTATGAAATGTTACAGCGCCAAATATTTAATAATTTATTCCAATTGACATAAGTTTGTCATCAATGAGACAATGACATAACGATTTTTATTTTGAATTCACCGATATTTACATATATGTTCTAGAAGTTCACTAATAAGAGATTACTAAAAAAATCAGAGCTTATATTTATTTTTATAATTAAAAGCAGCAAAATATGAGTTTATATATATATATATATTTATTTTGCAAAAACGACAACTCGTGCCACTCATGATTTTATATATGAAGATTATTGAATATATTCTCATTTATTTGATTTGACTCATAACAAATTATTTTTCCTATTATATAGATAGTCAATATTCCTAAATTTATAAAGCTTATAGATTTTATTTTGTAATATTTTTTCTGAAATAACAAATATATATTTAATGTTTAGGTAAATGAAATTTTAAGATGTTCGTGTGCATAAATTTTGGATTGAATCCTCGTTTTATTTTGCTTGCTATGGACAAAACAGACAAACATCTAAAAGAGTCGATAGTCCTTGATTAGCTGCGGTGGTCGTCATTTGGGACATAGCTGTTGCTTACTTCTGGCAACCCTCGGGAAGGTTGACATTGATCTTCTTGGACGGCTGCTTGCTGCTCAAGTCGGGGTTGGAGCCCTTCTCGATCATCTTCTGCCACTGGCGGCTGGTCTCGCTGTCGTTGACGCAGTAGAACTGGATCTCCTTCTCGACCTTGGTGTGGGGCTTGCACCTCTTGTCGCAGACGGGCAGGGGGCGCATGGAGAAGCAGATCTTGCCATCATCCTTCACAACCTTAGTCTTGTGGTGGGTGCAGACGCTGGCCTTGCCGGACTGGTCCTTATCGCCCTTGTTGCCCTTGTTGGGACGGCCGTTGGAGGAGGAGCTGGAAGAAGAGCTGGAGGAAGAGCTGGAGGAAGAGCTGCCGGAGTTGCTGCCGGAGGAGCTGGAGCTGCTGGAAGAGCTGGAAGAGTCAGCATTCTTGGGCTTGCCGTTGTTGCGCTTGTCATTGTTGGGCTTGCCGTTGTTGGAAGAAGAGGAGGAGGAAGAGGAGGAGCTAGAGCTGGAGGAGCTGGAGCTGGTGCTGTTGGATCCGGAGGAGGAGCTGGAGCTGCTGGAGGAAGAAGAAGAGGAGGAAGAGGAGCTCATGGACTCGCTGTTGGCTCCCTTGACCCTGTGCATGCGGTCGGTGACGACCTCCATATAGACGACGTCAGTGTCGTAGCAGGGCTTGCTCTTGGCGCTGTGCTGCAGGTCCTTGGCATGGCCCTGGCAGGTGTTGTCAGCGACGGCCCACATGGCGACGAAGTCCCTGGGCTCCTTGAGGATGCAGTTCTTGGGGGCGGTGAAGTCAGTGGCCTTCTCGCCATCGAAGGTGCCGCAAAGACCACGAACGTCATCGCGGTAGTCGTTGTCGGCGAAGAGCAGAGCGCGCTTGCCGTCGTAGAGCATGTCAATGCCGTGCTGGGGAGCAGACACCATCACGGCGCCGCTGGGGTTGCCGAAGACCTCGAGAAGGGGCTCGCCGTTCTCGTCGGTGATCTGGGTGACGTTGCGCTTGGTGATGCGCAGCTGGCGGCCGTTCATCAGAACCTTGGCGTCAAGGCCGGAGCTGGACTGGTCGGGAATGAGGTCGATGACGTCATCCTCGCCGAGCAGGATCTTGAATTCCTTGTGCTTCAGGTCGATTTCCCTGACCAGGATGGAGACATCCTCGTTGTCGTCGTCGTCAGAGCTGGAGCTGCTGGAGTCATCATCATTGTCGGGAGTGGTCTGCATAACCACGTGCCAGCACTTGCCCAGGTTGATGGGGTAGGTCTTGTTATCGAAGGTGTTGACGGCCTTCTGGTCAATGCTGCAAGTGGCTGTTCAAGAGCAATAATGCGTTTTACTCACAGGAGTTATTTCAAGGGTTGGTTAAAGACTTACGGTTGTACTGCATGCGGAGGAGCTCGTTTCCGAGGGACTCGTCAGGGGTGAACAGAGGGTGCTGGACCATGAGAGCACGGATGGGACGGGGCATGCGGATGTTGGTGATCTCGGCATTCAGAAGAGGAGCCTGGATCGAGATGTTCTTAGACTGGAGGTCACGGTTGTAGTTGACCTGAATGTTGATCTCATTCTTCTTGTTGTTGACGGAGATGACGTCCTCAGACAGCTGGGGACGGAGCATGAAGCGGAAGACTTCGTAGGCCTTGTAGGTGAAGTTCTTGACACCATTGGAAATGCCGTCGAACTTGATCTTGTACTTGTAGACATCGAGCTTGTTGGCAGCGATGGTGGCGTTGAGGCAGGCGGGCAGGATCCTGTTGTCCTCCTTGTCCATCTGCTTCTGGCACTGCTTGGTGACGGGGTGGTCCTTGACGAAGTTCTGGCGCTTCTGGCTCTGCTGCATCTTGCTCTCAATCTGGATCCTTCCGGCGTTGGAACCGCACTTCTCGCCCAACTGCATATCAACGTTGAGGTAAGAGGTAGGGTCAGCCTTAAGGGCCTTCTGGAGGTCAAGCATGGGCACGTTGGGGAACTTGGTGGTGGCGGTCATGCATGCTTCAAGAGCCTTCTGGCCATTGGCAAGCTGGCTGCGGTGCAGGAAGAGCAGCACGCGGGCCTTCTGGTCAACCTCAGAGTCAGCGTAAGCGGCTGTGGCGACGAACTGAACCTTCCTGGGGCCGTTGAACTCGATGGCGAAGTCAATCACCTGGGCGGAGCTGTTAGAGATGCCGGCGCCGACACGCTCAAGGAACTCATTCTGGCGCCTGTCGCTGATGGGCGACTGGGAGCTGGGGATAGCCTTGTTCTTTTCCTGGGCAAGACCGCTGTTAGATTGGTCTTCATCGCTGCGGCTAGAGCTGCGGGTAGTGCTGCGGGGGTGACGCTTCTGTTGCCTGTCGGCAGAGAAGCTGCTGTTGCTCTCCTCGGAGGACTCGCTGGAATCGTCATCAGAATCGTCATCTGAAATGCAAATAATTAGTTAAATTTTTGTCCTAGATAGCAATATTTGATAAGAGCTGCTTTTTGAGAAGATGGGTACAAATGACAATTTTACCGTAATCAGCAGTAAGAGTAACGGAGCGGGCGTCAGACTTAGGGCCATCGAAGAACAGGCTGAAGTTGGAGCGCTCGATGGTCTTCTCAACCCAAGGGTAAAGGATGAGGGACATGGCGTCGTGGCGCTGGACCTTGTCGTACAGAGCCTTGGCGTCAATGAACTTAGCCTCGGTGCTGTACTTAACCTTGAAGGCAAGACCGACAGAGTCCCTGCCGAAGTCCATCTCTCCCTTCTTGGAGTCACGAATGTGGATGGGATCGGTGGTCCTTTCCCTAGAGATGGGCTGGAGGTCAAGAATGTCGTGCTTGGCAGTGTAGGGCCAAACGCTGAAGTGCAGAATCATGGACTCCTTCCTGGGGTAGAGGGGCTTGATCTGGAGCTGGACGCGGTTGCTGTTGGTGTCAACGCCAAAGGCCATCCTCACGGGGAGGTTGACCTGGATGTTCTTGTCAAGACCGGCGATGTAGCGCTTGTGGTCCCAGGGGGTGACGAAGCTGATCTTGGAGGAGGTCTTGGAGGAGAACACGAAGTGGATGTCAGCGGTGGCGTTCATCCTGTCGGGGATGTCAATCTTCTTGTTGGAGTTGCCAGCAAGGTCGGGGCGAGTCTTGGCGGTGACTTCACCGACGGCGTGCACAAGGGTGGGGGTCTTGAGGGTGTAGACGAAAGGCAGACCCATGGCGGTGGGGAAGGCAAGGGTAATCTCGTACTGATCGTACAGCTTAGTGTAGCTGAAGCTCTTGCCACTCTTCAGGATGTTAGCAGCCTGGCGAATATACTGGGGAAGCTGCTCAATGGTGGTGTTGTCAAAGGTGAAGAAACGCTTGCCGCCGACCATGTTGAAGATCAAGTTACCCTCGACCTGGTCATCATCATCAGCTTCGATGTTGAGCATATTGGCAATCTTCTCGGGACTGAAGGGGTTCCTGCTGGCGGTACCAGTCTGCTTGCCCTTGCCCTTCTTGCTCTTGTTCTTCTTGGAGGAGTTGTTGTCAGAGTCATTGCCGTAGTACTGGTCATCAAGCTCGTCGAGGAGGTCATCGACGCTGGAAACCATGGCACCAAGCTGCAAAAGTCACAAAAATAATTACATGTCCACTTGCTGCATTAACCAAAGAACTCACAGCAAGGTACTGGCGCTTGAAACCACCAAGGTTGCGACGGATGGTGTAGAAGAGAGAGCTGGGGATGATGCTGTCTTCGCTGCCGATGTAGGCAAGCTGCTGCTTGTAGCCGAGACCCATCTCCTTAACCATGTAGCTGCGGAGGAAGTTGCGGGACTTGTGGAGACCGTAGACCTTGGGAGTCAGCAGGTGGACGGCAGCCTTGGCATTCTTGGCCCTGTTGAATGCGTAAAAAATAGTGTTTTAGTCGAGGTGCACAAAAATTTAGAATGAGATCTGTTTACAGCTCAATTTCAAGACCACCGGTGGTGGTATGGAACATCTTGGCGGCGGTCTGGATGGAAGACTTAACGGCGGCGTTAACCTGGGTGCTGAGGTCGTAGTTGGTGAACTCAGCCATGCGCTGAAGCATGTATGCAGGAGGGTTGGCCTTCATCAGCTGGAAGACGGCGGCGCAACGCAGCTCGTGGGCCTCACCGGTGTTTTGGTAGATGTTGAAGAGCACCTTGCGGGCGGTAACGGGGTAGACGCGGACAAGCTTGTCCAGAGAGATGACCATAAGGAGACGCTGGAAGTCAGACATGGCGACCTTGCCTTCGAGGTAGGGCTCAAAGACGGAGAGGATCTTGGGGTGTCCAAGGTTGCCGAGGGCGCGGATGTAGACCTGGATCTTGTGGCTGTCAGCCTCCCTAACGGCATTCTTCAGCTTCTGGGCCATGTAGGGCAGGTACTCGTCGGTGAGGGCGGGCAGGTTGGTGGAGGACAGACGACCGAAGGCGTGCACGGGGTAACGGTTGTGAGCGGTGACATTGTTGACCTGAGCCTTGCGGGCGAGGTCAGCGAAGGCCTGGATGGCGGTGACGTTCAAGAAACGCTGATCTCTAACCAACTGGTTGGTGGCCAGTTCCTGCAACACACAAAGCAAGTTAAAGCCCATTAAAAATAATTTACATTGTATTTATAGCTTACGAAGAAGGTCTTCATGTACTGAGCAGTAGGAGTGCGGGCAGTTCTGGGCAGAACGGCGAGCAGCTCAGCGGCTTCCTCATTCTGGACCTTGCGGCTCATGATCCATTGCTTGATGATCTGCAGGGCAGGGCCGGTGCCGGCGGTAGCGACGGCGTCACGGAAAGCCTTCCAGGCCAGCACGCGAGAGTTGTCAGAGGAGGAGCTGTGCTGGACGTAGAGGGCACTGGTGACCTGCTCGAGCTGCTTGACGTTCATGATGCGCACGATGCGGGCAATAATGGTGTACTTGGAGAGGGTGTCACGCTGGGGGATCTGGCTGGGATTCTGCAGGTCATTGCCGATCTGCTGAGCCAGACGCTTAACAGCGCTGACGGACTGCACCTGGGAAGCATGGTCGATGGTCTGGCCCTTGAAACCAATGAAGAGAGGCAGCATAGGGAACTTGGGAGGCTCGTTCATGGTGGGCTTGGACTGGTGCTTCTCGCTGCCGCTGGAGGAAGAAGAGCTGGAAGAGGAAGAAGAAGAATCATTTTCCCTCCTCTTCTTGTCCTTGTTCTGCTGGTTCTTGCGCTGGTCCTTGTCGTCGCGCTTTTCACCACGCCTGTTGTCGCGCTTGTCGTCACGCTTGTCGTCTTGGTCCTGGATGGAACGGCGAGAGCGCGAGTTATTATCCTTATTGTGGTGCTTCTTGTCATTCTTCTGGCTATCGCTGTTGTCATTATCACTGGAGTCACGGTCAGAGCCATTGGCGAAGTTTCCGCTATCGTTGTAGTCGTTGTTGGCTTGATCACCGTTGTGGCCATTGAATTGCATAGCTTCGTGGCTGCCGGAGAAGACAGGGTTGTATTCGTAGACGAGGTCCTTGATCTTGCGGGGGTTGGACACCGACTGGGGAGAGCCAGCGGCGGAACGGACAGCCTGCAGGGTGATGTTCATGCGAGACACGACCATGCCCTTCTGGTTGTTGTACAGCACAGGGCTGAGGATGACCTTGTCGGTGGTCACTGAGGACTGGATGACGTTCTTGTCCAGAGAACCGGTGAGCACGACGCGAGCAACGGAAGCGCGCTAAAATTGGAAAACGGTTTAGGTGTCTGATCATATGAAAAATGAGAGTTCACTTACAGCCAGGAAGGTTCCAAGCTTGTTCTCGCTGGCCTCCTTCCAGTCGGTGAGACCGTTGAGACCAAAGTGATAGCCAACGCGCTGGTCGCAGTTGCTGAAATTCTTGGTCTTGACAATGTCGAAGATCTGGCCGTTACCCTTGATGTTGGGCATGGGCACCAGCTGGGGCCTGTTCTGCATGACCCAACCGGGCAGGGGCGAGATGTCGTAAAGAGTCTCGCACTCGCCGTTGATGGTGTCTTCCATGGTCTTGAAGAGGGTCTGCTGCAGGTCGAGCTTGGGCAGGTTCTTGTAGTCCTTGTACTGCTTCATAGCGTTCTTGCCCTGGACGTCCACCTGGAACTGGGTGGCAATACCCTTGAGGATATTGACCTCCCAGGTAGGCAAGTCCTTGCTGACGGTCAGGCTAGCGATAGCACCCTTCCTCAGCTGGATCTCGAAGGGCTTGTTGCTGATGGGCAAGCTCTTGAACTGACGCTGGCTCTCAGGAACCTCAGACCACCAGCCCAAAGGCAGCTTGGTCTGGATCTGAGCGTACTCGGCCTGCGAAACCTGTGCAACATTTGTATGAGAAAATGCGTCTGAGGTGCAACAGTAAGCTGTCTTACCCTGATGTTAAGAACATCTCCGGATTTGGGGACAACAGCGACGAGGGCCTTGAGGAGAATTCCGGTGTACTGGTTGTCGACCTGGTGAAGGGCGGACAGCGTACGTCCCTTCAGCTGGTAACGGTACTCAGTACCTTGTTTCCAACCGGTCTCGGCGAAGGCCGCGCCGACTTTAAATGAAGACAATGTTCTTGGTCAAATATGAATCATACAGATTTTTCGGTAATAATTTAAATTTGGCTGGGGATATTGTATTTAAATGTACATTTCAATTTTTAGATTTCAGAGAGTATTTTAGAATCAACAATATAGATTTAATTGACTAAATTTGGATTTTATGATAGAAAATTGAGATTTGAAATGTAAGAAAATGGATAAATTTGGTATTAAATTGAATATTTCAAAAGTGAAATTCAACTTACCCAGCAGACAGACAACGAAGAACTTGAACATCTTCGCTGCTTGAGGCTGTCCGTTGTGCCGATTGAGTGGTCCAGCCGCAGCTTTTATACCATTTTAAATCGTCAAATCAGCATGCATATTTTATCATATGCTGATGGTGAGCTGCGAGCGATCCTTGAGAAACCAAAGTGCGGTGACGCGTTGGCCTTTTGCTGATGCTGCCCAAGTGCACGCTTCACACTGCAACACATGCACCAATTTGTGATTACTATGTATGCGTATCATACATGCAAGCGCATAGTGATCTTATACAAAAGGTACAGGCTAATTTTGTGTTACAGAAATTAGTTATCTTGTAACTTAAAACTCTTGAATATTTCTGGAGTGATTTAAAAAGCAATGTAGTTCATACTGAGGTATTTATTCGTCTAAATTTGCTTTTCATTGGACCCAATTTGTTACTCGATCCCTGAGTCCTGTGCAGTTTCAAGCAAAATTTACAACTAAAAAAATGAATTATATTTTTGATAAGTATAATGCATCAAGAGAAAAATGTAGCAAATATGTTGCAGCTACATTAGCCAACATGAAATTGAGTGACCTTTTTGTCGTCTAAAAAAGCTTGAACTATTTAATGTGGAAGTTCATATTTATTACTTTAAATTTAAAAACATTTTTATTTGTAAACAAAATCCAAGTGTATAAAAAATTACAGTATATATGTGTATCATTTCAAAGTTCAAATAATGTTTCATTCTCTGCAGAAACTCTCATTGATTAAATATGTTCTATTGCATGATGTGCCATGATTTATTTTGTGCATGAATTTGATTAATTGTTTTCGTTCATGCGATACTATTATATAATTGATTTGTGGTGAGGTGCGTTGACCTAATAGCTAGGCGTAAATCAAGTGTGCAAGCAGAACAGTGACCTGATGACCTCTGCCACCGGCGCCCTTCGCGCGCGAAATTGTCAGTCAGCATTTTTGCATCTTGCTGCACTTTTGCCTACGCGACCGGCGACCGCTGCAATTGCGACACGCGCGACCCTCGCAGCTGCAACGCGCTCCCGACATCAGCTCAGTGTAAGTAGTTCAGTATAAATCATTTTACTCTTTTGGTGTATCTTTAACATTTTGTAGTGAAATATTTTGTCTTATTTCGTAATTTCAAGTTCACACTAAAATTATTAGAGCTTAACATTACCTTTTTATCATTTTTAATATATGGATGTTGTTGCCGGGGGGCATAATGTTGCCATAATAACGTACACCAATTAATTAATTTTACATTAAATTGGTAAAAATGACACATTTCTTGTGAAAGATAACATAAACAATAAGCACTCAATGAAAGGTCTATAATTGAGGATTTGAAAGAATTATATTGGACTTTAAAATATAGCATTTCCAAGATATTACAAAACACCCAATTGAAAAAATTGTTGACTATTATCAATTATCCTAATAATGTAATAATGGACTATTATGCACACGCCTCTCGGCCAGACGGAATTTTGGGCGAGCAGTTAATTAATGGCAGTCGGGGAATTGTGGCGTGCGCCGGCCGCGTTGCCTAGCGACCGGCGCTCCATCGGAACAGGGAGCGAAAAATTCGGCACTCGAGCCGCACACAGTTCATATGCACCCGAATCCATGAGGAGAATCACATTCTGCGGCACGCGTGCGCCACCAATTGAACTAATTCGGCCAAGCTGCGAATTTATGCAGCCGGAGGCCTCCATGCGCTAACGAGCTCGCAAACAATTTTCATGCATGCGAGATGAAAAATTCATCGACCGTTCATTTCGCACATGCTTAAAAAAGCGCTCGAGGAGGCAGAGTCTTGGAGACTAGAGGAAATAATCGTACTGTGGAAATTCCCATAATGCCACGCCTGGGAGTCCTGATAGTATTGATTCAAGTTATGTGAATGTTTGCCCAAATTTATTGTCATCCTAAACATCTGGCTAATGAAATCACAAAAATGCATGTTCTTAAATAAGTATTTCAGCCACTTTTACTGATTGAGCAAAAAAATATATTTAAATAAAAGAGTAACGTTTTATAGTTACCGTGTTTGGTATACTTCAATTGCAAATAAAACCCTGAAATTAATCAAAAGTCTATGGTTTGCTGACTTGTAACAGAAAATGAAACCTGTAGCAGATATTTATAATTTAAACTTACTATAGTTTCAAACTTTAAGAATCACGGAAAAAAACAGCAGAGAAAACTGAGAATTTTGCACACTTTATAATCAGAAATCTAAAATAATACAAATGTCTACTCATCATCCACTCATATTTTTTCAAGCAACCTGGGGCGCATAATTATTGTAAGGTCAGAAAAGAGCATCAACTTTCGGTGGAGAGTAGCAACGTATGTGTTTTTGTAGGTGTTCAGATGATATTTTGAATAGCCCGCCTTATTGCAATCATTTGTAAAAAAATAAAATCCAAAATTCTGCCATGTAATATTTATTGAAAAGTCTCTTAATTCCACTGCTACACAACAATAAAAAAAATTATCTGCCCCATTAACATACCAAAGTAGTTCTTTGTAATATGCATTAGAGTCTTGACCTAGCTCAAGTCTTTGGACATGTCTGGAATGTCGAAAGAGAGCAGTATTTTTTAATTATGTCTCAGCAAATTTGCATGCTAATTAATTAGTCCCTGCGGTGATTAACTCG
>Ga0114940_10000868_pt1 | contig 12198 bp, 8 predicted proteins | sample ColdCreekSource_FD_87195 | JGI IMG/M metagenome (GOLD analysis project Ga0114940, IMG submission 87195) | Groundwater microbial communities from Cold Creek, Nevada to study Microbial Dark Matter (Phase II) - Cold Creek Source | ecosystem: Environmental > Aquatic > Deep subsurface > Groundwater ... | reverse complement strand
TGGCTTTGGGTTCTAATTTACCGCGAGCCATGCCTGTTTCGTCCACTTTGGCTAAAATCGACCAGGGTAAAATTATCGCTGTAAAAACTACCAATACATAAAATAAGCCTCTCGTCCAAAGACGAGGCATAGCGTCTAGCAAGTCCTTAGTTGCCATTGACCAGTCTTCTTCTGGAACTATTGCCAGTTGTGAGCTTGAGGCAACGAGACTGGTACTATCAGTACTGCCACCATTGCTTGGGGAGATTAATTTGAGATTGGAGATTCCATCTTGTTCTAATTCTTTTTGTAATTCAATTGTCGTCTCTGTATTGTTCGGTTCTATTTTGGGAAATAATCCCTGACTAAAATGTACATAGTTGCGATCGATAAAACGAATGGCACGAGCTAGTTCTTCAGGGGAGGTGTCTTTCAGCAGATATCCTTTAGCACCTGCATCAAAAGCTTTTTCGACGTAATCTTCTTGGTCACGGCTGCTTAAAATAACCACCCTAGTTGCTGGGAAGGATTGACAAAGTTTTCGAGTTGTTTCAATTCCATCCATACCAGGCATTTCGATATCAATCAAGGCAATATCTGGTTCAAGCTTCGCCGTTAATTCTAGAGCGGCTGCACCATCATTAGCTGTACCAACAACTTCAAGATCGAGTTCTGTTTTTAGAGCTATGGGCAGTAGTGAACAGATAAGGTTCTGGTCATCGACAATTAGAATCCGTATTTTCTTAAAGGCTTCTTGGGCAAAGTGTGAATTTTGGGTTTCAGTTTGATAAGACATTTTTAGGGCGTTGGTGATTTAGTAATGAGGTACAAAGTAAGACTGTTCGTAGCTATTAGCTATTAGCTTTTGAATAACCTGAAAAACTTAATCTACGTTTTATTAGAAAAAGCATCATTTTCGTATTTTTTACAAAATGGCGAGTTAAAAAGATTAACCAAAAAGCTTATAGCTTAGAGCTTATAGCTAACCCCAGCCTTTAACCGTCTTAATCCGAACTGAGGTTAATTATTAATCGATAACTGTTGCTGGTTTAAATAAAAGTAATGCCCTTGTTTAGCCATTAACTCTGTATGAGTGCCACTTTCTACCAAGATGCCTCGATCAAGGACTAGGATTAAATCGGCTTGGCGAATTGTGGAGAGGCGGTGAGCAATTACAATCGTTGTACGACCTTTAAGAATGGTATTGAGGTTAGTTTGAATAATGCGCTCTGATTCTGCGTCGAGGTTACTGGTGGCTTCATCGAGAATCAATAAACTAGGATTGCCTAATAAAGCACGAGCGATCGCTAACCGCTGGCATTGACCTCCAGAAAGCATTCCCCCCCGTTCGCCGATGGGTGCTTCGTAGCTTAAGGGTAACTGTTCAATAAACTCACTTGCCCCGGCCAACACCGCCGCCTGGCGAATTTCTTCGATGGTGGCTTCGGGATGAGAAATGCTGATATTTTCTCTGATAGTTCCCCCAAATAAGAAATTAGATTGATCCACAACCCCAATTTGCGATCGCAATGATTGCAGAGATACGGTAGTTAAATCTTGACCATCAATTAAAACTTTTCCGTCAGTTGGGGCATACATACCTAAAATTAGCTTAGAAACGGTGGTTTTTCCCGAACCGCTACGACCCACAAGAGCGACGGTTTTTCCAGGCTGCACTTCAAAACTGAGATTTTCAATTACATTGGTTTCGCTGTCTGGGTGATAGCGAAAAGTCACTGCTTGAAAAGATAAGTGTCCCTTCAAAGATGACATGATTTGACGAGGTTGCAGATTGAGGTCTTCTTCTGGCTCGGCATCGAGAACATCATTGATCCTTTCCACAGAAATAACTACTTCTTGCAATTGATTCCACAAGATTGTTAGTCGCTTAAAAGGACTAATCACATTACCCAACAGCATATTAAAAGCTACTAATTGACCGATGGTCAGTTGGTTTTGAATAACTTGCCAGGCACCATAACCCAGAATAGCGGTGCTAGCTAAGACCTCAATGGTTGAGCTAAAAATTTGGAGTTGATTACTGATCACCTGTCCCGCAAAAGTTTTAGCAATTGAGCGATTGAGAAATCCTTCCCATTGCCAGCGGACTCGTTGTTCTACTGCCATCGATTTAATGGTGTTTACCCCCGTCAGAGCCTCAATTAAAAAGCTACTTTCTTTGGCTAGAGCTGTGAAAATCTCGCGGGAAACTTTTTGTAAAAATGGGGTGGCAATCAACGCCAGCAATAAAAACGGCGGCACAATGGAAAGTGCTAGCAAAGCTAGTTGCCAGCTATACCAAAACATTAAGCCGATATAAATAAATACCGTAAGCAAATCCAGGACGATTGATAAAGCTTCTCCCGTTAAGAAACGCTGGATTTTATGATTTTCCTGAATACGAGCAATAATATCGCCGACATAACGGGATTCAAAAAAGCTTAAAGGTAAACGAAAAGTATGACGAATAAAACCGACAATTAGAGCAGTATCAACTCGCTGGGCAGTATGATCTAGTAAATATTGACGCAAACCCGTCATTACTACCCTAAACAGCCCAAAAATCAGTAATCCTGCTACTACAGCAATTAAACTCAGACTACTACGCTGTACCACCACCCGATCGAGTAACAGTTGGGTTAGCAACGGCGTTACTAAAGAAAATAACTGGATCAACAAGGAAGCAGCAAAGATCTCTGAGAGTACAAACTGATGGGGACGGACTAATTCTAAAAACTGCCAGAACTGTGTCTTGGCTTCAGGAGCTTCGGTTAATAAAGCCGTCGGCTGAAGTAACAGTGCATAATCAGTCCAGCCAGCTTGAAACTCCCGCGCCGTCAGGGTACGTTGACCCCAGGCAGGATCGCCGACTATAACGCGATCGCCTTTTATTTCATAAACAACTATATAATGGTTACCTTCCCAATGGGCGATCGCGGGAAGTTGTTGTTTGGCTAATTGGTCTAAGGATGCTTTAACAGGTCGCGTCACGAAGCCAAGGGTCTCCGCTGCATTAACTAAGCCTTTGAGCAATGAACCGCTACGATTTACCCTGGCTAATTCTCGCAGTCGATTGAGACTAAATTGTTTGCCCCAATAGCGTCCTACCATTACTAAACAGGCTGCACCACAATCGGAAGCACTTTGTTGGGCATAATAGGGATAACGACGAGTCAATCTTTGCCACAGATGACCGACTCTTTGAACTGGTTTGGGGAAATAAACCTGGGGTTTTTTAACTGACTGTTTAGCAGCAGCTAGTTGAGGGATATCGATAGTCGAAGCTACACGGTTTAAATTATTTACCTTTGGTAGTGTCGGGTTAGCTGTACTTGGTGGCAGTAGATCTAACCCAGCAAGCTGGGCATTTTCTTGACTTAGGGTATATAGTTCGGTCGGTTTTTGAACTTGCCAGGAGTTATCTACATTCTCTAGGTCGAGAAAATGAACACCACCAGATTGCAGTAGTCTCTCAGAGCTAATTAATTCTCCTCTTCTAATCAACCACATTCCTTGATCCTTAATTGCTGACTCTTTTAGTTTGCCTGGGGATAAGTGATGGGGTTGCAGCAAAGAAACAATTTCCTGTAACTCGGTTACGGTCGTATTTTTAAACCGCGCAGTTTGCCGACAAAGTAGCAATAATTCCAGATGCAAAGCTCGACGGCGCAATTGTTTGCCTAAAGCCGAGTTTTGGCTGATTAACTGTTGTAAAAGCTCCCCAGGCAAATAGGCAAGCTTCAGTTTAAAAGAAGCTCTCGCTAGATAAGGAAAAAATGCTTCTTGGGGAAATAAAGTCAACTCCCCAAAAGAAGCTCCTGGTTCTAAGGATGCTAAAAATTCATCTTGATGATCGAGCAATCTGGCTTTTCCCGCGATCGCAATATAGACCCCAGGGGTCGAGGTGGAAGACTGCCAAAACTGTTCCCCTGGCTTCGGTTCAACGATCTGAACCCCCTTAAGACAGAGGTTTAGTTCTGAGGAGGATAGTTTGATCCCAATGGCTTCCTTGAGCTTTTGTTCTAGATCGCTTTTCAGAGTCGACGGAGACGATATATCTAGAGTCATCTCTTTGGCTAGGTAAAAGTTTTTTAGTATTCTTTTTCAATCGGAAATAGTCTAAAGTCCACTGATGTAGGTTTACGAGTGGGACTAAGATTACCAATTACAATTCCAGGGCGATCGCGGAGTGTTCCCTCTGGGAAGTCGCCAGGTGATTGTTTATCTGTCTCCAACTTGTTGTGGCGAGTAGATAATCCCATCTTTTTCAGCAGTCGATTGATATGGCGCTCACCTATTTCAATATCTAACTCTTTTGCTAAATGTTTACTTAACCATTTTGCTGTCCAACGAGTAAAAGCGTAGCCACAATCTCGAGGACTTTGATTGACCAATTCTTCTAATCGATTTAGATATTCTTCGTTAATCCTTTTTGGTCTACCAATGGATAGTTCCTGCCAATTATGTGCCTGTCCGATGCGTGCTGTATAAATCCAATATCTGGCGGTTTCGTTAGAACAGTTTAGAGTTTGGCAAATTTCTGCTTGAGAATGTCCTGAATCTGCCAGCAACATAATTCTAATTCGACGCAGGAATTCAGGACGCAAACCTTCTTCTAGATTTTTAAGTAATAGCTTTCTTTGAAATGGTGATAGTAATGTACCGTTTTCCTGCTCTGAAGTATTAATCTCAGGAACATTTTGTGTTAAGTAATTGCTCATCATAGTCTTGGATACTCTCAGCTAACTAAATTAAACAAAGAAACAGAACTTTGTACCTTCTATTAGTTCTAAAATCCTTTAATTATGCAGTTAATTCCTTGCTTTTTCAGAATTTCTATTAAATCAATTATATTACTGTGTTACAATCAAAAAGATTTGTGTAATATTAGTTTACAATAACTAAAGTAAAAAAATAATCTAATAATCTCTAGAGCATTTACCTCTAGATTTTAACAATGAATTCTTATATTTAGACAACAAATGCTAATAAAATGTTTTTCTTACTAAAATTTTCCAACTATGTATTGCAATATACATTAATTATTTAATAGTTTTTATTGTAGTTTTTTGCTAAAAATAGTAGTTCAATATACCTATTTTTTAGCCATAAAATATTAAAATGTTCGATACAGTACAAAGCAAAATAGCTTTAACTTAAAATCACTAAACTGTTTTTTTAGTCATAAGTTTTTAGTAACAATTTTGTTCTAGTTCTAATTTTATGCTGGGTTCTAGTCTTTCAAGCTCATAAAACTCATACATAAACTCATACATAAACTCATGCTTTAATTTCAACAGACGAGTAGAACATGCTTAAACGAGGTTCACAAGGGGGCGAGGTTACCTCCCTTCTAACTTCGCAACAATCGATTAAAACCTGTATTCCCTTTCTACTTACTCAAAGTTAAATTAACTGGTTTAGCTGCCTCTGTGAATTTAAATAATAAATCTGAGGAAGTTGTGAGGCTGCCCGCCTAACACATTTACCAAAAGCTCTAAGCTCCAAGCTGACCGAAGGGAATCCTTTAGGGCTAAGCTGTAAGCCTTTTAATTAAGTAGCTGCACCCTAAAGAACGGCGTGAATTTTCACACTCAAAACGAGACGGTTTCTTTATTAAGCTTAAAGCTAGGGTGAAGACCTTTATCAACCCTAAGAGTTAAAATAGTCGCCACTCAGACTAAGATCAGTACTATCTTGAATAATTGCAATTAACTCGTTTTCTTGGTATAGTGCCGTACCTTCTGGTAAATCCATTGGGGATGAACCAAGACGATAGTCGTCTATTGAGCCGCCAAGCTTAATCTCATCTTGGGTGTTGTCAAAATCAGTAATTAAACCGTAGTCATTATTGCCAGCTTCATCATAATGAACAATTACTTCTCCTGAAGTTGCCAAAGATTCTCCACCTATTACAAATAAGTCATCTGCTCCTCCACCAGTTAAGGTATCGATGCCAGTGGTATCCACCGTAACGTAAAGACGATCTTCGGTGAAGCTAACGCCCCCACCAGTCAAAGTATCATTGCCTTTTCCCCCTCGCAGCTCGTCACTACCCCCCAAGCCAGCAATAATATCGTTTCCCTCTTCCCCACTAAGGGTATCACCCCCTTCACTGCCACCAATAACATCATTTCCTGCACCAGTAGCCAGAGAGTGATCGCTATCGGTAGAGAAAATAACATCATTGTCGCCGCCGTCACCTACGGAAAGAATACTGCTGCTGCTCTCAGCAACAAGGGTTTCCACATCTTCTAGATTTCCTGTGTCGATACTTGTAATTTCAAACATGAAATTCTCCTAGATTAAATTAAACCTTGGTAATTGACTCTTTAATGTTAAATTTCACTTTTAAAACCTTAGTCAGGTTAATATTTTGCTGGTAACAACTAACAGCAGATGACTTTACGTCGATTAACTTTATTTCTGTAGTTGTAATTACAGTTTCTCAAGGTTTATCGGATCAATTCAAGCTCGAATAGTTTTTTCAGACACATTATTAAGATAATTAGAGCCTAAAAATAGTAACTTTAATTACATAAAATATTAGATAAATTAAATATACGACAGATTTAAAGCCCTGAAAGAAGGAGCTTTTAGCAACTAGCTAGAATTTACTAGTACTTTTTAACTAGTCTGGAATCGACAAAATTAAAACTATTAGGTCTAAAAAAAAATAAATTAACTATTTAATCATGCTTGATCAACAGTAAGAATAGAAGACGGCAAGTTAAAAATTGCAATCTGAGTCATTATGAGCAAATCGATCAATATCAATCGTGAAGATATTTTTGATCACCTGAAAATATCATGCCAACTTCCAACTATTCTCGAAGGGGTTGTTACCTGTAAGGTTATTGAGCATAAAGCGGCAGAGATAGGAATCACTGTTGATATAGAGGATATACAACAAGCGGCGGATAATTTTAGGCTGACTCAAAGACTGCGTAATATTCAAGATACTCAAGCTTGGTTGCAAAAACATCATTTATCTTTAGATGACTTTGAACGTTTAATTCACACCAATATCGTTTCGAGAAAGTTAGTTGAACACTTATTTGGCGATCGCATCGAACCTTGGTTTTATCAGCATCAGTTAGATTATGCTGGGGCAGCAATGTATGAGATATTTCTGGACGATCCAGATATTGCGATGGAACTATATTGTGCCTTAAAAGAGGGGGAGATTAGTTTTCACGAAATCGCCCGTCAATATATTACTGAGCCATCCTTGCGTAGATCTGGGGGCTATCGCGGAATAGTGAGGCGTAAAGAGTTGAAATCTCAAGTTTCTAGGGCTGTTTTTGCTTCAAACCCGCCAGAATTTTTGAAACCAATTATTACGTCAACAGGGATACACGTAATTTTAGTCGAAGAAATAATTCAGCCAAAATTAGACGAGCAAATTAGGAAACAAATTCTGGGAGATTTATTTTCTCAATGGCTAAAACAACAAACCGAAAAACTAGAGATTGGAATTAACTTAGATTTAAAGACTCCCCTTGCTTTTAACGGTAAGGTTTTAACTTAAACTACTTGCGTAAGATTTAGCTGAATTGAATAAAGGGCTTTGCCCCAGCTATTAGCTATTAGTTGTTCATTGAGCTAATAGCTGATAGCTTTTATTAGAAAGTGACGTTAACATTAACATTGGACGCATTAACGTTGGAAATATTAACACTCACATTAGTTTGAGAAATCCCCACAACAGTAGCACTTAGGATGCTACCTACGGACACACTATTTTGAGTGACTACAGAATTCATATCCGCTCCTCCCACCACAACACCCAGTTCGCGATCGCTCAATTCCTCCAAAAAGTTCTCTGAATCTTGAAATAGTTCGGCTCCAGCAGGATTTAGTTCCGATATTGTAAGTTTAGCCATAATTATTGTTTCCTCAAATTATTTAGATAGGTTTTGTATATGAACTGTTAGCTTTGTTTTTAGCTTTCTTGTTCTCTGAGCCAAAGCTGCCAAAGAGTATTAAAAATTTCTTCTCTGACAGATTCACTCATTACTGAAGGAAACCACTTCTCCACTCTGAGCAAGTGATAACCAAGCTTGGTTTGGACAGGGCCAATGATTTCTCCCGTTGCGGTATTAGCGATCGCCTGACCAATTTCTGGGGCTAGTTGGGATACGTAGAGGACACCAAGAAAGCCACCATGAGTATGGGATTGTTTACCTTGGGAATGTTCCAAAGCTAAAGCACAAAAAGAGGTTGGATCTGCTAACAGCGATTGTTTGATAGTTGTGGCAGTTTCGCGATCAAGAACCAAAATTTGTGATAAAGCAACTTGTTGATATTGTTCTCGGTTAGCAATATAGTGCAGATCGACATTAGCCCCGAATAAATGTTCTTTTAACTTCTTAGTTAGCAGTTTCAGCCTAATCCCTTCCGACCAATCTTCTAAGCTAATTCGCTGTTGTTCTAGCCATTTAGTAGTCTCTTCTACCCCGAACAATTTATGTTTTAAACGAAACACATCTCCCTCTTCTTGCCATTCTGTTTCGCTGACTTCCAGCCCAAAATGTCGGCACAGTTTAACGATTAAAGCTGATTCTTCGGCCAAAGCGGCTATCTCGGCAAATTTAGAGGAATGACGCAAATAATTGACAATTTCTGCATCATTAGCAGCCGATATCTTAGGAAACAGCAACTCGGTGTCAGCTTCTTGAATTCGGTCTTGAATTTTGTCTTGAACTTGGACAGTGTTGTTAGTCATGGTGAGTAATTAATTTGTTGAATTGGTAGGGGCGTTTCATGTAGGGGCGTTTCGCCCTAAAGGATTAGCTTCGCGTCCGAAACGCCCCTACCGATAAATGAGCCGATCGCGGGGGATCTCGTCTTTTTTGTAACGATTGCGGTGTAAATCGCCGTATAAATCCAGATAATCGAGTTCTTCGGGGGTAAGTCTACCTTTTTCCATTCCTGCGATCGCTTGATCGATATGTTCTCGCTTAGTCCAGCCCGCCAAGGCAACATCAACACTGTTTTGACAGAGAGAATAGCGATATAAATCAGGTACAGAAGGTCGCCAACATCCAGAGGGTAATAGTGGTGGTGGTTCCCAAAGATGTCCGCGCATCCCTGCGGATTTAAAAGTAACTACTCCTGGTCTTTTGGGATCTTGAGGATCTAGATGAGGAAAAACTTGCTTCTGTGCAGTGCGGTGAGCCACATTATGACGCACCATAACTACATCTAATAAAGGGCTATTTACCCATTGACTGGCAAGTTCGTGGCTGTGGAAGGAAGCCCCAATATAGCGGACAATGCCCATCTGTTTCATCTTTTCGGAAGTCTCGAACATTCTTTCGACAGTTCGCTGATAAACAGAGTTTGGACCCCGCAGATCATCAGATGCTTCCATGCATTTATTAAAATGGGATTCATTAGCCTCATCAACCCAACCCCAGAAGAAGACATCGATATAATCCATTTTTAGATCGACAAACTGATCTAACAAGGATGCCAATACAGCTTCGGGGTTTTTAACCATGTAGGTTACCGTTGCCAGGACTGTTTTCTCTCTCTGGGATGAACCCCGTCCACATAGCTTACGTAAGGCTGGCCCCATCGAGCTATATAGATAGTGGTGTAGGTCGCTGGAATAGAAAAAATAATTAACACCACGATCAAAAGCATAGAGAGTGTCTTCACTGGAAATATGTCCGCCACCACCCAAGCCTAAACAACTGACGGTCAGATCAGTGCGCCCTAATTTACGGTAAAACGGTAGATCGGATTCTGTTTGTTTAACTGGATAAATAACTGGGCTTTTTGGCTTAGTAGTAACTGTTGGTTTTAATTCGGTTAATTTCATAAGTTTAGGAGAATATAGGCGTTAGTGAATCAGGGTATGATTTCTCAAAAAGCTTAGAGCTTAAAGCCTAGAGCTTAGAGCTATTACTAGTAGTTTTATGCCTTAAATCACCAATGTTTAAGGGAGTATAAATATCTTCTGAGGTGGCATTGAGATAACAACGCTCTAGTTCAATTCCCAGGGAGTCGAACTCTTTCGCGATCGCATTTAGGCGGCTATCTGGGGTATTATTTCCTGCTAAATTGGCAGCTAGTAAGCCATTGGCAATGATTTGACAACGATTAGTACCAAAGCTGTCCTTACTAGAAAACTTGTGGTCTGGTTCTTCGGCTAAAGCTAATCCTGGTGCTAACTGCTTGGTAAATAAAGGAATTTCTGGCTGAAAGTGTTCTTTGTGTTGAGCATAAACAGTTTCTAAAACCTGCTTGACTACCTCATAATGGCTACTATCGAAGTAAAGTACGGCAGAATCGTGTCTGTCATAATCGGTAGAGTTGTAAAGAGCTTTGAAAGAAAAGGGGATAGCTAATTGATTAAGTTCTGTGGTTAAACTGGTCATAATCGCGATCGCACCTTCGGCAGTAAGATTGAAATAGATGCGTACCGTGACATCTTTTCGTTCTTGTTCACTAGTTTGGCGCGCACCTGTATTTCCTACGGCCATATAAAATCCATTTTGAACCCGATTTTTAGGCAGTCGGATTGCAACCATATCGCCGATAGTCGCGTTTTTAGCTTCGGGAGGCAAGTGAGTTTCTACATTAGCGTGGAGGGTTAAACCTCCCTTAGTAACGACTAAGACATCCTCTGTTTCGGAGGCGATAATCTGCCAACCAGGATCGAAATAACCTTGACCTTGATTACTTTGATGCAGCCTGTCGTAAAAGTCTAAATCTACTCCCAGAAAAGTATTATTTTCTAAATCTTGATAGAGGTGGGATTGTTTTAGATCGTTACCTAGAGCTAAAGCTTTTTTCAGTGAACCATTGTAATAAATACCGTAGAGGAAACCCTGTAACATTTGAGCTAGGTATTTAGATTGCAAGTCCGTTGATAATTTTTGAAACCTTTCTACAGTTGGAGGTGGTAATTCTACAGGTTGATAATTTGGATGACGAATGCAGAAGTTGGATTCAATTTGGACTTGATTAACAATGTCTTCTAAGGCGCTTTGTAGAGGAGTTGATTTGAGGTTGGGTTGAGAATCTAGTAGTTGCATAAGGGGGATTAGGGAATTAGGGAATTAGGGAATTAGGGAATTAGGGAATTAGGGAATTAGGGAATTAGGGAATTAGGGAATTAGGGAATTAGGGAGTGGGGGTTTGAGCAATTATTTAGCCTACCTATTTAGCGCATCTAGGCTAAAATACTGGGTTTATTTATGTAACGTGGACATTGCACTAAAGTATTTGCCCTAAAGGATTCACTAAAGTACTAGCTTCGCGTCGCCCTTCGGTCACGAAGCTACATGCGGCTTAAGCCTTTGTCCTTTAGGACTTGCTCCGCGTCGCCCACACCACACACTACACACTACTAACTAGCCCTTTGTGACTTCTAACTTCTGACTTCTGACTTCTGATTTAAATCGTTCTAGTTCGTCAATTTCAATACCTAAAACGCTTTTAATCGCAGATTCTGGGTTGCACAATAAGGCTTTGGCTACCTGAAGCATACATATCCCCGTATTGTTAAAAGCTTTTTGGTACTGTAGGGTTGATTGGATGGATTGAATCAGGGCTAAACCCGCAAATTGCATCACTTTTCGCCAAAATTTGGGGTCATGTTCCACAATGTCAGGAAAACCAGCAGCATAGGTTTTGGTTAAAGCTGCTAAAGATGGTTGCAATACTTCTAAAGGAATGGTCGCTAAACGCAGGGATTCATCAATTGCCATCGATCTACTGACGATCAAACTTTGTAGCCAAATGATGAGATAGCTGCCAATAACCGTACCCAGATCGAAAGCAGGATCTCCCCAGCCAGAACGTTCCCAATCAATTAGTTTCAGTTCCACTTGAGGCTGGCTGAAGTCGTCGGCTAAAGAGGTTGCGGTGGATTCCCAATTCGCGGCAATTAATATATTGTTTAACTTAAGGTCTTTGTGAGTTAGACAAGAAGGCTGGAATGATTCGTTTAGTTCGGCGATCGCTTTTCCTAAACTGTCATAACGTTGATACAGGGCAAAGAATTTGAGTCCATCGGCTGGAACTGTCCCAAATATTTCAGGAGTAATTCTAGCTAATCCGCTTACCATCCCTTGAGTTGATTTTGGAGGTGAATTACTGTTGTTATAGCCAAAGAAATCTTCGTAACTATGGTTATTAATTGTTTGAGAATGAATCTTGACAATAATTGACCCAATGGAACTAGCTATCTCAGTCGCAAAGATA
>Ga0114940_10000867_pt1 | contig 12199 bp, 17 predicted proteins | sample ColdCreekSource_FD_87195 | JGI IMG/M metagenome (GOLD analysis project Ga0114940, IMG submission 87195) | Groundwater microbial communities from Cold Creek, Nevada to study Microbial Dark Matter (Phase II) - Cold Creek Source | ecosystem: Environmental > Aquatic > Deep subsurface > Groundwater ... | reverse complement strand
TCGAGCCGGTCGATTGAGCTGGGCGTGTTCTTCTTGCGGCGCGCCTTTGCCTGTGCGGGGCTGACCATCGCCGCCTATCCCCTCGACGCAGCGGGTTCGACCCCGGCGACAAACGACACACCTTTGGCAACGTCTGCACCCTTTTCGCTGAGCGTCGCGCCAACCAGTCCGGTCGTGCTGCGCAGGTCGAGCACCTGGACGAGGCCAAGCGTGCCCAGCCAGAAGATATGCGCGCGCACGGCATCGCGACTGACCCGGTGCTCCATCGCATTCAGCGCCTCGTAGAGCACTACATCGCTGGCGTTGCCCATCGGCTGACCGGCGAGCAGCTGGAGCAGCGCCAGCCGAATGTGGCGATCGAGCACCGCCGCAGCGGCTTCGGCGAGACCGGTCATTGCTGCATCCCTTTCATCACGATGGTCTGGTAAAGCATGTCGAGCTGCTTGCCGCGGTGCTCGGCTGCAGCGGTCTGCGCCGCAGTGAGCTTGATCAGTTCGTCGATCTTGCCGTCGCTTTCGGCCAGCCCGCGTTCGAGCCGCTTGATGTCGCTGACCTTGGCGGTGCTCCGCTCGATCTCGGCGAGCCGCCGTTCAACCTCGGCGACCTGGCCGCCGAACTTGCGCACGTCGCCATCAAGCCGGACGACCTTGCGACCCAGCGAGCCTGTGCCTTCTGGGTTCGCCGAACCACCCCGCCAGATCACCGCGCCGATCGAGACGATAATGAAAACGATGATCGCATACTCAAGCCAGTTCGAAGTCATGCCTGGTCCTCGGGGGAATCTTGCGTTGGAGTTTCCGGCTTGGCGCTGCTGCCCAGCTTTTCGGTCGGGATGGCGACGATGCGCTTGACGAATTCGCTGATTTGGCTGCCAACCAGCTCGATCAGCGAATAGCCCGAAAAGCCCAGCCCGATCGCGATCACGAAGGCGAACAGCGCACCGGGGCGCGCCTCGACGATCCACAGCTCCACCACGATCAGCATGATCGCGGTGACCAGCGCGAACCCGGGCCAGCCGCCACCGTAGCCCTCGGTAGTCTCGCGGCGCTTGGCCAGCGGCCGTGCCATCAGCACGCCCAGCAGGCCCAGCACAGCAGTCAGCATCGGCACCTCGACCCCGCCGATCGGGACGAGGAACGCATCGGCCAGGCGCGGAGTCGGATCGACCGCAGCGCTGACCATCAAGGCAGGCATCCAGCCGGCCATGAACTTGCCCAGGGAAAGTGGTTCGATCACCGCAGCAGGTCCATCGGCGTGTCGCCGGTCGCCAGCATGGCATGGCCAATGTAGAGCGTGCCGGCCCCAGTTGAACCACCCATGATCTGGATCGTCAGCGTGGTCGCAGCGGCCGGAACCGGAAAGTGGAAATAGAACAGCCGTTCGACATCATGGCTGCGGTAAGGCCCGTCGGACCACCGGCCATCGCCGATCGCGCCGACATCGGTCGTGAACCGGACCCAACCCGCAAAGAGGTCTGATCCTTCCGCGATCTCCTGCGAAACGACCAGGGTCACGATCTTGCCTCGCAGCGGCACAGCGTTGATCGTCTGCGCCAGTCCGCCGTTGTTGGCAGTGACCCGCGCGCGCGCGCCGACCTGGGCAACAGTCGCATCGCCAAACAACGCCCAGCTGTCCGGCAGTCCAGCTGTCCAGGTATCGAGCGCACCATTTGCAAGCAGGTTTTCTGCGGGCAGCGCCTTGCGGTGCGCGATCAATGGCGGCGTGTTGGTGGCCAGCGCGGGCAAGGCGTTGAACACGGTGGTCAACGGACCAAGCATTTCCGTTACGCCGGTTGGCACCGAAGGATGGACCCCGTCGCCGTGATACCACCCGACCGGCTTTCCCGCGGCGATCCAGGGCGAGTACAGATCGACCAGGGCAACATCGCCATACTTGGCAGCGACATGGTCGACAGCCGCAACCACCGGCTCGATCGAGTTGTCGGTACGGCGGGGATAGGTGCGGATCATGATCTGCCGGGACTTCGGAAAGCGGTCTCGGAACTGGTCCTGGACATCGAGGTACTGACCCGCGCGAAGATATTTGCGGTTTGGATCGGCTTGGATGGTGCCATCGCCCGAAACCAGGTTGTGGCCGTGATTCCAGATTACATAGTCAACCTTGGGCAGTAGCCCGATCGTCTTCTCGAAGCGCTCGCCAAAGAAATATCCGGGCTGCGAACCGGCGCTCGAGCAATTGACGACAAAGGTGCGCTTGAGAAGATTGCCGTTGCTGAACCTCTGCATGCCGATGAAGGATTCACCAGTTCGGCACCAGTCCCACAGGATCACGCAATTGTTCGGCCGGGCCGGCACCAGCGAATCCTGGGCGAACCGGAACGGCAGTTCGGCACCGTATTCGCTGGTCTCGGTGACCACGTCGTCACCGGTGCTGTCACCGACAATCACGATCACCTCATCGTCGGCCGTGATCCGCGGGCGCGAGCGCGCCTGCAGCCAGCGCGCGATATTGCTGCGGTTGGTCGGTGCCCGGGCCATGACTACGCCGCCGAAGAAGTCCCCGCTGGCATCAGCATTGACCCCGGTCGCGCCGACACCATTAAGCGCCAGCCGCGTTGCCACGATGGTGTCGCCATTGACCCAGGTAGTCGCCTTCTCGATCACGGCATCGCGGACCTGGCTGTCCTCGAACACCGCATCGAGCTTTCCGTCGCCGCCAAGCAGCGAATGATACACACCGACCGGGCCGATCGGGCACGAATGGTTGGCGCTGAACGCTTGGACCCATGGCCGGTTGAGATCGGCGACCGCCCCGAAGGCAGAGGCATCCAGCCGCCCCAATGTCGCCGAAGCCAGAATGTGGCGGGAATTCGTGTTCTTGACGTAACCAAAAATGTAGCGCCCGGTCGTGCCCGCAAACCGTGCGGCGACAGCGATGAACGACGGGCATTTCAGCGATACGTCGGCGCGGCTGTAATAGCCTTGAGCGTTGTTGTAGCGGACAAAGCCGATGCCATAGGCTTCGAAATAGGTGCCGCGCTTGGCATTGTCGGCCTGGATCAGGTCATAGTCGGCAACGCCGTTCCTCGACTTGATGCAGCCCACCGGATCGCCGACCGCAACGACCGGAACTGTCCCGGCGGCATCCTGGAACAGGTAGGGCTTTTCGGTCTTCCACCAGGCGCCCGCCGAAGCTGCGGCGACTTCGGCCGCGACAGCCGCTTCATACTGGTCTGCCAGCCCGACCTGACCAATCAGCGCATTGACAGCGGCAGTCGCCTGCGAGCGCGCAACCTCGGTTTCGTCGCGCGCGGCTTTGGCCAGCGTTTCGAACTGGGTCCAGTTGCCCGCACCGGCCCCGCCGATCTTGCGGTACCAGCCGTTGAGGAACGGCGAAGGGTCATTGTGCACCAGCGCGACCTTGTCGGCCGCCCAGGCCAGATCGGCGTCGAGCACCGCCTTGCTGGACCTGACCAGATCGGTGGAGATCAGTTTTGCCAGCAGCTGCTTGACCGGGATCTTCTGCAACGGCCCGTTGGGGCGGAAGATCAACACCAGCGCGTCATCCGCAATGGCGCTCGCCATCGGCAGCTGGTTGGGATTGATGGTCGCAAAATCAGTCACGCGGGGCATCCCTCCGCTGCGTCGGCCAGCCGGTCTTCAACCAGTCCGAGATAAGTGAGCAGGTCGTTCAGCCACGCCATTCCGGTCGCATTGCCGGACAGCTCGGCACCAGCGCCCGGTGCCGGACGCGGCGCGCGCGCGGCGCGCAGCTCCGGCGGGCAAACCCGGACTTCGATCGTGCGGGTCTGGATCACCGGATCGGCGGGCGGCGCGCTGCGCGGCGCATCACTGCGCGAGACGGAGCAGGCACTCAGCGTCACAGCGGATAATGCCGCCAGCCCCGCGAGGCGCTGCCTGGATGACCGTGCGGCCATGGCTTTCCCTTTCGTTCGATCGATTGGTGCGGCGCTCTGCGCGAGCGACCGCAGTGGACATTTCAAGCCGCGCCGCAGCAAGCTGTTGCTGCGCTTCGCCGCGTTCATCGCTGGCGGCATCCATTGCGGCGACCAGGCGCTTCACGCCCGACCCGCAGGACTGGTACATCGCAAAGCGCGTCTCATCACGCAGGCTGGGCAGCAAGGTCCGCTCGCACAGCCGTTCCCGGCGCGCGGCGCGGACTTCGTCTGCAATCCTGGACAGGCAGCGATCGAGCGGTGCGGCGTCAAGCTGATCGGCAGCTGCCACAGCACAGGTCGCTGCGGCCTCAGCCAGCTCCTTCTGATGGAACCGGTCCTTGATCAGCCAGCCGCATGTGGCCAGCAACGCCAGGCCAAGCGCACCGCCGATCAATCGCAGGATCAGCCCGTTCATCGGCCCAGCCTTTCTGCGCGGGCCAGCCACCCGCGCAGAAAGCGTTGCTGGCTCGGGTTGCGTCGCGCGATCGCGCGGTACCGGTCGCGGACTGCGTCGCGGTAGGCAGCGATCAACGTGGGCATGCCCTGAGCGGGATAGCGTAGCACCCAACTAACCGCCGCGAGTGTTTCCGCGCCGATCCCGCCGTCGACGGCGAGTGGCGGCGGCGCTGAGGCCTTGGCCTTGGTCGCTTCCATCAGGCACAGGTTGAGCGCGCGTTGCAGCAGCTTCCGGGCGGCAATCAGGCCGCCGTTCACCGCCTGATCGAACACCGCCTCGCCCAGCGGACGCGGCAGCCGATCAGCGCCGATCGTTTGCCAGAAGCAACGATGGTAGAGCACCCGGGCATCGGCCGGGGTCAGATTGCGAATATCGACGCCATCGATGTCGCCGTCGAAGTCCAGGTCGAAGTCGGCCACGCCATCGCCGTCTTCGTCGAACGCGCCCTCGGCTTTGAGGAACCGCAACGAAATGCCGTACTTGGTCGCGCCACCGCGATCGGCCGGATCGTCGACATAGCCGCCTTCGATCTCGAACAGCTCGCGCACGGCCGCAGCATAGCGCGGCGTCCAGCCTTGCACGGTGATGTCAGGTTCGGCCTGGGCGGAGGCGCTGTCCACGGCTTGAGAGCTCATGGCGGGGGATTAGGGGTTGGGTGCGCTGCGCCGTTATATGTCGATCGGCAGCAGTTGGGTCAGAACATCGTCATCTGGCGGTCATCGGCGGCGCGATCACTTGCCGAACTCATGCCGAGTGGCGGCGATTCGAGCAAGCGATAGACCTGTCGCTCCGCGATCTTCAGCATACGCGCAATCCGGTAATGCGGCATTTCCAGCTGGTAGCGCATATGGTGGACCTGCCGGCGCAAGGCTTCGCGCATCGGCAGGCAAATTGTGGTGCCGCCGAACACATGGCAGAATTTCGCCGCCAGGTCTGCGCCGATCGCCTTGGCAATATCCGGCTCAAGCGCAGGATCCTTGGGCACATAGAGCCGTAGACCCCGGAACTCCGAAGCCAAGGCAAACGCCGCCGCCTCACCGATCACTTCGGCAAGATCGTCGAGGACCCGCGATCCTGTGCCCGTCATTGGGATCGAGGCGCGCGGCGCGTTCAAGTCAGCCTGGCAGCAGATCGGCGATCAGCCGCATCACAGCGTGGGCAAGCAGCACCAGGGCGACGTTCCGCCAGAACAGGTGCCAAGGGCTCTTCCGGCGCGGCTCGCCGCCCAATTGCGGCAACGCCCGACTTGCCAGGGTCTCGCCGCCGCCGCTCGAATCGCGGCTTACACGCAGACCGCTCATGATCGGACTCCCGCTTCGCGCAGGTGTTTGCCCAGAACCATGGCCGCGCGTTGGTAGCTGTCGGCAGTCCAGGCCGTTTCGGGGGCGAACCCGGCTAGCCGGTCGCAGGCAGTGTTCAGCGTCCAGTCGCCAGGGATGGCCTTCGCATCCCGCAGCTTGTCCATCAGCGCAGCACACAGGCTCATCTGCAGGCCGAGCACATTGAGCGGCTTGCCGGTGGTACGATCGGCCAGCCGCCATCCCGACCGGCGCGCCATGTCCTTCAGCGCCTCGATCAGCTTGAACCCGTCGCTTTGCCGCGCCCAGACCATCCGTTCGCAACTGAGCTGCTTGCAGGCGAAGGCTTCGAGCGCGGCCTCGGCCGGATTGTGGACCACGCCCAGATGATAGAGCGAGATCCACAGCGCCCGCGCCTTGCGGGCTACGGGATGCTGCGCAGCAGGCGCAGAGCCGCTCTTCGGCAGCGCCCGGAACCCCTTGGACTTCATGACCGAGAGAACCTGGTGGAGATCAGCTTCGCTGGCTTCCTTCAGACTGGTGCGGCCGGTTTTGTCGAACACGATCTGACGGTAGTCATCCTCCTCCATGCGCAGATCCTTGCGCGCGATCTGGATCTTCGCGAGCATCGAGCGGCGCGCCTGGCTGGCACGATCGAACTGGGCCGTTTTGTAGGCGAATTGTGCTGACATCAGGTGTGTTCCCTCAATGCGTAGAAGCGGGCCGCAAGCTCTTCGCTGTGCCGACGAAACGTGGTGTCGGAGAGCCGCAGCCAGATTGCCTTCTGGTGCAGGTTGATAATCGTGGTGTGATCGCGCCCACCCAGCGCCCGGCCAATTGCCGGATAGCTGGTCGCCTGACCGAGGCTGCGCAGCGCCCAGACCGCAAAGGCCCGGGCCACTACGAGCTGCTCGGCGCGGCGGTGCGAGAGCAGCGAATCCAGCGTGATGCCGAACCGCCGCGCGGTGAGCGCCAGCACAATGTCCGGCGCGATCGGCGCGAGGTGCGCCGCTTTGCCGCAGGTCTGACACCACGCGCCGCTGCGCTGTTCGATCGATACGGCATCGCGGCGGATCGTCTGCGGCAGGCGGGCCATCCGATCGCGCTGCCAGAACGGCGCGCGCACTGCTGCAAGGCCGGTCATGGCTGCATCGTCCCGATCCAAACCAGTACCAGCAGGTGCAACACTGCCAGAACGGCAACACCAAGCAGTGTGTCATAGACCAGCTGGCGCGGGGTGAAGCCGCACTCGGCTGCGTATTCTGCGCTCAGCTCGCGCCATTTGCGCAACAGCCGGCTCACATTGACACCGTGCGCGAACTGAGCTGCGCCCAGGCGTCCTTGATATGATCTAGCGCCAGCACCTTGCGGTCTGCTGCTGCGAGCATCGAAGCCAGTTCCAGCGTCATGGTCAGGCCACGCAGGCCGCCCGGCAGCATCCCGATCTTGTGCAGATAGATGGTCACTGGCTCGTCAAACATGCCCCAGGCCTCGGCCAGTGCATCGATGTCGGCGATCAGCGGCAGCGGGCGCACTACCTTGAGGCTCACCCGGCTGTAGAGCTGCGCAAAGGCCGAAGCGCGATTGCCGCCTTCGAGCCGCTGCAACACTCCTACGTTGCCGAACAGCGCGATTCCGCAACCCACGGCGTCGTGCCAGGAGCGGATTTCCTCGATCGACTTTTCCGACAGGTGCTGCGCTTCGTCGATGATCAACATCGGCTTGCCCAGCCCGTCGAGCAACTCGCGGATCCGGCGTGAGAGCTTCTGCGGAGTGCCGACCGGGTTCTTTTCACCCAGCGCTTCCAGCACTTCGATCTGCATGGTGTTCACGCCCGCCGTAGACGGGGCCATTGTGGCGACGAACACATTGGCATAGCAGGCGGCGAAGTGCTTCGCGGTCATCGTCTTGCCGGTGCCCGGACCCATTGCTGCCAGCACGATCTTGCCGCGCTGTCCGTAGGCCAGCACCTGGTTTAGCTGCTTGCTGGTCGGCGTTTCGAAATAGCCCGGTGTTTCAGGTGCTTCCACTTCGATCGACGCCTGCGTAACCAGCAGCTGACGATAGCGAAAGATCTTGTCGGCGAGCGGTTGCTCTGGCCCGCCATAGCCCTTTTCGCTGCCGAACGCGGCGAGCGTAGACTGCGGAATCCCGATCCGCTTGCCCAGCTCCGACCAGCTGGCTCCGGTCTGGCTGCGGAAGTCCTTCAGCCAGTTCTTCTGCTCAAGGATGTCGACGGGTGTTACCGTTGGATCGTTCATGATATTGGACCTTTCGTCTACGCACAGTGGACAGCGCGCGGGGCAGGTTTGCCGACAGGCCCCGCGCGCCACTTCAATCGACCAGCCTCAGTTTTGAGAGACCGTCGAAAACTCTGGATTCGTGCCCGCTTGCCGGAATGGGATCAGCTTTCAGCGCCGCCGCTGTCTGTCCGCGATGGCGAACCGGGCGCAGTATCGCCGGTTCGGGCAAATCGGGCGTCTTGCCGCCAATCACCCGCTGCGCTTCGGCAACTTCGGCGGCATCGAGCCGCCGGTGGGCTTCGACAAGCGCCTTCGCGGCCTGGCGCTTGTCCGCGACCAGCTTGTTGGTCCGCTTCGCGCCTTCGACATCGCCGAATCCGGTGTCTTCCCAGATCGGCGCTTCGCCCAGATAACGCCCATTGAGGGCGTAAACATGGATCGATTGGTGGAGCGCTGCCGGATCGAACCGCACAGTCACCTTCTGGCCATGAAGTTCGCTGCAAAACGGCGCGTAATAGCGGTTGCCGTAAAGCCCGATCTCGCCGGTCTGGCGGTTGACCAGCTTCTGCTCGGCAGACAACATCGCCAGTCGCAGGTGTTCGGGTGTGGCCTTGCCGATTGGTGCGGTGGCAAATGATTCGGCAAACATCTGGTCGAAGCTGCGACCTCGGCAGACACCACCGCGCCGCCCTTCGATCGCGTTGTGGAGTGCGATCATCCGGCCCACTTCGGCCACGAATTCATCCCACGGCACCGCGCTCTTGCCGTAATTGTGCGGCTTGCTGACTGTGTCCTTGCCGGTGTAGGCACCGTCGCACAGCGCGCCTTTGGCCACGAATTCGCAAAGCTCGCGCCATGCGCGCTCGATCGGCTTCGATTGACCGCGATAGGGCTTGGTAAAGCAGACCTCGATGCCGAGCGAGACCAGCACCCCGGTCGGGTCATCGTCTTTGACGACCCCGCGGTAGCGGGTTTTTGCCCCGCTGGTGAACTCCTTGCTGGCAAAGGCCATCCCGTTGTCGAGATAGACCTTGCGCGGAATGCCAAGCTTGAACAGGTCGATGAATACCAGCCGGGTCAGCGCGACGCTTTCGGTAAAGCCGATCCGCCACGCCAGCAGCTTGCGCGAGTATACGTCCTGGATGCCGATCAGGATTGGCCGCACCGGCTTGCCGCCTTCTGGCGGCGTGACGAACACGTCGAACTTGTGCCCGTCCATGTTGACCAGTTCGAGTGCATGAAGCTCTTCGACCGAACGCCGGATCGCCGGAACCGAACGCCGCAGCGCCTCAATGCCCTTACGCGCCAGCAGCCGCGCGGCCTGCGGCACCTCCTTCTCAAACCGGCGAATAAACGCCTTCTGAGAAGGCAGTGAGATGCCTCTTTCCTTGGCGACCCCGACCGCCTTTTTATAGCATACCGCCAATGTCGGTTCGCTCGGCCGCAGGTAGTCGCTTTTGAAAATCTCCCAGATTTCCGGGTCGATTTGGGCCGTCTTCCCGCCGCCCTGGAAACGCGGCGCGATCGCAGGCAGCCTGTCCTGCTGCGGCACTCCATCGATCAGACTCTGCCAGGCCCACAGTGTTCCGGTGCTTTGACCGTGCCGCTGCGCGGCAGCGGCAATCGCTGCGGTGCGTGTGAGACCGGCTGATACCAGCAGCTCGACGTCCGTCACCACGCGCATGCGCAGTTCGGCCTTGGCCTTGGTGCTGGAATTCTGCGCCTCGTACCAGCGCCAGCGGCTCTGGCTGACTGATGATGTCAGGCTCTGCGCATCCTGCGGACCAATCGCGGCCTGCGCCATGATCAGGCCGCGCTCGGTTAGCGCCAGTTGCGCTGCAGCGGGCAGCAGGCTGGCATGATACTCGATCCCGCCACCGCGTCCGGCACGCCGACGTGCCAGCAACTGACCAGCCAGATCCGCGCGCAGGTTCCAGCGCTCGTCCTTGGCGCGACGGTTCAGGCTGCGTTTGTCACTCGGCAGGCCCGGCAACGCCAGATCGGCGAGCTCGGCGGCAGTGAACCATTCCTGGCGCTGTGCTTCTTCAGGCGGATTGACCGCAAATTGCCGTGCAAATTGGCTTCCCACTGCGTTCACGCTTCTTTTCCTCCGCGAATGAGTGGGGCTGTTGCCTTGAGCTTCTTCAACTCGCGCTGCGCCTCGCCGATCGCCAGCTCAAGCTGGCCGATCCGGGCCGTGTGCAACTCTTTGTCGATCAGCACCGCCGCGCCGATCTCGCGCAACACCAGGTCCAGCACGTCATGGCGCTTGGTCACCGCCACCAGCGCGAGGAATCGTGACATGATCACTTTGTGGCCCGTCCGCGCGCCGCTCGAATAGGCGTCGAGCATCTCCTTGCTCACGACTTCGTCCAGCTGGTCGCTCATCTCGGCGGCAATCACCGCACGGGTCTGCTTGCTGCTGTTGAGGATCGTGCCGACTGCACCGCAGATTTGCCGCTCCAGCCCGGCCAGCCCGGCCGGGAGGCTGGAATGGCGCGGCGGTTCGAATGAAAACCCGAACTGATCTGGATGCGGCTTGGCCTTAGGCACGCCGTGTATCCCGCGTGATCACGTTGAAATCGACCATCCGGCCACCGTCCATGATGGCTTCGACCGAAAAGTCGTGGCCCGCAGCGCTGTAATCTGCGCCGATCACAACAGGCTGCTCGGCGAACGGCAGGAAATGCGTGCAACCTTTCCAGCCCGGAATTCCGCAGCGTGGACATTCCTCGCGGCTTCGCGCTGGCTCCAACGGCTTCGCCTTGGCCGGCACACTTCTGGACTTCTCGGCAGACTGCCGGGCAAAGGCTGCGGCAAACCGCGCCGGATCGAGTTGCGCTGTTGCCGCGCGTCGCGCTGCCAGCTTTGTCGCCATCGCGCGAATCCGGTCCGGTCCGGCAAAGGGTTCAGCCGCGACAGGCTGGGTAGCCCGCTGCCGCGCTTCGGGTGTCTTGATCGGAGGCGGCAACCGCATGGAGCGCTCGGCCGGGATGGAACTGGGTGCCGCGCTCGATCGCGATGGCATCCGTTCGAACCCGGACAGCTTTGCAGTGGAGGGAACGGGTGCCGCCTCTTCCGGCCTTGGAGAACCGGAAGAGGCGGGCTTGGTGCGCTGTTCACAGGCATTCGCAGGGATCGATGATGCGCCGCCGTCCACCCCCCCGCTTGATCCTTCTGGTGCCTGCGCAGGAAGGCCAGCACGGTCCTCCCTTGAAAGGCGGGTGGCGGCGGATTCGGGAATGGGTATGGGTGAGGTTTCCAAGGTCTCCGGACCGACCTTCGTCTCAAACTCCGATCCACTTATCGCCTGCGGAATCAGGCTGACCTCACCCCTTTCTGCCTTCCTCTTCCGACCGGATTCTTTCACCGGGAGGCGGCTGAAATCGTCGTCATTGGCCTTCGCCAGGCGCGGATCTTCCGACCGGCGTGGTATATCGACCAGCTTCTCCGCCATAAGCGGAACCTGCGTGACCGCTTGCGCGATCACGTGAACGTCCTCGACCAGCGCGCGAACCACCGAAGGCCTCAGAAACAGCGGCGCGCCGCGCAGGTTGGAAGTGCGTGACATCGTCAATCCCTCATCATCCAGGGTTGGGAATCGCTGCGGCAGGACTCGTCGGCCGAGGTCCGCAGTGGTGCGTTCATCTTCGCCGCCAAGCGGTCACTGCCTGCCCGATGGCGCTCGCGCGCTTCGATCTGGCGAAGCTTTGCCTCAGCCTCGCGCGGTGTGATGCCCAGCTCCAGCGCCAGCTCGAACGCCTTGCGGTGCGCGCGCCATTTCTCGGCCTGGGTGAGCGGGCGGCCCATCAGCGCTCTCCCAACCGGGGCAGCCAGACCGAGCGCGTTTTCCCGGGCGCGGTGCGCTTGCGCACGTCCCAGACCACCGCGACGTAGTCGATCGCGCCGCCGAGATAAGCGCGGTTACCCATCAGGTGGATGCGGTCGCCGGGCGGCATCGATGGCCGCTGCGTGAAGTACAGAATCTGCTGCGGCGGATGCTCGCGCCGGAAGAATGGCCCACGGCCGAGCCCGCCCGCCAGCCATTTGAGCGGTGCGATCGCGACCACCCTGTGCGTCGCCAGCTTCAACGCCTGGCGACAGAACGCCTCAAGGATGCCGTCCTGATAGCTGTAGGGCGGATTCATCCAGATCGAGACGTTTCCGCTCGGCGGCACCAGCTTGGTATCGTCGAGGAAATCGGCGACGTGGAACTCGATGGAATCGGGCTGCTCGAAGTCCGCCCATGCGACGTTATCGACCAGGTCGCTGCCGAGCAGCG
>Ga0114940_10000866_pt1 | contig 12202 bp, 11 predicted proteins | sample ColdCreekSource_FD_87195 | JGI IMG/M metagenome (GOLD analysis project Ga0114940, IMG submission 87195) | Groundwater microbial communities from Cold Creek, Nevada to study Microbial Dark Matter (Phase II) - Cold Creek Source | ecosystem: Environmental > Aquatic > Deep subsurface > Groundwater ... | reverse complement strand
AGCGGTCGAAGATCCGGGTTTCCTCAGTAAACGAACGGTCCTTGGCGGCGATCAGCATGGAACTCTCCACAGTTGCGCATTGCTGTCTAACCGCTGTGCGTTTCCAATCGCTTAATCGCGCCGCTTGCCGTGCCGGGTGAAGGATCGCTAAGCAGGGGTCAAATCACAGGAAGCCCAAGTTCATGTCTACTGGTCTCGTCGCGCTGCTGGACGATATTGCCGTCATCGCCAAAGCCGCCGCCGCGTCGCTCGACGATGTCGGCATCGCTGCGGCCAAGGCCGGCTCGAAAGCCGCCGGTGTGGTGATTGACGATGCGGCGGTGACCCCCAGCTACGTCACCGAATTTACCCCGGACCGCGAACTGCCGATCATCTGGAAGATCGCCAAGGGCAGTCTCAAGAACAAGCTGGTGTTCCTGCTGCCTGGCGCGCTGGTGCTGAGCGAATTCCTGCCCTGGGCAATCACCCCACTGCTGATGCTGGGCGGGCTGTTCCTGTGCTATGAAGGCGCGGAAAAAGTGATGGAGAAGCTGGGCGGGGAGCAGCATGGCGACACGCTGGAAGACCCGATTACAGACGTCGTCGAATTCGAGGCCGAACGCACCGCCGGGGCAATCCGTACCGACCTGATCCTCTCGGCCGAAATCATGGCGATCGCGCTGGCCGAGGTCAGCGCCGAACCACTCGTGACGCGCGGATTGATCCTCGCATTGGTCGGGATCGTCATCACCATCGGCGTTTACGGAGCGGTCGCGCTGATCGTGAAGATGGACGACATCGGGCTCGACCTGACCAAGCGCGCCAATGGCGGCGCGCAGGCGCTGGGCCGGTTCCTGCTGCGCGCGATGCCGGTGATCCTGACGGTGCTGTCCTCGGTCGGCACGCTGGCGATGCTGTGGGTCGGCGGCGGGATCATCATCCACGGCTTCCACGAGCTTGGTGTGCATGGTCCGTCTGATCTGGCGCACGGGATCCAGCACGCGGTCGAGGCCGTGACTGGACCGCTGGCGGGCGTGCTCGGCTGGCTGACCTATGCGGTGCTATCGGCGCTGGTCGGGCTGGTGCTCGGCTGGGTCGTGGCGATGGTGACGCACAAGGTGTTCAAGCTTGAGACCGGCGCGCACGCCTAGGGCAAGCGCGCGAGCAAATCTCGGGCGAACTGGCTGAGGGTATCATCGCGTGCGCCCATGATGACCACGCGGTCGCCGGGGCGGGCGAGCTCGACAATCCGGTCGGCACAGGCGGTGCGTTCGGCGACGTGTTCGGCAGTTCCGCCGTGCTCGCGGATCAGCCGAACGATCCGCTCGCTCCCCTCGCTGCGATCGACCGAGCCGCCGAAGTAGACCGGATCGCACAAGATCGTGACGTCCCCCGGCCCGAGCAGCCGCGCCATCGTTTCGGCGAGCTCCGCGCCCATCTGCCGCAGCGGGCCATAGCCGTGCGGCTGGAAGAAGGCGATCACGCGGCCGGGATGCGCCTTGAGCGTCTTGAGCGTGGCAGCGACCTTGTCCGGATTGTGGCCGAAGTCGTCGATGATGGTGATGCCCGACGGGCTGGTGCCGACGATGTCGAAGCGGCGGGCGAGGCCCGCGAACGTCGCCAATGCCGCGACAGCCTTCGCAACCGAAACCCCGGCTGCAGTCGCAGCTGCGATTGCGGCCAGTGCATTGGCAAGGTTGTGGCGGCCAGGAACCTTGAGGCTCAAGGCGTGGCTGGTGCCATCGCGGCGGTCTTGTATCGTGGCGGAGAGGTTTGTCGGCCCCTCAACGATTGAGCCGGGCGCCACGCCGATATGCGCCGCTGCGCTCTCAATCCCGAAGCTGACCAGTGACTTTGCGCGTCCTGCCAGCGCGGCGCTTTCGGCATCGTCGATATTGACGGCAGCCACGTCAGCCTCGGCGAGAAAATCGCCGAACAGCGCGCGCAGTTCTTCCAGGCTCTTGTGGTCGAGGCTGACATTGCCGAGCACCGCGACCTTGGGCCGGTAAAGCGCGATCGAACCGTCGCTCTCGTCGACTTCAGACACGAACACCGCGCCCGCGCCGACCCGCGCTGAAGCGAACGGGGCATTGTCCGACACGAAGTTCTTCATCACCGCGCCGTTCATGATCGTCGGATCGCGGCCGGTTGAGGTCAGAATCCAGCCGATCATCCCGGTGACCGTGCTCTTGCCGCTGGTTCCGCCCACGGCGATGCCCACCGGCGCGGCGTTGAACAGCGTGGCGAGCAGTTCCGCGCGGCTCATCCGCGGGGAGCCGAGTGCCGTGGCGCGGACCACTTCGGGCACGGTGTCTTCGACGGCGGCGGAGGCGACCAGCGTCTGATCGGCTGAGACGATGCCGCTGCCGTCCTGCGGGAACAGTTCGAACCCCAGCGACTCCAGCCAGGCGAACTTTTCCGGCGTGCGGCCCTGATCGCGGCTGCGGTCTGATCCCGCAACCTCGGCCCCATGCCCCCGCAGGATCAGCGCGAGCGGCAACATGCCCGAGCCGCCGATGCCGCAGAAGAACCAGGGGTGGGAGGTTAGATCGGTCATGCCGCTTGCGGTATGCGGGCCGGTTTGAAAACACAACTGTGCCTGCGGCCGGAAGGTGGCTAGGAAGGCTTATGACCCGCGTCGCAATCTGCGCTCCGTCCACGCCTTTCACACCCGAGGATGCCGAGCGCGTGCTTGCGCTTGCTGCCAGTGAGTTCCCCGGCATCGAGCTGCAGTTCCACCCGCAGTGTTTCCTCAGTGACGGCCACTTTGCCGGCCCGGACGAAGCCAGGCTCGCGGCACTGGTCGAATGCGCCAACGAAGCTTCGTTCGATGCAGTGTGGTTCGCACGCGGCGGCTATGGCGCCAACCGGATCGCGCATGCTGCAATCGCGCAGATGGACGAGCGCGCGAAAGACAAGACGTTCCTTGGCTTCTCCGATGGCGGCTACATACTCGGCGGACTGTACCGCGCCGGGATTGGCCGCCCGGTCCACGCGCCGATGCCCGGCTGCATGCGCCGCGACGGGGGCGAGGAAGCGGTCCGCCGTGTGCTCGGCTGGCTAAGCGGGGATCGCAACGGTGAGGAGCCTTCGCTCGATGCGCGGCCGACAGTGGCGTTCAACCTCATCACGCTGGCGATGCTCTGCGGCACGCCCTTGATGCCGGGGCTGGCGGGCCATGTCGTGATGGTCGAGGAAGTCAGCGAGCATCTCTACGCAGTCGACCGACTGTTCTTCCACCTCACCGCCCATCTTGGCGGGATCGCCGGGCTGCGGCTCGGCCGGGTCAGCGATGTCCCGGAAAACGATCGGCCGTTCGGCCAGTCAGTGGAGCAGATCGCCCGCTACTGGTGCGATCGGCATGCGATTCCGTTCCTTGGGCGGGCGGACATCGGCCACGATTCTGCCAACAAGATCGTGCCGTTCGGACTTGCGGGCAGCGACGCGCGGCCATAACCGCCGCGCAGCAATTTGGCGGAGAGTGATCATGCGCGCATTCGTGTTTCCGGGGCAGGGCAGCCAGAAAGTCGGCATGGGGACGGACCTGGCAGAGGCCAGCGCCGCTGCCCGCGCGGTATTCGAGGAAGTCGACGATGCGCTCGGCCATAAGCTTTCCGCGATCATGCGCGAGGGGCCGGAAGACCAACTGACCCTGACCGAGAACGCCCAACCGGCGATCATGGCCAACGCCATCGCGGTGCTGCGGGTGCTCGAGCAGGAAGGCGGGATCACGCTCGCGCAGAAGGCCGACTTCGTCGCCGGGCACAGCCTGGGCGAATATACCGCGCTGTGTGCTGCCGGAGCCTTCAGCCTCGCCGATACCGCGCGGTTGCTCAAGCTGCGCGGTCAGGCGATGCAGGCGGCGGTGCCGGTCGGCGTCGGCGCGATGTGCGCGCTACTCGGCGCGGACATCGACAAGGCGCAAAAGCTTGCCGATGCGGCCGCGCAGGGGGAAGTTTGCACTGTCGCCAACGACAACGACCCCGGCCAAGTCGTGCTCTCGGGCCACAAGGGTGCGATCGAACGAGCGATCGGCATGGTCAAAGACTTCGAAATCAAGCGCGGCGTCGCCCTCCCGGTCTCCGCCCCGTTCCACTGCCCGTTGATGCAGCAGGCCGCCGATGCGATGGCCGAGGCGCTGGGCAATACGCCACCTGGCGCGCTCAGCGTCCCACTGTTCGCGAACGTGACCGCCACGATGGTCAGCGATCCGGCCGAAATCGAGCGCCTGCTGGTCGAACAGGTCTGCGGCCGCGTCCGCTGGCGCGAGTCGGTGCTGGCGATGCGGGCGGCGGGCGTGGAGAGCTTCGTCGAACTCGGCGGCAAGGTCCTCGGCCCGATGATCGGCCGCACGGTTGCCGATGTGTCGGTGACCAGCGTAGTGACCATGAGCGACATCGAAGCGTTGGCGAAGCAGCTTTGAAGGGGTTCGCGCAAAGGCGCAAAGAGACGGAAGGCGCGAAGGCGGATGAGCATCGAGCAATTGAATCGACTCAGCCGGATTGTGCTCGACGAAGCCATTGCGATCCATCGTGAATTGGGTCCAGGTCTATTTGAACACGTTTACGAGACGGTGCTTGCGGGTCGGCTCGAAAAAAAGGGGCTTGCGTGTTGAACGTCAGGTGGTCGTCCCTGTCACATTCGACGGACAAGAATTTGATGCAGCGTTCAAGATCGACATCCTTGTTGAGCAATGCGTAGTCCTTGAGATCAAGGCTGCCGAACAAAACCATCGAGCGTATGCGAAGCAGCTGCTGACCTATTTGAGGATTCTCAAGCAGCCCGTTGGGCTGCTTCTCAACTTCTCATACGAAACGATGAAAGATGGCATTACGAGGATGGTCAACGAGCATCGTCCAACATAGACCGCTTCGCGCCTTCCTTCTCTTTGCGCCTTTGCGCGAAATCATCTTCTGGAGCGTCCTATGGAACACCGCATGTTCGATCTCACCGGAATGACCGCCCTCGTCACGGGTGCCGCTGGCGGGATCGGTTCTTCGATCAGCCATGCGCTGGCCAAGCAAGGCGCGCGGCTAGCGCTGTCGGGGACCAATCCGGCCAAGCTGCGCTCGTTCCGCGAGGAACTGAACGACACCTACGGGCACGACCATGTCGAGATCACCTGCGACCTCTCCAACACCGAGCAGGTCGAGCACCTGATCCCCGCGACCGTCGATACGCTCGGCAAGATCGACATCCTCGTCAACAACGCCGGGATCACGCGTGACAACCTCGCGATGCGGATGAAGGACGAGGAGTGGGACGCGGTAATCAAGGTCAACCTTGAGGCCGCGTTCCGGCTGATGCGTGCGGCCTGCAAGCCGATGATGAAGGCGCGCCATGGCCGGATCGTCACGATCACCAGCGTCGTCGGCGCGACCGGCAATCCCGGGCAGGTCAACTATGCTGCGGCCAAGGCGGGGCTGGTCGGGATGTCAAAGGCGCTGGCACAGGAAGTCGCGACACGCGGGATCACCGTCAACTGCGTCGCCCCTGGCTTCATCCGCACCGCGATGACCGAGGTGCTCCCCGATGGCCAGAAGGACGCGCTCAACGCCCGTATCCCGATGGGCCGGATGGGCGAGGGCGAGGACATCGGCGCGGCAGTGGCCTATCTCGCCAGCAAAGAAGCCGGTTACATGACCGGGCAGACGCTGCACGTGAATGGCGGGATGGCGATGCTGGGCTGAAGCCTGCCCTCCCTTGCTGACGGGATGGCATTTTATCCCCAGATTCGCCCCTTTTCCTGCGCTTCAGCCTTGCCGCTTGGCCCGCACAGGGTAAGGAATGCAGTCCGAATTGACGGCGCGCGCAGGCGATTCCGACAGCGTGCGTCCTTAGGGGACACGGTACGACCATGAAGGCCACCATCGAACGCGCGACGCTGCTCAAGTGCCTGTCGCACGTCCAGTCCGTCGTTGAGCGGCGCAACACGATCCCGATCCTCTCAAACGTGCTGATCGAAGCCTCGGCCGACGGCACGGTCAAGGTAATGGCCACCGATCTTGACCTGCAAGTGGTTGAATCGATGCGCGCGGTTTCGGTCGAGGGCGCGGGCGCGATCACCGTCTCGGCGCACCTGCTGTTCGATATTGCGCGCAAGCTGCAGGACGGCAGCCAGGTCAGCCTGGAAACCGCCGACAACCGCATGGCGGTCAAGGCCGGGCGCAGCCGCTTCTCGCTGCCGACGCTGCCGCGTGACGATTTTCCGGTAATCGTCGAAGGCGATTTACCGACCAGCTTCGAGCTGCCCGCCGCCACGCTCGCCCAGTTGATCGATCGGACCCGGTTTGCGATCAGCACCGAGGAAACCCGCTACTACCTCAACGGCATTTTCCTCCACGTGTCGGACGAAGAACTGAAGGCCGCCGCCACCGACGGCCACCGCCTCGCGCGCTTCACGCTCAAGCGGCCTGACGGCGCCGAGGGGATGCCTGACGTGATCGTGCCGCGCAAATGCGTCGCGGAACTGCGCAAGCTGCTCGAAGAAGCGCTCGATACCAACGTGCTGATCGACCTTTCGGCCAGCAAGGTGCGCTTCACCCTGGGCGGCGAAAACGGCGTGGTGCTGACCAGCAAGCTGATCGACGGCACCTTCCCCGATTACACCCGCGTGATCCCGACCGGAAATGACAAGCTGCTGCGGCTCGACCCCAAGAGCTTCTGGGAAGGGGTCGACCGCGTCGCAACCATCGCCACCGAAAAGACCCGCGCGGTCAAGATGGCGCTGGAACATGACAAGATCACGCTCTCGGTCACCTCGCCTGACAACGGTACCGCGGCCGAAGAAGTCCCGGCGGATTACTCGTCGGAAGGTTTCGAGATCGGTTTCAACGCCAACTACCTCAAAGACATCCTCGGCCAGATCGACGGCGACACGGTGGAACTGCACCTCGCCGATGCGGGTGCACCAACGCTGATCCGGCAGGACGAGAAGTCGCCCGCGCTCTATGTGCTGATGCCGATGCGGGTGTGATCAACCCTTGCCGTTGTCATCGGTAAGGAATTGCATTACCTTCTAGGCATGATCATCGGCAAGATCACGGCCAAGGCACAGACAACCGTTCCCCGTGCGGTCCGCACGGCGCTCGGACTCAAGCCCGGAGACGATGTTGCCTGGGAAATCGATGGCGATCAGGTCGTGGTGACCCGGTTGCGCGCAAAGTCCGATCCGTTTGTCGGAAACTTCGATACCTTCACCGAGTGGGCCGGTGAGGCTGACTGCCGAGCGTTTGACAATCTCTAAGCCCAAGTTCGCGGTCGGGGACATCGTCAAGGTCCCGTTTCCCTTCGTCGAAGCGCCGCGCGTCCGCAATCGGCGAGCTCTGGTTACCAGAGTTGCACATCCAGCGGATGGCATGACCTTGCTCTGGGTACTGATGATCACCAGCGCTGAAAACAAAGCCTGGATCGGTGACATTTCGTTGATCGAGCACTTTGCGACGTGTGGACTGCCCGTGCCTTCGGTAATTCGAACGGCGAAGGTCGCGACCGTTGAGAGCGCCCGCGCGACTATTCTGGGCCGTCTGCCGGAAGATTTGCTGAAGCTTGTACGGCAGCAGATCGCGGAGTGAACTGCACCTAAATATCCACCACGATCTTGCCGAAGTGCGCGTTGGCTACCTGATGCCGGAAGGCGTCAGCGAGGCTCGCCAGCGGGAAGTGGTCCGAGATCACCGGCTTGATGCCGTTCTGCTCGATCCCGGCGATCATCGCGAGTTGCTGGGCGCGGCTGCCCACCGTGAGGCCCTGGACGCGCAGGTTCTTGGCCATCAGCAGGCCGGTCTGGACTGGTCCGGCGCAGCCCGCGAGGACCCCGATCAGCGCGACATGGCCGCCCACACGGGTCGCAAGCATCGACTGGTCGAGCGTGCCCGCGCCGCCGATCTCGACCACGGTGTCGACACCCGCGCCGCCGGTCAGCTCGAGCGCCTTCATCCCCCAGGCGGGGTTTTCCTTATAGTTGATCAGCTCATCCGCGCCGAGCGCCTTGAGCTTTTCAAGCTTGGCGTCGGAGGATGAGGTGGCGATCACCCGCGCACCGGCTGCTTTGGCGAATTGCAGCGCGAAGACCGAAACCCCGCCACTGCCCTGGACCAGCACGGTCGAGCCGGGCTTGATCGCATCGTCAACGAACAACGCGCGCCAAGCGGTCAGCCCCGCGCAAGTCAGCGTCGCAGCTTCGGCGGCGGAATAGCCCTGCGGTGCGCGGGTGAACCACTGTGCCGGGGTGACGACGGCTTCACGGGCGTAGCCGTCGATTCCATCGCCCGGCACACCCTTGAACGCCGTCGCGGGCGGGGCGCCGTCGAGCCAGTCGGGGAAGAACAGCGAGACCACCAGATCGCCGACCTTGAACGCGGTTACACCGTCACCGATCGCCTCGATCGTTCCTGCACCGTCCGACATCGGGATGCGGCCGGCCGGTGCCGGGATCATCCCTGCGACCACCGCGAAGTCGTGATAGTTGAGCGAGCTTGCCGCGAGCTTCACCCGAATCTCGCCGGGACCGGGCTGACCGGGATCCGCGCAGGTCGCGGGCAGCAAGGTGTCGAGATTGGCCGGGGAGCCGATGCGGGCGCAGGCGATGGTCATTGGGGTGTTCCTAAATTTTGAAAGCCCCTTCCCGGCGGAGAGGGGGTGGGGCGGGGGAGCGAGCCCGAAAGGCGAGCGTCCGAGCTGACGTGGAACTCCCACCCCCGACCCTTCCCCAGTGGGGAGGGGGGTGGCCTATGCGGGGATCTTGGTTCTAGTTACTCAGCCGCTTCGAGCATCTCGACCTGCTGCGGCCCGCGGATCAGGCCGCCAGGTGCGGCACCGGTCCATTCGCCCTTGCGGAAAGTCACCACGCCGTTCTTGATTGTGCAGTCATAGCCTTCGGCCTTCTGCAGCAGACGCTTGCCGCCCGCGGGCAGATCGAATGCCAGCCACGGCTTGCCGAGTTTGACGTTGTCGAAGTCGATCACGTTGAGGTCGGCCAGGTAGCCCGGCGCAATCACTCCGCGATCGTCGAGGCCATAGAGCCGCGCGGTGTCGCGGCATTGGCGCTTGATCGCATTCTCCAGCGTAATCAGCCCGTCAGGACGACCCGCCGCACGCTTGCGATCACGCACCCAGTGCTGGAGCATGAAGGTGGGTGAGGCGGCGTCGCAGATCGTGCCGCAGTGCGCGCCGCCGTCTGATAGCGAGTTGACCGTGTCGTCGCTGTTCTGCAGCGCCTCGAGGAAATCGAGGTTGCCGTCAGCGTAGTTGAGGATCGGCAGGTAGATGAAACCGGTGCCGTCGTCTTCGCTCAGCAGGTCATAGGCGTATTCGTCCGGGGTCTTGCCCGCTACTGCGGCCCGTGCGGCGATGCTGGCGTCGGCCTGCGGTTCATAGTCGAAATCGGCGTCCATCTGGAACTGCATGGTCCAGCCGCCCGCGACCACCATCAGCAGCCCGACGATGTCCTGCGGGGCTTCGCTGAGGTCGCTCGCTTCGGCGAGTAGCTTGGCCTTGAACGCAGGATCGAGCAGCTTGGCCTTCTGTTCGGCCCACGGCAGCTCGGCAATCGCCACATAGCTTGGGCGAAAGCGGAACGGGTGGACCGTGCCTTGCCAGGCCATGATGATGCCATTGCCGCGCAGCGCGATCTGGGCGACGATATTGGCGCCGTTGTCATTCTCTGCGCGCATCGAGGCGATCTGCTCGTCGAGCGGCATTTCCTTGGCGATGCTTTGCAGCGCTGCATAGGTGCAAGGCAGGCCGGTCTCGCGGCTCATCGCGCCCATCCAGCCGAATTCGTCCCATTCGCGGCGCATGTCGCTGGCCATTTCGAACACGCCGTAGCCGACCCGGCCCATCGCGCGGCCGATCTCGATCAATTCTTCCTTGGTGGCGGTGGTGCCGGGAACCACTTCACCATCGATCGAGCGGTGCAGCACTGTGCGGCTGGTCGAGAAGCCAAGCGCACCTGCGCGAACGCCGTCCTCGACGATCGCGGCCATCTTCTGGATGTCGTCAGCGGTCGGGACCGCGCCGGGCTGCTCGCGGTCACCCAGCACATAGGCGCGGACCGCGCCATGCGGAACGTGGGTGCCGACATCGACCGTGCGCGGCAGTTCTTCCAGCGCGTCGAGGTATTCGGGGAAGGTTTCCCAGTTCCACTTCATCCCTTCGGCCAGAGCCGTGCCGGGGATGTCCTCGACGCCTTCCATCAGTCCGATCAGCCAACCGTGGCGATCCGGCGCGGCAGGGGCGAAGCCGACTCCGCAATTGCCCATCACCACCGTGGTCACGCCGTGCCAGCTGGAGGGGGCCATTTCCTGGTCCCAGGTCGCCTGTCCATCATAATGGGTGTGAACATCGACAAAGCCAGGAGTGACGATCTTGCCCGCCGCGTCGATCTCGTCCGTGGCGGTGCCCGAGACAGTGCCCACCGCTGCGATCAGCCCGTCCTTCACGGCAATGTCGCCAGTAAAGCGCGGATTTCCGGTGCCATCGACGATGGTGCCGTTGCGGACGATCAGGTCATAGGTGGGCATGGGCTCTCTCCGGTTGAGGCTGCGACTCTCTGGCCGCGCTCTTAACCGGGCGATTAAATCAGAGCTAAAGGTGCGGGGCAAGCAGTTTGCGCACGGGCTTTGAGCCAGGACTGGACCGGCCGGTCGAAAAACCGGTCGAGCAGCAGCGCGAGTACGATCATCGCGCTGCATGTCGCAGTCATCAGTGACGGCGAAGCTGTGGCCATCGCCACAAAAGGCGCGTGCAGGCAGTAAAGCGGGAACGAGAGGCCGCCGAGGCGGTCGGCCAGTTGCGGCGCGTTTAGGTTCCAGCGCGCGCCGAGCCAAACGATCAGCGGGATCGCGACGCCGATCATGAGCAGGTCGGAAATCGCGCGATGCTCGCTTGCCAGCATCAGTGGCACGACCAGGGCCGGGAGCAGCAGCCAGCCTAGCGGGGTGGTGAAACGGGTGCGGCCGGTCCGTAAGAACAGCCGCTGCAGGATCACGCCCATTGTGAAGGAGAAGGCCGTGCGCACTAGCCCGGGTAGGGCAGTCGGCCAGAATGCACCCAGATCGGCGCCGCCGTGCGACAGCACTGCCGGGACCAGCATTGCAGCCAGTCCGGTCAGCATGAATGCCAGCATCCGCAGGCTCAGTCGCACTGCGACCAGCGCCCAGCCGATGTTGACGATCAGTTCGAACAGCAGCGACCAGAGCGGGGCATTGGCGCGGAACAGCAAGCCATCGCCATATTCAGTCGGAACCATCAGCAGCATTAGGGGGCTGCCTGAGAACAGCACCATTCCCGTCAACGCGCCCAGCGCAAACACCGGATAGATCCGCTGCAAGCGGGCATTGATGAAGCTGCGGAGGCTCATCCCTTCGCGCAGCCGCGCTTCGTAGGAGCTGGCGAGCACGAACCCGCTCAGCACGAAGAACAGGTCCGCCGCCAGATAGCCGCGCGGCATGAACACCGGCGCGTTAACGCCGGCGTGGAACAGCATCACCGCAATTGCGGCAATTCCGCGCAGGGCGTCGAGCGTATGGAAGCGTCCGGTCGGCATAGAGTCTCTGCCAGCCCGAATATCCGCATCGGATGAAAAATTGGTGTGCGGCCCGTTAGTCCCCGCGCGCCGCGATCATTGCCGCCACGTCAACGAACTTCTCGCGCGGTGCGCCGTCGCGGGCGTTCGCTTCCTCGGCTTCCTCGATCTTTTTCCAGTCGCGGAAGGTGACGATGTCGAGCTTTCGGGCGGCGGCCAGCGCATCGAACCCCGCGCGGCCCTGCTTGCCGCCGTTGCCGAGTGCACCTGCCGCAGCATCCTCGGCAATCTTCTCTACCACACCGAAGCCATCTGGGCGGTTGGTGCCGATCGTGCCCGAAGGCCCGCGCCGCGCCCAGCCGACGCAGTAGAGCCCCGGCAGGATCCGGCCATCGGAGTTGGCGAAGCGGCCCTCGCGCTCGTCAAACGGCACATCGGGGATCGGCGATGTCTGATAGCCGATGCAGCTGACCACCAGACTGGCAGGCACAGTGTAGAACTCACCGGTTCCGACCGCTCGGCCAGCCACGACCGTGGTCCGCTCCAGTTCGATCGCGGCGACTTTGCCTTCACCCAACAGCGCGTGCGGCGCGGCGAAGAAGTCGAATTCGATTTCGACCGCCATGTCGGCATAGTGGCTTTCCGGGATCGCGGCGAAACTGCGGATGTGGGTGACCGACTTGCGCAGGCCCGGTT
>Ga0114940_10000865_pt1 | contig 12223 bp, 12 predicted proteins | sample ColdCreekSource_FD_87195 | JGI IMG/M metagenome (GOLD analysis project Ga0114940, IMG submission 87195) | Groundwater microbial communities from Cold Creek, Nevada to study Microbial Dark Matter (Phase II) - Cold Creek Source | ecosystem: Environmental > Aquatic > Deep subsurface > Groundwater ... | reverse complement strand
GATCAACATCTTGTACAAATCTCTAAACGGATTGGCTAACCCCAGTCCTGGGCTAGATGATGCCCAATACACGATAGATTTTAGTACTTGTTACTAGTTTTTACTGGGTTAAATTCATCTGAAGCAGAAAGATTACTCTAGTAATGGAATTTCCCATTATTAATTAGCCACTCTGATGCTCGAAATTGCCACAAAACGCACTCTGCCTAAAAAACCATTGTTAATTACTCCTTTGCCAGGGCCACGGGCAAAAGAATTAGTAGAACGCGATCGCGCGGTGACATCTCCTTCTTATACTCGTGATTATCCCCTCGTAGTAGCTAGAGGTGAGGGCTGTATGATTGAAGATGTCGATGGCAATGTGTTTCTAGATTTCACAGCAGGAATTGCAGTTACAGCAACAGGTCATGCTCACCCTCAAGTTGTTCGAGCGATTCAAGAACAGTCAGCTAATTTGCTCCATATGTCGGGGACTGATTTTTACTATCCGCAAATGGTAGAATTAGCGGAAAAATTAGCTCTTCGCTTTCCTTTCTGTGAAATCACTGGGCGGTCAACGTTTGGAGGAAACCTCCAAACTACGCCCACTCAATCTTTAAATGGCGCTCGCGTATTTTTTACTAATTCTGGGACTGAATCCAATGAAGGAGCAATTAAACTAGCCCGCTATCATACTAAACGTTCTGGTATAGTCGCTTTCCTCGGTGCATTTCACGGACGCACCTATGGCGCAATGTCTTTAACAGCGTCTAAAAGGGTTCAACGACAGGGATTTGGGCCTTTGCTCCCTGGTGTTACTCATATTCCCTATGGCACTCATGCTAGTCTCGATTATTTAGAAGAAAAATTATTTAATACAGTACTGCCCCCAGAAGAATTAGCAGCAATTATCGTCGAACCAATCCAAGGCGAAGGAGGCTATATTGTGCCTGAAGATGGTTTTTTAGCCAGAATTCGTGATATTTGCGATCGCAATGGGATTTTAATGATTGTTGATGAAGTTCAATCGGGTATGGGACGAACTGGCAAATTGTTTGCCATTGAACATTGGAATGTTACGCCTGATATCATTACTTTGGCTAAAGGTATCGCTAGCGGTTTACCTTTGGGTGCTATTTTAGCGCGATCGTCAATAATGACTTGGACTCCAGGCTCTCATGCTACGACTTTTGGCGGCAATCCAGTTGCCTGTGCTGCTGCCAATGTCACCCTACAATTGTTAGAAGCAGAATTAATGGAAAATGCTCGTAACATGGGAGAAGAATTACAAGCTGGTTTGACTCAATTAGCAACTCAATACCCGCGCATTTCTCCACCACGAGGCAAAGGATTGATGGTAGCAGCCGATTTATTAAACGCAGAGGGAAATCTCGATCCCAATTTACGCAATCGTATTATTAAGCAAGCTTTTTATCGAGGTTTACTGTTAATTGGTTGTGGTCAAGCTGCTATTAGGTTTTGTCCTCCTTTGGTTATCGATCGCGACCAAATTCAAGTAGCTCTAGAAATTATTAGTGAGTTGTTATCACAAATGCCATGAAAACTGTTGAAATTGCCAATCTTCTTTGGAATACTCTGTGGCAAGATTACTATCATCGAGTTGAATATGCTCACATATACGAGCAAATGATTCTCGAAGCTGGGCAGAGTATTGCTAACGATCATATTGCCTTTCGTTCTTTGGGCTTAACTGTCAATCGAGGGGGTGAAGAAATTAACCTGGGAATTCCCTATCTTGCCAAGATAATCGAAGCTTTAGGCTATGTTAAGGCTGGACAATACGAATTTAGCGATCGCTATCTCAAAGCTTGTCACTATCGCCATCCCGAACAAAATAGCTTTAATTTGCCCAAGCTCTTTATCAGCGAATTAATAGTAGATGCCTTACCTGAGACTTTAGCTCAACAGATAAAAGAAACAGTTGTTACTGGTAGTTTTTTCCATCAGCCAGATTTAAACGAATGGCTCACAACAGAATCTTCAGAAACAATTATCACTCAACTTACAGCGATATTTTCTCGTCCTTGGCAACCTCCCAAGCGATCGCTAGTTGAAGAGGTCAATGCAATTACCCAATATGGTGCTTGGGTGCTACTCCACGGTTATGCTGTCAATCACTTTACTGGTTCTATCAATTATCACCATACTTCAATCTACTCGGATATAGAAAAAACAGCACGGGCTTTAGTTGAGCGAGGTATCCCCATGAAAAATGAGATTGAAGGAAGTTTAAATACTGGATTGCTTCAAACAGCAACCGTTGCAGTAACTGAGATGGTTGCTGTTTGGGACGACTCCAGCCAAGGATTGAATCAGATTCCCTGGACATATGCCTACTACGAGCTAGCCGAACGAACTCTAATCGAAGGTAAGCTATTTGAAGGATTTCTCCATGCTCAGGCTAAAAATTTGTTTTTTATGACCAAAAAAGGGTAGTCCATCAGCAAAGTAACGGATAGGTGCATAGTGCCTAATAGGCATCTCCAATAATTATACTGAAACCCTTATGGTACCGTTCAAAAATTGAGGTTTCTGGAGATGTCTAATAAGCGCCAACAGTATCAAAGCGAATGAAGGGTTTTTAGCTTGTGTTTCTACAACCGATTGAGCAGCTTATCATATTCTGCATGAGAACCAACCCAGAACCAGATTACAGTGTCTTCATCTAATTGACCAACTGCTCTATAGTCTCTGCTTATTCGTACAGAATAAATTGGCAATTGAGGATGGACTTTCTTGAATCGTAGACTGGGATAACTTGGATCTTTCTTGAATTGCCGATACGCTTCGCGCGTTTTTTCCTTAACTTGCCCTGATAGATCGGCAAGCATTTTACGAAATTGAGCGGTTGTACGAGATTTCACAATGTTTCTGGATCTAACTCTTGAGTTTTGCCTGCTCGATGTTCAGCCATCGCCTCGGCTGCAAGTTTAGCCAGCAGATTCGAGGAACGTGCAAACGACTCATCCCAACGACGCTCATCTTCAAGTTCTTCTAGAATCATCGCGGCGATCGCATCTTGTTCTTGATGAGGAAGGGTTTCTAGCTTGGCGAGCGCTTGTTCGAGTAACTCAGTCATAACTGTAAGTTGTAATAGACAAAGATATTAGAAATTATTGCTTGATTGCACCATTGTATCTATTTCCTCAAAGTTGAGAAAAGTTATCTAGATCGTCTTATAGCGATCGCAAAATTTTGATTCAAGAGTCTGAAGATGTTAAGCGGTTAAGCAGTAAGTTGTTAAGATATCAATACAATTGGCGATCGCACCCAAGTGAGCAATTTCGTAACCGTGAGTGTTTTCGGTAGGAAAACTTAAACAAGCTGCTCTAGAGACATGACCAAATTTCATGGCAATGGAAGCGTCACTGCCAAAACCTTCAATAACCGCCATCTGTAAAGGAATACGGGATTGAGCTGCGGCAAGACGGATCTCGGCATTTAAATTCTCATCATAGACACCGTAACTATCTTGGGATAGTAAAACAGGTGCTTTTCCTGACTCAATCGGATACTCATCAGCCAGGGGACAAATTTCTAGAGCAATCAGTGCTTCTAAAGTTTGGTTTTGGGTGAAATATAATGCGCCAATTGCCCCGACCTCTTCTTTGGCTGAGGCAACTAAATAAATATCAACGGGTGGATGGGTTATTTTTTCAGCTAAAGCCAACAAAATAGCGACAGAAGCCTTGTTGTCCAAAGTGTAGCTAGCAATATAGTCTTTGCGGCGAATCGGCTGTTTGCGGTGTTTGCCGACCACCACTCGACTACCTGGGCGCACACCAGCAGTAGCTAATTCCTCTAGAGTACATTTAGTTTCTACCCAAGTATCTTCCCAACGTAAAGGTGCATCAGTTTGCTGGGCTTTTTGGGGTGATTCGTGGGAGACGTGACGAGAGCCAAAGGAAAGAATCCCACTGATAGTTTCTTTATCCCCCAGAATATCCACCACGCCCTCGCCATAAACCCAGGGAAATGAACCCCCCAGTCGACGGATTTGCAGACATCCCTGTTCGTCAATGGATTTAACAATTGCTCCAATTTCATCTTTATGGGCAGTAATTGCGATCGCTCGAGCCGAATTTTCACCAGAAATCTTGACAATTACGTTTCCCGCCCGATCTTGCCAATTTTCTACACCCAAAGCTGTAAAACGCTCCAGCAAAATTGTGTCAATTTCTGCTTCTACTCCACTGGGAGAATGATGCAAAACTAATTCAGCAATCGTCTTAAATAGATGCTCGTAGTTAGTTCCTGGTTTGCTGCCATTTGTTTCCATCTTTTTAGATTTCAGGTGATTAGAGAAAATTAGCCCAGAGAGACCATAAACTCGGTTAATCGCTCAATACCTTGCTCAATAGTATTTAAATCTGTAGCATAAGAGAAACGAACACAGTTGTCCATACCAAAAGCAATACCAGGAACAGCCGCAACTTGTTTAGATTCTAATAAAGCGTTGCAAAATTCTAAGGATGTTTTACCTGTTTGAGAAATATCAATAAATAAGTAAAAAGCACCATCGGGTTTGGGGCAACTTAGTCGAGGAATGGCTTGAATTGCCTCGTACATAAAGGTTCGTCTGGTAGCGAAAGCTTTAAGCATCTTTTGTACACATTCTTGGGAAGATTCTAAAGCTGCGATCGCACCATACTGAGCGAATGTGCAAACATTAGAAGTACTATGGCTCTGTATCTTGCTCATTGCCTCGATTATGGCTAAGGGTGCAGCCGCATATCCAACGCGCCACCCAGTCATGGAATGACTTTTGGCAAAACCACTACTGGTAATAGTCCGAGCAAATATTTCCGAACTAACCGCACCGATGCTTAGGTGTTTCACGCCATCGTAGAGAATTTTTTCGTAAATTTCATCAGAAACAACCAGGAGATCACTGTCTAAAATTACTGCTGCTAAAGCGCGCACTTCATCAGGAGTATAAACGGTACCAGTCGGATTAGAAGGAGAATTGAAAATAAATAGTTTACTTTGAGGCGTAATTGCTTGTTTTAATTGTTCGGGAGTAATTTTATAATCGTTTTCAGCTAAAGTATTCACTGCTACGGGAGTACCTCCAGCCAGTTTAACCATCTCTGGATAACTCAACCAATAAGGCGCGGGGATAATTACCTCATCTCCTGGCTCAATTAAAACCTGCATCAAATTATACAGAGAGAATTTACCGCCATTGGTGACGATAATATTTTCTGCCTGATATTTCAGATTATTATCGATTCTTAACTTATTAGCGATCGCTAGTCTTAATTTTGGCTCTCCTGCGGCTGCCCCATAGCGAGTTTTTCCTTCATCTAAGGCTCTTTTCGCCGCTTCGCAAATATGTTTCGGGGTGGGAAAATCCGGTTCTCCTGCACTAAAACTACAGACATCAATGCCTTCTGCTTGCATCGCTTTGGCTTTCGCAGCGATCGCTAGCGTTAAGGATGGAGATACTTGACTTACTCTTGCTGCTAGTTTCATGTCGTTCAAATCCAAGAATTTCTGGTACGCGCCCGATAGATCAAATTATAGTTTCGCAAAGTATTTTCGAGTTTAACGAAATTTTGGTATTTTTCTTTACATTCTTTAAGGTTGATGACCAAGTGCGATCGTACAGGGATTTGAGCTTACATATTGACACTCCCCCAGAATCAAGCACGCTTCGCTAGGGGGATTCTTCACTCAACCCAAGATGACTAGATCGGTCAAAGACCGATCCCCGCCAGAGCTTAGTCCTGAAGCAAACACCCTTTGCCCAAGGGCTTTAATATTTTTGGCTGCATTTTCGTCTCTCAGGTTGAGATTACTACAGCTAGGACAACGCCATTCTCTAATTTCAAGAGGCAGTTTGTCTAAGATATGACCGCACGGATTGCAACGTTTTGTAGATGGAAACCACCTATCAATTGCGCCGAGCTTACGGTCATGCCATTTAGCCTTGTATTCGAGTTGGCGTAAAAATTCACCCCAGCCGCAGTCAGCAATGGCTTTAGCTAACTTGTGGTTAGCCATCATGTTCTTTACTGCTAGAGTTTCTGTGTAGATAGCTTGACTTTCGCTAACTAATTTTGTACTCAGCTTGTGTAAAAAATCTTTTCGGCAATCGGCTATTCTAGCGTGTAGCTTTGCTACTTTTAACCTTGCCTTATATCGATTGTTAGAACCTTTCTTTTTTTTGGTTAGTCTGCGCTGTAGAGTTTTCAACCTGGCTTGGTACTTTTGATAGTGCTTGGGATTGCCAGAAGCAAATCCGTTTGAGCAAACAACCACATCTTTTATACCCAAATCAATCCCGATTTCTTCAGTTCTAGGTTTCCATTGTTCCAATTCTTCGATAACCAAGAATGAGACAAAGTATCTATTACTTGGATCTTTGGAAATAGTTACACTTTTTGGTTCGCCTGTGAAATACCTACTCCATCTAATTTTTAATGGTTGAGACATCTTAGCTAGAGTTAATTTGTTATTAACCCATTTGAAAGCATTTGGTGCATAGTGAACAGACTGCCTATTAGCTTTCTTTTTGAATTTGGGATATTTGGTTTTACCCTTGAAGAAATTTTGAAAAGCCGTATTAAGATGCCTCAATCCTTGCTGCAATGGTACGGCTGAAACTGCTTTCAACCAAGGTTTTTCAGGGTCTTTTTTCAGTTTGGTTAAGGCATTGGAAGTGTCAGTATAGCTTAGAGATACTTGATCTTGGTAGTAACTGTTAGTTCTTAGAGCCAATGCCCAGTTATACACAAATCTCGTACAGCCGAACGTTTGTCCCAGCTCTAATCGCTGGGCAGAAGTCGGGTAAAATCTGTACTTAAATCCGCGTAATTGTTTCATGATATGATTTTACCATGAATAGGTTTTAATTGTAAAATCTTAACCACTACGTTGCTCAGTTCGCTATCATCCCCTCCTTGAAAGAGAGGGGTCTTCTCGCTCACAATCGATAAAAACTAAGTGGTAGGATAACAATGCATTCATGGGAAACCTTTATTTTTGTAGTTACTAGTGGCAAAGGTTGTTGTTGAAAACGTCTATAAAAGCTACTCTCGCCCCAAGGCAGATCAAAACCCCACACCTCCAATTTCGCCAACTCTGGTGTCCAACCCAGGAGTATCTTTAACTGATATTCCCCCCGCAACAGGCAAATCAAGCCAAGTTAGCGTCTTACGGGATATCAACTTTACCGTTGAAGATGGGGAATTCTTAGTTTTGGTTGGGCCTTCAGGTTGTGGCAAAAGCACCCTGTTACGTCTACTGGCAGGGTTAGAAGAATTAACGGGAGGCAATATCACAATTGGCGATCGCCTGGTTAATAATCTACCGCCCAAAGCCAGAGATATCGCGATGGTGTTCCAAAATTACGCCCTCTATCCCCACCTAAATATTTACGACAACATTGCTTTTGGTCTAAGACGCGCCGCCAATCAATCCGTAGGAGCGAAGAATTGGACAGACGATATTCTAGTCGGCATAAGCCGTTATTTACCAAGAAGTTGGCGTTATCTGTCCCCCAAAGAGAAAGAAGTTAGGGACAGGGTGAGATATGTGGCTAGTTTGCTACAAATAGAATCTTTACTCTATAGATTGCCTAAAGAACTATCGGGAGGGCAAAAACAACGAGTCGCTTTAGGACGAGCGATCGCTCGAAATCCCCAAGTCTTCCTGATGGATGAACCCCTATCTAACCTCGATGCTAAACTGCGGACTCAAACTCGCGCTCAAATTGTTAAATTACAGCGACAGCTAGATACCACAACGGTATATGTCACCCACGATCAAACAGAAGCCATGACGATGGGCGATCGCATTGCTGTAATGAATGGCGGTCAAATTCAGCAAATTGCTCCGCCCCTAGAAATTTACGAACATCCAGCTAATCGGTTTGTTGCCGAATTTATTGGTTCGCCGCCAATGAATTTTCTAACTGTCAATCTTATTTCACCATTAACCTTGGTTCATGATCGCTTTCACTTGACTATACCTGAGTTTTGGACTCAGCCATTACAAGCTAATTCAGGACAATCATTTGTCCTGGGGATTCGTCCTCAACATTTACACCTTGGGGTAGAAAGTGAAGCCAATATCTTAGTTACGATAGATTTAGTTGAAGCTTTAGGTAGTGAGACTTATATCACCGCTCATTTAGCAGAAGATCCTACCACTATTTTAACTGTTAGCCTGGCTCCAGATAAGCCGATCGCGATCGGCGATTCAGTTTGGTTATCGATCAACATAGACAAAATCCATCTTTTTACGGTTGATAGCGGGCGATCAATTATCGCTAAATTGCCAACTAACAATTAAAGATTAATAATCAATCAATCACTAATAATGAGTATTAAAACACCAGATTGGGTCAAAAACGCGGTTTTTTATCAAATATTTCCAGATCGCTTTGCTAAAGGCGAGTCTACAGTCAAAGGACAGTGGCGATCCTCTAGCCATGAACCCTGGGAAGCTGCGCCAACTCTTCAAGGCTATAAAGGCGGCAATCTTTGGGGAGTAATTGACCAACTAGATTACTTGCAAGACTTGGGCGTGAATGCAATTTATTTTACGCCTATTTTTCAATCTGCTTCTAACCATCGTTATCACACCCACGATTATTATCAGGTTGATCCGATGCTGGGGGGGAATGTTGCCTTTGATGCTTTAATCGAAGCGGCACACCAAAAAGATATTAAAGTTGTCCTCGATGGAGTTTTCAATCATGCTAGTCGGGGCTTTTTCTTTTTTAACGATATTCTTGAAAATGGCCCCCATTCTCCCTGGCTTGATTGGTTTACGATTCATGGTTGGCCTCTATCTGCCTATGATGGCAGTAAACCTGCTAACTATGAAAGTTGGGTTGGTAATCGCTCTTTGCCTGAGTTTAACCACGATAACCCCCAGGTTAAAGAATATATCATGCAGATTGCTGAATATTGGCTACATAAGGGGATCGATGGCTGGCGATTAGACGTTCCTAATGAAGTCACTACCCCTGGCTTTTGGCAAGAATTTCGCGATCGCGTTAAGGCTGTTAATCCTGAAGCCTATATCGTTGGAGAAATTTGGTGCGATGCCAGTCCGTGGCTAGATGGTACGCAATTCGATGGGGTAATGAATTATCGATTTACTGAACCTACGGTGGCTTTTGCGGCGGGCGATCGCTATATTCTCGAATATTCTCAGGAAAATCTTACGCCTTTTCCACCAATCTCAGCGGCAGAATATGCGATCGCAATTGAAGCCTTGCTTAAGCTCTATGACTGGGAGATACAGTTAACTCAACTCAATTTGCTAGATAGTCACGATACATCCAGATTGCTTAGCGCTGTTGGGGAAGATAAGAGCAGCTTTATGTTATCGACAGTGTTATTAATGACTTTCCCTGGTGCGCCCAGTATCTACTATGGCGATGAAGTTGGTTTAGCTGGAGGCAAAGATCCCGATTGTCGTTGGGGTTTTCCTCAGCCTGATAATTGGGATTTAGAGGTCTTGAAAAATTACCAACAATTGATTGCTCTACGTCATCAATATCCTTCTTTACGTACTGGTACTTATGAAACTCTCTATGCAGATCAATTTGTCTATGTATTTGCACGAATATTAGATAATGAGGAAATTATAGTCGCCGTCAACACCGATAGCAGCGATGTAACTGTTACTTTTCCAGTTACTAAATTACAGTTTCAACCAAACAAGCTGTTATACGGCAAAGGACAAGTAGTTTGGCAATCAATAGCAGAAACTCAGCAATTAGAAATAACTCTCGAAGCCAGAAATAGTTTAATTGCTATTTAGTTTATTAACTAATTTTCAACCAATTTTAGCAACAGTATTTCTGACAGAAAAATAAGTACTACCAGTTAAATTACCTATTAAATTTAGGCTACCAAATAAATTGTCTTTTGAAGTAAATGTAAAGAACATCAGAAAAGTTATTTAGTTTCGGTAAATATACTCAGAACCTTAATAACCTAGTGTACTCTTAAGAAAAGCAACTCAATCTTTATCAATATTTTTACTTAGAGTTAGTGCAAATAACCAGAGTAGACACACGGATAAAGCATTTACTTTAAATAAGAAACAATAGTTCAAGGAGTCCTAAATTAATGTCTTGTATACTCACAGATGAATCTTTAGAAATATCTTCTACTCCCAATCTTTTAGGTGGATTAGATATCGTTGGTATCAGAGGTCAAGAAAATGAATTAGAAGGTTCACAAGGAACTGACTCCATCTTAGGTGGAAACTTAAATGACATCATTAAAGGCGGCAGCGGTTTCGATTTTATAGATGGAAAAGTTGGAAACGATGTTCTTAACGGTAATCGAGACAATGACTTCATTATTGGTGGCGACGGCAACGATATAATCAATGGTGGAGATGGTGAAGACTTACTCTACGGAGACGCTGGCAACGATGTTTTAAGTGGAAATCGAGGTGATGACCAACTTAGAGGTGGCGAAGGTAAAGATACACTTAAAGGCGGTTTGGGTTGTGATCAGTTGTATGGTGAACAAGGTCAAGATACTTTTGTCTTAGAATTTTTCGATAGCGTCGATACAATTGTTGATTTTAACGTTGACGAAGATACCATTCGCCTTAAAGGTATTGGTGCTGATGCCAATGTAGAGTACGATAAAGCAACTGGTAAATTATCTGTTGATGGTAACGAAATTGCTGAATTAGAAGCTGGACTTAACATCACCGATAATAACTACGAAATCTTTTAAAGAAATCTTGTAAAAATTAGCCTTACGCTATCCAAAATGTAATTCAAAGTTAATAGCTTGGGCAATTTTAAGAGCATTAACCCAACCTTCATCAGTATTCGTAGATATGTTGAGGTCGTTCCTTTTGCCTTTGGGATAGGTAAAGCGAAGCTTGATTGAATTGTCTCTGCTAACAGCTACATTTACTCTACCTATCTTAGCTTTTCGCACCTTCGTTATTGATATACATGGATTACAGCAATTGATGTGATTCGCACCAATTCCGCACCAATTTTTAGAGAAAACTCATGTTCGCAGTAATAAATGCTACAAAAAAATGAGTAGTTTGAGACTTTATTCCACTAGTTTCCTACCTAAAAGCAGTATTTTATGTTATCCTTACTTAGGATAAATAAATTGGGACTGTAGTTCAGCTGGTTAGAATGCCTGCCTGTCACGCAGGAGGTCGCGGGTTCGAGTCCCGTCAGTCCCGCTTCGCGCTGCCGCTTAAGCCTTAAGGAACACGTCCTCGCGACCTCCGCACTTCGCTATCGCTTGTACCCAAAATGTACCCAAACTTGAATATACGCCCTTTCACTCTACGGGTAAATTAGTAAGCCAGTACCCCTATTAAATTAGGCTCTGGTGCTATAGCAGCAAAAAAAAAAGAGGCGCATTATATAGCAACCTCTCTTTTCTGTCAAAGTGACATTCAACCCTTTATTTACGCCTAACTATTTCTGAAGTTAGCAACGTTAATTACTCTATTTAGCTCTTGTTCCATTTCAGCTAATATTGCCCGACATCTATATAAACGGCTCATATTCAGTTGATTTTCTTTCGCTATGCCGTTTGTACCCTCAAGCTGAGCTGATACCAAGTCGGAAACAACTTGTTGATGAGAGATTCCTTTTTTTCTAGCTAGTCTGTCAATCTGGTTTAAAATTTCAGGAGTGACTTTACAGCATATTCGTACAGTTTGTAATTCTTCTGTTTTCATGTTCGTAATAGCATTTTCTGAGAACGTTTAACGTTTTGTTTAACGTTCTTCAAAGATGCAACCTCAGTCGATTTTTCAGTAGTTTTTTAGAGCTAGGCTTAATAGCCTTTTTATCTGGTAAAGACCGAAGGTAGTCTCTAAAGTGAGCTAAATGATAGTCAGACATAGCTAGGCGACTAAAGCAGTGGTAGCGGTTAGATATGTAGGCTACACACTTCTCTTTACTCCAGCCAACGCGTTCTACTTCCCTATCTATCTCTTTCTTGATGCCCCAAAATTCAGTTATCGTCAGCGGCTTCTGTAGGTATCTCATAGCAATATATCCCTAGTTTTCTAGCCATAGCTGCATACTCTTTGAAACGGCTTTTTTGGGTAGCCATATCGTTCTGTATCGCCTTCCTTGCCTCAGGAGATTCTAGTTCTTTACTTAGGCGATCGCGCGTATTTTAAACTAGCTGGAATATGAGTCAAGCCCTTGGAGACATCTGTAGTTAACTTTGCTGATATCTCTGAAGATATCAAGGCTATT
>Ga0114940_10000864_pt1 | contig 12242 bp, 12 predicted proteins | sample ColdCreekSource_FD_87195 | JGI IMG/M metagenome (GOLD analysis project Ga0114940, IMG submission 87195) | Groundwater microbial communities from Cold Creek, Nevada to study Microbial Dark Matter (Phase II) - Cold Creek Source | ecosystem: Environmental > Aquatic > Deep subsurface > Groundwater ... | reverse complement strand
TGGAAGTCTCTCAAGGTGCTGAGCGCGCCAAGATGATGGAAACATTGAAAGAAGGCGCAGTTGTTCACGGTGTCGTTAAAAACATCACTGAATACGGTGCATTCGTTGACCTCGGCGGCATTGATGGCTTGTTGCACATCACCGACATGGCATGGCGCCGTGTTCGCCACCCATCAGAAGTGGTCACAGCTGGTCAAGAAATCACAGCTAAAATTCTCAAGTTTGATACAGAGAAAAACCGCGTTTCATTGGGTCTCAAGCAAATGGGTGATGATCCTTGGATGGGCGTCAACCGTCGCTACCCACAAGACACACGCTTGTTCGGCAAGATCACCAACATCGCTGACTACGGCGCATTTGTTGAGTTGGAGCCAGGCATCGAAGGTTTGGTGCACGTTTCAGAAATGGACTGGACCAACAAAAACATCGCTCCTTCTAAACTCGTGACCTTGGGTGACGAAGTTGAAGTCATGGTTTTGGAGATCGACGAAGACAAACGCCGTATTTCTTTGGGCATGAAGCAATGCAAAGCCAACCCATGGCAAGATTTCGCGCAAAACACCAAGCGTGGCGACCGCGTCAAAGGCCCAATCAAATCCATCACAGACTTCGGTGTGTTCGTTGGTTTGGCTGCTGGCATCGACGGTTTGGTTCACCTCTCCGATCTGTCATGGAACGAAGCAGGCGAAGCAGCTGTGCGCAACTACAAAAAGGGCCAAGAAGTTGAAGCTTTGGTCTTGGCCATTGACGTTGACCGCGAGCGTATCTCTTTGGGTATCAAGCAACTCGACTCTGACCCGTTCACCACCTTTGCATCTATCAACGACAAAGGCCAAGTGGTTACAGGTAAGGTCAAGACTGTTGATGCCAAGGGCGCTGAAATCGACCTCGGCGAAGACATCTTGGGCTACTTGCGCGCTTCAGAAATCAGCCGCGACCGCGTTGAAGACGCACGCAACGTGCTCAAAGAAGGCGATGAAGTTACAGCCGTTGTGGTCAACATTGACCGCAAAACACGTAACATCCAGTTGTCTATCAAGGCCAAAGATGCAGCTGACCAAGGCGAAGCCATGGCAGCTTTGAGCCAAGCTTCTGCGCGCGAAAATGCCGGCACGACCAGCTTGGGTGCATTGTTGCGCGCTAAGTTAGACAACGGCAGCGACAAAGAGTAAACAAGTCTTTTAGACTTTTACTGAAGTCCTGCAAAGCGTCACGCTTGATAGAAATGATTTATCAAAAGATAAACTTTCTATTCTGCGTGGCGTTTTTTATTGTAAAAACTAAATGTGTAAGCTAAAAGTTTTGGTATAACGCTATATGACACGTTCTGATTTGGTAGAGGAGCTAGCAGCCCGATTTGGCCAGCTAACGCACAAAGATGCAGAGTCCGCCGTGAAAGCTTTGGTTGATGCCATGAGCAATGCCCTAGTTCGTGGTCACCGCATTGAAATTCGCGGTTTTGGCAGCTTTTCCGTCAGCTACCGTGCTCCTCGTATTGGTCGTAACCCTAGGTCGGGTGAAAGCGTTGCGATTCCTGAAAAACGCGTACCTCACTTCAAGACAGGCAAGGCACTGCGTGAAGCTGTTGATGTGCAAACCAAAAAGTCTCTTTAAGTTATCTCTGCAATTGATGGCCCACTTCATCGTTTTTAATTTCCAATAATTCACACATGAACAAACTGACGTGGTTGCTTAAGTGGGTACTTAAAGCAGCCATTTTTTTTACATTGTTTGCGTTTGCGCTCAATAACCAACAAGAAATTACAGTTCATTTCTTCTTTGGAACTGAGTGGCGTACATCCTTGGTCATCGTCGTTTTGGCTGTCTTTGCATGCGGCTTGATGGTAGGTGTCTTGGGCATGGTACCTCGATGGTGGCAGCATCGACGCGTAGCCATGAAAGCAAAAAAAACACACACTAGTTTATGAATTTTGATTTGAGTTGGATTTTACTGGGCTTGCCACTGGCCTTCGTCTTAGGCTGGCTGGCTTCGCGCTTTGATTTGCGTCAACTGCGTTTAGAAAACCGCCAAGCACCCAAAGCCTATTTCAAAGGGCTCAACTTCTTGTTGAATGACCAACAAGACAAAGCTATCGACGCTTTTGTAGAAGCTGTGCAAAGCGACCCTGATACTTCAGAGCTGCACTTTGCACTTGGTAACTTATTTCGTAGACGGGGTGAGTATGAGCGTGCTGTTCGCGTGCATGAACATCTGTTATCTCGTGGCGATTTGAGCCAGTCGGAAAGTGAACGAGCCCAGCACGCATTAGCTTTAGATTTTTTAAAAGCGGGTTTGCTTGACCGTGCTGAAGATGCTCTTCGCAAATTAAACAATACCCCCTACGAAGCGCAGTCCTTACTTTCTTTGCTCGCGATTTATGAGCGCTCTAGAGACTGGGAGCATGCTTCTGAAATTGCTAAAAAATTGCAAACGGCTGGGCATGGCACTTTCAGCAGCCGACAAGCACATTATTTATGCGAACAGGCCTCGGTCAAATCTAAACTTGGTGAACTTGGCCGCGCTAAAGACTTACTTGAACAAGCCATAGCAGCGGCACCGCATGCGCCTCGTCCGCACATCGATTTATCAGTTGTCATGAACCGCATGGATGATATCAAAGCTGCTTACGACATACTGAGTGCATTGATTGTGCAAGACAGCTTGATTATTCCGCTTGTTGCAAAGCAATTCAGCGTGTTGGCAAAAGAATGTCAACGTACTGAGCAAGCTTTGGTATTACTACAAACAAGTTACAAGAAAAATCCATCATTGGACGTGTTGGATGCCATTGTTCAATTGGACGCGCTAACCCCATCTGGCAATTCTGCACGTGATTGGTATGTGAAACATCTAGAAAACGAACCTTCTCTGATTGCCGCAGCGCAATGGATTTCAGGCGAAAAACTAGAACATGAGCAATTTCATCCTCAAGTTCAACGCGCCCTAGACCATGCAGTAACGCCACTTCGTCGCTATCGCTGCGCATCATGTGGCTTTGATGCTGTTTCACATTATTGGAACTGCCCAGGATGCCAAACCTGGGACAGCTACCCCGCCAAACGTATTGAAGAACTCTAATACTCTAATCTAACTCTTTAATATTCGTACATGACAATTTCAAATGAAGTTATTGCCAAAGCCAAGGTACTCGTTGTCGGCGATGCCATGTTGGATCGATATTGGTATGGCTCAGTGGATCGCATTTCACCTGAAGCGCCTGTGCCCGTCGTACGTGTTAGCCGTGAGGAAGAACGCATAGGTGCAGCCGCCAACGTTGCTTACAACGTTGTTACCATGGGTGCACAAGCATCGTTGCTAACTGTAGTAGGTGACGATGAAGCCAGCCATAAACTCGAAGCCCTGGTTGCCACGACTGGTATCACGCCGTATTTTGGGCGCGATGCAGACTTAAAAACTACCGTCAAATTACGCATCATTGGCAGGCAGCAGCAACTCTTACGCGTTGATTTTGAGAACACGCCTAAAACTGAGGTGCTAGCATCACAAACATCCGCGTTCGCAAAACATATTGCAACACACGATGTTGTTTTGTTTTCAGACTATGCCAAAGGTGGCTTAGCGCATGTCGTTGATATGATTGCTTTAGCACGTACAGCCGGTAAGACCGTACTGGTTGACCCCAAAGGCACTGACTATGCACGCTATGCCGGAGCCACAGTCATCACACCGAACAAAAGCGAAATGCAAGCTGCTGTAGGTGCATGGAAAGACGATACTGAGCTTGCCGTCAAAGCACAAAACTTACGAGCTCAGCTCAAGTTAGATGCTGTTTTGGTCACTCGTAGCGAAGAAGGCATGTCTTTGTTTGACGCTGAGGGAGCATTGCATGTACCGACTCATGCTCTCGAAGTGTTTGACGTCACAGGTGCGGGCGATACCGTCATTGCGACGCTTGCAACCTTGATGGCAGCTGGTTTGTCACTGCGCGAAGCCATGCCCTATGCCAACAAAGCTGGTGGCATTGTTGTGGGTAAATTTGGCACGGCTACTGTGTCGTTTAAGGAACTGTTTGAATGATCGATAAGTTAAATTGTGTTGTAGTGACCGGCGCTGCAGGCTTCATTGGCTCTAACATCATCAAAGGCTTGAATGCGCGTGGCATCACCAACATCATCGCTGTTGATGATTTGACCCAAGGCGATAAGTTTTTGAACTTGGTTGATCTCAGCATTGCAGATTATGTGGACGCTAAAGATTTTTACGTACGTTTCGCCGCTGGTGTATATGGCAAGGTAGAAGCTGTTTTCCATGAAGGCGCTTGCAGCGACACCATGGAGCAAAACGGCCAATACATGATGGACAACAACTACCGCGTGTCTTGCGATTTGTTTACGGCTTGCCAAGCGCAGGGGACACGGCTGCTCTACGCGTCTTCAGCCGCCACCTACGGCGGTAGCGACACCTTTGTAGAAACACCGGCTTACGAGCATCCGCTCAATGTCTACGGCTATTCAAAATTACTGTTCGACCAGCGTTTGCGCCATTTGCTGGGCTCTAAGTTTGAAAATACCAAGAGCCAAGTCGTCGGCTTTCGCTATTTCAATGTTTATGGCAACCGCGAGCAACACAAAGGCCGCATGGCCAGCGTTGCATTTCACCAATTCAACCAATTCAAAGAGCACGGGCATGTCAAACTGTTTGGCGAATATGGTGGCTATGCGCCAGGGATGCAGCAGCGCGATTTTGTGTATATCGACGACGTTGTCGCTGTGAACCTTTGGTTTTATGACAACCCAACAGTTTCGGGTTTATTCAACTTGGGCACAGGCCGAGCACAACCCTTTAACGATATAGCTGTCGCTGTCGTTAACACCATGCACGGTCTAAATAGTCAGTCTATAAGCAACGACAAAGGGACATTAGCGCAATTGGTTGAGCAACAATTGATCCAATACATCCCCTTCCCCTCCGCTTTGGTTGGCAAATACCAGTGCCACACCCAAGCTGATTTGACCGCTTTGCGTGCTGCCGGTTGCGACCATGTGTTTGCCGATGTCAGCCAAGGCGCTAGCGCCTACATTCAACAATTAGCGGCAAAATAACTAGTTCTCGACACCAATTAACTTAAAAAAAGAACCAAAAACATAAAATTTATGGGGTTTTAGCCATTTTTTTGGTTTTGGTCAACTGAACGCAAGAAAGTACCGTTATAGTCCAGCCCAGCCAAATGCGTTAAAAGTTAACTGGTTGGCTTTTAGCTCAATGTTTTTTTGTTAGTTTCCCTTTAACTTTTTTTATAACTGGAGTCTTGATATGTTGAAAAAAATTCTGGCCGCGATGGTCATGATGTATGCAGCAGTTTCTTTTGCCGCTGTTGATGTGAACAAAGCCACAGCTGCTGAACTTGACAGCATCAAAGGCATTGGCCCTGCTATTTCTGCCAAAATTTTGGATGAAAAGAAAAAAGGTGGCAACTTTAAAGATTGGAACGATTTGGTCACACGCGTTAACGGCGTGGGCGAAGCCAATGCAGCCAAGTTCTCCGCTGAAGGTCTGACGGTTGGTGGTGCAAGCTTCAAAGGTGTTGCCGCTGCTCCTACAAAAGCGGCTGAGAAGCCAGCTGCTGCAAAAGACGCTAAAGATGCCAAGCCAGCTGCGACTACAGAGAAAAAAGCCGACGTAAAAGCTGATGCTAAACCAGAAGCCAAAGCTGATTCTAAGGCTGACCCAAAAGCAGAAGCTAAAGCTAAAAAAGAAGCTGAAGCAAAAGCCAAGGCTGACGCTAAGCAAGCTAAAGCTGACGAAGCTAAAGCAAAGAAAGAAGCTGCTGCAAAAGCAAAAGCTGACGAGAAAGCTGCCAAAGATGCAAAACCAGCAGCTAAAGACGCTAAGCCAGCCGCTAAAGATGCAAAAGCTGATGCTAAGCCTGCTGCAGAGCCAGCTAAGAAGTAATTCTTATTTGCCAATCATCGAAAACCCGCCTCGGCGGGTTTTTTTATGCCCGTTATACTTTGCGAATGCTCATCATTTTCACCATCTGCATAGGTGCCAGCGCAGGTGCCCTCGCCCGCTGGCAACTTGGGTTATGGCTCAATCCGACCATGACCAACCCAGCAGCCAGCGCGTTAACGCTGCCTTGGGGAACTTTAGCGGCCAACTTGATAGGTGGTTATTTGGTGGGCGTCTGCGTAGCCGTCTTTCAAGCCTTGCCCGAACTTGACCCTGTGTGGCGCTTGGCGTTGGTCACTGGTTTTTTAGGCGCTTTGACCACCTTTTCTAGTTTTTCTGCTGAAGTCGTTGGCATGCTCAACCAAGGCCGTTATTCACTGGCTTTACTGACGGCTGGGCTACATTTGTTTGGGTCGCTGGCTTTGACTGTCATAGGAATCAAGTCAGCGTCATATGTTATAAATTGAGCATGACACCCCTTGATGCAAGGTTGAACCACATTGCTGTAGCACGGCGCAGCGTGCTGGAAGATCGTGGGTCACTGCAGAGCAACCATATTGATAGCTGGATAGAACGCTCATGGAAACGCTGCCTGTCCAAGGGGTATGAGCCGCAAACCGAGGTGCAATTCGCACAAATCAGCAGCCAAGATTTACGCCGCGTTGAGGTAGAAAATCACGATCTGATACGTGCCGCAAAACCCTTGATGGACAAATTAGGCCGTGCCATTGCCAACACCAACTATTTTGCTATTTTGACCAATGCACAAGGCATCGTCATCGATGCGAATGGCCCAATTGACCAAACTGACAAACGCGCCAGACTCATCAGCCGAATCGGTGTCGATTTATCCGAGAATGCTGTGGGCACCACCGCCATTGGTGCGGCTTTGACCGAGCTGCAGCCCGTATGGGTGCACCGTGGTGAGCATTTTTTCAACGACAACACCGCTTTTAGCTGCGCTGGATCTCCTTTGTTTGGCTCAAACGGGCAATGCATTGGCATGCTGGACTTAACTGGCATCATGGTGCCTGAACGCCCTGAGCTGAAACACCTCACCTCATTGACTGCTCGAACGATTGAAAACGCACTGCTACTGCAACAACCGCACAGCTTATTACTGCGGATCAACTGGCCAGGTCAGCCACTGGGTGAGGACACAGATGGGTTGATCGCGCTGAACAGCGATGGCAACATTTTGGGTGCCAACCAAACCGCACGGTTCATGGTGCCGCAATTGGCGCAGCTGATCAGCGCCAACATGCATGCCAGTGACTTGTTCGCCATGCCATTTTCCATGCTATTTGACAGTTCACGCCGCTCGCATGCAGCTATTGAGGTGCCACTTTGGTCAGGTTTACGACTTATCGCTTTGGCTTTGCGCCCCGAAAACGAACGCGCTAACAGACACATCCGCACTGATTCAAGCCATGCCAGCCATGCACTTCGTGATGTAGAAGCCGAAATGATCAAGCAAGCTGTCGATCAAGCCCGAGGCAACATCGCCCAAGCTGCGCGCGATTTAGGCATCAGTCGCGCAACGCTTTACCGCAAGCTGGTGACAGGTAAATTAGTCAAAGCCAGCAAGCTTTTAAACTAAAAAGTTTAAGAATTTTCACCATTTTTGTATTATTTTTGCTATATTTTTAATAGCTACTTAGGCAATAAATACGCCGGCTAGGTGCATATTTAGACCCCTAAAAATACAATTTAAGTCGTTTCACCTTTTAAGAACGCATCTGCAGCTGGCGACACGGCATGCAACTTGTCGGAATCAAAAAAATCACCCACTGGCAAATAAGCCAACAGCTTGCCATGCTCTAAGTACGCCACATGCGTCGCGAGGCGTTTGACTTGGCCAAGGTTGTGGCTTGAAAATACCAGTGTCATGTTTTGTACGGCAAAGTCATGCATCATCGACTCCACCTCGCGCTTGGCGTGCGGGTCCATGCTGGCGGTTGGCTCGTCTAGTAAAAGCGCATTCGAGAGCAGATTCGACTGTTTTGACTCCGACAACACAACCCAAGCCCGCGCCAAAGCCACTCGCTGCTGCTGCCCTTGCGACAGCGTTTTGGCAGATCTCGCAGCCTCAGCCTGCAAGCCAACCCATGCCAAACCTGCGAAAGCACACGTTTTAGCTTCTGCCCACCCCATACCACTCAACCACAAACCCATAGCCACATTGGCTTGCGCGCTCATGCGCAACATGTGTGGGCGCTGAAACAGCATGGCTTGCCGCAAATTGGCATCTGTTTGCACAGTTCCCGATATTTGTCCTGATTTTTGACCGCTTTTGGATGAAATCAAACCATTCAGCACCCGCAGTAAGGTACTTTTGCCGCTACCGTTTGAGCCAATCAACGCTACACGCTGACCCTGCAAGATTTGCAAATCGACGTTTTTCAAGGCTTCATGCTGCCTAAAGCGCACAGAAACGCCTGTGAGATTGAACAAAAGTGTCATAGCCGAACACCTTTAGCCGCATCACTTACCGAGCCACCTAGAAACGCTCTCACCCCAGCCACTAGCGCATTCAGCAACAGCACCACCGCCAGCAGCACCAAACCCAAGCCCAGCGCCAGCGGCAAATCGCCTTTGCTGGTTTCCAGCGCAATCGCCGTGGTCATCACCCGCGTGAATCCTTCAATATTGCCGCCCACCACCATCACCGCACCCACTTCGGCAATGGCGCGACCAAAGGCGGCCAGCAGCACCATCAGCACGGCAAAGCGCTCGTCCCACACATGCAGCGCGCCGCGCATGAAGCTGCCAGCAGCCATAGATTGCAGCTGCTCACCGTGCAGCACGTCAGCATCTTCCACCAGCTGCCGCGTCAGCGCCGCCACTATCGGTAACACCAGCAGCGCCTGCGCCAAAACCATGGCTTTGACGCTGAACAACCAACCCAAAGACCCCAAGGGCCCCGAGCGCGACAACATCAAATACACCAGCAAACCCACCACCACAGACGGAATCGCTAGCATCGTGTTCAACAACGCCAAGACTGCGCCCCGCCCCGAAAACCGCGCTACCGCCAGCCAAGCCCCCAGCAAAATGCCAAGACCACTCGCCAAAACCGTAGCCACCCCACTCACCCACAGCGACCGCCCCACAATAGACCACAACGCGCCATCAACTGACGCGATGAGCGAGAAAGCGGTTGTGAAGGTTTGGGTGATGGAATTCATGCAGGAAAAGTTTGATTACTTTGATTATCCATACGTATTCCTGCATATACTCAAACAAATAATTAAAATTTGCTTAAAAATGCCGCTTATTCACGAAGAAGATTCAAAAAATAAATCATTGATTTCAAAAATTTTTGCTTTAGAAAATAATCATAAATACAGACTTGGCCACCCTGTATGGTGGGCAATATTAGCTGGCGCAATAGCTGGCTTAGTTTTACGCTTTTTCTTTAACATGCCCGCAGGGAAATCATTTTCTGCAATGCAAGGTAGCTTTATTTACGGAGCGCCAATATTAAGTGCAGCTATTTCGACATGGTTAAGTGGACCAAAACGCCGTTTAAAAGTTATCAGTTGTATGGCTATTGGCGGGTTACAGCTTGCCTAGTCGTCGTGGGTGCGCTGTTGATTCTTATCGAAGGTTGGATTTGCGCCATTATCATTTTTCCCATCTTTTTATTGATTGGCATGGCAACTGGTCTTGTCATGTGGATTTTGTATAGCGTTGTGAACGAAATACGAGCGCGTCGTGCCGTATATAGTTTTGCAGTCTTACCACTTATCTTCGGCGCTATAGAGCATCAAGTTGCGCCGCCACCGTACGAATTCCATGAAACGGTGCAAACCGTATTTATCAAGGCAAATCCAGAGATTGTTTGGAAACACGTGACGCAAACAAAACCTATTGAGAGCAAGTTTTTTGAACGTAGTTTTTCGTCGATGATAGGTGTGCCCGCTCCCGTTGAAGCGAATACTGAATTACTATCAAATGGAAAATGGGTCCGCCACATGAAATGGGAGAAAGACGTCCATTTTTATGGTGATGTAACTGAATTTCAACCCAGTAGAAAATTAGCCTGGAAGTACCGCTTTGAAGAAAATTCGTTTCCAAAAGGTGCTCTAGATGATCATGTCACATTAAGCGGTGAACACTTTGAGCTGATCGACGGTAGTTATCTTCTGACAGCTAAAGATGGCGGGACGTATTTGACAGAAACCACGCATTGGCGAGTTAGTACGCAATTTAACATTTACTCACGGTTCTTAGGCAATGTATTGATCAGTGATACTGTTTCGCGTTTGATAAACATGATGAAAGTAAGAAGCGAAACAGAAGGATGATTACACCTTCGAGAGCATCTCAAACAGCAGCGTGATGCGCTCTTTCATTTCATCCAAAGACGTGCATTCACCGGCTGACAAAAGAACGCCAGTATTCGATATCAATTCAACAGCTGTGATATCCATGCTGTACGCCTGCTCCCATGCCTCAACCGTGGCGGCATATTGTTGGGTAGTCACTTCAATGGTTAGCCTTGAACCATCTGCAGAGCGTTTGATAGTGCTTTGAAGAGCTGGGTTTGACAGCGCTTTCCACGTATCAATAACTGTTTCGATGAATTTCATAGGTTGATAAACGAACTGAATTTTCTATATTTACTATGAATTTAATAGCTACATAGACAATAAAAACGCTGGCTATAGGCGAATTTAACCTCCAAAAGACCCGTTCAAGCCGTCATTCCCGCGAAGGCGGGAATCCACATACGGGCGATGGATTCCCGCCTTCGCGGGAATGACGAAACCAGGCGAATGGACAATGATGATGTAAAGCCATTACTCAACGCATTACTCAAAGCATTACCCAGCACATTACTCAACACGTATAACATCCGTCGGTTTGAACCCTAAATCTGCCGCCTTGCCTTTGCGGGCACGGGCGGCTCTGGCGTTGTTGAGGCTGCGGATTTCTAGGGTTTCTTCGCGGGCTTTGCCGCCTCGGCCTATGCCTTTGATGTTGATGCTGCGGGTGTAGGCGGCTGCGCCGGCTAGGGTGTCTTTGGCTTCCAAATCAATCAACATCAAACCTCTGCCGCCATTAGTCATGGCTTTCAAGTCGTTGATTTCAAAAGTTAATATGCGACCGCCTGCCGATGCACAGGCAACGTGCGTGGCTGCAAAGGGAGGTACGGCAGCAGCATTGGCAGCTAACGATGGGCGATTCAAAGACTCGCCATCGTTGCAAGTCACAAAGGCTTTGCCAGCTTTGAGGCGGGAGGTCATGCTCTCCACCGTCGCTAAAAAGCCGTAACCTGCAGAACTTGATAGCAACAAACTGGCGCTGGCTGAGCCTGCGAAGTAGTGGACTAATTTTGTGCCGGATTCCAACTCAATCAGCGTAGTAACCGGCTGACCATCGCCGCGCGCGCCTGGCAGCATGGCGACAGGTACGGAATAAACGCGACCATTGCCACCGAAGGCCAGCAAGGTGTCTACCGTGCGGCATTCAAAAGTGCCATACAAATCGTCACCCGCCTTGAAGGCGAAGCTGGACGACTCATGCCCATGACCTGTGCGTGCGCGAACCCAGCCCATGGAACTGACAACTACTGTCACCGGTTCATCGACGATTTTGACTTCAACGACAGATTTTTTCTCGGTTTGAATCAGCGTGCGGCGCTCATCAGCAAATTGCTTGGCATCGGTCTCAATTTCTTTGATCATCAAACGACGCAAAGCCGCTGGGCTGCCCAAAATCTCTTCTAGTTTGCCTTGCTCGGTGCGCAATTCAGCCAGTTCTTGCTCGATTTTGATGGCTTCCAAACGCGCCAATTGGCGCAGGCGGATGTCCAAAATATCGTCGGCTTGGCGGTCTGACAGGTTAAAACGGGCGATCAACGCGGCTTTCGGCTCGTCGGATTCGCGAATGATGGCAATCACTTCGTCGATATTCAACAAAACTAGGGCGCGACCTTCCAAGATATGGATACGGTCCAGCACTTTGTCCAGCTTGTGCTGCGAGCGTTTGCCAATGGTGATGTGGCGGAACTCTATCCACTCGTTCAGCATTTGACGCAGTGATTTGAGCGTCGGGCGGCCATCGATGCCAATCATCGTGAGGTTGATCGAAGACGAGGTTTCCAGCGAGGTGTGTGCTAAGAGCGCAGTAATCAGCTCTTGTTGCTCGATTTTGCTGGTTTTTGGCTCGAAAACGAGGCGCACGGCGGCGTCTTTGTTGGACTCATCGCGCACCACGTCCAACACCGCCAGTACGCTAGCCTTGAGATTGGTTTGGTCCAAACTCAGCGCTTTTTTGCCCGTTTTAACCTTGGGGTTGGTAATTTCTTCGATCTCTTCCAGCA
>Ga0114940_10000863_pt1 | contig 12273 bp, 15 predicted proteins | sample ColdCreekSource_FD_87195 | JGI IMG/M metagenome (GOLD analysis project Ga0114940, IMG submission 87195) | Groundwater microbial communities from Cold Creek, Nevada to study Microbial Dark Matter (Phase II) - Cold Creek Source | ecosystem: Environmental > Aquatic > Deep subsurface > Groundwater ... | reverse complement strand
GTTTTCTTGTTCTAGCCTCTCAATTTTTTGCTCTTGTTCCTCTGGACTCATGTACAGCACATTACCACACTTTTTCCTGGCTGGAAATTATTCCGCTCCTCCTACCTGGGCAGTTACGATATTGGTGAAAAACAAAAAGGGGAAACAATTGTCGGTGCAGAATTGCCTGATTAATTTTGGTGAGCAAATTAATTTTATCCTTGCTGAATATAGTTGAACGCTCTGATTTTGATTAAATCCGAGTCAACTTTTGAATCAAGCTCCCCAACAGTTAATTTACCTTCAAAAGCTTCAAAAGAAGCTTCAGTTAAGGCATGGTCGTAAGCCTCATCAATTATTTGTCTTAAGACTTCGGCGTTAGCATAATATCCACCAGCTTTTCTTCTTTTGTTAGTTCTGTTGATGTATTTGACTGAATTAAATATTGATCTATCCCAGGAACTAGTAGTTCTATCCTCAGCTTTTTGTTTAATTAAATGAATCAGAAGGATAACAACATAGCTATATATTTTGTTTAATTTGTCTTCAACTGACATTTCTTCTAATTCATTGACTATTTTTAAAGCTCCTTGGTAATCTCGTCTTTCTATTTTTTCTCTTAAATCCTGTAGTTCGTTCATAGTTTTAGAGTTTTGGCAATGCTATTTCAAGTTTTTAAGATTCTGGATAATTTTTATATAGAGACAGTTGAGGAGTTTAAACAGCTTTGATAAATTGCGATCGCAATTATTGGGGCGAACACCATCCGCCCCTTTAATAATCAAGCAATAGTCACGTCATCGGACAAATAAACATCCTGAATCGCATGAAACAACTTAACACCTTCTTCTAAAGGACGTTGAAAAGTCTTTCTGCCAGAAATTAAGCCGCAACCGCCGGCGCGCTTGTTAATTACCGCAGTCCGAACAGCAGTATTAAAATCATTGTCACCAATAGCCCCACCAGAATTAATCAAACCGCTACGCCCCGCATAGCAATTAAGTACCTGATAACGAGCTAGATCGATCGGATGATCGCTACTTAATTCACTATAAGCTCTTTGATCAGTTTGACCGTATTTTTTACCCGTTGCTTTGGCAACTGCTGCATAACCACCGTTACATTCAGGTAATTTCTGTTTGATAATATCGGCTTCGATAGTAACTCCCAAGTGATTAGCTTGCCCTGTAAGATCAGCAGCTAAATGATAGTCTTTATCCTGTTTAAAAACATCATTGCGTAAATAACACCAAAGAATTGTAGCCATTCCCAATTCGTGGGCTTGGGCAAAAGCTTTACTGACTTGCTGAATCTGACGCGATGATTGAGGTGAGCCAAAATAAATAGTCGCCCCAACAGCTACCGCCCCCAAGTTCCAAGCCTGTTTAACGCTAGCAAACATAATTTGGTCATACTGATTGGGAAAGGTCAGCAGTTCGTTATGGTTGAGTTTGACAATAAAAGGAATGCGATAGGCGTATTTACGAGACATCATGCCCAATACGCCTAAAGTAGTGGCGACGGCGTTACAATTTCCTTCTAAAGCAAGTCTAATAATATTTTCTGGATCAAAATAAATCGGATTGGGAGCAAAAGAAGCCGCTGCCGAATGTTCTATACCCTGATCTACAGGCAAGATCGAAAGATAGCCAGTATTAGCCAATCTTCCTGTTGAATATAGCTGTTGTAAACTGCGAAGCACTTGAGGATTGCGATCGCTTTGGCTGAAAACGCGCTCTATAAAGTCTTTTCCAGGTAGATGCAGTAAGTCTTTTGATATTTTGGCTTGATGAGTCAATAAGCTTTCAGCTTCATTACCCAACCAAGATTCAATAGAACCAGAAGTAGAAGTAGAAAAAGTGGTAATCATGACTTTATTGATAATTTGTTTTTCCTACTTTTTATTGTTACTACTATCTATTATTTTTTCATCAGTAATGTTTATTTAAAGTGGAATTAATTCTGGAAAGTTCAATAACAATTGCTCGCCGTTAAGCTCATCTCCTAATTTAGCTGGGGAGAAATGAATTTGAATAGCTCTTAATTTCTCTTGGTAGTGCAAATTAATTAGAGCCTTGAGTCCGTCTTCCAACGCTTCGATATCTGCCAGATTGTTTTCAAGATCTGGTGCTTCTCCCTCAAAAGCAACGGTCAACATTACTACCAAGTTGCGAGTCACTGGCAAAGATAGAGGCTCATCTTGATCTATATTCTGGGTTGTATCTACTTCACTAAGATATCTTTGTGCTGAATCAGTGAAAATTTCGTTAACGTAATCCCCCGCTTCTCCTTCATCCCAAAATACATCCCCTTCATTACCAGCAGACTGCCAATAAGTATTCATCTGCAAGAGATTTTGGCAAACTGTAACCAATCCTTCGCCTAAAATTTCCAAATCCCCATCTGCATCTATCGCTTCTCTTGCCACACGATTAAGAACTCCCAAGATTGGAGCAACTTCTTCCCCTGCCAGATGGATAAAGATGCGGGAAACCACAAAGCGAGTTTTTCCACTAAATTTAGAAATGCGATCGCGCCAAGAACTCATATTTCAGAAGAATTAAAGGTTATTAATTAACTTAACATCATCTATTCCGTCTTTTGGATAGCTAGAATTGTGATTTGTTAATTATAGAGTGATCAATAGATGAAAATTTTATTTCTACATCCTAATTTTCCTGCCCAATTTCGTCATTTAGCCACAGTTTTGGGGCAAGATAAGCAAAACCAGGTAGTTTACGCTACTAATCGCCAAGAAGGTCAAATAGACGGCGTTACTAAAGTTATTTACGACAAGTCACGCGCGGCACGTCCCGAAACCCATCATTATGTGCGACCTCTAGAAAATGCCGTTTTAGAAGCCCAGGGAGTATATCGGATCGCCCAGAAATTAAAAGATCAGGGCTTTTATCCCGATGTAGTTTACGGTCACTCTGGCTGGGGCCCAACTTTGTTCATGAAAGATATTTTTCCTAAAGCGACTTTAATTTGCTATTTTGAGTGGTTTTATAAGGCCTACGGTTCTGATGCTAGTTTTGACCCCAGCGATCCAATTAATGCTGATGATGAAGCGCGGATTAGGATTAAAAATGCGCCAATTTTACTCGATTTAGCAACTTGCGATCGCGGTTTGTCTCCGACTAACTGGCAGCGATCGCAATTTCCCCAGGAATTCCACAGCAAAATTAAAGTTCATCACGACGGCATCGATACGAACTATTTTCAGCCCATCCCCAACGCTAAATTAGTTCTGCCCCGCATCAATCTCGACCTTTCTGAAGTTGACGAAATTGTTACCTACGTGGCTAGGGGTATGGAACCCTATCGCGGTTTTCCTCAGTTTATGGAAACTATTGCGCTGTTGCAACAGAAAAGACCTCAATGTCACGTTGTAATTGTGGGTAAAAATCGAGTTGCCTATGGTAAAACTCTCCCCGATGGCAAAACTTATAAAGAAGCCATGCTCGAAAAATTATCCCTGGATCTCAATCGGGTACACTTTACCGACTTACTGCCCTATTCTGAATATTTGCAGGTTTTACAAGCTTCTTCTGCACACATCTATCTAACTCGTCCTTTTGTTCTGTCTTGGTCAATGTTAGAAGCCTTATCTACAGGTTGTCTCATTGTTGGCTCTGATACTGCCCCTGTAACTGAAGTAATTAAAGATGGAGTCAATGGTTTACTAGTGGATTTCTTTTCTCCCCAACAAATTTGCGATCGCGTTTGTGAGGCTTTAGATAATCCAGATAAGATGGCGGCAATTCGCACTAAAGCTAGGGAAACTATCCTGGAAAACTACGATTTAGCTAAGTTGTTACCCGAACATCTTCAATGGGTTAAAGATTTAGCCATACATTGATTGCTTTATTATGCCAGTTTTCGTTGCACTTTGTTACATACATTGTTAAGTTAAGTAACATACGCCTAATCAGAGCTTTGTATTTAAGCTGAGTGTGATGAAAGTTAAATGGAAAAAACTATTGTTAAAAACTAGTACCTGGTTAGTATTGGAAGTTTCACTTAACTACGTGGGATTAGATACCCTAGCAGCTTACAGTGAATTTGTCTTTGAGCGTACTTTGATTGTGCTTAACAGTTAAGCTAGGAATTTACTCAATGGCTCTAAGCGATAGGCTATAGGCTTTAAGCTCAAGCTATCTTTGACAACAACATTTGATGAAATGTGGAAAATAAAACTTTTATATGATGGGGAATGTCCTCTATGTCTGCGGGAGGTAAACTTTCTCACGAAACGAGATGCAGGGAGAGGAATTGTTAACTTTGTCGATATTGCCGACCTTGATTATGATCCAGAAGTCAATGGAGGCGTAGATTTCAAGACGGCGATGGGTCGTATTCACGCTGTTCTACCTGATGGCACAGTAATTAAAAATGTCGAAGTCTTTCGACGAGTGTACGAAGAGCTAGGTATCGGTTGGATGTATGCCGTAACTAAGTTACCCATAATCGGGGCGATCATCGATTGGATTTATGGTATCTGGGCAGATTGGCGATTAAAACTAACAGGAAGGCCAGATTTATCTGTAGTGATTGCCCAGCGACAAGAAAGATTAAAATCCGAACCAGGAAGATGTAAAATGACCCAAAATACTTAAGAATTAAGGAAAATAGTCTTAATCTTAGTATTTACTTAATTAAAAAGCTAATAACGCTGATCTTTACGAGATTATACAATATGAGTCGTTACATCATGTGGGGAAGTTACTGCGAAAATGCCTTGGAAAAGAGAGTGCCTTTTCGTCAAGCTCATTTAGACGGTCTTGCTAGTCAAAAAGAACAGGGCAAACTAATCACTCTTGGCCCAACCAAAGATAATACAAAAGTTTTTGGTATTTACGAAGCCGCAGATGAAGCTAGTATCTGTAAATTAATCGAATCTGATCCTTATTGGCAGAACGGAATCTGGACTGAATACGAAGTAAAAGAATGGATTCAAGCGTTTTAATTTCACTAAAACAACTCGATCTCGTGGCTGGCTGGCTTTGTTAACCGTATTCAGAGTCATACCTAATGGCTCTGAAACACCTACCTCTTTTGCTTGCCCCACCCAGTCTTTCATTAAATCCATTGGATCAATTGGTGGGGATTCCCAATTTGTCTGGATCAAACTACTATTTTCTTCTAAGCTCATGAGGCATTATTTTTGATCAGATTCAACTGGTGTACCTGTCGGTTTTTGTCGTTGTTCCAATATTTGCTGCTGCTGTAGGCGTTTGAATTCTGAAGCAGAATTGTTAAGTTGTACCTGAGATTCTTCATTAAACTCCTCTGGACTACGCCCATTAAGCTGTTGAGCGCGATGCATTAAATCTAAAGGGTTTAATCCACTAACGCCATCACCATATGTAGCGTCTTTTTCATTAGATTGATAAGAACCATTATCAGATTGCTGAGCCTGTGCCAAAGCAGATGAAGTTAATCCAGAAATAAAAGTTAGAGTAACTCCCAAACTGACAGCAATGCCTAATTGAGCAAGTTTATTATTGATTGGCATTTTATGACACCTCACTATATCAATTCAAGATAAATTCAAACTAAAAGTTTTAAGCGAAACGACGGCGTAACAAAGGTTGAATCGCCAATAATACTAAAGTATCAAAGGTCAATAAAACCAGAATAACACCGCTAAAACTAAATCCCACCCAAGGAGTATTCATGACAATACTATTGATCGCCCAATCCCCATGACCATATATATAACGAATTGGTTCGATCGCATATGTCAGAGGATTGAGGCTAGCAATTACCTGTAGCCAACCAGCCATAAAGCTTAGAGGTGCAAGGGCTGTACTAGCAAACAAGAGAGGCAAGTTAGTCACAAAGATAACGGCAATCAGTTCAATATGACCAGGTAAGGCAAATGCTAAACCCAGACTCAATGCAGTTACTCCCAGGACGATTAGAAAGACAATAAATGCGATCGCACTTAAACCAACAATTCCTGGTAATCCCGCCCCCAAAATAGCACTAGCACTAATAATTACCGCAGTTTGAATAAAACTGAGGGCAATAATATAAACTGTCGAAGCTGCCACAATCGAATAGCGAGAAGCTAAAGGCGCGACTAATAAACGGTTTAGAAAACCGAATTCACGATCAAACATTACGGGCAATCCTGCATTTAATGCCCCAGAAAAGGCAGTAAAGACAATGATTCCTGGTGCGAGGAATTTAGCATAACTCAGATCGTTACCAAACAATCCCGAAGGTGCTTTACTGAACAGTGCGCCAAAAAGAACTAACCACATAAAGGGTTGAATGATTCCCGCTACTAGAGTCGAAGGACGACGTTGCAGTTGGATAAATAGACGTTTGGTTAGAGCTAATGTTTCCTGGATGAAATCTTTTACGGGAGCGGCCTTATATTCAGTTTGTTGACTAATAGCCGAATTGGGTGCTAAGGCAGAATTAACGTCTCTTGTTGTAACCATGTGTTTAATTAACCTCTGAATAACAATTAACAATTAACGATTAACTTATTTCATACTTTGTTTTTGCTCTTTTTTGATGTCTCTGGTACTCGCCGCCGCCATTTCTGCATCCATGATGGTTTGTCCTGTAGCGGCTAGATATACGTCATCGAGACTGGGGCGAGATTGCGCCAAACTAAAAGTAGGTAAACTAACGTCTGACAAAGATTGCTCAATTTTACTTAGTGAACTTTCCCCTGATTTAACTATTAGATTAAGTGAATTACCCTGGGCTGTATTGATAATTACTTCTTCAACAAAAGAAAGAGACTGAAGAATTTGCTTGGCTCGGTCAGCTTCTTCGTCTGGAGTAAACTCACGGATACGGAGAGTAATACGCTCTCCTCCTAATTTATCCTTCAATTCCGATGGCGTACCTTCATCGATAACTACTCCCTTACCGAGAATGGCCAAGCGGTCAGCTAAAGCATCAATTTCTTCTAGGTAATGGCTAGTAATTAATACAGTTGTTCCTGCTTCTCTTAGTTCTCGCAGAAATTTCCACACCACCATACGACTTTCAATGTCTAGACCTACTGTCGGCTCATCTAACACCAATACTTCTGGTTGATGTAACAGTCCTGCTGCTAAATCTAGGCGCTTGCGAATACCGCCAGAATAATTACCAGTTTTTTGATCTGCGTATTCCGTTAATCCTAATACTTGGATCAGTTGCTCAACTCGATCTTTAATCAAACCTTTGGGCAGATGATAAAGTGCTGCTTGTAAGTTTAGCAATTCTCTCCCCGTTAATACTTTATCGATCGCGACTTCTTGCGCGACATAGCCTAATCTTTGTCTGGCAGCTTTCGGAAATGCGATCGCATTTACGCCCCCGACTTCGATTTTTCCCCCGTCGGGTTTGGCTAAAGTACATAAGCAACGGATAGTCGTAGTTTTACCTGCACCATTTGGGCCAAGTAAACCAAAGATTTCTCCTGGTTTAACGGTAAAGGAAATGTCTTTAACAGCTTGGACATTGCCGTAGCTTTTTCGTAAGTTTTCGATTAAAACGGCAGCAGCCATATTATCTATCTAAAAATATTCTTTCTATATCTTTATTGTAATAGTTCGACACAAACTAGATGTTAAGTGTTTGCTAAACTTGTTTATCAAAAAGCTATTGAATTTAGTTCAAATCTCGATTCCAAATTAAGTCTCTGGCATCAAACTGAGTTTTCAACCAATTTGCTTTTCGCATCTGCTCGATTGTCTCATCTAACAAGACTGGATTGAGCGAACTAGCAATAAATCCAGGTAATACAACTCGATCAAGAATTTCTTCACTCAGAGGTACATAACGTACCAGAATTTCTTTCGTTTCCTGTGGATATTTTCTGGCAAACTCAGCAGCACGGATGATTGCTTGACAAAATGCCAATGCTGCTTGTACATTTTCTTTTAGCCAAGGTTTCATTGCTACCATACTAGATATTTCTGTTACTGGTTGCAGTTCGATGTAGTTATAGGAAAGCAATCGTAACTGAGAGTCAGCTTTGGCAATAGCAACAAATGGTTCAATTTCTACGATCGCATCTACTTCGCCCTGTTTGAGTGCAGTAATCATCTCAGCAAAGGGAATTGGGATAAATTGTAAACCGAGGGGTTTTACTCCATATTTAACTAATAATGGCGGCACCATCACTTCATCGATCGCACGGTTGGTATTTACGGCAATTCTGGTATTTACTAAATCCGTAACTGTTTGAATTGAGCTATCCTGACGAACAAAGATGGCATGAACGGGACAGGTTTCATCTTGCATTGCACCTCCTACAATGGAGATAAATTCCAATCCATCATCGAAACCAAAGATAGTAGAAGCAACGTTAGAAAAACCAATATCTACTTCGCCTTTGGCTAAGGCATTCATGATTTTTTGACCTCCGATAGAACTGACTAATTCAATATCGAGTCCATTGTTTTGAAAATAGCCTTTGTCTTGGGCGATAAAAATAGATGAACAGTTAACAATAGGAATGTAGCCAACTTTCACTCTATCAGTCATAATCTTTTTTCCTTTAATATCAAAATTTTGTTCCTCGATCTATATAGCAACTTGAGATGAAAGTTTTTTGAGTAGTTTGACCATCGCTTCGCCTACACCTGTCGCTGAGGCGGGATTTTGTCCTGTTACAAGGCGTTCATCTGTTACTATCTTGGGCTGAAAATTAGCTGCTTTCTCTACAGTTGCACCCCGCTCGATCAATGTTGATTCCAATAAGAAAGGAACTACCTCACTCAAGCCTACAGCCACTTCTTCTTCGTTCGTAAAGGCTGCAACGGTTTTGTCAGCAACTAGATAGGTGTTATCGGGTAGTTTGAGATTTACCAAGCCCGCAGGGCCGTGACAAACTGCACCTACAATGCCGCCTTGCTCATAGATAGACGCTGCAATCTGAGCTAACGATTCACTCGTTGGAAAATCCCACATTGTTCCGTGTCCACCGGCATAGAAGATGGCATCATAGCGCTTCGGGTCAATTTCGGCTGGCGTTAAAGTGTTCTCGACTTTCGCGACTTTTGCCGAATCATCCAAAAACGACTGGTTGCGTGGGTCTTGCAAATCCACCCCAATCATTGGAGCTTTGCCGCCTTTAGGACTGGCAAATTCCACTTCAATCCCTGCTTGTTCAAACGCTTCATAGGGATGAGTGACTTCTGACAGATAGAAACCTGTCTCTTTGCCAGTGTTTCCTAAAGTATCGTGACTGGTCAAAACAAATAATACTCGCTGCGTTGCCATGATTGTTTCCTCAAAATATATGGAAGATCAGGAGACTGGAAGCTTGCTTGCCCACCTGATGTTTCCATCCTAAATCGAGTTAATCTAAAATACAAATTATAAAAATTAGAGTTTGCTATAAATATATTTATGGTTAATTTAGAATGGTATCGTAGCTTTGTGGAAGTCTATCGCGTCGGAACTGTTTCACGTGCCGGCCAAGTTCTCCATCTGACACAACCTACGGTTAGTCAACACATTGCTGCCTTGGAATCCGCTTTAGGGTATCCTCTGTTTCAGCGAATGCCTCGGCGTATGCTACCGACCGATGAAGGGAAACGTCTTTATACCCAAGTAGCAGCAGCGATTGAGAAACTAGAGTTGATCGCAAAGCGAAAGCTACCTGCGGATACACCTAAGATCATTCGCTTAGGTACTCCTCAAGAATTTTTCGCAGAGCGTCTTTTAAACCAGCTACCCCAGGCAGAAAACCTGCTATATCGGGTTCGATTTGGGCTAACACAGAATTTAATTGAGCAACTCTTAGAAGGACAGTTAGATGCAGTTGTTGCCACCCAAAAAATTGCTCGATCGCAATTAGAGTACCAGTTGGTGGCTGAGGAAAGTTTTTGGTTGGTAGCTCCGCCTGAAACCGTGATTCCGATTTCTCCAGAAATTTTACGAGTCGAACTCACATCATTGGAGCAATGGATTAGGACACAGCCATTGATTGCCTACGGCGATGACCTGCCGATTATTCGGCGGTTCTGGCAAGTTGTATTTGGACGCAGGCTAGATATTATTCCTAAATTAGTGCTGCCAGATTTACGCCTGATTCGTAGCGCGATCACATCTGGTTTTGGCTTCAGTGTGTTGCCAGATTATCTATGCGAAGAGATGGTTGCAGCCAAGGCTCTGACGCTGATTCTCAAACCAACAAATGCTGTAACAAATCAACTCTGGTTAGCCTACAGAAAGTCTAAACGACAATCACAACCAATAATATTGTTGCTAGATTTAGTGAGTTCAAGGTAGAACGCAGGCGATCGCAATGGTCGCAGCATAATAACTAACCAGGCTTCCTTCTTAACTTGCTCAAAATCGCGATCGCTTCCTCTAGATTTAAATTCCCTTTAATTGCCTCAAACAAGGGGGCAGATAGTTTAGGTTGCTGAAATTAGATCTTGGTAGCCAAGGTACTCTGCATCACAATGGGTCCAGTAGGATAGCGGCTAGATTCAGACGATTCCAACCTCACGAATAACCCGGAGATGCCCGTGTCATAAAAGTCAGCAGGCATCCAAAACTTCTCCAGTACTTTACCCTGGGGATTGGTGGTTAACGTGCCACAGGGAATTTTTTCGCCATCGGCGATCGCCCTGATTCTTGTTTAAAACCCTAAAATATGCCAAAAAGATCATTGCATTAGCTCTCAATAATTCTTTTTAGGATAAACTTTAAAATAATTTTTAGCTTCATCTTAAAGACTTACTTTTTAAATAGCTAATAAATATATCTTCTGGTGGAAGTCTAATAATTGTTTGAAAGCCAAAATTTCAGTGTACAGTTTTTTAGAAAGTTACTATGACTCGATTTTGTTAGCGAACCTTTCGAGAAAAAGTAAAACGGCATTATCTGAATCAATTGCTGAGCATTTTTTCATATTAACAAAATATTTCCAATCGAGATGTTTTGCCATAACTTTTTCTATCTTTTTTAACTGACACAATAGTCTGTTAGAGCAGAATAACCACTTGATCGCAATTGAAAAATTAAGCAAGTAAGAGCAGTTTTTTCGTTGCGTTCATCGAATTAGTTAGATCGTACCAATTAGCTCGAATCAGAGCAGATTAAAGGAGTTTTTATGCGAATTGCTCAAGTAGCTCCCTTGTGGGAAAGAGTACCTCCACCTGGCTATGGCGGTATAGAACTTGTAGTCGGACATCTTACCGACGAATTAGTCAAGCGCGGTTATGAAGTGACTTTGTTTGCTTCTGGAGATTCTGAAACTCTAGCCGAGCTAAAATCTGTTGTTCCTCGTGCTCTACGTCTTGACCCCTCAATTGAAGAACCAGCCGTTTACGAACTACTGCAACTAGGGCTAGTCAATGACATGGCCAAAGAATTTGACCTAATTCACTTCCATACAGGTTTGACAGCATTACCTTTGATTCCCATGCTGAAAACATCGGTAGTTCAAACACTGCATGGAAGTTTCACTCCAGACAATTACAAAATATTTGATCGTTATTCCAATCTGTCTTATATCAGTATTAGTGAAGCTCAACGCCGAGGAGCACCCCATCTTAATTACCTAAGTACAATATATAACGGGATCAAGATTGAAGACTATCCCTATCAAGCCCAGCCAGAAAATCCCCCTTATTTAGCTTTTTTGGGCAGAATTTGCCGAGATAAAGGCCCTCACAAGGCGATCGCGATCGCTCATGCTACGGGTTTACCGTTAAAAATGGGCGGAAAAGTAGATAAAGTTGATCGAGAATTCTATGAGCAAGAAATTGCGCCTCAAATCGACGGCAAACACATTCAATATCTAGGCGAACTTTATCATCGAGAAAAATGTCAACTACTAGCCAACGCTGCTGTAACCCTATTTCCGATTACTTGGTCAGAACCATTTGGCTTAGTGATGACTGAGTCGATGTGTACGGGAACTCCAGTAGTTGCCATGAATTTGGGTTCGGTTTCTGAAGTAATTGCTCATCAGAAAACTGGTTGGATCTGCTCTAGTCTAGAGGAGATGATTGCTGCGGTTCCCAAGGCAATGCAGCTAGATCGCCGACAGTGCCGTGAATATGTAGAGCAATTCTTTAGTAGTGCCAAAATGGTAGACGACTACGAAGCTACTTACAGACAAGCGATCGAAGAAAAGATAGTACTTAACGGCAAACTTCCTAATCCTATTAGAGCCATGCCTTAATTAAGATTATGGTCAATAACCAACTCATGACGCGATGCGTACATGAGTGGCATGGAATCAATCAGGATTCCTGAGAATTGCACTACTGCACAGAGCCATTGTTTGTTACGGACTGCTAGACTCTTCTCTCGTCT